>Ga0172382_10005552_pt1 | contig 18771 bp, 11 predicted proteins | sample Leawel138RmetaG_FD_122245 | JGI IMG/M metagenome (GOLD analysis project Ga0172382, IMG submission 122245) | Leachate microbial communities from a municipal landfill in Southern Ontario, Canada - Leachate well 138R metaG | ecosystem: Engineered > Solid waste > Landfill > Unclassified | place...
CGACCGCTGCGTCTCGTGGCTGCCGTGGTATCACGACATGGGCCTGGTCGGCTGCTTCCTCTCGCCGATCGGCAACCAGTTCTCGGTCGACTATCTCAAGACCGAGGATTTCGCCCGCCGCCCGCTTGCCTGGCTGGATATGATCAGCCGCAATCCCGGCACCTCGGTCAGCTTCTCGCCCACGTTCGGCTACGACATCTGCGCGCGCCGCGTCTCCAGCCAGACCAACGTCGCCGAACGCTTCGACCTGTCGCGCTGGCGCATCGCCGGCAACGGCGCCGACATGATCCGGCCCGACGTGATGCAGGCCTTCGTCAATCGCTTCGCCGAGGCGGGCTTCAAGGCCTCCGCCTTCCTGCCGAGCTACGGCCTGGCCGAAGCGACCCTGGCCGTCACGCTGATGCCGCCGGGCGAAGGCATCCGCGTCGAGCTGGTCGAGGAAGAGCGCCTTTCGGGCACCCCGCGCGACCTCTCGCGCCCGGCGCGCTACCGCGCGATCGTCAACTGCGGCAAGCCGGTGCGGGGCATGGACCTGGAAATCCGCGGCGAGAGCGGCAACGCCGTGCCCGACCACCACATCGGCAAGGTCTGGTGCCGGGGTTCCAGCGTCATGCATTCCTATTACCGCGATCCGGAATCGACCGCGGCCTGCATGGTCGACGGCTGGCTCGACACCGGCGACATGGGCTACCTGGTCGACGGCTATCTGTTCATCGTCGGCCGGGCGAAGGACATGATCATCATCAACGGCAAGAACCACTGGCCGCAGGACATCGAATGGGCGGTGGAGCAGCTTCCCGGCTTCCATCAGGGCGATATCGCCGCCTTCTCGCTGGAGACCGAGAACGGCGAGGAAGTGCCCGCGGTGCTGGTCCACTGCCGCGTCTCAGACCCGGTCGAGCGGGTCAAGCTGCACGACGAGATCCGCGACAAGGTCCGCTCGATCACCGGCATGAACTGCATCGTCGAGCTGGTTCCGCCGCGCACCCTGCCACGCACCAGCTCGGGCAAGCTCAGCCGCGCCAAGGCCAAGAAGCTCTATCTCGCCGGCGAAATAGAGCCGTTCAAGCTCGCCGCCTGACCGATCGCGTCGTCCCGGGCCTGACCCGGGACGACGAGGCAGGGCTTGACGGGGGAACGGGCCGGTGCGGTTTCCGCGCAAGCGGATCAAGCCCTACGCGAACGCGTCCGCCTCGCGTTTCTTCTCCCACTTGGGATAGCCAGGCAGGCTGATGATCAGCAGCCCGCCCAGCGCGCAGCCGATCGTGCCGGCCAGCAGGAAGAACTCGTAGCTGCCGAAGGCGTCGAAAACCCAGCCGGCCAGGAGCGGCCCCATGCCGGCCGCCAGCGCCATCAGCGCGGCCATCACGCCATAGATCACGCCGAAGCTCTTCATCCCGCCGTAGCTGGCGGTCAGGAAGCCGGTGATCTGCGTCTTGGTGCCGGCGGCATAGCCGTTGATGATGAGCGCGGCGACGATTAGCGCGGGCGAGCGGACGCCGTTCATCAGCAGAACGAAGGCGAACATCGCCGCGCCCAGCGTCAGCCCGCCGATCCAGTTCGGCCGGTAGCGGTCGAGCAGCGCGCCCGTCACCAGCTTGCCGACGATCCCGGCGACACCGCCCAGGCTGGACAGCAGCGCGGCATTGGTGCGCGATACGCCCGCGTCGGTCAGAATCGGGATGAGATGGGCGGCAAGGCCCTGGGTCAGCACCATGACCACGAAGTTGGAAATGCCGACGCGCCACAGCGCCCAGTCGCGCGCGCCCTGGCGCGCGGTGAGGCCGGGCAGGTCCACCATCGCCGGGGCGGCGGCCGCCGCCTTGTCTTTTGTCCGCTTGCGCGCGGCGACATCGTGGATGTCGAAGAAAAAGAAGAAGCAGAGCACGAATGTAATGCTGCCCCAGCCCAGCGCCAGCCAGACATAGGCGGCGCGCCAGCCGAAACCGGTGATCAGCCAGTCGCCGATCGGCGGAACCAGAACTTGCGCCAGGGCGGTGCCCGCCATCGTCAGGCCCAGCGCCAGGCCTTTCGACTTGTTGAACACGCCCAGCACTGCCGCGGTCCAGATCGTCGACTTGATGGTGACGGCGCAGATGCCGAAGATCAGCCAGAACAGCATCCACTGCCAGGGCTGGCCGTTGGTCAGGCCGAACAGCAGCATCGAACCCAGCGTCAGCAGCACGCCGGGCAGCGCCAGCTTGCGCGACCCGAAGCGGTCGATCAGCACGCCGAAGAAGGGCGACAGGATCGCGGTGACGAGCGTCGCGATCGAGACGCCCGAGGAATAGAGCGCGCGGCTCCAGCCGAACTCCTCGCTCACCGGCTCCATGAACAGGCCGGTGGTGGACAGCATGACCGAGAAGAAGCCGAAGCCGATCGCGGACGTGAACACCAGCGTCCAGTTCGACTGCCATTCCTGCTTCGCCGTCGGGGCGGGTGCGGTCATTCTGCCATCCTTTCCCGCTCAGGCGCCCGCCGGGGTCGGCACGGCCGCGCCGGCCGCCATGCCCTGCTCGTTCCAGTCCGGATAGCGCGGCAGCGTCACGATAAGAAGTCCGCAGAACAGACAACCCACCGTTCCCGCGGCAAGGAACGGGCCATAGCCGCCGCTCTGGTCGTAGACGATGCCCGCGACCAGCGGCCCCAGCGCCGAGCCGAGCGCGACGAGGCTGCTGATGAAGCCGAAGATCGTCCCGAAGTTCCTGAGACCCCCGTAGCGCGATGTGAGGTAGCTGCAGATCTGCAGCTTGGTGCCGGCCGCATAGCCGTTGATCAGCATGGCGGCGACGATCAGCCCCGGCGTGCGCACGCCGTCGATCAGCAGGAAGAAGGCGAAGGCGGTGAAGCCCAGCGTCAGGCCACCGACCCAGTTGGCGCGGAAGCGGTCGACCAGCACGCCCGTCACCAGCTTGCCGACGATGCCCGCCAGCCCGCCAGCACCCGCGAGCAGCGCCGCGCGCTCGGGCGAGACGCCGGCTTCGACGAGGATGGGGATCTGGTGAATGAGCAGGCCGATGGTGAGAACCATCAGCAGGAAAGTGGAGATGGCGATCCGCCACAACCCCGGGTCGCGCCAAGCCTGCGGAATGGTCAGGCCCGGCAGCGCCGAGGTATCCTGCGGGACGGCCGCCACCGGACCGTCGCTGGATGAGCGGAAGAACATCAGGCAAAGGACCAGGGCGAAGCCGCCCCAGCCGACCGCCATGATGGCGAAGGCGGCGCGCCAGCCGAAAGCGCCAATCAGCCAGGTCGACAGCACCGGCGCCACCGCCTGCGCCACCGCGGTGCCGGCCAGCGTCAGCCCCAGCGCCAGCCCGCGCCCGGCGGTGAAGGCGCGGGCGACGGCGGTGGACCAGACGTTGATCGTAACCGTCAGCGAGACCAGCGCATAGACCACCCACAGCGCCACCCACTGCGCGATCGAACCCGAGGCGAGGCCGAAGGCGGCGGTGCACAGGATCATCCCGGCCAGCCCGGGAATGGCCAGCCGCCGCGGCCCGCGCCGGTCGATGAACATCCCGACGAAGGGTGAGAACAGCACGGTCAGCCCGCCGGCGATCGGCAGGCCCATCGAGACGACGGTGCGGCTCCAGCCGAACTCGCGCACCAGCGGGCCGATGAAGGCGCCCATCGAGGTCGTCATGATCGACATGAACGAAAAGCCGACCGCGGCGGCAAGCACCAGAGTCCAGTTGGTGCGCCATTCCTGCGCGGACGAAGCGGATATGTGGGTCAGGATACGCTCCTCAGGCATGCGCCGGCACGGTCGGGGGCGCCTGCCAGTCGGGATAGCGCGGCAGGGTCAACACAAGCAGACCGCAGCACACGCAGCCGACCATCCCGGCGAACAGGAACGGCGTGTATCCCCCGGTCACGTCGTAGACGAAGCCGGCGACCAGCGGCCCCAGCCCGCTGCCGAGCGCGACCAGGCTGTACATCGCCCCGAACACCGCACCGAGATTGCGCAGGCCGGCATAACTCGACGTCAGGTAGGTACAGATCTGCAGCTTGGTGCCGGCCGAATAGCCGTTGATCAGGATCGCCGCGACGATCAGCCCGGGCGTGCGCACGCCATCGAGCAGGAAGAGGAAGGCCAGGCCGTTGGCGGCGAGCGTGATGCCGCCGATCCAGTTCGGCCGGTAGCGGTCGAGCAGCGCGCCCGTCACCAGCTTGCCGACCACCCCGGCCACGCCGAACAGGCTGACGAGCCAGGCCGCGTTGGCGCGCGAGATGCCGGCGCCGGTGAGGATCGGCACCTGGTGGATCTGCAAGCCAAGGCTGAGCAGCATCATCACGAAAGTGGAGATCGCGATCGCCCAGAGCGCGCGGCTGCGCCAGGCTTCGGCGATCGACAGGCCGGGAAGCTCGGTCACGACGGGCGCGGCGGCGCCCCGCGGCCGGGCGATGCGCTCGCGGTCCTTGCGGTCGTAGAGGAACAGCCAGCACAGCACCAGCGCCATCCCGCCCCAGCCGAGGCCGGTCAGGACATAGGCCTGCCGCCAGCCGTAGGCCTCGATCAGCCAGTTGCACAGCGGCGGCGCGATCGCCTGGGCGGCGGCGGTGCCCGACAGCACCAGCGCCAGCGCGATGCCGCGCCCGGCGGTGAACATGGCCGAGACCGGCGCGGTCCAGATCGTCGTCTTCACCGAGATCGAGATCAGCGCATAGAACGCCCAGAGCAGCAGCCACTGCACCGCCGAGCCGCTGGCGAGACTGATCGCGCCGATGGCAACGGCGGTTGCGACGAGGCCCGGCAGACCCAGCCGGCGCGCGCCCCAGCGGTCGATCGCCATGCCGACCACCGGCGAGAGCAGCGCCGTCACCACCGCGCTCATCGTCATGCCCGCCGACAGCAGCGTCCTGCCCCAGCCGAACTCGCGGCCGATCGGCTCCATGAACACCCCCATCGAGGCGGTGGGCACAGAGAAGAAGGAAAAGCCGACGAAGCAGGCCAGAACCAGCGTCCAGCCGCGTTTCCATTCGTCAGCGGCCGTCGCGACGCTGCCCTGCAAGCGCAATTCCCTTCGCCTCTCCCCGGCCGGCGGTCGTCGCGCCGCCTGGCGACCGATCCACTTGCGTGGGCGCGAGCCGGCACCGTGCCCGATTCAGCACAGCTGAATCAGCCCCTAGCCTCCCCGCGTCGCCAGCAGGGTATCGACTACGCCGGGATCGGCAAGCGTCGATGTGTCGCCCAGGTTGCTCGTGTCGTTCTCGGCGATCTTGCGCAGGATGCGGCGCATGATCTTGCCCGAGCGGGTCTTGGGCAACGCGGGCGCGAAGTGGATCACGTCGAGCGTGGCGATCGGGCCGATCTCGTGGCGCACCCACTGGATCAACTCCTTGCGCACCTCCTCGCTCGCCGTCTCGTTGGCGTTGAGCGTGACGTAAGCGTAGAGGCCCTGCCCCTTGATCTCGTGCGGCATGCCGACGACCGCCGCCTCGGCCACCCTGGCGTGGGCGACCAGCGCGCTCTCGACCTCGGCCGTGCCCATGCGGTGGCCCGAAACGTTGATCACGTCGTCGACCCGGCCGGTGATCCAGTAATAGCCGTCCTCGTCGCGGCGGCAGCCGTCGCCGGTGAAATACTTGCCGGGGTAGGTGGTGAAATAGGTCTGGAAGAAGCGCTCGTGATCACCCCAGACGGTGCGCATCTGGCCGGGCCAGCTCTGCGTGATGCACAGGCTGCCCTCGGCCGTACTTTCCAGCACCATGCCGTCGGTATCGACGATCTGCGGCACCACGCCGAACATCGGGAAGGATGCGGCGCCGGGCTTCAGGTCATGCGCGCCGGGCAGCGGCGTCATCATGCAGGCGCCAGTCTCGGTCTGCCACCAGGTATCGACGATCGGGCAGCGCCCCTCGCCCACCACGCGCCAGTACCAGTCCCAGGCTTCGGGGTTGATCGGCTCGCCGACCGAGCCGAGCAGGCGCAGCGAACTGCGCGAGGTCTTTTTCACCCACTCGTCGCCTTCGCGCATCAGCGCGCGCAGCGCGGTCGGGGCGCCGTAGAAGATGTTGACCTGATAGCGGTCGACGATCTGCCAGAAGCGACTGTGATCGGGATAGTTGGGCACGCCTTCGAACATGATCTGCGTGGCGCCGTTCGCCAGCGGACCATAGACGATGTAGCTGTGCCCGGTGACCCAGCCGATGTCGGCCGCGCACCAGTAGATATCGCCGGGGCGGTAATCGAAGACGTAGTGGTGCGTCATCGCCGCCCAGAGAAGGTAGCCGCCGGTGGTGTGAAGCACGCCCTTGGGCTTGCCGGTCGAGCCCGAGGTGTAGAGGACGAACAGCGGGTCCTCCGCGCCCATCTCCTCGGGCGGGCAATCGGCCGAGACGGCCTCGCGCATCTCGTGCCACCAGTGATCGCGCCCAGCCGCGAAGGTGACGCTGTTGCCGACGTGGCGCACGACGAGCACCGCCTCGACCGACGTGCAATGCCCCAGCGCCTCATCGACGTTGGCCTTGAGCGGCACCTGCTTGCCGCTGCGCATGCCGGCATCGGCGGTGACGACGATCCGGCTGTCGCAGTCCTCGATGCGCCCGGCGAGCGCATCGGGCGAGAAGCCGCCGAACACGACCGAATGGATCGCCCCGATGCGCGCGCAGGCCAGCATGGCCACCGCCGTCTCGGGGATCATCGGCATGTAGATCGTGACGCGGTCGCCCCGCTTGGCGCCGAGGTTCTTGAGGGCGTTGGCGAAGCGGCAGACCTCCTCGTGCAGCTCGCGATAGGTGAGCTTGCGCTGCTGCGAGGGATCGTCGCCTTCCCAGATGATCGCGACTGTATCGCCGCGCTCGGCGAGATGCCGGTCGAGACAGTTGGCCGAGACGTTGAGCGTGCCGTCGGCGAACCATTCGATGCCGAAGTCCGCCTCGTCGAACGAGCAGTTCGACAGCTTCGTCCAGGGCTTGATCCAGTCCAGCCGCGCGCTTTCCTCGCGCCAGAACGCCTCCGGCTCCTCGATCGAGCGACGGTACTTCTCGGCATAGCCGGCGGCATCGACATAGGCGCGCGCGGCCCATTCGGCAGGGACGGGATGGATCGTGGACAAGGCAATTCTCCTTGCCTCTTCGGCTATCGCAGCGGGGGGTGCTTGCCAAGGCAGGATTTGCGTCGCCCGGGGCGCGACCGGACGACGATCAGGCCGTGGGCTGCGCGATCAGGCAGGCGCCGTTCTCGTCGAAGGCCACCCGGTCGAGGTCGAGCGCGAGGCCGCAGCCACCCGGCGCGATCGGTTCCGTGCCGATGCGCGCCGCGCCGCGCCGGGGAATCACCAGCAACGGGCCGGCACCATAACGCGCTGCGACGTCCTCGTTAGGCAGCCCTTCGATCTGGTCGAGGCGGAACAGCGGCCCCTCGACCAGCGTGACGTCCGCGTGGTCGGGCATGTGGAGCTTGCATTCGGCGGGATAAGGCTCCCCCCTGGCCACCGCGATCCCATCGTCCAGATGCAGCTCGCGCGGGCGGCCGTAATCGTAGAGGCGATAAGTAATGTCGCTGTTCTGCTGCACCTCGATCAGGCTGATGCCCGCGCCGATCGCGTGCACCGTGCCGGCCGGAATGTAGAAGAAGTCGCCCGCGCGCACCTGATGCCATTGCATGAGTCGTTCGATGCTGCCGTCCTCGGCCGCGGCGCGCATCGCCTGGGGCGAGACCGGCTCCTCGAAGCCGATCCCCAGAACGGCGTCGGGCTCGGCATCGACGATCAGCCAGCACTCCTCCTTGCCCTGCTTGCCGAGGCCTTTGAGCACGGTCTCGGCGTTGGAGGGATGGACCTGCACCGACAGCGCCTCGCTGGTGAAGATATACTTGACCAGAAGCTGCGGCAGCGCGGCGGGCGGCTCGAACCAGATCTCGCCGATGCGCTTGCCTTCCGGCGCGGTGAACGGCGCGGGCAGCTTGTCGCGGCCCCACGGCTTCTCGACCTCGCGGATGGGCAGGATCGCTGACCCCTGGGTGCTCATTGGTTTCGCGCTCCGGAAAGCTTGCCGACCTTCTGCACGCCGGCGGCCGACGTCACCAGCACCTCGTCCCCGTCGACGACGACGATGACGTTCTCCAGGCCGATCACCGAAACGCGCGGCCCGTCGGTGTCGACCAGGACATTACGGCAATCGACCAGTTCGACGCGCCCAACCGTGGCGTTGCCCGCCGCGTCGCTCGCGCGCGACTCGTGCAGCGCCCGCCAATTGCCGATGTCGGACCAGCCCATGTCGGCCGGCACCATCGCCGCGCGCGCGGTGTTCTCCATCACCGCATAATCGACCGACTCGCTTTCCACCGCGGAAAAGGCTTTCGCGTCGGGATGGAAGCGATGGCCGTCCTCGCGCCCCCCGGCCACCGCTTCACGCACGGCGGCCGCGATGGCCGGGCGATGGGCTTCGAGTTCGCCGAGGAAGTCACGGACGCGAAAGGCGAAGATGCCGCCGTTCCAGGCATAGCCGCCTTCGTCGAGAAAGCCCTGCGCGCGCGCGCTGTCGGGCTTCTCGACGAACCTTTCGACGCGGAAACCGTGTTCGTCGATCCGCGCGCCGCGTTTCAGATAGCCGAAGCCGGTCTCGGGCGTCCTGGCCTCGATGCCGAACGAGACCAGCCAGCCCTCGGCGGCCAGTGCCGCGGCGGAGCGCGCCGCGGCGGCGAAAGTCTCGCAATCGGCAATGTAATGGTCGCTGGGGCAAACCAGCATGATGGCCTCTGCCGGCAGCCGCAGCGCGGCAAGCGCGATCGCCGCCGCGGTGTTCTTCCCCTCGGGCTCGACGATGACGCGCGCGCCCGGCGCCTGCGCTTCGACATACGGAAGATGCGCCGCGCCGGCCACCACGACGGGCGGCGCGAAGCCGGCTTCGGGACGGCAGCGGCCGAGCGTCGCCTCGAACAGCGTCTGCTCGCCGACGAGCGGCAGGAAGGGCTTGGGCTTTGCGGCACGGCTGCGTGGCCACAGGCGTGTGCCGCTGCCGCCGCACAGGATCACGGGAACGATCTGGGTCATCTCTAGCTTCTAAATGCCCTATTCGGGGGTTGGCTCCAAGGCGCTATCGGTTTTTTCGGCCGGTGCGAACCAGCGCTGCTGCCAGCCGAACACCGACTCGACCGGCTGGCCCGCGGAGTCGGTCGCGGGGCGGAAGCGGAAGCGCTCCGTCGCGAGACGGCAGGTGATCCGGTCCGCTTCCGGGTCCCGGCTCGGGCGGTGGACCCGGCAGTTCCGGACGCGGCCGTCGGTGCCGACGGTCAGCGCGACGACGACATGATCGCCTAGCCGCCGGTCGCGCGTTGCCGGCGGATAATCGCGCGCCGAACTGATGTCGCCGGCGATCTTAACCGCCTTGCGCGCGCCGCCCCCGCCGCCCTGGCCGCTGCCGCCCGTCCCCGCACCGGTCCCGCTGCCCTGCCCGCCGGCGCCCGTGCCGGCGCCCTCGGCGCGCGCGCCGGCGCTGGCCGCGCTGCCCTGGCCTGCCACGGGCGCGGCGGCCTGCGTGGCGATCGCGATACGCGGGGACGGCGCGGCCACCGGCCTGGGTGTCGCGCGCCGGCCGGCTTCCGCCGCCGCGCCCTCGCGCTCGCCCGCCCGCGGCGAGGACGCGGGCGACGGCGGCGGTGACGGCGACGGTGGGACCGTGACCGTCACGGTAACGGTGCCGAGAACCTGGTCCACTACGCTGGCGGTGAAGCCCGGCGCAAAGGCGCGGATCAATGCCAGCACCAGCACCAGGTGCAGCAGCGCAACGATCAGCGCCACGCCTAGGCGCGTGCCCGGAGGCGAGGAAAAGTCGGCGCGGCTCATGTCCGGCCTATGCCATGCACCCTCGGGCGCGGCAACGAACCGGCACGCGCCGGCCGGCTTTGACAGCCGCCCCCGGACCGGGCCATGTAAGGCAGTATACACGTGCATCAGGGGAGAGATTCATGCCGGATTTCGCAACGATCCGCTGCGAGCACGATGGCACCGCGCTCGAAGGCCTCGTCGCCCGGCCGGCCGGCGCCGGCCCCTTTCCCGCGGTGATGGTGATGCACAGCGCCAACGGCCTGCGCCACCAGGTACGCGGCACGATCGAGAAACTGGCCGCGCTCGGCTATCTCGCCATCGCCACCGACATGTACGGGCCCGAGGCGCAGAACGGACCGCCGGAAGCGGCGCATGCGGCCTACACCTATTTCCTCGGCGACGGGATGGCGAACGTGCGCGCCCGCTCGCTCGCCTGGCTGGAGGCGGTGCGCGCCCATGCCGACGTCGACCCGGCGCGCATCGCCGCGATCGGCTACTGCTTCGGCGGCCACTGCGTGCTCGAACTCGCGCGCGCGGGGGCCGACCTTCGCGCCGTCGTCAGCTACCACGGCACGCTGCAGACCCACGCCCGCGCCCTGCCCGGCGTGCCGAAGTGCGAGGTCGTCGCCTACTGCGGCGCGCACGATCCCTTTGCCACGCTCGCAGAGGTGGACGAACTGCGCCAGGAACTCAGCGAGGCCGGCGCGCGCTATCAGATCACGGTCTTCGGCGAGGCCGCGCACAGCTTCACCGATCCGGACGCGGCCCGCATGGGCATGGAGGGTATCCGCTACGACAGGATGGCCGACCGGATGTCCTGGGCCGGCACGTTGGCGCTGCTGGAGGAAACGCTGGGCCACTGATGCAGCGCGGCAACAGTCCGGAGATGATTCGACGGACCGACGCACTGTTCCGCATTGTGACCAGGTGACACCGTTGCTAGAACACTGGAAATAAATGAGACGGTTTCGGCTTCGTAGGTTCTGGTTGCCGATAGTACGTCCGGGGCAAAGGGGCGGTTGACTTGGCTAAGGTTCCAACGCTGGCGCGCAACGGTTCGACCGGCGGTGACAGCCGGCGCGGCGAAGTCCGCCTCGCCAGATCCCGGATGCAGCGGACCGACCATGCCGCAGCGTGATCGCACCACGTCGCCGAATCTCAACGTAATTTCAGGGAGGGACTCAATGCATTACCGTTCAATGAAATCCAGCCTGCTGGTGGGTGTCGCGTTCGCCAGCACCGCCACCGCCATGCCGGCGATGGCGCAGGACGCCGACATCATCGTCACCGCACAGCGCGTCGAGCAGCGCCTGCAGGACGTGCCGATCTCGATCACGGTCTACAATCAGGATCAGTTGCAGAAACGCAACGTCGTGGTCGCGTCCGACCTTGCGACCTACACGCCGTCGCTGTCGGTCAACACCCGCTACGGCCCCGAAAAGGCGACCTTCGCAATTCGCGGCTTCAACCAGGACGCGGCCGCCGCACCGACGGTGGGCGTCTATTTCGCCGATGTCGTCGGCGTGCGCTCCCAGGGCGGCACGGCCAGCGGCAACACCGTTGGCGCCGGCACGTTCACCGATCTTCAGAACGTGCAGGTCCTGAAAGGACCGCAGGGCACGCTGTTCGGTCGCAATACTACCGGCGGCTCGATCCTGCTGGTGCCCGCCAAGCCGACCGGCGACCTTGAGGGCTATGTCGAGGGCACCTACGGCAATTACGATCAGAAGCGCGTCCAGGCCGCGCTCAACGTGCCGCTTGCGGACACGTTCAGGGTTCGCGTCGCCGTCGATCGCAACAAGCGTGACGGCTACATGAAGAACCACTCGGGGGTCGGCCCCAAAGACTACAACGACGTCGATTATTTCTACGGCCGCTTGAGCATCGTCGCCGATCTGACCCCGGAACTCGAAAATTACACCGTATTCCATTACAGCCGTTCGGATACGAATGGTTATGCCACCCACTATGAAGGCTGCGACCGTAACCCGGCGACCGACTTCAGCAATCCGGACCCAACGCTGCGCAGCAGCGTCACACGTTACTACACTTCGCTGGCCGCCTGCGACCAGATCGACCGGCAGGCCGCACGCGGCGATGGTCCGCTGGACGTCGAGGTCAGCAACGCAAACCCGCGCATCTTCATTCGCACCTGGCAGGCGATCAACACGACTACCTGGCAGGCGAGCGACACGCTGACGATCAAGAACATCCTCAGCTACGGCGAATATCGCGAGCAGGCTGCCTTCTCGCTGTATAGCGACAATATGTTCATCCCGGATACGGCGTTCACTCAGGCTTTCGCCGCCGCCGGCGGGCCGGCGGTCGGCTCGCGCTTCCAGTACATCGCGCTGGGAACACAGCCCGGCTACAACGCCGCGGCCGGATCGACCACTACCGAAGAACTGCAGTTCCAGTTCAAGAGCGCCGACAACAAGTTCAACGCGGTCGTCGGCGGCTATCTCGAATTCAGCCGGCCGCTCGGCTGGAATCAGCAGCGCACCGGCATCTACGGCAACTGTACCGATCCCGGCACCCTCGCTTGTTCCGGCGCGATTCAGCTGATCCCGATTTCCGCCTCGATGCGCGTGCCTGGTGTCGTTATTTCGGAATCACGCACCAAGCTGGCATTCGATAACCACGGCATCTTTGCGCAGGGCACCTACAACTTCACCGATCAGTTCGCCCTGACATTAGGCGGCCGCTGGACCTTCGACAAAATCGAGGGCTATGCGGAAAGCAACCGCTATGTCCTGGCGAACATTCCCCTGGCCGGAACCATTCCGGTGCAGCGCGTCTGCAACGACAGCCTGAATCATCCGACCGTCGACCTGCTGGCGAACGGCGGCAATCTGGCCGCATGCGGCACGAGCATCGTTCAGAAGACGAACAAGCCGACCTGGCTGATCGATCTGGACTTCAAGCCGACGCCCGACACGCTTTTCTATGCGAAGTATTCCCGCGGCTATCGCCAGGGCGCGGTCAACTTCACCAATCCGGGCCTCGAGACGGTCGGCCCTGAAAAGGTCGATGCCTACGAAGTCGGCGCGAAGATGACGTTCCGCGGCGCACTGCCGGGCTACTTCAACATCGCCGGGTTCTATAACGACTTCTCCGACCAGCAGATCTTCGGCGCTCTTGTGGCGAAGCCGACGAGCGGCCTCGCTGGCGGCGCAGCGCTGATCAACGCGGGCAAGTCGGTCATCAAGGGCATCGAGGTCGATGCCGGCGTGACAGCCTTCGACGTACTCCGACTCGGGGTCGGCTATACCTATCTCGACACCAAGCTGAAGAAGCTGACGCCGCCGACGCTCAGCGCCGACAGCCCGTTCGAGAGGATCATCCCGCGCGGCGTGGCAGGAGGTCCGCTGACCTATTCGCCGAAGCACAAGCTGACCCTTTCGGGCGACGTCAGGGTGCCGATGGGCGAGGCCGGCTCCTTCACGGCCGGCGCGGTATTCGTCCACACCTCGTCCCAGTTCGTCGACGGCAACGCCAAAATTCCGGGCTACAGCCTGCTCAGCCTCCATGCCGGGCTGAACAATATCGGCGGAAGCGGCCTGGACATCACGGCGTTCGCCAACAACGTGACGAACGAGAAGTACCGCGTCACCGCGGGCGGCGGCTACGAGTCCTCGGGCATCCTCGATTTCGCCTACGGCCAGCCGCGCTTCTATGGCGTGCGCGTGCGCTACAACTTCGGCCAATAAGTAGGGCAATCGGCGCGGGCTCCGGCCCGGGCCGATTGTTAAGACATCGAAACGCAAAACTCAGGCCACGCCCCACAGGGCGTGGCCTTTGTGCATCCTCCATCGCGGCATGCGACGCCGCGCTCCGGTGCCCTGCGCCACAATCCGGGGATAATCGCATAACCCGCCACACGCTATTGTGGCCGGACGGCACCATTGCTAAGCTCCAGCGATAAATGAGACGGTTTCGGCTCCCCGCACTGCGGGCCGCTGAGAACACCGTTATAGGGGTGAGGGGTGTAGCGGACGTGACAGACTGCCCGATTCAGGCGCCCGACGGTTCGACCCGCGACGATGGCCGGCACGGCGCAATGCGCCCCGGCGGTTGCCAGTCGAGGGGCACAGGCAATGCGGCGCGGCCGCTCCGCCCCAGGGCTCGCGGGGCCACCGGCTGATCGCCCCCGCCAATCAGACGAATTCAATATATTTCAGGGAGAGAGGGTACATGCATTACCGTTCAGTGAAATCCAGCCTGTTCCTGGGGGCCGCTTTCGCCGGCCTTTCCGCGACCGCCGCGCCGGTCCTTGCCCAGGACGCTCAGGAAGGCTTCGGTCTTCAGGAGATCATCGTCACCGCGCAGAAGCGCGAGCAGAGCGTGCAGGACGTTCCCATCGCGGTCACGGCCGTGACCGCGGAGACGCTGGAAGCCAACCGCATCTCCACCGTGAACGACCTGGGCAGCGTCGCGCCCGGCGTCACGGTTCGTCCCTCCGCCGGCGGCATCCAGGTGCCCTCGTTCACCATCCGCGGCCAGAACAGCTTCGGCGTCGTCGCCGGTTCGGACAAGCAGGTGTCGATCTATCTCGACGGCGTCTACATCAGCTCGCCGCGCGGCTCGATCTTCGACCTGCCCGACGTGGAGCGCCTCGAAGTCCTGCGCGGCCCGCAGGGCACGCTGTTCGGCCGCAACGCGACGGCGGGCGCGGTCAGCGTGACCACGCGTGAACCCACCGGCGACGCGCACATCAAGGCGCAGTTCAGCGTCGGCAACTACGATTCCTATCGCGTGCGGCTGAGCGCGGACCTGCCGCAAATGGGCCCGTTCAGCGCCTACGCCAGCTTCCTGCGCAACTACAAGCGCGGCGACATCCGCAATGGGGCGGCCGGCACGGTCTGGGACCGCACGCTGTCGAGCGACCGCCATCTGGCGAAGGTCACGCGGTCTCCTGACCATCTCGGCACGATCGATTCGAATTCCTATTTCGGGGCCGTCAAGTTCGAACCGAGCGACTCGTTCAAGCTGGTCTACAAGTTCGATTACAACGAGGATAGCGGCACGCCCGAAGGCTCCGCCTTCATCGGCTACAACCCGGCCCTTCCGACGCTGGGCGCCGGCGCCGCGCTCGTCGCGCCGGTGATTAACAGCCTGTATGCCAGCAACAACATCATCACCAACACCTCGCTGGAGGCTCCCGACGTCGTCAACAACGCGTGGGCCATCCCGCGCGAGCAGCGGGTCTACGGCCACAGCCTGACCGCGACCTGGCAGGCGACGGACGACATCACGGTCAAGAACATCGCCTCGTATCGCTACTCGCGGGTCTTCGCGCCGGTGCCGATCGACGGCATCAGCACGCTGACTTTCACCGCGAACGAACTCGCCCCCTATGCCACGCTGATCGCCTTCAGCTCGATCGGCCAGCACCCCGGGATCACCAGCCCGGCCGACGCAATGGCTGCGATCCCCGGCATCATCGCCGCCAACGCCGCCAACTGGGTGGGGCAGCGCTTCATGATCACCAGCTCGCAGGCCGCGTCGATCTCGAAGCAGTGGAGCGACGAGCTTCAGGTCAACTACAGTTCGGAGCGCCTGCAACTCACCCTCGGCGCGCTGTGGTTCCATTCGAAGGACGAGGCCGGCGGGCCGGAAGGCATGCAGAACACGATGTCCTTCGCCTCGCCGTTCATGCCGGCGAACGGGCAGGTGCCGCTGGGCAACGAAGGGCGCTATTTCAACAAGGCGACCTCGATCGCCGCCTATGCCCAGGCGGAATACAAGATCACGCCCGAATTCGAAATTGTGCTGGGTGCCCGCATCACGCACGACGACAAGACGAGCGTGTTCCGCTGGGATACCATGACGGCCAGCCCCGCGTTCCCCGCGATCGGGGCGATCCCGGCGATCCCCGCCTTCTCGCTCATCACGCCGCAGCCGGACATCGTGCCGCCGGCCTACAAGAAGACCAAGCCCAACTTCCTCGTCGGCCTCAACTGGAAGCCTTCGGACCACACGCTGGTTTACGGCAAGTTCTCCACGTCCTTCGTGTCCGGTGGCTCGGTCGCGGGCATCACCTTCGAGCCCGAGACCGCGACCTCATGGGAACTGGGCCTGAAGACGGACATGTTCGACCGCAAGCTGCGCGCCAACCTCGCGCTGTTCTACGTCGACTATAAGCATTTCCAGCAGCCCAGCTCGACCTCCGCACCCGAGGCCGTAGACTTCCTCAATGATGCCTACGGCTCGCTCGGCACGCTGCTGGCGCCGAACCTCAGCACCTTCGTGCAGCAAGCCCATGACGTTCGCGCCAAGGGTTTCGAGCTGGAACTCACGGCCGCTCCGACGCGCGGGGTGGTGGCGGGCGGCAGCCTGTCCTACACCGATTCGGAATTCCGCAATATCGACCCGATCTTCCTGGCCGCGCAGGGCGGTCAGTATTCGGCCTTCGTCCGGCCCAAGTGGACGGCGAGCGCCTTTGCCTCCTACGAGACGGAGCCTTTCGTCGGTGACACGACGCTGCAGCTCCGGGTCGATGGCCTTTACCGCTCCAACTTGATGATGGTCGGCAACGTAACGCAGCAGCTTGCCCGGGGCGTGCCCGTCGAACAGCTTTCCAGCCCCGGTCACTGGAAGCTCAACGCGCGCGCCGCGCTGCGTCACATCAACGTCGGCGGAGTCGAGGGCGAACTGGCGGTCTGGGGCCGCAACCTGACCAACAAGCGCTATGCCACGTCGACGCTGTTCATGCCGTTCGGCGGTTCGGCGACTTACGATCCGGCGCGCACTTACGGCGTGGACTTCACCATCGAGTTCTGACGCCTGCCCAACCGGGCAACGACGGGGCGCTTTCCTTCACGGGAAAGCGCCCCGTTTCGCGTCCGCCCTGCCCGAAAACGGAACGGCGGCGCGCGTCGTCAGGCCACGCCCAGCAGCGCGTGGCTTTCATGCCGCATCACCGCGCGGCCGAGGCGGTCGGTGAACTGGACGGTGATGTCGGGGGCAACGCGGCGGGTGATGCCCCACATGTAGAAGCCGTACATCACCGCCTCGCGGTACTGCCGCCAGGCGTTCTCCGCGTCGGGCACAGTCAGGCCGTGGCCCCGCGCAAGGTCGAGATAGTGGTTCAGGAGGTTGCGCTCCTCCCTTTCGGCCAGTTCCACCGGCAGCACGGCGCAGAGGTGGTAGGCGACGTCGATCGCCCAGCCGCCGCGCTGCAGCACCTGCCAATCGATCAGCCCCGGACCCTGCGCCGTGCGGAAGATGTTGCCCGCATGGGCATCGCCGTGGACGAGGAACTGCGGCCGTCCCGCGTCCCTGTCGGCCAGCGCGCGCATGCCGGCGATCAGCCGCTCGCCGTTGCGCACGGCGGACGACAGGTTGTCGCCGCGCGGCCCGTCGAGCAGCCCTTGCAGGATCTCGGCCGTCATGTGCGGCATGCGCGCCAGTTCGGCGGCGCGCGGCCGGACCCAGCCGGCACCCGCAAGCAGGCCGCTGCCGGCGTGGAGCCGAACGATCTGCGCCAGGTTGTCCGCCGCCTCGTCAATGGTGAAGGCTTCGAGCGCCGAGCAGAACCGCCCGCCCCCGGCGATCACGTCGCGCATGAGGAGGACGCTCTGCTTCGCCTCGCGGTCGGTGACGACCGCCACCGCCTCAGGCACCTGCACGTCGAGTTGCGGCGCCAGCTTCAGGTAGAAATCACCCTCCAGCACGCAAGTGGAGCCGCCGAGCCGCGTCATCTCGTCGACGTCGAGCAGGCCCTTGAGGCAGAACGCCTGCGTCCCCGCCGGCCCGTCGAACGTGGCGGTGAAGCGCACCTTGGTGGCGACCGTCCTTATCACCTCGACCGTCTCCACCCCCGTTACCGCGGCGCCCTGCCCGACCGAGGCGAGTGCCTGCCCCAGCCACGCAGGGTCCAGCGCCTCGCCCAGCGTGGCCGGCACGCGCAACTGCGGTTCGGCCGGACGCGGCCTTGTCGATCGGATGTCGGACATTACTCTCCCTCTCGTTGTGATGGCGCGCGCATATTGACGCAATTCGCCATTTCGGTCCATGCGTCGCAATGGAGAATTTGAGCGCTGATTCCGCGAATAGCGCGGGACGCTCGGGGAGACAGGAAAATCGCCATGTCCAAACCGCAGGCCAAACCGCTGGAAGGCATCAAGATCGTCGAAGTCGCGATGTGGGCGTTCGTGCCCGCCTGCGGCGGCATGTTGTCGGACCTCGGCGCCGAGGTGGTCAAGATCGAGCCGCCCACGGGCGATCCGCTGCGCGGTCTCTCGATCGGCGCCATCGGCGGCGGCGGGAAGGTCGACCTTTCGTGGGAAAGCTACAACCGCGGCAAGAAATCCGTCACGCTCGACCTCAAGCAGCCCGAAGGCCGCGAGGTGCTGATGAAGCTCTGCGAGGACGCGGACGTGTTCCTCACCAACCTGCTGCCGCCCGCGCGCAAGGCGATGGGGATCGACGCGGAGACGATTCGCGCCCGCTTTCCGAACATCATCTACGCCAGCGGCAGCGGCACCGGACCCAAGGGCCCCGACGCGGCCAAGGGCGGCTATGACGCGATCACCTTCTGGGCGCGCGGCGGGGTCTCCTCATCGCTGACCGAAGACGATGCCGACTACCCCGTCGGCCCGCCGGGGCCCGCTTTCGGTGACACGCTGTCGGGTTCGATGCTGGCCGGCGCCATCTGCGCGGCGATCGCCCGCAGGGCGATGACCGGCGAGGCCTCGACCGTCGACGTCTCGCTGCTCGGCACGGCAATGTGGTCGATGCAGCGCTTCATCGCCCAGTCGACGATGGACGGCCGCCAGCGCTTCCCCCGCCCGCACGCGCCCAAGCCGCACAACGTGCTCGTGCACAATTACCTCACCGCCGACGACCGCTTCGTCGCGCTCTGCATGCTGCAGGCGGACAAGTATTGGGCCGGGTTCTGCGAGGTCGCGGGCCGCCCCGATCTGGCCAGCGACCCACGCTTCGCCACCGCCGCGTTGCGGCAGGAGAATATCGACGCCTGCCATGCGGAGATGAA
>Ga0172382_10005556_pt1 | contig 18762 bp, 17 predicted proteins | sample Leawel138RmetaG_FD_122245 | JGI IMG/M metagenome (GOLD analysis project Ga0172382, IMG submission 122245) | Leachate microbial communities from a municipal landfill in Southern Ontario, Canada - Leachate well 138R metaG | ecosystem: Engineered > Solid waste > Landfill > Unclassified | place...
GACCACCAGATCCCCGGCCAGATCCTTGCGCAGGTCCTCGTAGACCTCCTCGCGCGGCGGAACGATGTCTTCGAGAAGCGCCTCCATCAGCGCATCATCGAAGTCGGCCAGATGTTCCAGCATCTCCTGGCGGGCAAGCTGTTCGTCGTCCTTCACCGCGTCGGGAACGCGGATGAGGGCGGAGGCCTCGCCGGGCTGGTACTTGTAAGCCCGCTCGCTGACCAGATCGACGTAGCCGGTAATCTGGTCGCTCTCGCGGATGGGGATTTCGCGCAGCACCAAGGGCCGCTCGGACACCAGTTGCAGGGCCTCCAACGTGGCGCGGATGGAGACACCCTGGCCGTCGCGGTCCACCTTGTTGATGAAAATAACGTGCGGGATGGCGTGGGCGTCGAGGAACTTGAGGACCGGCGTCACCATGACGGCGCGCTCCGGCTCCGGCTCGGCCACCACGATGGCGAGGTCGGCGACCATCAGCGCCTCGAACGTGCCCTGGCTGAACTCCACTGAACCGGGGCAGTCTATCAGCGTCCAGTCCTGGTCCATGAAGCGGGCACGGGCCACCGTGACCTCGGTCGTCATCTGCCGCTCGCGCGCCTCGGGGCTGGCATCCCCGACCGAAGACCCGTCCGTCACCCGGCCCCGTCGGTGAATGGACTCGGAGGTAAACAGCAGGCTTTCCAGAAGCGTCGTCTTGCCGCTGGTGTAGGGGCCGACGATGGCGGCAACCCGTGGCGTGGTGACGGTGGACCCCATGACGCTTCTCCCGATGGTGAAAGCCCGGTGAGCCATGATTTCAAGCGGTTGAACCGATGGCAAGGGGGAAGGCGGGGAATGTGCGGATTCACCTTGGTTGTAACACGGGCCACAAGAAAAGCCGGTCCCCTCACGAGGACCGGCTTTTCCTTACCTGCCTGGGGACAGCCTTATTTCAGGCTGGCGCAGAAACGCTTGATGCGGGTGCAGGCTTCTTCCAGGGCCTTGGCCGAGGTGGCGTAGGAGATGCGGAAGTACGGGGACAGGCCGAACGCTTCGCCCTGGACCACGGCGACGCCTTCGGTTTCCAGGAGGGCGGTCACGAAGTCGCTGTCGGACTCGATCTTCTTGCCGTTCGGGGCGGTCTTGCCAATCAGACCGGCGCAGGACGGATAGACGTAGAACGCGCCTTCCGGGGTGCGGCAGGTCAGGCCTTCGCACTCGTTCAGCATCTTGACGACCAGATCACGGCGCTCGACGAACGCCTGACGCCAAGCGACCAAGAAGTCCAGCGGGCCGTTCAGGGCGGCCACGGCGGCGGCCTGGCTGATCGAGGAGGTGTGGGTGCTGCTCTGGCTCTGGACCATGTTCATGGCCTTGATGACCGGCAGCGGCCCGGCGGCGTACCCGACGCGCCAGCCAGTCATGGAGAACGCCTTGGACACGCCGTTGGTGGTCAGGGTGCGGTCGTACAGCTTGGGTTCGACCTGGGCGATGGTGGCGAACTTGAACCCGTCGTAGACGAGGTGTTCGTACATATCATCGACCATGATCCAGACGTGCGGATGCTTGAGCAGGACATCGGCCAGGGCCTTGAGGTCGGCGGCGGAATAGGCCGCGCCCGTCGGGTTGGACGGGCTGTTCAGGACCAGCCACTTGGTCTTGGGGGTGATGGCGGCTTCGAGCTGGGCGGCCGACAGCTTGAAGCCGTTGTCCTCGGTGCATTCCACGAACACCGGCTTGCCGCCGCACATCAGCACGATGTCGGGGTAGCTGACCCAATACGGGGCCGGGATGATGACTTCGTCGGCGTCGTCGATGGTGGCGACGAAGGCATTATACAGCACCTGCTTGCCGCCGCAGCCGACGGTGATCTGGTCCGGGGAGTACTCCAGGCCGTTCTCGCGCTTGAACTTATCCGAGATCGCCTTGCGCAGCGCCGGGGTGCCCGCGACGGCGGTGTACTTGGTCTCGCCCTTGTCGATGGCGGCCTTGGCGGCGGCCTTGATGTGGTCGGGCGTGTCGAAGTCCGGCTCGCCAGCGCCCAGGCCGATGACATCCACACCGGCGGCTTTCAGCTCGGCGGCCTTCTGGGTCACGGCAATGGTCGGCGACGGCTTGATGGCAGACAGGCGCTTGGCGATGATCGACATAGTGAGGCGTCCCCTCGAATGAATGATTTGGGCGCACCATAAGAGGGCCTTGGCGGGGCTGCAAGGACCCTTTTCGCGCACCGGAAGTTGGGCGTCTGCTGCGGGCGGCTTCCCCGGCCACTCTGAGGTTTGGCCGGCCTACAACCCGCCCAATCCCATGCCGCAGCCCCGCCACGTCACGTCATCCAGAATCACCTGGACAGTCTTGGGAAACGGATGGCCGCTCATGATGTCACGGCACCACTCATCCACTATTTCCAAACGCAGCAGGGCGTTCGAGTCGGTGCGGCCCTCGTAGACCCTGGTGCCATCGACAACGCGCGGCTCGGGCATTGTGGTGTAGATTTGCCGGGTGCCGTAATCGGCGCGCAGGTGCAGGGTGCCGTCGGGATACAGGTCAAGCAGCCAGCCGGGTTCCTGACCTATGGCGCGGAATGCCACCCCGGCCTCCACAGCACCGCGCCAAGCGGCGGGCGGTCCAGCGTGGCAGGACTGCGGCGGCTGGCCAGGTTGTTGCAGCAGCGCCTCGGTATGGCCGCGCGTCCAGAACGTTATCCCGCCCTCGCCTGCGTAACGCGCGCCGGACGCGGCCAAAGTCGTGGTCAGGTGATGGGTACCCTCGGGCAACCATACCTCGGCGTCCTGGCCGGAGAAACGCGCCATGACCTGTGCACCATCGCACTGATAGACGAGGGTCATTGGCGGACCCTCTCCGCTCTGCACGGGAAGTGGGGTCTCGCAGGCGGTCAGTCCCATCGCCAGCAAGACGATCGCCAGCGCCCTCACGTCAGCACCTTCAGACCGACGATCCCCGCCACGATCAACCCCACGCAGGCCAGCCGCGCCGCGTCGGCGGACTCGCCAAACAGGATGATCCCCAACACCACGGCGCCGACCGTGCCGATGCCCGTCCACACGGCATAGGCTGTGCCGAGCGGCAGGGTCTTCAGCGCGACGGCAAGCAGCCAGAAACTTGCCGCCATGGCCGCCACGGTCAACGCCGTGGGGCCCGGTCTCGTAAAGCCATCGGTGTATTTCAGCCCTACCGCCCACGCGGTCTCGAATAGTCCCGCGACAAACAATGCGACCCACGCCATGACATGCCTCCAAAGGCACGGCAGGGTCGTCCCCGCCCCAAGCTCCAGTCCATGACGGGGCCGTCCCCGCAGAGCATCCGCCATAGAGTGGGGAGACGGAGCGCGCGGCGCAAGCATTCTCCCAGTGGCGAACCGTCCGCCAGTGCCTTATCTTGGCCCGCATGAGCGTCCATCTTCCCATGTACGAAAAACCCCCGGCGGGTCCGCGCGCGCAGTTTCGTCTGGCGTCGGACTATACGCCTGCCGGGGATCAGCCCACCGCCATTGCCGCGCTGAAGGAAGGCCTCGCCGCCGGGGAGCGCGATCAGGTGCTGCTGGGTGTCACTGGGTCGGGCAAGACCTTCACCGCCGCCACGGTGATTGCCGAACTTGGCCGCCCGGCCCTGGTCATGGCGCCCAACAAAACCCTGGCCGCCCAGCTTTACAGCGAGATGAAGCAGTTCTTCCCCGATAACGCGGTGGAGTACTTCGTCTCCTACTACGACTATTACCAGCCCGAGGCGTATGTCCCGCGCACCGACACCTACATCGAAAAAGACAGCTCCATCAACGAGCAGATCGACCGCATGCGCCACGCCGCGACGCGCGCCATCCTGGAGCGCCGCGACGTCATCATCGTGGCGTCGGTGTCGTGCATCTACGGCCTGGGGTCGGTCGAGAGCTATTCGCAGATGGTCGTGCGGGTGAAGACCGGCGACACCGTGGACCGCAATGAGTTGATGCGCGACCTCGTGCAGCTTCAGTACAAGCGCAACGACATGGCGTTTGCACGCGGGGCGTTCCGGGTGCGCGGCGACGTAATCGAACTGTTCCCGGCCCACTACGAGGACCGCGCGTGGCGCATCGACCTGTTCGGCGACGAGGTGGATGGCATCTATGAGTTCGACCCGCTGACCGGCGAGAAGTGCGCCACCCTCAACCAGATCGACATCTATCCCAATAGCCACCACGTTACCCCGCGCCCGGCGCTGTCGCAGGCGGCTAAAGGCATCAAGGCCGAACTCCAGGCGCGTCTGGCCGAGTTCGAGGACCAGGGCAAGCTGCTGGAGGCCCAGCGCCTGCGCGAACGCACCATGTTCGACCTGGAAATGATGGAAAGCACCGGGCACTGCAAAGGCATCGAGAACTACTCGCGCTATCTGACCGGGCGCAATCCGGGGGAGCCTCCGCCGACCCTGTTCGAATATCTGCCCGAGGACGCCGTGCTGATCGTCGACGAAAGCCACGTCACGGTGTCGCAGGTCGGCGGCATGTTCCGGGGCGACTTCAACCGCAAGAGCACGCTGGCCGACTACGGGTTCCGGCTGCCGTCGTGCATCGACAACCGGCCGCTGAAGTTCGAGGAATGGGACATCATGCGGCCCCAGACCATCTTCGTGTCGGCCACCCCTGGCGACTGGGAACTGGACCGCACCGGCGGCGTGTTCGTCGAACAGGTCATTCGCCCCACGGGCTTGATTGACCCGGTATGCATTATCCGCCCGGTCGAGCATCAGGTGGACGACCTGCTGGGCGAGGTCAAGAAGTGCGCCGCCAAGGGCCAGCGGACTCTCGTCACCACGCTGACCAAGCGCATGGCCGAGGATCTGACCGAATACCTGCACGAGCACGGCGTGCGGGTGCGCTACATGCACTCCGACATCGAAACCCTGGAGCGCATCGAGATCATCCGCGACCTGCGCCTGGGGGCGTTCGACGTTCTGGTGGGAATCAACCTGCTGCGCGAGGGGCTGGACATCCCCGAATGCGCCCTGGTCGCCATTCTGGATGCCGACAAGGAAGGCTTCCTGCGGTCGGAACGCTCGCTCATTCAGACCATCGGGCGGGCGGCGCGCAATGTGGATGGCCGAGTCATCCTGTATGCCGACAAGATGACCAACAGCCTGACCCGCGCCCTGGCTGAAACCGACCGCCGCCGGGAACGGCAGCAGGCCTACAACGCGCAGCACGGCATCACCCCGGAAACGGTGCGCTCACGCATCTCCGACGTGGTCGGGGACGTGGCCGAGCACGACTACATGACCGTGGGCACCGGCATCGCCGACACGCCGCATCTGGTCGGCCACAACCTGCGCGCCACCATCGAGGACATTGAAAAGAAGATGCGCAAGGCCGCCGCCGACCTGGAGTTCGAGGACGCCGCCCGGCTGCGCGACGAACTCCGCCGCCTGGAGGCCATGGAGTTGGAAATGCCGGTCGGAGGAGCCCCGCCGCAAGGGCCGCGCTCGCGCACCGCATCGGGCACCGCGGCAGCGGCCAAGAAGTCCCGCGCCCAGGGGCGCCGACGCAGTTAAACGACCGAGGTAAGCGCCATGACCAGCCGCCATGACCACTGGCAGACCGTCTACAGCACCAAGTCCGATACCGCCGTAAGCTGGTTTCAGGAGCGGCCGGAGACGTCGCTTGAACTTGTCACGGCGGGCGGCCTGCCCCTGGACGCCCGCATCATCGACGTGGGCGGCGGGGCGTCGCGGTTGGTGGATGCGCTGCTGGACGCCGGGTATTCCGCCCTCACAGTGCTGGACATCGCCCCCGCCGCCCTGGACGCTGCCCGTGCCCGCCTGGGCGCGCGGGCCGACGCCGTGCAGTGGGTGGCAGCCGATATCACCGCCTGGAGTCCGACCACCCCGTTCGACGCGTGGCACGACCGGGCAGTGTTCCATTTTCTGACCGATGCCGCCGACCGGGCGGCCTACCGCGCTGCGCTGACCGCAGGCATCAGGCGGGGCGGCCGGGTCATCATCGGCACCTTTGCGCCGGATGGACCCGAGAAATGCTCGGGCCTGCCGGTGATGCGCTACACACCCGAATTGCTGGCCGCCGAACTGGGCGACAACTTCGCACTACTCGATGCCCGCCAGGAGGATCATGCCACCCCGTCCGGCGCCATTCAGCATTTCCAGTTCAGCGTGTTCGCCCGCCGCTGAGCCGTAACACCAATTCGGCCCGCTCGCGCCGACAAGCGTTGGTGAACGAGGTTTATGGGAGCCACGCCATGAAGGCATTTCTGTTTTCGGCGACAGGAGACGACCGCCAGAAGGCGGTGTCCACCCACAGGGAAGGCACCAACCTGCCCGGCTGCCCGGCCGGAACATGGCGACCCGAGGGGCATGTCGATCTGGACGTTCCGGGCGGCGGGTCGCGGCTGCCCGGCCTTCAGGAAGGGCTGGATGTGGAGGCGGTACGCGGTGGGCTGGAACACGACGGGTATCACCTGCTCATCCAGGGCGGAGCAGGCTGGGCGGGCCGGTCGTCGGACGTCTAACCCTTTCGTGTGGCAACCAACCACGGGACGTCCTCCGTTAGTGCGGTGCGGCAGCGCGCACCGTCGGGAGGATGCACATGAGGGCCTATCTCTTTACATGCTCGGTGAAGCCGACCGTTCAGGCCGCATCCGTCTTGGAGAGCGGAGCCAACCTGCCGCAGGAGATGTGCGCCGACGGGTTCTGGGCACAAACCGGGGCCATTGACATTGACCCCGAGGGTGACGGCACCGTCCTGCTGCCCAACCTCGACCTCAAGACCCTATGCCGTTGCCTCAGCGAAAAGGGCTGGGTGATCGACACCGCGGCCTCCACCGAGGCCTAAAGCGGCCACACCAACAGCATCATCGGCACCGCAATAACCGCCACGACGATCTCCAGCGGCAGCCCCATGCGCCAGAAGTCCGAGAAGTGATAGCCGCCTGGACCCAGGATGAGGGTGTTGTTCTGGTGGCCGATGGGGGTCAGGAAGGCGCAGGACGCCCCCACCGCCACGGCCATCAGAAAGCTGTCCGGGTTGACCCCGAACTGCCCGGCCGCCACGATGGCGATGGGTGCCATGACCGCCGCCGTCGCCGCGTTGTTCATGAAGTCCGACAAGGTCATGGTGACGATCAGGATCAGCGTGAGCGCGACCACCGGCGACCCAAAGGCCAGCCCCCCGATCAGGGTGCGGGCGATGAGTTCGGCCGCGCCCGTGGCCTCCATCGCGCCGGCGACGGGGATGAGTGCCCCCAGCAGGACAATCACCGACCAGTCAATGGACTCGTACAGGCCGCGCAACGGGACCAATCCGCTCAACACGAATGCCACCGCCCCCGCCGCAAAAGCGATCTGCGCCGGAACCCCGGCCACGGTGGCGGTGATAGCTGCGCCCATGAGAGCAGCGGCGATAATGGTTTCACGCCGTTTGGGGAATTTCAGGGTGCGCTGGACCAGGGGCACGCAATTGAACTGATTGACCACGTCGGCGATACGGTCGGCGCTGCCTTGCAGCATCAACACATCCCCGGCCTCCAGCCGCTGGTCGCGCAGGCGCTTCCAAGACCTGCTGCCTTGCCGCGACAGGGCCAAGAGGTTCACCCCGAACCGCGAGCGCAGCCGGATTTCGGCCACCGACCGCCCGACCAGGGAGCTGCCCGGCCGCACCGCCACCTCGTTCAGCTCGACGGCATCGGAGGTCAGCAGCGCGGCATCCACGGTCCGGTCATCGACCAGTTCCAGGTTCAAGGTCGTGACCAACTCGGTCAGGGCCTGAGGATCGGCCTCCAGAATGAGGATGTCCTGTTCGCGCACCAACCGCCATCCGGCCGGAGCGAGGATGCGTTCCTCATCGCGCACCAGCCCTACAACTTGGGCGCCGATGTCGCCCAGGCCCGCCTCGAAATCAGCCAGGCTCTTTTGCGCCACCGGAGATCCTTCACGGACCCGGACCTCAGTGAAATAGCGGCCGATATCAAACGACTCGGCATCGGATGCCTTGGCGCCGCGCGGCTTGGGCAACAGACGCCAACCGATCAGGCTGATGAAGGCAATGCCGCCCAGCGCCACCGCCACCCCCACCGGGGCGAAGTCGAACATGGCGAACGGCCCGCCCTGCGCCTGGGCGCGGAAGCCGGAAACAATGATGTTGGGCGGGGTGCCGATCAGCGTGGTCATGCCGCCCAGGATGGAGGCGAACGACACCGGCATCAGAAGGCAACTCACCGGGATGGCGTTGCGCTGCGCCGCCTGGATCACCACCGGCATCATCAACGCAAGCGCACCGACGTTGTTCATGAAGGCCGACAGGAACGCCGTCAGCAGCGACATGCCGACGATCAGCCGCACCGCCCCGGCCTTGGTGGGCAGGGCATGACGGGCCAGAAAGTCGATGGCACCCGAATTGAACAGGCCCCGGCTGAGCACCAGGACAGCGGCGACGGTAATCACCGCCGGATGGCCGAACCCTTCGAATGCGGCCCCCGGCGCGACCTGCCCTGCCGCCACTGCCGCCAGCAGGGCCAGCATGGCGACCACGTCATGCCGCCAGCGGCCCCAGATGAACAGGGCCATGGCGGCGGCGATGATCAGCAAAACGGCGGCCTGGGGGAATGTCATTATCAGCACTCCCCCGTTGGAGACGCTATTTGCCCGGATTGAGCAACCTTGTGTTGTCGGCCTGTCCGCCGACGATCTCCACCACGTTCCCGACCACCTTGGCACGCCCTTCGGCAACCAGACGCAGGGCCAAGGGATAGGCCCGGTGTTCCTGCTCCAGTACCCTCGCGCCCAACGTATCGGGCGTGTCGCCGGGCAGAACGGGCACCGCCGCCTGCACGATGATCGGGCCTTCGTCGGTGGCCGGACGGACGAAGTGAACGGTGCAGCCATGCACCTTCACGCCCAGTTCCAGCGCCCGTTCGTGGGTGTGCAGGCCCTTGAACGACGGCAGCAAGGACGGATGGATGTTGATCAGCCGGTCCTGCCACTTGCCCACAAAACCTTCGGTCAGCAAACGCATGAACCCGGCCAGACAGACGAACTCCACCCCGACGTCGCGCAGTCGAGCGTCGAGCGCGGCATCAAAAGAGTCGCGGCCGTCAAAGTCGCGGTGGCTGAGAACCGATGTCGCAATGCCCGCCTTCTCCGCCCGTTCCAGGGCATAGGCCCCGGCCACGTTGGACAGGACATGCACGATCTCGACCGGGAAGGCGGGGTCGGCGCAGGCATCTATCAGGGCTTGCAAGTTGCTGCCCCGCCCCGACACCAGAACGCCGACCTTCAGTTTTGTGCCCGCCACGATCAATCCAGCGCCCAGGCGGCATCGAGGTTCGACATGCGCACCGGCTCGCCGCTGCTCTCTCCACCACTGGCGCGCGAAACCAGGCGGCCGATGATGCGGGCCTCCTCGCCGTGCTGGCCGAAGATGGCGACCGCATCGCCCGCCTGCTCGGCCGGGACGACGACGACCATGCCGACGCCGCAGTTGAAGGTGCGGGCCATTTCAGCCGCCCCGACACCGCCGGTTTCAGCCAGCCAGCGGAACACCGGAGGCAGCGGCAGGGCCGCCACGTCCAGTTCGGCGGCCAGATCATCGGGCAGCACGCGCGGGATATTCTCCCAGAACCCGCCGCCGGTGATGTGGGCCAGCGCCTTGACGTGCCCGGCGCGAATGGCCGCGAGGCAGCTTTTCACGTAGATGCGCGTCGGGGTCAGCAGAGCCTCGCCCAGCGTCTGGCCGGGGGCGAAGGGGGCTGCGTCGCCATAATCCAGCCCGGCCTTTTCGACCACGCGGCGGACCAGCGAGAAGCCGTTGGAGTGCACACCCGACGACGCCAGACCGATCAGCACGTCCCCGGCCTTGCACCCGGTTCCATCGAGCAGGCGCCCGCGTTCGGCCGCACCGACCGAGAACCCGGCCAGATCATAGTCGCCAGACCCGTACATGCCGGGCATTTCGGCCGTCTCGCCGCCGATCAGGGCGCATCCGGCCTGTCGGCAGCCTTCGGCGATGCCGCTGATGATTTGGCGGCCCTGTTCGACCTCAAGCTTGCCGGTGGCAAAATAATCGAGGAAAAACAGCGGCTCGGCGCCCTGCACCACGAGGTCGTTGACGCACATGGCCACCAGGTCGATGCCCACGGTTTCATGTCGCCCGGCGGTGATCGCCACCTTGAGCTTTGTGCCTACGCCATCGGTGGCAGCGACCAGGATCGGATCCTGATAGCCCGCCGCGCGCAGGTCGAACAGCGCGCCGAATCCGCCTAAATCGGAATCGGCACCCGAGCGCACGGTGGACTTGGCCAACGGTTTGATGGCTTGCACCAAGGCGTTTCCGGCGTCAATGTCAACGCCGGCATCCTTGTAGCTCAGACGGCTCTTGTCGGAAGGAGTGGAAATGGCGGCCTCGCAGCGGCATGCGGTTATATGGAGGATTCGCGTGGGGAAGATACTGCATCGGCGTCGGTTTGCAACGGCAGACCTGTCGGTCCTGATGGGCATCGTCGCCCTGATAACCTTGTGGTCCCCCCTATCATACGCTCAGAACAGCGGGGATGCCGCCCTTTATACGGTCAGTGCGGTGCCCGTGCGGGCCGAGGCGGCGACCGTCGTGGCGGCCAAGGAACTGGCCCTGCAACAAGGCCAACGCGACGCCCTGCGCATCCTGTTGGAACGCCTGACGCTGCCCGAGGATCACGGCCGCCTGCCCAGCCCGCCCCCGGCGACGCTGGAAACCATGGTGCTGGGGTTGTCCATCGATGATGAGCGCACCCCGCCGCGCGGCTACATTGCCACGCTGACGATCAGCTTCATACCGCAGGCCGTGCAGGCCATGCTGCAACAGACCGATATCCCTTTCACCGATCAGCGCGGGCGCCCCCTGGTCATCGTGCCGGTGTGGCAGGGTGGGCCGGAACTGGACCCGGTGCTGTGGGAGGATCCCAACCCCTGGCGCGAAGCCTGGGGCAATCGCCGCCGTCAGGGGCTGGTGCCGCTGGAAGTGCCGCTGGGCGACCTGGACGACGTGGCCGCCGTGGACGTCACCCGCGCCATGGCCGGAGATGCCGAAGCCCTGGCCGCATTGGCCGACCGCAATAAAGCCGTGGCGGCACTGGTCGCCGTCGCCCGCCTGCAACCCGGCGCGGGCGGGGCGCCGGCCCAGGTGCGGGTGGACGCCACGCAGAGCGGCATCTCCGATGGCGGCGCCTTCACCGTAACCCAACCGCTGCCCGCCGATGCTGCGTCGCCGGACGATGCGTTGACGCAAGCGCTCGCCTTGGCCGTGCGGGGCCTCGCAAGGCAGGTGGACGAAGCGTGGAAGGTGCGTGCGGTGGGCTATTCCGGGGCCACCACGCAACTGACCGCCGTGGTGCCTCTGGATGGCCGCCTGGAGGACTGGCTGGAGGTCCGCCGCCGCCTTGCCGCTGCTCCGGCGATCCGGGAAACCCGCCTCCAGGCCTTGACCAAGGACCGTGCGCAAATCACCATCCTGTATGGCGGCGATCCGAACGGACTGGCCGAGTCGCTGGGACGGCAGGGCCTTGGCCTGACTGACGAGGGCGGATACTGGATGCTCCGCACGCAGGCGCCGGGACAGCCGCCGGTCCTGCAAACCCCACCGCAACAGGCAGCACCGCAACTGCGCGCCCCGGACCTGATGGAGCCATCAGGAACTCTGATCGTGCGCTAGTGTTCAAGCGTTGGAGCCACAATGCGGGGGCAACGCCATGCCGCTGCCCAAGTCACTGATCAAGAGCCTGCCGAACGCAATCACCGTGCTGCGCTTGTTTTTGGTGCCAGGGGTTGTGTGGTTGCTGCTGGACGGTCATTTCAAGGCGGCGTTTTGGGTGTTCCTGCTGGCCGGGGTGCTTGACGGCGTGGACGGGGCGCTGGCCCGTCTGCTCGACGCCCGCAGCGAGTTGGGGGCGTGGCTCGACCCGCTGGCCGACAAAGCGCTTTTGGGCGCCACCTGCCTGACCATGGCCGCCACTGGATTGCTGCCAATCTGGCTGGTCATCATCATCGTGTTCCGCGATCTGCTGATCATCAGCGGCGTGCTGTTGACCCGCGTGATGGGCGGGGCGGTGACAATCCGTCCCCTTCTAATCAGCAAGGTGAACACCGTTATGCAGATCATCCTGGTCGGCGTGGTTCTGGGCGAGCCAGCCCTCCACCTTTCCGGCCTCGGCCTAAGTGTCATCGTCATATGGATGGCTGCGGCAACGACGGTAGCGTCGGCGGCAGCCTACGTTTATGTTTGGTCGCGCCGCGTTCTGTACGGCCAGCAGGGCTGACGCCTTGCCTCGTCAAGTAGAGAGAGTACCGTGACCGAAGCGCCTGCGCCCGCCCCAACCTCCCCCACTCCGCAAGCCTCCACGTGGTCGTGGAAGTTCTGGCTGATCATTGCTGTCGTGACCCTGGCGGCGGTCTATCTGCTGCGCGGGGTGTTGCTGCCGTTCGTAGCCGGGGCAGCGGTGGCGTACTTCCTGGACCCGGCGGCCGACTGGCTGGAGCGCCGGGGCCTGGGGCGCACCGCCGCCACGGTGGTCATTACCCTGCTGTTCGTGCTGGCCTTGGTCGGCGCGGTGCTCCTGCTGATCCCCGCCCTTCAGGGCGAGATTTCGCGGTTCCTCGAAAACCTGCCCAAGTATGCCACCGCACTGGAAAACCGCATCCGGCCGCTGCTGGAAAACATTCATGACCTGCTGCCGCCCGAACAGGTCGACCAACTGCGGGACGGTGCGGCGTCAATGATCGGCGGCGCGGCGAGCATCGCCCTGAACGTGCTGCGTCAGGTGCTGACCTCCGGCCTTGCCATCATCAACCTGCTGGCCCTGGTGGTGCTGACCCCGGTGGTGGCGTTCTACCTGCTGCGCGACTGGGACGGCATCGTTGCCAAGGTCGATGGCTGGCTGCCCCGCGCCCACGCCGACACACTCCGCGCCATGGCCCGCGACATCGACACCACGCTGGCCGGGTTCGTACGCGGGCAGGCCACCGTCTGCGCGGCGCTCGGTGGGTTCTATGCCGTTGGATTGTCGCTTGTCGGGCTGGACCTCGGGCTGGTCGTGGGCCTCGCGTCGGGATTGCTGTCGTTCATTCCCTATGTCGGGTCGATTGCCGGGTTCATCGCCAGCATGGGCTTGGCGTTCGCCCAGTTTTCCGAAATGACACCGATCCTGATCGTCGCGGGCATCTATCTGGCCGGGCAGGCGCTGGAGGGGAACGTGCTGTCGCCGTGGCTGGTCGGCGAGCGGGTCGGCCTGCATCCGGTGTGGGTGATCTTCGCCCTGCTGGCCGCCGGCAGCCTGTTTGGCTTCGTCGGCGTTCTGCTGGCCGTGCCGGTGGCGGCCATGGTCGGCGTGGTGGTGCGTTATTCCATGGCGCGCTACCTGCAAAGCGACGTGTATCACGGGGAGCACAAAGCGCCGTGAGCCAGCTTCCCCTTCCGCTTGGCTATCGCGCTGCCTTGGGGCGCGAGGACTTTCTGGTTGCTCCGGGCAACGAGGAGGCCGTGGCGTGGCTTGATCGCTGGCCCGACTGGCCGGCGCCCGCCCTCCTGCTGCACGGCCCGGCGGGTTGCGGCAAAAGCCATCTGGCGCAGGTGTTCGCGGCCTCGTCCGGGGCGCGGGTCATCAAGGGCACGCCCGGCTTGGTGCTGCATCCGCCTGCGGTTCTCGATGGCGTTCAGGCGGTGGTCATCGACGACGCCGACCGCGCGCTGGAAGCCGGAGTCGCCGAAGGCTCGCTGTTCCACCTCTATAACGCTGCCAAGGAAGCCGGAAAACACCTGCTTCTGACCGCCCGCCGTCCGGCGTCGAGCTGGGGCATCCGGCTGCCGGATCTATCCTCGCGCCTGCACGCCGCCCCGGCGGTCGCCATCAGCCCGCCGGACGACGCCGTGATGGCCGCCGTTCTGGTGAAAATGTTCGCCGACCGCCAGTTGCGCATCGGGACAGAGGTCATTGCCTACCTGCTGCGCCACATGGAACGCAGCTTTGCCGCCGCCCGCGCGGTGGTGGACGCTGCCGACCGCCTCAGTCTGGCTGAACGGCGGGCCATCACAATCCCGCTGCTGAAACGCCTGCTTGGGCAGAGCGACGTTCTATAAATTCAGGTCCTTCGGCCGGATGAGGGTGTCCAGGCGCGCAACCCCCGGCCCCAAATCGTCCCAGCGGTCGATGCCGCACACCAAAAGGGCATAGCCCGCCGTGGGAAACTTGTCGCGCAGGGTGGCCAGTTCGGGCGTTGGCGGGTCCTGCCTGTCAGTCAGAGCGACGGCCAGTTCCTGCATGGCCGGATTGTGGCCGATGACCAGCACGGACCCAATGCTGTCCGGCAGTTCGCGCAGACGGTCGAGCAGGTGTGCCGCGCTGAACACGTACAGCCGGCTTTCAAACTGCACCGGCACCCCTTCCAGCATCGGACACAAGTAATCGAACGTCTGGCGGGTGCGTCGCGCCGTGGACACCAGCACCTGATCGACCCGCAGCCCGCGCTCCTTGAGAACGGCGGCCATGGCGGCCCCGGCGCGGTGGCCGCGCTCGGCCAGCGGACGGTCGATGTCCTCAAGCTCGGGATCATCCCAACTCGATTTGGCGTGACGGAGGAAATGGAGCCGTTTCATGTGCGCCGCCCCCTTGGCTGGACTTATGACAAACACGAATGGGACAAAGACGGATGGGATATGGACGCCGAATCCTTCCCCCTGCTTATATAGGCGACAGGGTATAAGGTGGCGGGTGTCTTTGCGAGGCTCTGCCGAAGATACACCGTCCTGACACAGAAAATTCACAGACCCGGTGCGCGGTTCCGTATACTCCAGGGGCGCGGCGTCAGTCAAAGAGGGGAAGGGAACGTGATGAGTGACACTACGCAAAAGCCCGGCACCCAGACACCCGCACGGCGTACCGGCACGCCCGCCAAGCGCGGTCCGGCCAAACCCACCCCGGCCGGAACACCCCCCCGCCCGCAGCAGACGAAGGCACCCGTCATGACGGCCCAGACTCAGCAGGACATCCCCACCATCGCCCTCGACAGCAGCGACCGCTTCATCAACCGCGAACAATCGTGGCTGGCGTTTAACTCGCGCGTCCTCGAAGAAGCCTCGAACCCTGACCATCCGCTGCTGGAGCGCCTGCGTTTTCTGTCGATCTCGGCCTCAAACCTGGATGAGTTCTACATGGTCCGCGTGGCCGGGCTGAAGGGCCAGGTTCATGCCGGCGTCGCCTCGATCACCCAGGATGGCGTGACCCCGGCCCAGCAGCTTGAGGACATCAACGTCGAGGCGCGCCGGCTGATCGACACCCAGGCCAAGACCTGGCTTGAGTTGCGCGGCCTGCTGCACGACGTCGGATTGCACGTCATTTCCAAGGACGACCTGAAGCCGCAGGACATGGAGTGGCTGGAAAACCACTTCATGGACCACATCTTCCCGGTCTTGACCCCGCTGGCCATCGACCCAGCGCATCCCTTCCCGTTCATCCCCAATCTGGCCCACGCGCTGGTCCTGCACCTGACCCGGTCGGACAACACCGAGAACCTGCGCGCCTTGGTGCCGCTGCCGATCCAGTTGTCGCGCTTCGTGCGCATCGCCGGGCCGGAATTGCGTTTCCTGGCCCTGGAAGAAGTCGTCGGACTGTTCCTGCACAAACTGTTCCCCGGCTTCGAGGCGAGCCAGGGCGGGCACTTCCGGGTTATCCGCGATTCGGAAATGGAAATCGACGAAGAGGCCGAAGACCTTGTGCGGTCGTTTGAATCGGCCCTCAAGCGGCGTCGGCGGGGGCACTGCATTCGCCTGACCCTGAACGCCGACATGCCCGCGGATTTGCTCCGCCTGATCTGCGATGAACTCGACGTCGCGGCTGCGGACGTGTTCCACGTCAACGGCCTAATCGGCATGGCCGACATCAAGGCGCTGATCACCGACGAGCGCCCCGACCTTCAATTCCCGCCGTTCAACGCCCGGTTCCCCGAACGCATCCGCGACTTTGCAGGGGATTGCCTGGCCGCCATCCGCAAGAAAGACATCCTGGTCCACCACCCGTTCGAATCCTTCGACGTCGTGGTGCAGTTCCTGCGTCAGGCGGCGCGCGATCCCAACGTCATGTCGATCAAGCAGACCCTGTACCGCACCTCCAAGGGAAGCCCCATCGTCGCCGCCTTGATCGAGGCGGCCGAGGCCGGGAAATCGGTCACGGCCATGGTCGAACTCAAGGCCCGCTTTGACGAAGAAGCCAACATCCAGTGGGCGCGCGACCTGGAACGCGCCGGGGTGAACGTGGTGTATGGGTTCATGGACCTGAAAACCCACGCCAAGATCAGCCTCGTGACCCGCCGTGAAGGGGCTGAGTTGCGGTCCTATGTCCATTATGGGACCGGCAATTACCACCCGATCACCGCCAAGATCTACACCGACCTGAGCTACTTCACGTCCGACCCGGCGCTGTGCCGCGATGCGCAGAAAGCCTTCAACTTCATGACCGGCTACGCGCGGCCGGACAAGATGGAGAAGCTCAACATCGCGCCGCTGGGCCTGCGCGACACCATCCTGCACCTGATCGAGCAGGAAACCGCCAACGCCCGCGCCGGAAAGCCCGCCGCCATCTGGGCCAAGATGAACAGCCTGGTTGACGGCAAGCTGATCGACACGCTCTACGAGGCCTCGAACGCCGGGGTTAAGATCGAATTGGTCATTCGCGGCATCTGTTGCCTGCGTCCGGGCATTCCGGGCCTTTCGGAAAACATTCGGGTACGCAGCATCGTCGGGCGTTTCCTGGAGCATGCCCGCATCGTGTGCTTCGCCAACGGCCATCCCATGCCGTCTCGGAATGCCAAGGTGTTCATTTCGTCGGCCGACTGGATGCCGCGCAACCTCGTCCACCGGGTGGAGAGCTTCGTGCCGATCGAGAACCCTACAGTCCACACCCAGATCCTCGACCAGATCATGGGGGCCAACCTCAAGGATGAGGCGCAAAGCTGGTTCCTGCAGCCCGACGGGACCTATAAACGGGTCCAAGCCAAGCCGGGCGCGTTTTCCGCCCATGTCCACTTCATGACCAACCCCAGCCTGTCGGGCCGGGGCAGTGCCACGCAGCAGACCCAGAAGCGGGTAGCCCGCCTGATTCTCGGCCGCGACCGCTTCACCGACGACTGAGCTAGGACCCGAGCGTGCCCCAACACCATCCCATCGGCATCATTGATATCGGGTCCAACACCGTGCGCCTGGTGGTGTTCGGGGGGCGAAACAGAACGCCGCTGCCGCTGTTCAACGAAAAGTCAACCTGCGCCCTCGGCGCCGGCCTGGAAAGCAGCGGGCGGCTGAATCCCGATGGCGTGCCCCAAGCGCTGGCCGCCATTCAGCGGTTCGTCATGCTGGCCCGCGCCATGGAGGTCGAGCGCCTGGACGTCCTGGCCACCGCCGCCTGCCGCGACGCCACCGACGGCCGCGCCTTCATGGACGAGATCGAGCGGCGCTGCGGGGTGCGCGTCAACCTGTTGTCGGGCGAGGACGAGGCCAAGCGGGCCGCGCTGGGCGTACTGTGCTCCATTCCCGATGCCGATGGCATGGTCGCCGATGTCGGCGGCGGCAGCCTGGAACTGATCACCGTCAAGGGGCGCCGGTTCGGGTGCTTCGCCACCATGCCGCTCGGCCTGCTGCGGCTGTCCGAATATTCCGCCGGCGACCGTGACAAAGCCTTGGCAATAATCGAAAAACGCCTGGAAGCCGTGGACTTCATGGAAGAAGGGCGCGGCCGTCACCTTTATGCCGTGGGCGGGGCGTGGCGCGCCCTGGCCCGCATGTTGATCGACCAGATGAACTATCCGCTGCATGTCCTCGACAACTTCACCCTACCACGCGCCGAGGCGGAAAATCTCATCGGCCTGGTCGCCCGGCAGAGCCGCAAGTCCCTCGACAAGGTGCAGGGCGTGTCGAAAAAGCGTCTGCCCATGCTGCCTCTTGCCGCCCTTCTGCTGGAGCGCCTGTTGCAGCGCGTGCAACCCGATGCCGTGGTCTTCTCGGTTTATGGAATGCGCGAGGGTCAGTTCTACGCCAGCCTGCCCGACGCGGTGAAGGAACAGGACCCCCTGCTCGCCTCCGCCGCCAAGCTGGCCGAGGCCGCCGGGCGGTTCCCCGCGCACGGCCACGAACTGCTCGACTGGATGACCCCGCTGTTCCCGGACGAACCACCGGCCCTGAAGCGTCTACGCCACGCCGCCTGCCTGCTGGGCGATATCTTCTGGAACGAGCACCCGGACTTCCGGGCCGAGCAAGCCTTCCTGCGCGTGCTGCGCCTGCCGTTCATGGGGCTGGATCACCACGAGCGCGCCGGCCTCGCCCTCGCGCTGTACTACCGTTATGCCGCGGACGAAAACTCGGAGGCCATCCGCCCCGCCCATGCCCTGCTCGATGACGACCGCATTCGCCGCGTCCGCACCATCGGCGCCGCCCTGCGCTTGGGCCACACCATGTCCGGCGGCGTGGCCGGCATTCTGTCACGCACCCGCCTGACGCGGGGGGAACGGGTGCTGATGCTCGGGGTTCCGGCCGGAGATCCGTTGTTCAACTCAGAAGCCTACACCCGCCGCCTCGACCGCCTCGCCCAGGAACTAGACCTGACGGCACAGATCGCCCAGGTCTAAAGCAGTTTGCTTTTTATCTGAACTGCCAGCGGGCGGGCGTCCGCTTCAAGGAAGTGAAGCGGGGAATCACAGAGGACACAGAGGAAGGCACAGAGGGCACAGAGAGTCCATGGCCACTGCGCCGCAGGCATCCTCAATAGGGTTTTA
>Ga0172382_10005557_pt1 | contig 18761 bp, 15 predicted proteins | sample Leawel138RmetaG_FD_122245 | JGI IMG/M metagenome (GOLD analysis project Ga0172382, IMG submission 122245) | Leachate microbial communities from a municipal landfill in Southern Ontario, Canada - Leachate well 138R metaG | ecosystem: Engineered > Solid waste > Landfill > Unclassified | place...
CAAAACTTCTTAATACCATCCCATAATCCATTAAGCACATCACTACCTATATCAAAAAATACGGTTGATGGTGAAGATATACCCAGTTTTTCTTTAATCCAATCAATAAATCCCTGTATTTTATCCGTAATCCAGTTCCAAACGGAATTCCATGCACTTTTTAGACCATCCCAAAACCCGGTAATAAGGTCTGAACCAGCTTGTACTAAGTCCATTCCTTTAAAACTGTCCCACAGTTCTCCAACTTTCTTTTTAATGCTCCCCCATATTTCAATAAGTTTTTCACGAACCCCGTCTATTGCATCTCTAAACCCAAATAAATTATTAGTATAGGCATATATCAATCCAATCACAATAGCAAACGGGGCAACTATAAGAAGCAGTGGTATAAGAACTGCACTAAGAGAAGCTATCAGGGGCATAAGACTGGCGGTAACAAAGGTACTTATGGTTGCTGCTAGACTTAGAATAACAGGTACCAACAAAAATTTAATTGCTGCTACAATAGCTACAAGTCCAATAACTGCTTTTTCGGGGTCAAGGCTCAACAAGTCTACTAAACCATATAAAAGAGTATTAAATGCATCCTCGAATTTTAGAGAAGCTAAATCTCCTAGTGCATCAACAATAACACGAATACCAATTCCCAATCCCGGTAACGCTAATGCAATCGCATCAATACCTATTGTAGCTAATGCGCCTACGAATAATACAATAGGCAATAATATTTTTAGAATGGATGAGGGATCAATTTTACCTATTTCTTTTACAAATCTGGATACTCCATCTACTACATCGTCTAAAACATTGGACAGTTGATCAATAACAAACTGTACTTCATCTGATTCAAAAACATCTACAAGGTCTTCGTATAAATCTTCCCCGCCAAGTTCAGTAATTACTTTTTCAAATGCTTTTGAAAAACCTTCTTTAAATGCTGGAAATAAGACATCTTTAATAGTATCACTAATTTTAGTAAAATCAATACTTTCTACCTGATCTATAATCCATCTACCAACATCTAATGTTACGTCAAGTAATGCATCACCAATTACTAACGCCACCGCTGCCAAGCTACCAGCAATTAAACCTGCAATATATGAAAGTGATTCAAGTACAGTATGCGTTTTAATATATTTCTTTAAGTCAGATAATTCAGTTCCTAGTGTGTCTAAAGCGCCTTCAATAGCAGGAATCCCTTCTGTTTCTATCCATGTTTGTACTTGGGAAACAATTTCAGAAAGGCTTTCCTGTATAGAATTGAACGTGTCTCTGCCCCATCGAAGTGCATCTTGTATTTCAACAGGCAGTTTATGAAAGGCGTTTTTAGTCTCTTGAACTACTGTATCAACCGCAGTATTAAAAAGTTCTACACCATCTGTTTTAATCCAGCGGGTAGCGGCACGAACAGAATCCATAATCATAACTTTCATTTTTGCCCACTCTTGTTTTAAGACAGGCAAAAAGTAAGTTTTAATAAAACGTATAAATTCTGATAAAACTATCTTAGCATAGGCAAAAGCAGACTTAATATCTCCCGATAAAAGGCTTTTTAATCCACCCATAAAAGCTGGTCCCATTGGGCCTAGTTTAGCAAAATCACCCAGTTTAGAAAATACTCCGAACAGATTAGATAATGAACTGGATAGTTGACTAAACACATCCCCCAAACCAAATACATTTTTCTTAATAGCAACAAAAGCTAAGGCTATTCCGCCCAGTCCAGCAAAAAGAAGAGGGTTTGCAAGCAACTTAAACAGGGGGGTAAAAAATGAGTCTAAATTTAGTTTGCTTAAACCAGTTCCCATTAATCTAAGAGCAAGTCCAATTCCTGCTAAAGCTGGACCTACTGCAATTAATGCTGTGGTTAATTTTATAACCATTTGAGCATTTTTGTCACTGGCGTTAAAAAAGTTAGTAAAGACTTTAATTGCTTTTGTCATTGTTTCAAGTGTTTTATCAATAGAGGGTTTAAGTCTATCAAACACAGCAATACTTAAAGCATTAAAAGCATTTTTCATCAAGTCTATTTTAGCTTTGGTGGTAGCAAATTTCTTTTGAACCTCTACCTGTAGTGCAGTTTGTTCTACCCATGCCGTATTGGATAGATTAACATTTTCTGTGAGGCTTTCCATATTCGGTCCGAGTACGTTAATAACGGATCGAACACGTATACCACTAAATCCAAGTTCTGTTAAAGTTGCTTCTGTTACTTTACCCTGATCTTGTAAATCTGCAAGCTGCGAAAGAAACCGCTGCATTGTCCCAAGAGGGTCTGCCCCAAACGAATCAGCAAATTGTTTTTCAGATACCCCCAAAATATCAGCAAAAATACCTACCTTAGTAGATGCTTCTTCCATAGCCTCATTCATGTCTAGCATAGTTTTCATACTTACATGACGAATAATATCATCTGTGGTTACAGTTTCATCGTGTAGTTCTCCCATTTTACGGGTATAGTCATCAGCAGATATTTGGGCATTTTCTAAACTATATTTCAGATTTTCATATCTATTAGTTAAGGTTTGAGTTTTTTTATCAAGCTGTTCTTGGGTAATAAGACCTGCTGCAAAGTCTGCATGAAGTTTAGCACTTTCCGCTTCTACTTCTTTCATCTCTCTTTTATATTTATCAATAGTATTTGTATTTCTCTCTATTTGAGAATTTAAAGATGCAACAGAACCGTTTTGACTTCCCAAATCATCTAACAAACTTCCAACACCTTCAAGATTAAGTCCGGTTCCCTGTAACGCAAACTCCAACTCTGTTAAATCCGTTACCCCGCTATTAATAAGATCACGTAGTCTATTTAGACCACTTTCCATTTGTTTATTAGACTCGTTAAATGCGTCTTGTCCTGCACCCGCTGATTTTGATGCTTCTGTCATTGTAAGAAGTAAGGTGGACATAGCAGTACCACCCGCTTCTGCCTGAATACCCATTTCAGTCATAGATGCAGCTAAAGCTAATACCTGTGATGTAGTCAATCCTGCTAAATTACCCGCAGGAGCAAGGCGCATTGTCATATTTAATATTTCTTGTTCGCTAGCAGCAGTCGTATTACCTAAACCAACAATTGCAGACGAAAACCCCCTAGAAAATTCAATCATATCTTCAGAAGCAACGCCATAAATATTAGCTACTCGTGCCATAGCAATTGCTGATTCTTCAGCAGTAATGTTGGTAGCTACACTCATTTGGGCGGCTATTTTGGTAAACTCTAAAAGAATTTCCCCGTTTTCACCAAAAGCTACGCCCACCTGCCCACCTGCTGCGGCAACCTGAGCTAAGGTATCTACTGAAACTGGCAAATTTAAAGAAAGTCCAATGAGACTTTTTCTAAATTCTTCGCCACCTTCCGTGAGATTTCCAAAATCATCGGATATTCCATCAACAGTTTTACTTACATTAGCAAAGGCATCTTCGAAACTGATACCTGTATTAATCATTCTTTTTTCAAGTGCAAGTAGAGGAAGACTAACACCTGCTGTAAGAATAGTGCCCAACGTAGTAAATTTTTGTCCCAACCCAACTACCACAGCAGATAAAGAGGTAGATGCAGAAGTAAGTTTACTTGAAAAAGTAGAGGCTTGTCCAATATGTTCTGAGTATTTACTCACACTTCCAGAAGCGTTTTTAGCGGCGGTTCCAGACGTGGTTATAGAACGATTCATATTAGTAATGGATCGTTCTATGTTTTTAGCGTTTCGCTCATATTCTCGAACACCTAACAGAACAATCTTTAGTCCTGTTTCTTGAAAAGTCTCACCAGCCATTAGGTTTTCTTCTTTAGCTCTCTAGCTTCTGCATCAGACTTGTGCTGTTCTACATAAGTATTAGCAATATAATGGGCTATTAAAAATGCTTGTTGGGTTGGGCTTAATGTTTGCCAGTCATCAAAATAACGATAGTTAGAGGCGTGGGCTACTTTAACTACTAAAAACGTGGGGAGAAAGCCTGGAATGGTATCATATTCAATACCAGTTACAACCGTATTAATAACGGTGTGTTGGTCAATGGGGATACCGTTTCTAGTTATCTGGAAAGTTTTTATGTAGCTGGTCGGCTACATTTACCTCACTATTTCCCACAGTTTTACCCGTAAACGACATTATTTTTTCAAGATCACTTTCGGTTACTGTAGCTATAAATTTAATCCAGGCAAAATAACGGGCAATTTTACTATCTTTTTTAACTGAAATACCTGTGATTTCAAGTTCTTCAATCCATCCTTCGTCTTCCGGCTTTGGAAAGTCGGGCGGGATTGATACAACTTCTGTACCCACAGACATGATAGTATCCACAACTGCCATACCACGTTTACGATCTATTTCTTGAACAGCCTTTGAATATTCTTCACTACCTGCCCATTCCTCGTGACGCCCCTTATCAGGATTAAATACTTTTGGAATAGGGGGGTAAGGGAAACGATCTGCAACATCTTGAATACGCATAATTGAAAATGGTTTGTGTTTGAGGACAACGCCTGTACTGAGGGTAACTACGTCTGAACGTTCAGGCTCCTTTTCTGTTTCCACGAGAGCCACTTGAATCTGATCTGTGTAAGTCATTTAAACTCCTGTAATATATGAAGGGGGAGAGAGTGCCCCTCCCCCATTTTAAAATTATGCGTCTGCACCTTTAACCAGGATACCGTCTGCGGCATTGTCAGCAAGACCGCCAGCAAACAGGATATTCGGTTCTTTGACGCAAACTGCAAGGTCATTAAAATAATCAGCCGTTGGAATAGACATTCCAGCGCTTTCAGGAACAACATACCACGTATTGCCACCGTTGATTGTGCGCAAAATCTTAGCGCGTGGGTCAGTAGTTTGACCAGCAATATACCCAACAGTTTCATTTGCCCAAATGATTTTATCAATTTTATCAAGTGAGCCTGCTAGAGCTTTTGTGGTCCAGGTAGTTCCGTAGTCTGTCGTAACATACACACTACCCGTGTCACCACCTACCCAAATTTCATTTTTATTTCGATACGCTACTGCATACAAATCAGTGGGTCCAACCGGAGGCGTCATCAATGAGAAGTTAGAACCATCCAACGAATACACGATTGCGCCGTTTTCACCAACTGCACAGATGTTTTCAGTATCAAACCCTTCAACATCAACAAGATTTTCTGTCGTTGCAGCACCAGCATCCAGTACAGTTACACCATCAGCCGGGTTTTTCATCTGATACACGTACCCCGCATCCCCCGCAATAATTGACAGAGAGGGGGAATAGTTCCAGATAGCATTTGGACTACCTGCGGCTACAAAACCAGTTGCTACAGCAGTCCAGGTTTCATTTTCATTAACCATATCAGTCTTGTTGGCATAGTGTACTTCGTCTTGACTTGAGTTAAGAACCACATAATATGGGCCAACACAAGCACCATCAGAAGCATTTTCACCAATGGCAAAAGAAGTTACCCACCGCTCGATAATATCAGCTACACCATACTGGTCAGTCGTGATAATAACCTGCGGCAAAACACCTGGGGAACTAGACGCGCTATCAGTAAGAGCAAACACCCGTTGACAACCGTCACTTGGGGCTACATCGTCACATTCACCACAAGCAATAGTATCACATACGTCAACAGACACTACTTCTTCGCCAACTTCACTACTGGCTACTTCCCAATAACGCATACGCAAAATATCATACACACTGCGAGAGCTAAACGCCAAGTCTTCCTGAACAGCCGCCTGACCATCACCTTGTAACGCGCCAAGTTCAGGAGTATCATAACTTGTAACTTTAGCTTCTTCAAATACCTTAATCTTACGCCACCCACCGTCAAAATCACGTGGGTCTTCACAGAACCCGATGTGAACTTGCACATCAAACGCACAACGAATACGTACCAGATCATAAATAATAGAACGATCTTCGTACAAATATACTGAAATGGTTGATGTTGCACGATCTGCGGAAGGTTGGAAACTATCGATCTGGTCCCATTGATTATATTGAAGATCACTTGGGACTTCAATCTTTGTTACATCCCCCTGCCCCCACGAAACACTTCCCATCATACTTGTTCCCAAGTACAACGGCTCTCGTGTCGGGCCTGCACGATGTTTGATAATGAAAACACGAGATGCGCCAGTTTTCACTACCGTTTTGCTAATAGCCATTATTCATCATCCTCTTTTTCTTCAAAATATCCCCTTTGATACACATGCACAACTTGATGTGCATACGACCTGGGAACACCAACTTCATCTAACAGCCGCAACCAAGTACGGCGCGGAGTACCTAATAAATCAAACGCATTATAGATACCCGCCTTAGCAAACGCATTATGAACGTTTTTATATAACCCTTCGGGCGGACCTAATACGGGACCATTTTCACATTCCTCTACACCTTCAGGAAGTGCAACTGCCCATAAATATCCCCCCTCTTCACACAATTTAATTGTAGTCATTATACAACTGCCTGTGACTTAGTGAGTCTGATAGTTTGTATGTGTTTCCACAACATCATAGCAGCACGAGAAGTTCCAAGTGGGTTTCTTAGATCATCCCACTGTACAACATGGCTTTCTTCTCGATTAACCAAAGACAAATCTTGACTCATGAAGTTCCATGTATTGCGGGTATTACAACACCCACACAATTCCGTGTCTACTAAACTTAAAGCATAATATACCAATAACCGTTCTAGCTTTTCATCCACTTGCCGATTAGGGAATCTAGCTCGTTGGTTTTGTTTTCCTGCCCTGTAATAAATTGTACCCTTAATAGGGGGGTTGTAAAAATATTTATTAACAAACGTAGAATTATCTGCATCCCAATCTGCTCTTTGGTAGGCTAAAATACCTAACCTAGAATTACGAATAAACAAACATCCCGTATCTGTAATAACTTCACAGGGAGTGCTTGAGCAATAATATTGAGATGGATCATACGTAAATGTAATCTGTTGGCTGGTATCCGAATAAACACGATACACATCCACTTCTTGCAAAAAGTTGGTATTATCGTCACCATCAATAAGAATATGAGCATCCCCATCCAGCGGTACTTGTTCAACTAAATTCCATTCTGGAATAAGATATTTTTTAAATACAATGGTAGCTACACCCGCTGCAATGGTTATAGAATCAACAGGTCTAATTTCCCACTCATCTCTACCGTCTTGATTGGGATAATATACATGAAGCTCATCTTCTTCCGTTACTGTTGTAGCAAAAGTGATAGTAACTGTTTCATCCAACCCATCCCCGTTTTCGTCTGAAAATACGGTTGCAGGAGTATCTATCAAGGAAGATGTTTTTCTGCCTGTTTCAACTACAAAACCATAGCTGGTAGTAATACTTTTAGCTCGACCAATTGCGTTTCTATAATTAGTCCATTCAGTTTTGAAATAATTTGGCATAGAAACATCTTCCTCGATCCACTGGGGAATAATCCACCATTGAAGATGTTGAACAACTATATCTTCTGCCATGCGTAAAGCGGTGGCTATGGATTCACGAGATAGTTTACCTGCGCTTTGCCAATCGTGCTGATACCATGTGTCAGAACATGCATACGCATTACGTCTATAGTTTGATGTAATGCCGTTAAAGTGAAATGGATCAAGCTGCAAATGATATGCTACTCGATCTAGTGGAATAAGTGTAATTGTATCTGCTCGTGCCATAGTTATATCTTTTCATCTATAAATATAACAGCAGCACTAATAGCAAACGGGTATAAAAAAATGGGACAAACAAACAGGAGTAGTGTACAAAAAATACTCACCCAAAATGACAAACACATAAAACAAGAAATAAGATTGCCTAAAAAGGTGTCTTTATAAAACGCCACTCCGTATTGGTCTTCCCACTCTCCCGCCAGTTTTTGACGGAAAACCTTACCAATCAGTTCCCTATTAAGTGCAGAGGTTATACGCCACGATGCTAAAATAGCTATAATTAAGTTGAAGACCATGCAACGATTGCCTCACGTATTTCTTGAACACGAGAAGAACCAATGCCTTTTATTACCAACAGTTCTGCATCTGATGCTCGTATTAAATCTGTAATACGATCATATCCAGCTTTTTTTAGTTTATCCACTACATGTTCTTCCAGTTCCAATGCTTCAACAGGAACGGGCAATTCTGGAACATCTTGTGATACCAGCGGCTCTTCAACTACAGTAATTTTAGGAGGTTCTTTTGGAATAGAAAGCAATTTAAAAGCAGGTCTTTCACTTCCCGGCAATCTCATACTCAAAAAACGATCCAGATCACTTTTAAAAACGTGTATCTGCCTTTTATTGGCAGAAAAACGGTATTCTGTTCCCTTGTGTGTTTTACTTGCAATTCTCCCTCTTCCTGCTTCATTTCCCTGGTATTCTAACAATACCACATCATCCAATGCAGCCATTTGGGGAGTAGATTTAATTGTTAGGGTGGATTTACCACCACAGCTTGAGCAACCCATGTTTTCCTTGTCCTTTAATACTTTATAATGTTTTTCTTCTATATATTTTAACAAATTATCTTTACTTCTAAAATTTTCCTCTCGTCTATGCCCCAAATGCATGTTGTATGTAATCAGGGGTGTTTTAAGACGTGTTCCACATATTCCATGATGAAGAAGTTTAAGATGAAAGTCCCAATCTTCCCATCCAGGTATATTTTCAGTAAAACCGCCCACTCGTTGAATATGTTCTTTTTCATAAATACCTGTTATTGGTCCTAATGATTGTTGTAATATTAGGTTATAATTCCAGTTTTTAGCTTCTGAATATTCAGGCTTACCTTGCCCACTATAAATATACCAATCTCCATAAACCCACCCACCCGCATAATCGTGGGCAGACAGTAAAGCACTCACAGCATGGGGTTGTAATATATCATCAGCATCTACAAATATAATACGATCTGCTAAGGCAGCATCTACCCCTCTGTTACGTGCATACGCTACTCCCCTATTTCCATCATAGTTTATTAACTTGACAAACCCAGGAACCTGTAACTGTTCTACTGTATCGTTAACAACAATTACTTCCCAATTTTGTTCTGTTTGGGCTATGATACTATCCAAACATGCCTGTAAATAATGGGCGTGGCCTGGACCAACAGGAATAACTATACTTACATCAGGAGGACTAAAACTATTAATAGCAGTTGTTGTAGCAGGACATTCTGTAATGGTCCAGGGGAACCACGACAACCAAGATGCAGAGCCACTTACTGTTTTCCCTAAAGAATGGTCCCTGTGTGTATACATCAGTGTGTATACATCTAATATTTCTGCTTTATATCCCAATCCCAACGCACGAGTCCAGAAATCCGCATCTTCAACCCCGTTTTTAATACGAGTTCTATACCCACCTACTCTATCAAATACTTTACGTCGATACATGCTTGAGTAAGGAAGCCTGTTATGTCCTTCTAATTGAAGTTTTAATTCCGCATTATTAGGCCAACCTCCCTGTTGATAGGGACCATCCAACGCTGTTTCATGATATATATGCAGCTTTCCCGCCACTATATCCAGACTACGATTGTTTTTTAAGTGATTAACAAGAGTGGTTACAGCTTTTGGATATAATCTATCATCTGCGTCTAACGGCAAAATAAACTGTCCAGTAGCATGTTTCACAGCAAGATTACGTGAAAAAGAGACGTGTTTATTATACGTATTTCTTAGAGGAATAATACGACTATCTTTTGTAGCGTAATCCTGAATAATGTCCCAACTATTGTCTGTACTCGCATCGTCTACAACGACTACTTCCAATTGAGGGTAATCTTGTGCCAACACCGAATCTAAACAATAAGGCAAAAATTTTCCTAAATTATAACAGGGAATAATAACACTTACTATATCATTATATCCATATAGAGCTTGATCATACGCTTTAATATAGTCTAAAACAACATTATCCCACTGATAATTATCAATAACAAGTTGTCTACCATTAGTTCCAAGTCTATCCCTGTGTTCTAAACAATACTCCAACCCTGCCAGAAGATCGTCAAAATCTCCTGGTTTAGCAAGATAACCTGTTTCTTTGTGTATAATAACTTCTGCTGTTCCTCCAAAGTTCCATGACAAAACAGGTACAGCACAGGATAATGCTTCTAATACACCAAAACAAGGGCCACCAGATTCTTTTGATAGTGCTAAATAAACACCCGCATGAGATACCATATCTAACATATCACTTGGGCCAATTTGCCCAAAAACATATACGTTATCCGCCTCATTCCCGTAGGTTGAATAAAACATGGTATTCTGTGCTAAACTTGCAAGTTCATTCATTTCATTCGGATTACTTGCACTGTCTGCACGCGCCTTATTCCACAGAACATAACCCTGAGAATCAGCAGGTATCCACTTTGTTGAATCAATCCCATGATGAGCTACTACGGTATTTGCCCCCGTATAACGAGCAATAGAGCGGGCTACAAAATGGGAAGGGGCTGTAACTACATCTGCACGCCTATATGCAGATAAACATTCCGCATTAACTTTTTCTCCCAGTCTTCCCCACTTAACATCCTGCCACATCATGCCATGTGAAGATAATACAATAGGTTTGTCATCTGGAAATTCGCCCCACAGTCCAATGTGGGGGTTAAGTACGTCTGCATCTTTTTTATCTGAGACAAGAGTAATACCATGTTTAGGTAAAAACTGGTACAAACCATCATATACTCTAAACATTCCACCACTTGTTTGATGGGCCTTATCTCCTAACCATATTTTCATGGCTGCACCGCATTGGTGGAACTACCCAGGCCAATATTTATAAATGGTCCACAGTTTAACATGCTACCATATTGGCACGACCATAAAATATCGGGGGGATTTTTTGTATTGTTGTATCGGTGGCACATCTCATCTTCTTCTTGACCTGCTTCTACAGGACTGCCCCCCATTTGTTTTTCCACATGAGTTCCCAGGGCTGTATAAAAACGACGATGCCTTAATGATACCTGTCCAGAATATACATAATGTCCTGATTTATGTTGTAATGTCCAGTATGTTTTAGGATACCCATAATCTGTTAAGGTAGCCTGCATCTGCCCACCCAAAAACCCAAAACGAATCATTCCTACATTATCATTATCTTCTAACACTTGTACATGTGGAAGTAGATTTAGCGGTTCTTTTAGTTTCCAATCATCTTCCATTAACAACACAATAGGAGAGGTTTCAAAGGCTATCCGCAGTGCATTATTTTTAGCAAACCCAACACCTTTTCTGTTTGTGTTAATAAAGGTGTACAAACACTTGCCTTGTATCAGTTGGGGTTCTATTTGTTTCATATTTTGGGCATGAACTTCTGGAATACTATCATCAGTAATGATATAATGCACATTATCATATTGAAGATTGTCGATAAGTGCTTTAATTGTTTCCCCCAACAGAGAAAGTCTTTCCCCTGTTCCAGAATCATAAGTAGTGATAATAATATTAACTAGTCTTTCCATATGAAATCCTCTGTCAGTTTATTTCTAATACTATTCATTTCGTCTACAAACCGCCATGTATGCGTTTTTGTTTCTTGTTGATCGTGATTACGAATCCAATACAGCGGGTTTCCTTTATCAATCTGAATAATTCTTTCGGGGGCATGTTTCATCAAACAAGAGAGTACAGCCGCATCTGGACCAACAAAAGCGGCTGGCGGATATCCACCAACATGATACCACAACTTTTTAGTAATCATGGCAGCATTAATAGGAATAACTCCCTCCGTGCCCTCTGAATCAACATAACTAAATGCATACCACGCATCAAGTCCAGCATGAGCCTTGTAAGTATTAAGAGCAGTTTCTACGGCTCTTGGCATAAGTTTATCATCAGACGCCAAATATATTACTAAATCGTTTTTGGAGAGGGCTACACCAATGTTAAAAATAGATGCAAATCCTATTTTAGCAGGAGATTGCCAGAATGAAATTCCATACAGATGACCACCATACGTTGGATAATACTTTTTTCCAAACTCTTGCACTCTTGTATAATATTCAGAACACATTTGGTCCGGAAAAAGTTCTTTAACTTTTATAAAAACCCCATCTCCAACAATAAACAGTTCATCAACATCAACTGTTTGCTGTCTTACACTATTTATAGCTTCTTTTAACCATTCAACATTGTATTGTGGTCCTACTGGCATAAGCACAGTTACTTTTTCCATATATTTACCTCAGATGTACTTTCCCCTTCTGTATACCAGGGGTGGGGAAGAGCAAGAACTATGTATGGTCCAAACTTTGTATCGTATCTTATATTATACTCTTTTTCACATTCAATAGCGCTACATTTCTCTTTAAACTGCCCATAATAGTCTGTAAAACGCTTGTGATAAATCGCTGGACGTTGCCCATATACATATCCACCAGTACGAGCATACACTAATCCCCAGGATTGCCAGTTGTCGGTTAGGGGTTCTATACGACCTTCTGTAAAAGGGTGTGGAGGGCCAAGACGAACTACACCAATATCGCGCCTTGTTTTTAATACATATGCCCAGGGGGTTATATCAAAAGGAGTATTTAACCGCCAGTCATCTACCATATAAAGCACATAAGGGGATGTTTCATATGCCTTGTTAAATCCAGCGTTAAGGCTTGCCCCAACTCCTTGCCGTTCCTGTCGTGAATAAGTAATCTCAGACCGCTTCCAGAATTTCTCCGGTTTCCACTCCAAATCTGAACCATCGTCAGCAACATGTAAAAGAATGTCGCCTTCATAAACTAACTTATCGTTCCAACTCTTAAGAGTTTGTTCAGCTATTTTCATTCTCTCTAAACTAACAAACCATGTTGTCATAACAATAGTTACAGGATCAGGCATAGTTTTTCTTTCTAAATACAATACTTATACCAGGGTAATCAACTACATCTCCATACAAAACACGGCTTGTAACGGAGGTTTCTACTGCTTCTTTAACTCCATTCGTGTTATCATCGTTGATTACTTTATAATCATGAAAGAAGATCAACCCTCCCGGTTTTACGTGCCTAAACCACGTAGAAATATCCTTAGTTACACCCTCTTGAGTATGATCCCCATCTACAATAAGAAGGTCCAGTTTTGGTCCAGCATAATCTTTGCCATATTCCGATGAATCAGCAACAACAAACTGTACACCATAAATACCAGAATCTTCTAAATGTCGTTTAGTATAGTAACAGGTTTTATGATCAATAACGAGCAAATTTAAATCGGGGTTCCCTTCCATCATTGCCATTGCCATAACCCCAGGTCCAGCCCCGATCATAACTGCATAAGTAGCCTCTCGTGCATGTGCCCTTAACCACCCCAACTCATTTCCAAAAGCATACGGAGTAATGAGGTTTCTTTTTTCACTATCGTACATAATTTACCAACTCTCTCAACTGTCTTTTAAGAGGTTTTGTTACAAACCCCGTAGCATATATTGAATTTAATGTTTTATTGGTTCGATGAGGAACCTCTTCTTTATCAGTTTCTTTATATATCTTGGTTTTCCACCCAAAGATTTCTTTGGCGGCTAACAAAAGTTCATATTTTGATACGGTATAACTATACACATGCCGTATGCCTGTTATATCTTCGTGAGCAAACTCCATAATCTTCTTATTGGCTTCAAGAATCGTTACACCATTCCAATATACATGATCATATCCAATAATTTCTTCCTGCTGTTGTGCCCACGCCAATAATCCCCTTCCTTTTGGGTCGGGAAGCCCGATAAAAGACATGCGCAAAGTTAAACCAGAATAAGGTTCACCAAATATTTTTGACATTCCGTACATGTCTGTTGCATCTGGTTTATCTCGTTCAGTATATCGCCCCCGATTCCCACAAAACACACAATCAGTAGAAATATGGATATATTTACATTTCTTTTCCCTACATATATCAGCTATAGAATGTGGGGCAAAACTATTAACCTTAAACATAGTTTCAGTAGATTCTGTGCTGCGTGGAACAATTCCAGCCGCGTTAATTACCACCAGCGGCTTATAACGCTTAATAACTTCGTATACCGCATCCTTATCAGTTATGTCACACTGAGATTTAGATAATACGAGGGCATTATTTAAAATTTTGAATGAGTTGCCTAACAACCCATCTCCAAATACGAGATACGTCATATTATTATAAAACTTTCCTGAATTATTCAGTTATAGAACCATACTCAAAAATTCGTCGTGGGATAGTTGGTCACAGGTATCGCTTGTATAAGAAAATGGAGCATTACTATTACGATACAATGTTTTAGGAGGATGAATATAAAACAGCCCCTTTAAACCAGAAATAATATCAGTAGCAACATCTTCTGTATGAAATGATTCAGCCTCACTTATCATGGCTTCATGAATTTTTTCACCTGGACGAATACCTATTTCTTTGACAGCTAAATGAACCCCACCGATTAATCCTGCAACATCAATTATGGGAAGTGCCCTAGCTTTAGGAACCACAATGATACCTGGATCAACGTCCAAAGCATGTAAAATCAGATCAACAGCCGTTTGAATGTGTAACCAAAAACGAGTCATATCTCTATGAGTAATCGTTAAAGGTCCACCACTTTCTGCTTGTTTTTGAAATAGGGGAACTACACTTGCATTACTTGAAACTACATTTCCATATCGTGTTAAATGAAACGTAGTTCCACCATATTTATTCATATCCTGATAAACGGCTTCCATCAGGGCCTTTGACATGCCGTATAGATTAACACTTTGACATGCTTTATCTGTACTAGATGCAACGACCTGTTTAACACCCGCTACAATACTAGCACGAGCAACATTTATTGATCCTGTCACATTGGTTTCTATTGTTGATAGGGCGTTATTTTGTGCTGAAGGAACTTGTTTGTAGGCGGCAAAATGAAAGACTGTATCAATATTTCTAAGTGCAAGCTCTAAATCAGATAATTTTGAAACATCCCCCAACATATATTTACAGTTGGGATATATAGTTTTCATTTTACTCTGTTTTGTTTCATCTCTGCTGAAGATAGTTATATTACATGTTCCATACAATCGTTGTACAAGGGCATGTCCTAAACTACCTGTACCACCCGTAATTAAGATGTTTTCCATTTAGCTTTTACAACTAACCTTTCTGTTTGTCCATGACACGTAATCAGTACAATTTCTGGAAATCCGTCATCAAACCACAACACTGAACCATTATTAACAGAAGTAATAAATATATCATATATGATATATGACTGTACTGTTTCTCCAAGAATTAATACAATCTCATCCCCGATAGATACATTTAAAAGTCCCTCAAATCCGCCGGGAGTGTGCCCTAAAATAACGTGTTTATCTACAGGCGCACGTTGTACTTTTTCAATAATTCCTATACCATATCCCAATTGGGTAGTATCATATAATTCTGAATAATCAGAGCCATCAACCTGTTGAGGGATGTAGGATAATGATTTATAAAAACTAATTGTAGGAATAACAAGATACCCTTCGGGGGATTCTGCTGAAACGTGGGGTGTAATTAAAAGTAGAACAACTAAAAGTATATATTTCATATACTCATTATATACTAAGTATCAAATAATGTCAACCCCAAATAATGGAAGAACAGGCATGATCTGAAGACCACCTACCAATCTTACCAAAATTCCACCATGAAAATCCGGTTATCATGCCCTCTTCTTTATATGTATTGGCAGTAGTATAATAAGCGTTTTTAACCTCTTGGCACGAATATGCAGCATCCCAGTTGCCAGAATATCCGTCTGATAACCCAACCTCTGTAATCCAAATCTCACCGGGCCATGTTTTTAAATCTGGACCTCCCGCCCCCAAGATAGTAAGACGAATATAGGTCATACGATCTGCAATATGAGCAGAATTAACCCAGGGCATATCGGGACGATTGAATGTAGCATATGGAGCGGCATGTAACGCAATACCGTGATACCGACCATCAGGAAGGGGATTATTAATTACCCAGTTAATATATGGGAGAAGATATACCCACAATTCGTATCTAGGCCAACCAGGACCAAAACTAAAGGCCAACAATGCTCCGTTTTTATCCCGCTGAACCAGTTTTGCCATATCAATAGAAAATAATCCCCACTGTCCATATAATGCATCTGGTGGGGCACACTCATTTTCTATCTCATAATAATCAAATCCATCAGGTAGAATATACTTAATTTGATCCCACCATTGAGAAGCATCAAACAATACATTTTGAGGAACACAATCATGTATATGTTCGAGCTATAATTTTTAAGTTTGGGTTGATTTGTTTTAACTGCAAACAAAAATTATAAATTCCATCCGTACATTTAGCCGATTCAATACTAAAAACAAAGGGGGCTATCGTGCTTGCCCCCTCACCACTTAATAAATGGACTCCTGGGAATATGTCTTGTGATTGTGGAAAAGGGTTTTCGTAGGGTATTGACTTACATCCTTCCACAACAGTATAAAAATCAGCAGTCCATCCATCATATATTTTATACCACCTGAACCCACCCCCATCATAATAGGCTTCTGGATAAATGTAGTCTTCTAAACCTATTAGTCCAACCTGAGTAGCAGTAGTATCAGGCAAACTACGAATACGTATGGTACTTCCTGATTTGTTTTGCATCAAACAAAAATTCTCAGGTGTAGGAGTAGGTGTTATGGTTGGAATATCCGTTGGTGTTGGTGTGAATATTTCTTGTGTGGGTTCGTCACTGGGAGTTGCAGTAATGATCCAGGGAGTGTAAGTTACTTGTGGTTCTGATGTAATTACAAAGGGTGTTAGTGTAGCTACCCAATTCCAACTACCATCAGCATTAAGTTCAATGATAGCAGGTGATTGAGAATTTGCTATACCTATAAAACCAGCAACCGCTGTAATAATACCTAACACTAAAGCAACTTTTATTTTTGTTTCCACTAGTCTTTTGGAGCCTCAATTTCTCCATCAGTTAACATTTCAGCTTTTTCAACCAAGTCTTGTAAAATATTCCGAAGTTCAGCAGGAAGATTTGGACCAACCGTTTCCAAAATACCATTAGCCTGTTCTGCTAAAGTGTGAATAGTTTTAATAGTTTTATTTTCCCCGTATTTTGCTAGTGTAACGTCTGCACTAGTGACTAAAGAAACTAACAGGGGATTGATAAGAGTAGTAATTGATTCTGCCAGCGCTTTGTGAGATACAGACACATAACGAGATTTAGCAATCCACGCCAAAGCAATAATGAACACACTAGATACGATACCCACAACAACAATTATCAAATCACTTTGTTCCATTATATTTTCCTCTATCTTTCTTAGTTGATATGTCTTGATTTTATCACGTATACGTGGTATAATGAAATAAATAACATCAACCTAAGAATTTGAGAAACAATACGGAAATAATAAACTAATGCAAGAATATCATATTCTTTGTGATGATGTGTTGGATAATACATTACAAACATGTCCAATAAAGCTGAATTTAAAGAGTAAAATAATGTCAAACGAAAATTCAGAAACATGCTTTTTGGTATGGGCAATGGTCGAAGATACCGAAGGCAACCAAAGCTCAGTATGGGACGGTGAATTTGAGTGCATGACTGAGGTTTGGCTGGTTGCTGTTTGTGACGATCCGGTTATCGCTGACGCCATATCCGACAGTATTAGAGCGCTGAAGGTGTGGGTACAAGAGCGACCAATGAACACATTAGTAGGGAGGATGGCTGATGGCAATTGAAATTTCTCAGGAATCGCTTGGCCGGTGTAGGTGCGGGTGTGCGCTCATCTTCGATACTTCCGCCCCCGCGTGGTGGCTTCTTCGCCATTTCTGCTACCCAGGCACACATTGCGCTAACGTGCAGTAACATGGCCTGTCGCGAGCGGTATCGTCTTCAGATCAAATTGACTGGAAAGAAAGAGGGAGTCATGGCCCATCCAGACGACGAACCTAAGAAATCGTCATCGTATGATCCGATGGATTATCTCGATAAATGACTTTCGAGAACTATCATTCTCATAATGAAACGGATGTACTGTTTTGAGCTTTGAATCACTGTATGAAGCGGTTAAGCACCATGAACTCACCCTTGTGGATGGGGGCATGTGTCATTGGCATCTTCGACATGATGGGCAATTGACCATTCGCGAGATTATCAGCACAAAATCCGGCGCTGGATTACAGATGCTTAACCGACTCAAATCTGTGCCTGGGGCCACATCCATTTTTGCCAAGTGTCCATCAGACCTTGATTCAAACGAATGGTATTCCAGGCGCGGATTTATTTTGGAACGGATCGAAAATGGCAAAAAGCGCCCCCTTCACCATTGGCGTTTGCCAATTGTCCGCCACTGGAGTCCTAACGCTGGAAAAAGAGAGATTATTTTTTGTGCAGGTGGAACCAAGCGGTATGCGGAAATTGCGTTGGACACCGGCTTTCTATATGGAGCACGCCTACCAGGATTTGTTTATTACCGACCATATTTTGTTGATCAGGATTATCGAAATCCTGACAGATCATCCTACATGAAGGCTGTGAAAGAATATAGGCCATTTATGGCAACTGTAATGGACCTAGAGCGTGACGAACAATTACCTGAAGTCTTGGATTGGGCGCACGAAATTGCAGAATTTGTACAGGTTATTGTGATTATTCCAAAGGTTGTAGGCATTATAAAAAAGTTGCCACGCAATATCAAAGGCAAGCTAATTCGTTTGGGGTATAGCGTGGATACAACGTATGGAAAGACGACTGTACCAACAGAAGAATTTCGAGGGTGGCAGGTTCATTTATTGGGTGGTGATCCAA
>Ga0172382_10005558_pt1 | contig 18761 bp, 15 predicted proteins | sample Leawel138RmetaG_FD_122245 | JGI IMG/M metagenome (GOLD analysis project Ga0172382, IMG submission 122245) | Leachate microbial communities from a municipal landfill in Southern Ontario, Canada - Leachate well 138R metaG | ecosystem: Engineered > Solid waste > Landfill > Unclassified | place...
GCCCTGAAGACTGTCCATTACTTCGTGGTATGTGAGAACACCCTGCTTTTTGCCCTTTTCAATTAAGTCCTTGACATCTTTGATGGGTTCATTCTTATTTTGGCCTTCCCTCATGGCACATCTTCCCTCCTTTCAATGTCCTGTCGATGGTGCTTATTTGTTGCAAAATACGCGTTATTTCTTCCCGGTCTCCAGATTTTTCAGTGTCAATCAGCACCACCTGGAGTTCATTGCGAGATTGCATGAGTTCCCGCCTTTTAATGGCCGCGATATAACCGGACAGGATAGCGTCTATATTATCTCCGGGGAACGGTTCCATCAGCAGGGCGCTTAATTGCTGCTGATCATCTTCTTCCAAATAGTCAAGCAAAACAGATAAACTAAAACCTGAATATTGTATAAGTCCCAAAACCTTGTCGTAAACCGCATGACAAAAGATATTTTTAAAGAAGTTACCGGGCAGCTCAGCGGTCACCTGACTTATTCTGCCGGCATCTTCAAGCATCAGCTTGAGCAGACCAAATTCAGCTCTTTCCCCGAAGTCAGATCTTTTCCTATTAATAATATTATGCTTATTATTAGTAATATTATCCGATTTTGTCCATTTTTTTCGTTGTTGAGCAGAAAATCTCGTTAATTCATCGGCTATGACGTGATATCCGGTATAAAGCCTTGAAGCCACCAGTTTTACGCCCTCACTTCTGTCCAGTTCACTGTTCATGACTGCAAGTACAGGGAGCATTTCACCCAGTACCACTTTTTTATTAAAAGGGGTGCTGCCGTGTTTTTCCATAGCTTGTTTTAATCTATACTCTACCAGTGGCATGGCCTGTTCAATTTGCTGCTTAAAATCATTGGCCCCACGAGCCCGCAGGAATTCATCAGGGTCTTTTCCTGCCGGCAGAGTTAGCACTCTTACCCGGCAGCCTAGTTCCTGTAATATATCCAACCCCCGCAGCGAGGCGGCTACCCCGGCGGCATCGGCATCAAAGGCAATAATTATTTCACTGGCGTAATTCATTAATAAACGACCGTGTTCACGGGTTAAACTGGTACCCAGTGCAGCCACGGTATTGGTAATGCCAAACTGGTGCGCAGCAATGGTGTCCATGTATCCCTCTGTAATAATCAGGTAACCGTTATCACGGACCGCCTGCCTGGCCCGGTCAAGCCCGTATAAAACCTTGCCCTTGCTGAAATAGTCTGTTTCCTGCGTGTTTAGGTACTTAGGCAGCCCATCGTCCAGCACCCGACCGCCAAAACCTGCCACCCGTCCCAGAGCATCTGTGATGGGAAACATCAAACGGGATCGGAATCGGTCATATGTTTTGCGGTCCCCGCTGACCGCCAGGCCAACCTCCAGCAAATCATGTACACCAAAGCCCTGGCCCTGCATATTTTTAATCAAATCATCCCAGGCTGGTAACGCAAAGCCAAGTTTGAACTCAATGATAGTCTCTCTGGTTATTCCACGGTGGGCCAGATAATCCCTGGCCGCTGCTCCAGCTGGGCTTTTCATTAAGGCGTCATGAAAATAGTCCCGGGCTAGAGCGTTTATTTTCCAGGCCTTTTCCTCACGGCGCAGCCGTTCACGGATCTGTGGAGTGTAACCGTCCGGCACTGCTACCCCAAACCGGTCGCCCAGCATTTTCACCGCTTCGGGGAACGTAACGTTATGCTGAAGCATAATAAATTTAAAAACGTTGCCTCCGGCACTGCAGCCGAAGCAATAGAACATATCCTTTTCCGGCGTGACGGTGAAAGAAGGGCTGCTTTCCTGGTGGAAAGGGCAGTTGCCCACGTAATTCTTACCTTTTTTTTGCAAGTGTACGTAATCCGATATTACTTGCACAATATCAGCCCGCATCCTTACTTTTTCTAATATTTCTTCAGGTATGAATCCCCCCACAGTATCACCACCCCGTCATAAAGAACTGTATCCCCAAAAAAGAGGTGTGTCTCCTCTTTTTCTTTTTCAAAACACTCATTTGGAGAATTCTCCGGTCGGTTGGAATTCCCTTCCGGATTACGGATTATTTTATTCGGCAGAAGTATATTTAACGTTTAATTTTTATTCGCTACCACTATAAATTATCCTTCCGCTTTCGACATTTTTTTACCTCATCCACTATCCCCGGGAATGGCAAATGATCGCGGTATAAATAAAGCCTTGAAGCGAGCAATAGCGTAACGATCGGTCATTCCTGCTATATAATCGCAGACCGACCGTTGTACTCCTACCTGCTGAGCCCTCTGCTGGTGTTCGGGGGGCATTTTATCGGGATGCTCGGTCCAGTATTGAAAGAGGTATTGGACAACATGCCGAGCTTTACCCTCCTCTCGCTTGGCCTCTGAATCAATATACACGTTTTGAAACAGGTAAGTTCTCAATTTATTGGTAGCCTCCAGCACCCGAGGACTCATACCAATAAGCTGCTTATTGAGACTACTTTCAATCATGTCCATCACCATAGTGTTAATGCGGGTGCGGTGTTCCCGGCCCAGCACATCCAGACACCTGGCTGGCAGTTCATTGACCCTGATTATCCCACCCCTAATGGCATCGTCAATATCATGATTTATATAGGCGACGCGGTCAGCTATTTTAACTATTTGTCCCTCCAGGGTGATTGGCATTTGGGGTCCGGTGTGGTTAAGTATGCCGTCCCGGACTTCAGCCGTTAGATTAAGGCCTCGACCGCCTTCCAACTCTTCCACCACCCGCAGGCTTTGCCGGTTGTGTTTGAACCCACCGGGCATTATCGCTGCCAGTGCACTTTCGCCGGCATGGCCAAATGGAGTGTGTCCCAAATCGTGCCCCAAAGCAATAGCCTCGGTAAGGTCTTCATTTAGCCGCAGCGCCCGGGCTATCGTCCTGCTAATCTGGGCTACTTCCAGCGTATGAGTAAGTCGGGTGCGGTAATGATCTCCCTCGGGGATAATGAAAACCTGTGTTTTATGCTTCAGACGACGGAATGATTTGGAATGGATAATCCGGTCCCGGTCACGCTGGAATTCAGTACGTACCCGGCAGAGTTCCTCACCGTTGATTCGCCCGGCTGAGCGGCTGCTGCGGGCAGCATATGGCGATAGATACTCATCTTCCATCAATTCCGTCTGCCGGCGAAAATCCACCCCTTGCCCACCTCCAACCCGTTTTAACATAAATTAAACCAAAAGCACCAACACTATCCCCAATTGTTATCGTAAGGGCACCCCTTGCGAGTGCCCGATTAATGATTCCGGGGGTCTTCTGACTCATGATTAGTTACAAGTTAAACAATTAGCCCCCCCAGTTCATCAACCGGCGGGGCGTTCAGGAAACTTATATCAAGTCCTGTTAGCGCGCAATTCCATGGTGGCTCCGGCCACTTGTAGAACCCGCCGGGCCAATACCCGGATTCGCGTTATTCCGTTTTGGTCTTCGCTTGATGGACGCTGGGTGCAAGCACCCAGGTGACCGGCATCATCATCGACAAAACCGTCTCCCACCACAGTCATTCCCTGGCAAAACATCATGTCCTGCATGGCACGCAGAGTGGTTTCCTGTCCGCCAAAACGGGCAGCAGCCACGGCAAGGGCACCACCGGCCACGTTAAGGAGCGCCTTATCCTTACGTAGGGACCTTGTTTTATCCCAAAATGACTTGAGCGGTGCCGATACGGTACAGAAATAAACCGGACTGCCCATAATAATGCCGTCACAGCGCCGCAACAGGCTAAAGGCATCTTCAAGGGGCGTACCGTTATAACACCTGCCATCGCACGGGTTCGAGCAGGCTATGCAGTAAGGAACTTTAGCCTTGGTAATCAATTCACTAACCTGCATAAAGTGTCCTTCCGCCCCCGCCCTGGCAATCTCCTCCATTGCGGCCCCAAGCATATAAGCTGTATTACCTTTTGGGTTAGGGCTTCCGTTTATAGCAATAATCAGCATTTTTTATCAACCTCTTTTCAAAAGCGATTCATTAAAAATGTATGCCCGGGCAGGGAATTTATACTCGGCAAACAACTCGTCAGCCGCAGCGGAAACCGCTGGAACTTGTTTCCGGTTCAGGTGGGAATTATTTGCTGCCCACCCCTGCCAATTTAACCCCCGCCACAACCGAGTAAACCGGACCCTTACGGGTCAATACGCTTTTCATTAATTCGATTGTTGTTACATCCACTCTGCCGAAACAGGCTAATTGCTGCGCCGCTGTTTCAAGACTATTGATGAGGTCACCGACACCATTTGGAGTACGAACCCGCCCCACGGTCAGATGTGGCGAAAAGCTCTTGTTTTCAGGTGGAAAACCAAGTGCAATCAGGCTTTTTTCAACCGTTTGGTGCAACCGGAGAAACTTATCCACTTCGCCCCGCACGCCAACCCAAATTACCCGCGGTTGCCGTGAATTCGGGAAAAAACCCGTCCCGTCAAGTTCCAGGCTGATTGAACCACTATCCGCCAAGGCAAGCTCCACTGCCTGCACAATGTCATTAATTTTTCTACGGTCCACATCGCCCATAAATTTAACAGTCAGGTGCAAATTTTGCTGTTCCACCCACTTGACGGCTTGCATTCCCCGTAGCGGGGACTGCAACAAAGCCAGTTTTGTTTTCATTTCAGTTGGTAAATTTATAGCCCAAAAAAGTCTGAACTGCTCCACGCCGACACCTACCCACACGGCTTGTCCATTACACCGTTAGTGCAACGGCCCAAGAGTCCTTGTACAACTAGTAGCCATAATAGAAAAAGTAATCTACATTAAATTGCAGTTAATTTATAAATCTTTAAAAGAACCTTGATGATAAAGCTGCATGTTTTTAATAATTACTTGTGCAAAGGCACTAGTAATTTTTCCATATGAAGGAATACTTACTTCTATATTTTTTCCCCAATTCCCTTTTTGTTAACAAAAAATTAACATAATTGTCCCCTTTTACTCAGTAATACCCTTTGATAAGAAAAGCTATTTATAAACAATTATGCACCAAAGAGGTCAACTGTCATCTGGAACGTTGGCAAAGGATTTAGATTTTTCACTTCATTCACAATGACATGACGCTGTACCCTACTGAGTTAAGGACAAAAAAATAATTAAAAAAAGGGCACCCACCGGGCAGGAGCACCCTAGTCAGACCAGTACCGAATATGCACATCATGGTCATACATTCCGGTCAGGCTGAAAAATTGAAACTAATATTTTGGACTCACCGATTATTTCAGCAACAATATCCAATTGAACATCCAGCTTGATTCGATTATCGTTCGTGAAAGACGATTCCAGTATCTGAGGTGGGGTAACGAATGCGGCCTTAGCCACCAACGGGTTGGCATTTTGGCCATCATAATACTCTATCGGGATAAATTCTTTAAAGTTAATGGAACTCCTTAACACATCAGTATCCCGACCATCGTTATACGCATACCAGATTTGCACCACATAAACTCCTGCGGCAATAATGGTAATTGAATTGCTGCTTGCGTCTTTCATTTTCGGTTCATTTAACCTTTGATGGGTCAAAGTACACCCCAGAATCTGGTCGGCTATGACACCCTCGGGCAAGTTTATAAAATGGGTGTATTGTAATGTTTTTGAAACCGTCCCACATATAGCTTTTGTTATAATCTCCCGGTACGCTCCTCGCGGACAATTGCAGTTTCTTTTTTCCGCTCCAATTGCCTCACTCACTTTTATCCCTCCCTAATTATTAACCTACCACATTCTAGTTTTTCATGTCACCACACTTTTTTTCTCCTGCGCGTTCACAACACAATATGTTCAAGCTGGCATAAGTGTGCATTTGAAAAATACCAGGTTGGCTTAAGTCGTAACCAAATGCCCATTCCCACATAGAATGAAATAATTACATGAAAGGGGGTGCAAAATGGATAAATGTTTGGTTACAGGGGCAGCCGGCTTTATAGGTTCTCACCTCGTTGAAAAACTTGTGGCAAGTGGTTTTTTTGTGGTTGGTATTGATTCCTTTACCAATTACTATAGCCAGCAGCAAAAGAAACGTAATATTGAGGAGTTCATCAACCTGCCAAACGTTACTTTCCATTCAGTTGATATCTTGTTTGACGACCTTCATTCATTGGTCAAGGATATTGATTACTGCTTTCACTTGGCCGGAGAACCGGGAGTCAGGTTAAGCTGGGGACAGACCTTCCAAAACTATTTACACCAAAATGTATTTACAACCCAAAAGCTCCTGGAGTCATTAAAGGGCACTTCTATTAAGAAGTTCATATATGCCTCAAGCTCTTCAGTTTACGGAGCATGTGATTTACCTATGAAAGAAGTGAACCAGCCAAAACCCATTTCTCCTTACGGGGTAACAAAGTTGGCTGCAGAACAAATTTGCCACGCCTACTGGCATAACCACAAAATTCCATTCGTAGCCCTGCGTTACTTTACGGTATACGGCCCACGGCAGAGACCGGATATGGCCTTTTCCAGAATGATCAAGTGCCTGGAAATAGGAGAACTATTTTATGTTTACGGCGACGGTAAACAAACTAGGGATTTCACTTATGTCGACGATATTGTAGATGCAACTATATCTGCCGCGAAGTCCGGTGCTTGTGGTGAAGTAATAAATACGGGTGGAGGGAGCAGGGCAAACATCATAGAAATAATTAATTTATTGGAGAAAATTTCAGACAGAAAACTAAATTTTGAACATATTGAAGGACAAAAAGGAGACCCGTCCGACACTCTTGCCGATCTTGAAAAAGCTACTAGGTATTTAAACTACCAGTCTAAAACCCACCTGGAACAGGGTCTGAAAAACCAGTTTCAGTGGTTTAGAGAATATGGCAAATAACCTTTGATGTATTAGCTTGTTAAACTCCTTGTCCCCAACGTATGAATGTCTCCAATTTAAAAAATAACGGGTATGGTGATAAAATGAAGATTGCTTTAGTCTGCAGTGAAAAATTACCTGTACCTCCAATCCGGGGGGGGGCAATTCAACTATATATTGAAGGTATCGTTCCTTTTCTTATCAAAAGACACCAGGTAACCGTGTTTTCAATTAAAGATGCGAAACTGCAGGAACGTGAAATAATTAACGGCGTTGAATATTTCCGGGTATCCGCCAAAAGCAAAAATAACTATGTCGAGCTCGTTTCCCGGGAATTATCCGCACGGCGGTTCGATGTCGTGCACATTTTCAACCGGCCAAAATCATTGCGGTTTTTTTACAACGCCTCTCCCGGCAGCAAGTTCATTCTCAGCCTTCATAACGAAATGTTTGCCCCTAACAAAATTGGCAAAGAGCAGGCTGTTTTTTGTCTGGAAACTGTGCATCGGGTTATTACAGTCAGTAATTTTATTAAAAAAACTGTAGAAAATAATTATCCCCGTGCCGCTGGTAAAGTTATAACAGTCTATTCAGGAGTCAATCCCGACGAATTTTATCCCATATGGACAGAAGAGGCCAGGAAAATCAAACAACAAATAAAAGGCCAATTTGGCATCGGGAACGGCAAATTAATTTTGGTAGTCACAAGATTTTCGGAGAAAAAGGGAGTACATCTCGTTATTTCAGCCATGGAGGAAGTGCTAAAAAAATATCCGCAAACAGTATTATTAGTGGTGGGCAGCAAATGGTACGGAAGCAATAGGATAGACGAATATGTATCACACGTTTATAACTTAGCTAAAAATTTACCTGAAAAACATGTTGTTTTTACTGGTTTTATACCACCCAGGCAGGTAGTTGATTTTTTTTCAGCCGGTGATATATTTGTATGTGCGTCGCAATGGCAGGAACCTCTAGCCAGAATACATTATGAAGCTATGGCCGCCGGACTGCCGATTATCACTACAGACAGGGGCGGTAACACTGAAGTTATTGAAGGATATGGTAACGGGATTATTGTTCCTGAGTATAACAATAGCAGTGATTTTGCATGGGCTATAAATTTCCTGCTTGAGAATCCGGCAACAGCCCTGGCTATGGGTAGGCGGGGCAGAAAACTGGCTGAGGATAAATATAACTGGGGCCGATTAGCAAGGGAAATACTAGAAATATACGACTCAATCGAACATGGTTAATGAATTATATAAGGTAAGGGGACACACCTCCTAATAAGGTAAGGGGACACACCTCCTTCGGAGGAATGTCCCCAACGTATAATGTCCCCAATGTATAATGTCGCCTTTATGAATATCCTTTTAAAACATAGATAGAGACCTTGCTCGGGTATAAAAACAAGGTCCTTATTGGCAACTATTCATTCAAGGTCAAAAGTCCAAGGTCACAAGTCACCAGAAGGACTACGACTATTGACCTTGGATTTTCAACTTATGTCTTTTAAATTATTTATAAGCCCTTAATCATCATCATCCTCCCCGTTGGGCTGGTAAATGCATACTGAAACCTTGGTTTCGCCGATTATTTCAGCGTAAACCCCCAGTTCCACGTCAATTTTAATTTTATTATCCATTGTGATAGTGCTCTCAAGGCATTCAGGACTCTTTATAATTTCCACTTTGGCATCAACCATACTGATGATGCCTTTCTCAAATTCATTTATGGGGATAATTTTTTCAAATTGTACGTTTTGCCTGGCTACATCGGTGGCTTTACCATTTTTATGAGCATACCAGACATGTATTTCAAAAGTGCCGCTTATATTAATACCAGGTTCTTGCATGGCCATTGCTTCGCTAATACCTGTATTATTGGTAAGCTGAAGCTTGGTAATAGTAGTTCCTAACACGTCAGTCGGAGATTGGCCTTCCGGAAGCTCAATAAACTGGCTTAAAATAAAAAATTTCTTAGCATTTCCACAAACAGCCTTTGTAATAATCTCTCTATATTTTTTAGAAGCTGGATTAGAATTGGACGCTTCAATGTGTTGCATTAAATGTAACCCCTCCTTAAAATTTGATTATTAACATTTGGCGCCTGTTGTCTAACAATTTCCAATTTCTCAAATCGTTACAAACATTGGTAGTACAGTATATGATTTAATAAAATAAGATGTGCTAAAACTAAAATAACATTTTACTGGTATTGGTAAAAATAATATACAATGTTATTCAACTGCTTTTTTAAGTACTTGTAAAATCACTTCTTCTTTATTTTTTTCCGTCAGGATTAGTTGTTTAAGCTTTTCCACATACTTACCGGGACTCCAATCGGGAGCCCGGTTGCGATAATATTTGTCAACTATTCCATAAAACAGGTGAGGAAATAGAAGATCGGCAGCCACCACTTCCCATTGCCCTTTCGTTAACGGATAATGATATTGATAAACTGATACCATTAGTTTTAGTGTCTTTAATTTCCTACCGCCTACTTTTTTCAGAAACTTGTTTAAAATCTTTCTCAAATCCCGCGCCGGGATATCGACAGTAATGGAGTCTAGATCAAATACGGTTATCCCCCTGTCCTTCTGCATTTTTAAGTTTTTGGGGGTAAAATCTTGGTGACAAAGACAGCCCCGGGTCCGGGACAATTCCATCCATTCCTTGTAGGCTGATCTTGCAAGCTTATTGATGGCCTGCTCTATTCTTCCAAAGGCTAGTTCATAATTTTGCAAAAAAATTTCTGAGAACTCATCATTATTTCTATGCGCACGGGCATGTTGGGCATAGGCCTGTAAATGGTTTTTTTTCTTTTGATAACTCTCGGGCCATGTACCCAAATGGGAGTTGGAGTCATACCTGGAGGGTGGTTTAAAACCCAAAGAGCCGCGATGGAACGCCGCCAGAGAGGATAACATGGCCTCGGTGTCGCGGGTGTAATCAGGTTGCTTACCATCAATCCATTCCATCAGAATATAAGTCAAGTTACCTATGGCAACAAAATTTTCCTGGCCCTTTGTTTTGATAATTTTCGGTACGCGAACACCCGAATTGCTCAAGTGACTTGCCGCATCGGTGATAAATCTGGTCTGCGTTACGGATGATGGCATTTTTTTTAAAACCATCTTCCGGCCGCCTGAAGTTACCTGCCAAACCGTCTTTTTCCCCTTATCCCTAAGCTCAAGCACCTGCGCATTTGCATGGCCGTATTTCAGTAATACTTTATATAATAACTCTATTTGTTCCGTGGTAGATGGAGTCACCCGTTTCACTCTCCTTTGATTAACGCAGATAGCAATTCGATTTTTTTCCTGGCTACTGTGCATGTCACAGATATTTCACTGGGCTTGATAGACTTTTCTTTAATGAAATAATTTTTTGCGGTGTCATGTAATTCATGGGGAAATAGTAAGTCAATATATAAAACCCGGCGTTTACCATCATCCAGCGGGTTTATCTTTTCATACCAGTTCAGCATTTCTTTTAATTGCTCTCGGTCCCAGCGGTTACGGCCGGACATAAGCTTAATAATAACTTTACGTAAATCCCGACTGGGCAGATCAAAGGTTACCCCGTCCAGGTCCAATACATATACACCGTGCGGCGAAATTAAGGCGTTTCCGTCACCATAATCTTGGTGACACAAATTACCGCGTTGTCTTATGTCGTTAACCCAACTGCTGTAATCAGATCGCTCCAGTAATTTAACGCAATCCATGCCAACCTCAGCCATTACGTTTATTTCATTTAGAAAAGCGTGACATACAGGGTGTTGTGGTTTTTCAAGTGATTTTTTTTGCCATTCATAAAAACGTCTTAAGACGGATTTGTAATAATTGCCCATGCCATCTAGCTTGGAAGAAACACGGCACTCTGTAGGAGGAATGTAGCCGGCCGAATCAACATGAAACTGCGCCAAAGCCTCCAGGGCTATTTTTAAATCCCGTGTCAGGATAATGCTTCTTCCCTCTATCCATTGGTAGAGAACAAACAGATGACCCTGGAATTCTACATAATCTTCACCGTTGAGGGTTGGAAAAATCCCGGGTACCCTGGCTCCTTGACTGGCCATGTATTTTTGCGCATTAATTGAAAACAGTGCTTTTTCTTTGCTGTGCCGAAGTCTTTTAAGGCAAAGCGTTTCTTTAGTTGACTTTACCTTCCATAACGTTTTAATGCCGCCACTTTGTATTACTGTAATTTCATCTATTCTTTTTCCATAACTAGAAAGTACTTTGTTGGCGATATCATATAAGGCAGAAGACATGCGTAATCCCCCTAACGTAATTAAGACTGATTCTTTGTATTTTATGAGAGCTAGCCCCAAGTGGTGTAATTTTTATATAATTTATATAGGATTTTAAATAATTTACGGTAACATTGAAATATTTTACCATTAGCATGCACACTCAAAATTGCCGCATCATAATCTAGTATATGTAATAGATAAAAGAATTTAAAACGGAGGGATCGTTAGTGGATTACAGTGAAAAGTATGTTGGTTCAAAGGGTGATTTTCTCAAGTTTATGAATGATGTAGTGATGAAAATGGGTTCCCGGTCTTTGACTATCGAAGAAGAAGTCATTGAGCTTCCCGAGGATGTCGAACTTGAGTACAAAATTAAGTACGACGAAGATGAGGAAGAATACAAGCTGGCTATAAAAGTCTGCTGGCTCAAGCCAGGAGTAGAAGAAGCTGAGGATGCTGATTAGGATGCAGCGGAATAAAAAATAATACAGGGGATAAAATACATGGTTTGCCTGCATTGTTTTTTGTTATTCTCAACTTTTTATTCGGTGCTTGGGGATAAGGAAAGGGTACACACTCCGCAGAAGGTGTGTACCCTTTCCTTATCTCTAGTATTTTTACGGTTATCCTTTATATCAGGTTTTGCGTCGTTGACTAGCTGTTTTTCACCTTGGCCTGGGCAGCGGCCAGACGGGCAATGGGTACTCGAAAAGGAGAACAACTGACGTAATCCAGTCCAACTAGGTGACAGAACTCAATTGAGGATGGTTCGCCACCGTGCTCACCGCAGATCCCAATTAACAAATCGGGTTTAACACCCCGGCCAAGTTTTACAGCCATTTCCATTAGTTTTCCCACACCCTTGCGATCCAGTACCGCAAAGGGGTTATCAGATAGGATTTTCTTTTCAGTGTAGTGCTGTAAAAACTTGCCCTCAGCATCGTCACGACTAAAGCCCAGAGTGGTCTGGGTCAGGTCATTGGTACCAAAAGAGAAAAAGTCTGCTCCAGCAGCTATTTCATCGGCTAGAAGGGCGGCACGGGGTACTTCAATCATAGTACCCACGGTATATTCAAACGCAACTCCGGATTCCTTCATTACGTCTGTGGCTGTTTGCTCCACCAGTGAACGCAGGTAAGTCAGTTCCTTTACCTCTATCACCAACGGGATTTCAACTTCGGGTATTACTTTGCAGCCATCCTGCACCAACCGCGCCACCGCCTGGAAGATGGCCCTGGCCTGCATAACGTAAACGGCCGGAAAAGTGATACCCAGGCGGCATCCCCGGTGACCCAACATAGGGTTGAATTCGGACAGGGAGCGTACTTTTCTAAGCAGTTCTTCTTTCTGCTGCAGTTCCACGACGTCGCCGCCGGTAAGCTTCAACGTGGTGATCTCGACCATTAATTCTTCAGCATTAGGCAAGAATTCGTGCAACGGAGGGTCTAAAAGCCGAATGGTCACCGGCAAACCTTCCATAGCCTTAAAAATACCGTAAAAGTCTTCTTCCTGCATAGGCAGCAGCTTGGCCAGAGCATCGTCCCGTTCTTCATCTGTGCCGGCCAAGATCATTTCCTGCACAATGGGTAATCTTTCCTGGGCCATAAACATGTGCTCGGTCCTGGTCAGTCCAATGCCCTCGGCCCCAAATTCCCTGGCTTTGATTGAGTCTTGGGGGGTGTCGGCATTGGTACGCACACCCAAGGTACGTATTTCATCCGCCCAGATGAGCAATTTACGGAATTCCGTCCCCAGTTCGGGGTCAATCATGGGCACCTGGCCCATGATTACCTGGCCGGTGGAGCCGTCAATTGATAATATATCGCCTTTTTTAATAACTAACCCATTAACTGAAAATAGCTCTTTATCGTAATCAATCCGGATGGCCTCGCATCCGCAGACACAAGGTTTGCCCATACCCCGGGCCACCACGGCGGCGTGACTGGTCATCCCGCCTCTGGAAGTGAGGATACCCTGAGCAGCCACAATACCATGTATGTCGTCCGGGGTGGTCTCAGTACGCACCAGAATTACCTTGCGGCCTTCCTGAGCTAATTTTTCGGCCTCGTCGGAGCTAAATACCACCATGCCGCCGGCAGCGCCGGGCGATGCGGGGAGACCGGTGGCTATTACATCCAATTTGGCATCGGGATCGATACGGCGGTGCAGTAGGTGGTCCAGGTGAGCTGGTTCCACTCGCATAATGGCCTCTTCTTTATTGATCAGCCCCTCGTTAACCATGTCGACAGCGATCTTCATGGCGGCCTGGGCTGTGCGTTTACCGTTACGGGTTTGCAGCATAAAAAGCTTGCCGCGTTCAATGGTAAATTCTATATCTTGCATATTGCGATAGTGTTTTTCCAACAGTCCGCAAATACGGTCAAACTCCTCGTAAACTGCGGGCATTTCATTTTTCAGTGTGGCGATAGGCTGCGGCGTCCTGATACCTGCCACTACGTCCTCACCCTGGGCATTAATTAGATATTCACCGTAAAGCTCTCTGGTGCCGGTGGACGGATCGCGGGTAAAAGCGACTCCGGTGCCACAGTCGTTGCCCAGGTTGCCGAAAACCATGGCCTGGATATTAACCGCAGTGCCCAAGTCATCGGGTATCTTGTTCACCTTACGATACACAATAGCACGGTCACTGTTCCAGGAGTTAAATACTGCGTATAAGGCTTTAAATAACTGTTCCATGGGATCCTGAGGGAATGGTTCTCCTGTTTCTCGCTGGATTAGTTTTTTGTATTCTACTACCACAGCTTGCCATTGTTCAGCATCCAACTGATTATCATACTGAACTTCGGCTTTATCCTTATGTATGCTCAGGATGCGTTCAAATTTATCATGGTCAATACCCAACACCACGTCGCCGAACATATTAAGAAAGCGACGGTAACAGTCCATGGCAAACCGGTCGTCTCCAGATTCTTTGGCCAGGCCGCGCACGGTATCGTCGTTTAAGCCCAGGTTTAACACCGTGTCCATCATGCCGGGCATGGAAATGACCGCTCCGGAACGCACACTGACCAGCAGCGGGTTGTCGGGATTCCCGAATTGCTTGCCGGTTTTTTCCTCGAGGGTACTCATTGTTTCCCGGACCTGCTCTTCCATCCCGGGCGGAAACTGCCTGTCTTCACTATAAAACTGAATACACGCTTCTGTGGTAACGGTGATACCGGGTGGAACAGGCAGGCCGATGTTAGTCATTTCTGCCAGGTTTGCGCCCTTGCCGCCCAGCAAGTCCTTCATATCAGCCCGGCCTTCTGCAAATGTGTAAACCCATTTTTTACTTGCCATATCTCTGCCCCCTGTAGTAAATTTCCAGCACTCTGCTGGCAGTTTCCTCAACAGCTTTATTAGATACGTCTATAATTGAACAGCCGGCTTTTTTCATAATTCCTTCGGCATATTCCAGTTCTTTCAAGATGCGTTCCATGCTGGCGTAATCTGCGCTGGAGGTCAGTCCCAATGACTTCAGCCGTTCACGGCGAATTTCATTTAACAAACTGGGCCGGATAGTCAGACCAATCATCCGGTGGGACGACAAATGAAAAATTTCGTCCGGTGGTGCCACCTCGGGAACCAAAGGCACGTTGGCCGCTTTAATGCGCCGATGCGCCAGATACATACAGAGCGGCGTTTTAGAGGTCCGGCTAACGCCGATTACCACTAGATCAGCCCGGGTAATACCCCGCGGGTCTTTACCATCGTCATACTTGACCGCAAATTCAATGGCTTCTACTTTGCTAAAGTATTCCTGGTCGGTCTTGCGCACCAGTCCCGGCTCCAGCCTGGGTGGGCGTCCCTCCAGTTTGGTCAACGCTTCCAGCACCGGTCCCATAATATCCACTGTAATAATATTGTGCCTTTGAGCTTCCCTGATTAGGGTCGCCTTAAGCTCGGGCAGCACCAGGGTGTAGGCAATCATGCTGTTAAAACCGGCCACTTCTTCCACTATTTCCGGTATTTCCGATGCGTCGTTGACGTAGGGCACCCTATGTATATCAACGCCATCGCCGTTGAACTGGCTGGCGGCGGCCCGCACCACCAGTTCTGCCGTTTCACCGATGGAGTCCGAAATTATATATACTGTCCGGTTAGATTGGTTATTTGTTGCGGAGATGTAAACCGCCCCCCTAAAATTGAGGTTTGCTTGTTATCTTACCTAGCCAGAAAATAATCATTATGGCGTCATCAGAATGACTGTATATATGTTAAAAATTACCCTCGCCCAGTTCAACAAACACCCTGGCAATGTTAGTCTTGCTAATCCGACCAATGACCTCTAAGAGCGACATGCCGCTCTCACCCTTAAATTCCTTGACCACCGGCAGTGCGTCGACCTCGTGGTTAATTAGTTTACGGGCGGCTTCCCATACGGAATCCTCAGACTCCACGTACACGACGTTGGGCATCCTGGTCATAATCACACCAACAGGCAATTTATTAATGTCCTGTCCGCCCAGAGTGAACTTAAGCAAGTCCTTGCGTGAAATAACCCCTTCCAGATAACCACCTTCTCGAACGGCAAACAAGGTGCCCACATCCTCAATAAACATGGTCACCACAGCGTCGTAAACAGTGCAGTTTTCCGGCACCACCACCGGCACCGACTTAATTTCACCCACCAGCACCTGGTGTAGTTTTTCGGCCAGCATTCGGCCAGGCTTTTTACCGCTGTAAAAATAGCCTACCCGAGGGCGCGCCTCCAGTATTCCAGACATGGTTAATATGGCCATATCCGGACGCAGTGTGGCCCTGGTAAGATTTAGCCGCTCGGCAATTTGTTCGCCGGTTATGGGTCCCTCAGTTTTTACTATGTCTAATATATGCTCTTGCCGCTTGGTAAGCTGCATATCATCGCCCCTTAAGAGCAATTATGCCATACTATTAATGTTTATCTATATATATATTATATTACATACCGGCTTTGCATTTTCCTTCTGATCAAAAAAATATTTATTGCCATTTTAAGCATTCAGGAGTCAAAAAATCAGAATTCAGAATAATTAAAGCCAATAAACCTTACTTAATTCCAACTCCTAAGTAGTTATTTTTCCCGGCTGTACTATTTTACTCAGGTCGGCAATGCAGCCGGTCAGGTCGGCTATCTGCTTAAGCAGTGCCAGGCGATTATCACGAACTTGCTCGTTCTTTACCATTACCATGACATCATCTAAGAAACGGTCGACCGGCAGTCGCAATTCGGCGACATATGCCAGCGCCCGAGCGTAACTCCGGCTTGCCAGACACTTTTCAACGGCCACGGATGCCGCCTGAAAAGCACGGTACAGCTCTTTCTCGGTATCAGTTTCAAAAAACGCCTGGTCCACCCGGTCATGCGGGGCTTTTTTGCCCAAGTTATAAGCCCGGGTAAAAGCGGCGAGCAGCGCGTCGAAAGCCGGTTCGGCACGGAATTGCTGCAACGCTTTGCCCCGCAGCCAGGTGCCAAATATATCGTCGACACCGGTAGCAAGAACGGCATCCACGGTATCATAAGGCAGACCGCTTTCATTGAACAGGCCCCGCAGGCGCTGCCTGAAGAATTCATCCAATTCGGAGATTACTTTGTCCAGAGACAGCTTCATTGCCACCCGTTCGGCGTAACCGCTGTAAGCTTGGTTAATGAGTTCCGAAATGGACAGCACCAGGCCGCCTTCAATAATAATGTGGCAGATGCCCAAAGCCTGTCGTCTTAAAGCATAAGGATCCTGGGATCCGGTAGGTTGGATGCCCACCCCGAAGCAGCCCGCCAGGGTGTCTATTTTATCAGCGATACTTAGTATTCGACCAGGTAGAGTATTGGGCAGCTTGTCACCGGCAAACCGGGGTAGGTAGTGCTCGTAAACAGCCTTGCTCACCCCGGCGGATTCGCCCGAGCGCTGAGCGTATTCACGCCCCATAATGCCCTGCAGCTCGGGAAATTCATATACCATATTGGTTAAAAGGTCGGCCTTGGACACCAGCGCCGCCCGCAGGACGTCTTTCCTCTCAGCCGGTGACGCGTCAAGGCGCCCGGCCAGGAAGTCAGCCAGAGCGGTAATCCGCTGCACTTTTTCATATATAGTACCCAGGCTTTCCTGGAAAACCACTTTTTTGAGCCCCTCCACCTTTTCATCCAGCGGTGCTTTCAGGTCTTCCTGCCAGAAGAAAGCAGCATCGAACAAACGAGCCCGGAGCACCTTTTCGTTGCCCGCCCGGACAATGTTAATATTATCGGTTCCGCCATTGCTGACGGCAATAAATCGAGCCTGCAGTCGGCCGTCCCGGCCCCGTACAGGGAAATAACGCTGGTGTTCCCGCATAGGGGTGATTAAAACCTCCTCAGGCATCTCCAGGTAGCCTTCGTCGAAGCTACCGCACAGAGCGGTGGGGAATTCCACCAGGTTAGTGACCTCTTCCAACAGTTCGGAGTCGATGTCGGCCCGGCCGCCTTCCTGCCCGGCCACGGCAATTACCTGGCGTTTGATTTCCTCCCGGCGTTCGTTAACATCTACCACAACATTGGCCTTACGCATTATGTCAAAGTAAGCGCCGGCACCGGACACTTCCAACCGCCCCGTGCTAAGGAAGCGGTGACCGAAGGTATGGCGTCCCGACTGCAACCCGGCCAGTTCAAAACCGACCACGTTGTCGCCGTAAAGGCAAAGCAGCCAGCGGATCGGCCTGGCAAACCGCATCTCCAGACTGCCCCAGCGCATGGGCTTGGCAAAATGCAATCCCGTTACCAAGGCCGGGGCCAGGAAGGGCAAAACCTCACCGGCTGTAAGGCCTTCCTCTTTCTTAATCGCAAAAACATACTCTACCGGGCCCACTGACCTGCGTACCAGGTTGTCCACCGGCACCCCGTTGCTCCTGGCAAAACCTAGGGCGGCTCGGGTGGGCTCACCCGCAGCGTTAAATGCCACCTTTACCGCCGGTCCTTTGACCTCTTGAGCCAGCGACTCCTGCTTATCTGCCACTTCCCGCACGTAAAGAGTAATCCGTCGCGGCGTGCCGCAGGTAATGATCTCCCCGTGGGCCAATCGGTGATCTGTTAGCGCCGTTTGTGCCAGTTCGCGCAGCTGCTCCAGGGCCGGCATTAAAAACCGGGCCGGCAGCTCTTCCACGCCTATTTCCAATAAGAAATCTTTAGCCATTTTACGCACCCCCCTTAGTTGGGGACATTCCATTGCAGAGGGTGTGTCCCCTATCCTTTTGTCCCCTATCCTTTAACGGGTAACCTAATTCTTCCCGCTGGGCCACGTATTTTTCCGCACACAGCCGGGCCATACTGCGCACCCGGTGGATAAATCCGGTCCGTTCCGTGACGCTGATGGCACCCCGGGCATCCAAAAGGTTAAAAGTGTGCGAACACTTCAGCACATAATCGTAAGCCGGCAACACCAGACCTTTTTCACCTATCCGAGTAGCTTCCCGCTCATACATCTCAAACAATTTGAACAGCATGTCGGTGTCGGCCTCGTTGAAGTTATAATGGGAATGCTCTACCTCGCCCCGGTGATGCACATCACCGTAATTAATATCTTTTACCCACTGAATATCATATACACTGTCCTTTTCCTGTATGTACATGGCCAGCCGTTCCAGGCCGTAAGTAATTTCGGCGCTCACCGGCCGGCATTCGAGACCACCACACTGCTGGAAATAGGTAAACTGGGTAATCTCCATGCCGTCCAGCCACACTTCCCAGCCCAGGCCCCA
>Ga0172382_10005559_pt1 | contig 18758 bp, 11 predicted proteins | sample Leawel138RmetaG_FD_122245 | JGI IMG/M metagenome (GOLD analysis project Ga0172382, IMG submission 122245) | Leachate microbial communities from a municipal landfill in Southern Ontario, Canada - Leachate well 138R metaG | ecosystem: Engineered > Solid waste > Landfill > Unclassified | place...
GCACACCGCGCGTGAGCGTAGAGGAAGTGAAGACCGACGGCACCATGAAACTACGCCACCATCACGAGGTCGATCAGCGTGGCCTCGACCTGCCGCGGGCGCAGAAAGTCATGGAATACATCCGGAAGCTCTCGGCGCACCCGTGGTGCTCTACACGATCGACGGTGTGGGGCGCGAGGAGATCCTGCGCGAAGACGGGAATTAGGCATTGCAGCGGATGGCACGCCTCCTCCGTGCCGGCTCCCGCTAGTCGAACCTCCGCACGCTTCCATCCTGCCCAGCGTCGGCTGTGAGCGGCAGGGTGATGCTCACGCGGGTGCCGCGACCTTCAGGGCCAGGCAGCACCTCGAGGTCACCGGCGTGCGCGCCGACCAGTGCATGGGCGATGGTCAGGCCGAGCCCCGGCGGCTGGCCGGCGGGAAAACCGGGGCCCTGATCCACCACCTCGATGTGTGCGCGCTCAGCCCCATCGTGCAGGCGCACGGCGATGGTTCCGCCGGGGGGCGAATAGCGTGTGGCGTTGTCGAGCACGTTCACCAGCGCCTGTTCGATCAGGGCAGCGTGAACATACGCGGGGGCAATGTCCTGCAGGTCCAGCACCACATTGAAGTGCTCCAATGGGGCGTGCAGCCGGTTAAGCGCCGCAACGACGATCTCGCGCAGGTCTACGGAGGCGCGGCGCAGGGGTTGCCCGCCCTCACCCACACGGGTCATGTCGAACAGGCTCTGCAGATAGCGCATGAGCCGGTCGGTCTGGTCGCGCACCTCACGCAGTTGCACGGCCGCATGCTCCGGCGGAGTGGGCTCGCCGGTGAGCAGCTCGGTGGTGATGGTGTGGATGGCGAGCAGGGGCGCGTGCAAGTCATGGGAGAGGGAACTGAGCAGCGCAGCACGCAGTTGTTCCGTCTCGGCCGCCCTGCGCGTCTCCTGGAGTTCATCGGCGAGTTGCGTACGTTCGATGGCCACGGCCGCCTGCCCGCACAAACCCTCCGCGAGTTCCATCATGTCCGCTGTCAGCGGCGTGCCGATGGCCGCCATCGCCAGCGGACCACCGGCAGTCTCCAGGCGCACGAACTGCCACGGCCCTCGTGCCGGTGCACGCCCCTGCCACAGCTGTTGTGCGTGGGCGAGGTCACCGGCGGCCAGGTGCAGGTCGTCGCTGCTGGCCGCACGCTGTTCCAGCCGTCCATCGCGCGCCGGCGCCAGCAAGACCGCGGGGCGCCCCAGGGTGGCGGCGAGATGATCGACCGTGGCCTCCATGGCGTCCTCCATGGAGACCACCGCCGCCATGCGCCGACTGAAGTCATGCAAGGCTTCGGTGCGACGGGCAACCGCCCGGGTATCTTCGATGGCAGTGCGCATGCGCGCCGCCAGCTGGCCCGTGACCGTGGCGACCAGCAGGAATACCGCAAGCCGCACCAGATCGGTGCGATATTCCACCTGGAAGGTGAAGTACGGTTCGGTGAAGAGGAAGTTGTAAGTGAAGAAGCTCAGCGCGGAACCGAAGAGTGAGGGCCACAGCCCCAGGCCCACGGAGATGAACAGCACGCCCGCCAGAAAGATGAGTGCCAGATCGGCATGGGAAAGATAAGGGGCCAGACGGAAGGCAAAGCCGGTGCTGACAGCCACGCCCAGTGCCGCCAGCACCATGGCCGCGGGCAGTGAGACTGGCAGCAGACGGCGGCGCGTGGACGCGGAGATGTGGGGTTGCGGCATGGGGGCGACTTTATACCAGCGTCCGGGACGTGACCCAAGCCCCGCCGCGCGCCGCGACTGCCCTGGTGCGGTATGGGGGATGCATTGTTGGCGCCATGCAGGGAGAATAGGCGCCCGACTTCCGGCCGGATGGCTTTCCGTTCATGCAGCTGACCATTGTCCTTCGCACCTTCGGCATCCTGCTCATGCTGTTCAGCGCCAGCCTGGTGCCTCCTGTACTGGTGTCCGCTTACTACGAGGACGGCGAGCTGTTCCATTTCGCAGCGATTTTCTGGGTCGCGGTCACGGCCGGGCTGGCCCTGTGGCTGCCGTTCCGGCGCGGGCAGCGCGCGCTACGCAACCGCGACGGCTTCGTCATCGTCGGCATGTTCTGGCTGGTCATGAGCCTGGTCACCGCGGTGCCCTTCATGGTCGGCCTCGACATGTCACCGACGCGAGCGGTGTTCGAGGCGGTGTCGGCGTTCACCACCACGGGTGCGACGGTGATTGTCGGCCTCGACCATCTGCCCCGCTCCATACTCTTCTACCGCCAGCAGTTGCAGTGGCTCGGTGGTATCGGCGTGGTGGTGACGGCGGTGGCCCTGCTACCCATGATGGGCGTGGGCGGCATGCAGCTGGTACGTGCCGAGATCACCGGGCCCATGAAGGAAGAAAAACTCACCCCGCGCATCAATCACACCGCCAAGGCGCTGTGGAAGGTCTATGGCGTGCTCACCGTCGCCTGTGCCCTGGCCTATTGGCTTGCGGGCATGGAACCGTTCGACGCGGTGGCGCACAGCTTCTCCACCGTCTCCACCGCCGGCTTCTCCACCCACGACGCAAGCCTCGCCTATTTCCAGAATCCGCTGGTCGAGGCGATTGCCATGCTGTTCATGCTGCTCGGGGCCATCAACTTCGCCCTGCACTTCACAGCCTGGCAGCGCCTGTCCATCCGCGGCTATCTACAAAACGCCGAGGTGCGCGTGTTCCTGTCTGCCGTTGTGGTGCTCATTGCCGTCATCACGCTAGTGCTCGTGGCCGAAAACACCCACAGCGAGCCCTTGCAGGCCTTGCGCCATGCCGCCTTCACGGCGGTCTCGTTCATCACCACATCGGGATTCACCATCGACGACGCCGCCGCCTGGCCCGCCATGCTGCCCGTCCTGCTCGTCTTTTCGGCATTCATGGCGGGCTGTGCCGGTTCCACCTCGGGCGGCATGAAGACCATCCGTTTCATCGTGCTGTTCAAGCAGGGCCTGCTGGAGATCAGCAGCCTCATCCACCCCAATCTGGTACGTCCGCTCAAGATCGACAATCGTGTGGTACCGGTGCGGGTCATCCAGTCGGTCTGGGGCTTTTTCGCCGCCTACATCGCAGCCTTTGCCTTGTTCATGCTGGCGCTGATGATGCTTGGTCTCGACCAGGTCACGGCCTTCGGTGCCGTGGCGGCCACTCTCAACAACCTGGGCCCGGGGCTCGGAGCGGTCAGCGGAAATTTCATCGGCATGCCCGACACCGGCCTGTGGCTCATGTCCTTTGCCATGCTCCTCGGTCGTCTGGAGATTTTCACGCTGCTGGTGCTGCTCACGCCGGATTTCTGGCGCCGCTGATCGGTCGTCGTCTACGTTTCCACGGAGGCCCTGCTCCCGTGGACGATCAACTACTCGAACTCTTTCCCGCCAGCGGCCGAAACGTGCCGCTGACGGGGCTCTACCTGGGCCATGACCTGCGCAGCCGCACTGCGCCCTGCGTATTCAGCAATTTCATCGTCTCGCTGGACGGACGCATCGCCCTTCCGGCCCCTGCCAGTGGGCTGCTGCGGGTACCGCCGGTCATCGCCAATCGGCGCGACTGGCGCCTTTACCTGGAAATCGCCGCGCAGGCCGACGTGCTGCTCACCACCGCTCGCCACCTGCGTGCAGTGGCTGCCGGACGCCACGGCGACCTGCTGGCGGTGACCGCGCAGCCAGACCTGCGCGCCTGGCGCACGGCACGCGGCCTCCCGCCTTCACCCGCAGTGGCCGCGGTGAGCAAGGACCTCGATATCCCTGTCGGCGTGACCGCGGACCTGCCCGGTCCGCTCTGCGTGCTCACCACTGACAGTGCGCCCGCAGCACGGGAACGGGTGCTCGCAGCCGCGGGCATCCGTGTATGGCGGCTACCCGGCACGACCCTGGACGGCGCCACACTGGTGGCGGCACTGACCGCAGCCGGTTACGCCATCATCTATTCCATCGCCGGCCCGCGCGTGCTGCATGCCTTGTGCACCGCACGCATGCTGAACCGTCTCTATCTCACCCAGGCCACGGTGCTGCTGGGCGGTGAACCCTGCGTGCCGCTCCTGCTCGGTCCCGAACTGATGCCGGCCCTGCGCACGCGCCTCGTGGCGTGCCATCTGGATCCCCACGCACCACCGGGCGCCATGCAGCTTTTTTCCGTGTATGAAATAGCTGATGACGATGAGATGAACACCCCTGCCACCTAACAAACGGAGTCATTGCAGGTCCGGGGTCGTCGTCTATGCTAAATGCACACAACGGGCCCGGTCTCCCGGAGCATCGGCCCAACCTTTTCGTTTCTTCGCCCGCACACAACCATAAGGACGCCGCCACTGCGACGTCGCGGGCGCCGCTTTCAATCATTCAGCGCAAGGGAGCACGGATGAACAGGCAGGTGATGGTGAGCACGGAACCCGTACGGCATGACGTGAGTCTGCTTTCAGACCACGACGTCTATCTGTTCAAGGAGGGGAGCCACTACCGCCTCTATGACAAGCTTGGTTCACACGTCACCTCGGTGGACGGCGTCGCAGGCGTGCTGTTTGCGGTGTGGGCGCCCAACGCCCGTCATGTCTCGGTCATCGGTGATTTCAACGGCTGGAACAAGCATACCCACAACCTGGCGCCGCGCTGGGACAGTTCGGGTATCTGGGAAGGCTTCATCGCCGGACTGAAACCGGGTGACCTGTACAAGTACCATATCGTCTCCAACCACAATGGCTACGAGGTGGAGAAGATCGATCCCTTCGCCCGCCAGTACGAGTGTCCGCCGCGCTCGGCCTCCGTGGTGTGGGACCGTGACTACGAGTGGCGCGACGGCGACTGGATGCTCACCCGTCGTGAGAAAAACTCGCTGGATGCCCCCATGTCCGCGTACGAGGTGCACCTCGCCTCCTGGCGCCGTGTACCCGAGGACGGCCATCGCTCCCTCACCTACGCGGAAATGGCTGACCAACTGGTGTCCTACGTGAAATGGATGGGCTTCACCCACGTGGAATTCCTGCCCGTCATGGAACACCCCTTCGGGGGGTCCTGGGGTTACCAGACCCTGGGTTATTTCGCACCCACTGCGCGTCACGGCTCACCGGAGGAACTGAAATACCTGATCGACCGCCTCCATCAGGAAGGCATCGGCGTGATCCTCGACTGGGTACCCTCGCACTTCCCGAGCGACGCCCATGGTCTCGCCTATTTCGACGGCACCTATATGTTCGAGCATATGGACCCCAAGCGCGGCTATCACCCGGAGTGGAAGAGCTACATCTTCAACTTCGGCCGCCACGAGGTACGCTCGTTCCTGCTGTCCTCGGCCATGTTCTGGCTGGAGCAGTTCCATGCCGACGGCCTGCGCGTGGACGCAGTGGCCTCCATGCTGTACCTGGATTACGCCCGCAAGGAAGGCGAGTGGATCCCCAACCAGTACGGCGGCAAGGAAGACATCGACGCCATCGGATTCATGCGCAAGCTCAATGAGTCGGTCTACGGTGAGCACCCGGACGTGCAGACCATCGCCGAGGAATCCACCGCCTGGCCCATGGTGTCGCGCCCCGCCTACGCGGGCGGCCTCGGCTTCGGCATGAAGTGGAACATGGGCTGGATGCACGACACGCTGGATTACTTCAGCAAAGAACCGATCCATCGCAAGTACCACCACGACCAGCTCACCTTCAGCATCTGGTACGCCTTCCATGAGAACTTCGTGTTGCCCCTCTCCCACGACGAAGTGGTGCACGGCAAGGGTTCGTTGATCCGCCGCATGCCCGGCGACGACTGGCAGAAGTTCGCCAACCTGCGCGCCCTGTACGGCTACATGTGGGCGCACCCGGGTAAGAAGCTGCTGTTCATGGGCGGCGAAATCGGCCAGTGGGATGAGTGGAACCACGACGCCAGCGTGCAATGGCATCTCAACGAATGGCCGCCGCACCAGGGCGTGCAGCGCTGGCTCAAAGACCTCAACGCGGTCTACCGCAGCGAGCCGTCGCTGCACCAGGTGGATTTCGAAAACGCGGGCTTCGAATGGGTGGATTTCCACGACTGGGAATCCAGCGTCATCACCTTCCTGCGCCGCGGACATAATCCCGACGACGTGATGCTCGTGGTGTGCAACCTCACGCCGGTGCCGCGACACAACTACATGGTGGGCGTCCCGCGCGGCGGTTACTGGCGTGAACTGCTCAACAGTGACGCCACTGTCTATTGGGGCAGTGGTATGGGCAACATGGGCGGTGTCGATGCCGCACCCGTGCCGGCGCAGGGCCGTTATCACTCCCTCAACCTCACCCTGCCGCCGCTCTCGGTGATGTATTTCAAACCGGCCTGAGCCGCGGGGCTCAATCCCGGAGGCCACGGAGCACGTCCGCGAATGAACGCAAATGAACGCGAACATGAGACAGGACCGCCATGGCCTCCGGTGTGCCGTGTCGTGCGTAGGTCCTCGCGTAGGTCACGTTGCGAAGCTACGTGACATCTTCCAACCGCCTGTGTCGCGTAGGCGCTACGCGCCAGCGTGACCTACGCACTGCACGTCACCACCGCGGCCTTCACCTCCGATTTCATCTTCGCGTTCATTTGCGTTCATTCGCGGACTTTCTCCGTGGCCCTATCATTGCCTCCGTAGTTCATCTCCCGCCTGCTACGTTTCTTGGGAGGGAGCGAGATGACCATGACCATCACGGACGGCCGGCATCGGGCGGTGATCGAGGGTGTGCGCCCACAGGTTGACGGCGGGCGCTTTCCCATCAAGCGCTGCGTGGGCGCCGCAGTGGTGGTGGAGGCGGACGTGTTCTGTGACGGCCACGACCAGCTCGCGGCCGCCGTGCAGTATCGCCACGCCACCACGGCGGAATGGCAGGAATCCCCGCTGGAGTTTCTGGTAAACGACCACTGGCGCGGGCGCTTCCATGTCACGCGCGAGGGCCGCTGGCTCTATCGCGTGATCGCCTGGGTGGACGACTTTCTCACCTGGCGGCACGACCTGGCACGCCGCACCGATGCCGCCGACATCGCCGTGGCGCTCGTCATGGGCGCGGAACTGGTTGACGCCGCCGCCATGCGTGCACAGGGCGACGATCGGGACCGCCTGCAATTGTACGCCGCGCGCCTGGTGGACCCGTCCGACGTCGAGGAACGGTGCCTGCAAGGTCTGCACGACGAGCTGGCGGTACTCATGGCGCGCTGGCCCGATCGCCGTCTGGCCACCGTCCAGGAACCCGCGCTGGAGATCGTGGTGGATCGCGAGCGCGCCTGCTTCTCGGCCTGGTACGAGATGTTCCCGCGCTCCTGCGGCGACGGCTCTCACGGCAGCTTTCGCGATTGCGAGGAGCGCCTCCCCTACGTGGCCGAAATGGGTTTCGACGTGCTCTACCTGCCGCCCATCCATCCCATCGGTCGCACCCGCCGCAAGGGCCGCAACAACCTGCTCATCGCCGCCCCCGACGATCCGGGCAGCCCCTGGGCCATCGGCGCCGTGGAGGGCGGCCACAAGGCGGTACATCCCCAACTGGGCACCCTCGACGACTTTCGCCGCTTCCTGGCAAAGGCGCGCGAGCACGACCTCGAAGTGGCCCTGGACATCGCCTTTCAGTGCTCTCCCGATCACCCCTATGTGAGCGCACACCCGGAGTGGTTCCGCCATCGCCCCGACGGTTCAGTGCAATACGCGGAGAACCCGCCCAAGAAGTACGAGGACATCTACCCCTTTCACTTCGAGACTGACGCCTGGCGCGAGCTGTGGGAGGAACTGCGCAGCGTGGTGCTGTTCTGGATCGACCAGGGCGTGCACATCTTCCGTGTGGACAATCCACACACCAAGCCCTTCCCCTTCTGGGAGTGGCTCATCGACGACATCAAGCGCGACCACCCCGACGTGCTGTTCCTGGCCGAGGCCTTTTCACGCCCGCGTATCATGCATCGCCTGGCCAGGCTGGGTTTCAGCCAATCCTACACCTATTTCACCTGGCGCAATACCAAGCACGAGATCACCGAATACCTCACCGAACTCACGCGAGGGAACGCCGCCGAATATTTCCGGCCCAACTTCTGGCCCAACACGCCGGACATCCTCCCCGAGTATCTGCAGATCGGCGGGCGTCCCGCGTTCATGGCACGGCTGGTGCTCGCCGCTACCCTGAGCGCCAGCTATGGCGTGTACGGGCCTGCCTTCGAGTTGCTGGAGGCGGAGCCGCACGCACCCGGCGCCGAGGACTACCGCAATTCCGAAAAATACGAGATCCGCGCCTGGGACCTGGAGCGGTCCGATTCCCTGCGCGATTTCATGGCGCGCCTCAATCGCATCCGCCGCGAAAACGACGCCCTGCGCAGGAACACCAACCTGGTCTTCCACAGCGTGGACAACGAGCGCCTGGTGGCCTACAGCAAGTCCACGGAAGACGGGGACAACGTGATCCTGGTGGTGGTGAATCTCGACCCGGACTACGCCCAGTCCGGCTGGCTCACCCTGCCCATCGAAAAGTTCAGCGTGGACCCGCACCACAGCTACCAGGTACACGACCTGCTCACCGGCGCGCGCTACCTGTGGCAGGGCGAGCGCAACTTCGTCCGCCTCGACCCCCGCCACACCCCGGCCGCCATCTTCCGCCTGCGCCGCCGCCTGCGCAGCGAGCGCGACTTCGAGTATTTCATGTGATGGCTGCGAAGAACGTTCCAACGCAAAGACGCAAAGGGCGCGAAGGCCGCAAAGGAACGCCGGCCTGCGTATCGGCACCAACGCGGGCGTTACCGGCCGTCAGAGCATACCTGCACGCTTTGCGATCTTTGCGCCCTTTGCGTCTTTGCGTTGAATTCTCCACGTACCGATGACCACCAACTGGCAGGACGATCCACTGTGGTACAAGGACGCCATCATTTATCAGGTGCACGTCAAGGCGTTCTATGATGCCAGCGGCGATGGTACGGGGGATTTCCGCGGTTTGGCGGAGCGGCTCGATTACATCGAGGACCTGGGCGTCAATACCATCTGGCTGCTGCCGTTCTATCCGTCGCCCATGCGCGACGACGGCTACGACATTTCCGATTACCGCAATGTGCATCCCGCCTTCGGCACGCTGACGGACTTCAAGCGCTTTGTGCGCGAGGCGCACCGGCGCGGGCTGAGGGTGATCACCGAGCTGGTGGTCAACCACACCTCCGATCAACACCCGTGGTTCCAGGCCGCGCGCAAGGCGCCACTGGGATCGCCCCGGCGCGACTTCTACGTGTGGAGCAAGACCAAACTCAAATTTCCCGAGACGCGCATCATCTTCACCGACACCGAGACCTCCAACTGGGCCTGGGACGACGAGGCCCAGGCCTATTACTGGCATCGTTTTTTTTCCCACCAACCCGATCTCAACCACAACAATCCCAAGGTGGTGGACGCCATCATCAAGGTGATGCGCTTCTGGCTGGACATGGGAGTGGACGGTCTGCGCCTGGATGCCATTCCCTATTTGTGCGTGCGCGAGGGCACCGACAATGAAAACCTGCCCGAGACCCACGCCGTGCTCAAACGCATGCGAGAGGTGGTGGACGCCAATTACCAGAACCGTATGTTTCTTGCCGAGGCCAACCAGTGGCCGGAGGACGTGCTCGAATATTTCGGCGATAGCGACGAGTGCCACATGTGTTATCACTTCCCGCTCATGCCGCGCATCTACATGGCGGTGGCGCAGGAAGACCGGCATCCCATCGTCGAGATCATGCGCCAGACCCCACCCATCCCGGACGACTGCCAGTGGGCCATCTTCCTGCGCAATCACGACGAGCTCACCCTGGAGATGGTGACCGATCGCGAGCGCGACTACATGTACCAGATCTACGCCACGGACCGGCGCATGCGCCTCAACGTAGGCATACGCCGCCGCCTCGCCCCGCTCATGGATAATGACCCGGAAAGGATCAAGCTGATGAATGCGCTGCTCCTGTCCATGCCGGGTTCACCCATCATCTATTACGGCGACGAGATCGCCATGGGCGACAACATCTATCTCGGCGATCGCAACGGCGTGCGCACACCCATGCAATGGAGCCCCGATCGCAACGCCGGCTTCTCCCGCGCCGATCCGCAGGCGCTCTACCTACCGCCCATCATGGACCCGGTGTACGGCTACCAGGCAGTGAACGTGGAGGCGCAATCGCGCGCTCCGTCCTCGCTGCTCAACTGGACGCGCCGCATCCTCGCGGTGCGCAAGGCCTACCGCGCCTTCGGCCGCGGCACGCTGGAGTTCCTGCATCCGGGCAACCGCAAGATCCTCGCCTACGTGCGCAGCCACGACGATGACACCATCCTGTGCGTGGTCAATCTCTCGCGCTCGGCCCAGCCGGTGGAGCTCGACCTGGCACGCTGGCGCGGGCGCGTTCCGGTGGAGATGATGGGCCGCATCCCCTTCCCGCCCATCGGCGATCTGCCTTACCTGCTCACGCTGTCGAGCTACGGCGTGTATTGGTTCCGCCTGGCCAGCGAGGTGGAAGAACCCTCCTGGCACAAGGAACAGCTGCCCGCCATCGAACTCACGGTGCTGGTGCTGTTCGAGGGCTGGCGCAGCTTCGCCTTTGCGCAGCCCGACACGCGGCGCGAGAAACGTGCGCTGGAACTGCGCTCGCAGCTCGAAGTGGAGGTCCTGCCCCAGTGGCTGCCTGCACAGCGCTGGTATGCCGCCAAGGGCACGCGCCTCGACAGCGTCAGCATCACGCGCGCCATCGAGTGGGAATGTGCGGGCCGACGCTGGCTCATCACCTGGCTCCATACCCACAGTGGCGGCGCGCGGGACCACTATTTTCTGCCGCTCGCCCTGTTCTGGGAGAAGCACTACGACGAATACCGCGCGCACCTGGTCAACGCCCTCGCCAAGGTACGCCAGCACGCGCGAGTGGGACTGCTGGTCGACGCCTATGCGGACGAGCGTTTCTGCCGGGCCCTGGTCCAGGCCACCCGTGCCGGCGTGGAAATCCCCGTCACGGGCGGCAGGCTACAGTTCTTCCGCACCTCCGCTTTCGACCGGCTCTGGCCGGAGGATGACGAAGGCGCCACTGTACGCCGCCCGCCCCATGAGAGCAGCAACAGTGCCGTGGTCATCGGTGAGCGCCTGTTCCTCAAGGGTTATCGCCGCCTGTGCGAGGGCATCAGCATCGAGGTCGAGGTGGGGCGCTTCCTCACCGAGGAATCGCCCCTGGAGAACATCATCCCGGTGGCTGGCTGGATCGTGTTCCAGCCGGACCACGGCGCAGTGGTGACCTTGGCAGTGCTGCAGGCCTACGTGGAGAACCAGGGCGACGGCTGGGCCTACACCCAGGGCTATTTGCAACGCCATCTGCAGGATTGTCTGCACGGCGCCAGTACCGGCGCGGGGTTGGCCGCGGCGGAGATCCACGCCACCGACCTCATGATGATGCACACCCTCGGCCGGCGTACCGGCGAATTGCACGCTGCCCTCGCCAAGGACACGGGCAACCCTGCCTTCCGCCCGGAACCGGTTACCCCGGAAGAACTGGCGGGCTGGTATGCGCGCGTGCGCCAGGACGCCACGGACACCCTGCGTCGGCTGGAGCAAGCCGATGTCCTGCCCGAAGCCGCACGTGCCCAGGCAGCGGCGCTGCTGGCGGCACGCGAACGGTTGTTGGCCTACCTCGACGGCCTGCGCGTGGAGCCCCTCGGGCTGCTCAAGACGCGCTACCATGGCGACCTGCACCTGGGCCAGGTGCTGGTGGCGGAAAACGATTTCATCATCATCGACTTCGAAGGGGAGCCGGCGCGGCCCCGCTCCGAACGGGCGGCGCGGCATTCACCCCTGCGCGACGTCGCGGGTATGCTGCGCTCGTTCAGCTACGCCGCCCATGTGGCGTTGCAGCACGTCACCAGCGAAAGCCCGGGCGACCTGCTGCAACTGGCACCCTACGCACGCCAGTGGGAGCGCATGGCGGCGGAGGCCTATCTGCTCGGCTACGTGGAGGCCGCAGGCGAGCAGCCCTTCTATCCCGCGCAAGCGGATGGTGCACGGCGTCTGCTGGACCTGTTCGTGCTCGAAAAGGCGCTGTACGAGGTGCGCTACGAACTTGACCACCGCCCCGACTGGGTGGGCGTACCGCTCGCGGGTATCCTCGGATTGCTGGAAAACGCTTGAAATGCAGGCCGCATACGAGGCGCAATAGAGCGGCAAGTTCTATCTTAATTCCGGCAGCCAAGGAGATCGCATGGAAACGAACCCCGCCGATGAGAAACTCCAGGTCATGAGTCTGGACGCTGTAATCAGCGCCTATCGCCGATATGCGGGCATCTACGACGTCCTGTTCGGCCCCATCATGCACCCTGGCCGCAAGCGCATCGTTGACGCCTTGCAATGCCATCCCGGCGACAACATCCTGGAAGTCGGCGTAGGCACCGGACTGTCGCTACCCCTCTATTCCAGCTCGGTGCGCGTGACCGGTATCGACGTCTCGCGCGAGATGCTGGAGGTGGCGCGTCGGCGCGTGGCACGGGAACTGCTGCCGCAGGTGGAGGCCATCCTGGAAATGGATGCACAACGCATGACGTTTCCCGACGCCCGTTTCGACAAGGTCGTGGCCATGTACGTGGTGTCGGTGGTACCTGACCCGAAACAGATGGTCGCGGAGATGCGCCGCGTGTGTAAACCGGGCGGTGAGATCCTCATCGTCAATCACTTCCGTTCCCGCAACCCTGTCCTCGGCGCCATGGAAGGCCTGCTCGCACCCTTCTCCCGCCAGGCCGGATTCCGCCCCAATCTGGACATGGCCGAATTCCTCGCCGACACCGGCCTCACCGTGGAGGAGACCCGCGGTACCAACCTGTTCGGCTACTGGAAGATCCTACGCTGCCGGAACACCTGACGAGGTTCAACCACAAAGGGCACGGAAAAATCCCGCCGGTACGTTCGTGTCCCGGAATCGTACGGCGGTTCTGAGAGCTTTGCTTCCCCCGGGGGCCTGCGAGCCTGCTGGCGGAACAGACACGTGTGGCACACACCTGTCACGCAGCTTGGCAACGTATCTACGCACATCGGCCCGCCTACCCCTGTGCGTTCATTCGCGGGCTTCCTCCGTGGCCTCGTGGTTTTCCCATTCCCCGTAGGGACTTAATCACCCCAGCGGGTCCTCGGTGACGTCTATGCTGTCCATAAGATCCGCTGTTGCGGCATTGTTTGTCCCTCCTGCGGGAGCCTTCAATGGACAAGCAGAACCGTGTGTACCAGGTGGGGATTTCTGGATCCTACGGTGGGCTGAACCTGGGTGACGAGGCCATCCTCCAAGGTATCGTGACCCAGTTGCGCGATTCACTCCCGGTGGAGATCACCGTCTTCTCCCGCGACCCGGCCGACACCTTGCGAAGGCACGACGTGGAACACGCCATCCCGGTGCGCAGGCTCGGGCGCAACGACATCCTCCCATACATCCGCAATCTCGACCTGCTCATCATCGGCGGCGGCGGCATCCTGTTCGACGCCGAGGCGCGCATCTATCTGCGCGAAGCGGTGCTGGCACAGGAAGTGGGGGTACCGTTCGTAATCTATGCGGTCGGCGTCGGCCCGCTGGAACACTCCAGCGTGCGTGAAATAGTGCGCTCCACCCTCGACAAGGCGGCATTGATTACCGTGCGCGAACAGGGTGCACGGCACCTGCTCGAGGACATCGGTGTGCAGCGCACCATAGAGGTCACCTCCGACCCGGCGCTCCTGCTTGAGCCCGAGCCGCTGCCACCAGGTGCCTTGAAGCAGGAGGGTCTGGAAGGACGCCGACGGCGCGTGGCGCTTTCTGTGCGGGAACCTGGCGTCGCCGCACCGGACCTCAGTTCCCATGCCTATCACGCCCTGCTCGCCAGTGCAGCGGACTACATGGTGGATCGTCTCGAGGCCGAGGTGGTGTTCGTTCCCATGGAACGGCGCATGCACGACCTGCAGCAGGCCCATGCCGTGGTCTCGCAGATGCTGCTGGCCCAGAAGGCCACCGTGCTCAAGGGTGAATACAGCGCCGGGCAGTTGCTCTCACTGCTCGGTCAGTTCGATCTCGCCGTGGGGATGCGCCTGCATTTCCTGTTGTTCGCCGCGTTGCAGAACGTGCCCTTCGTTGCCCTTCCCTACGCACCCAAGGTGAGCGGCTTTCTTGAACAACTGGGTGTGGCCATGCCACCGCCCCTCGGCCAGGTGAATGCAGGGCGGCTCATCGCCCACATTGACCATGCCTGGGACCACCGCCGCAGGCTGCAACAGCAGCTCATCGAGCGGCTACCGGTGATGCAGGAGGCTGCGCGCGCGACCAACCGCATGGTGGTCGAATTACTTGGGGCGACCGTTCCCGCCGGGGATTGATCATGCCTGCACTGCCACGTCCACACCGTCCTACCACCTTGGAACTGCCACCGCGCACGGCGACACTCGCCGCCGAGACCGACGTGCTTGTGGTTGGCGGTGGTCCCGCAGGGATCGGTGCGGCACTGGGCGCGGCGGATGCGGGCGCCGACGTGGTACTGGCGGAACGCTACGGATTTTTTGGCGGCAATGCCACCGCGGCACTGGTCATGCCGCTCATGTCCTATTTCACGCAACACCCGAAACCGCAGCGCACAGGCACCAAATACCTGCTCCCAACCGATCACGGCGCCGGCGAACCGGTGATCGCGGGGGTGCTGCAACGCTTTGTCACGCGCCTCATCGACGAGGGCGGTGCCATGGTGCCGAACCTCGACACAGGCTATACGGTGCCGTTCGATTCCGAGTTGTTCAAGCACGTGGCCCTGGAAATGGCGGACGAAGCCGGTGTGCATTTCCTGTTGCACGCGTTTGCCAGCGGCGTGGTGGGTGACGAGCGCGTGGAAGGGGTGATCTTCGAGACCAAGTCGGGGCCTCTGGTAGTGCGTGCCGGCGCCGTCGTGGACTGCACGGGTGACGGCGACGTGGCCGCCCGCGCGGGTGCACCCTACGAACTGGGCGACAGTGATGGGCTGGTACAACCCATGACCCTGCTGTTCCGCATGGCGGAGTTCGAACGCATCGCCTTTCAAGCCTATGCCCGCGCCCATCCCGACGAATGGCGCGGCGTCCACGGCCTGTGGTCCCTGGTGCGCAGCGCCACGGAAACCGGGGAACTCTCGCTGCCGCGTGAGGACATCCTGTTCTTTGCCACACCGCGTGAGCGTGAAGTGGCCGTGAACAGCACCCGCGTGACACGCTCCGTGCCGGTGCTCGGCACCGATGTATGGGACCTCAGCTACGCGGAATGGGAAAGCCGGCGCCAGATGCGGCAGATCACCACCTTCCTGCGCCGGTACGTGCCTGGTTTCGAGAAGGCCCATCTGGACCAAAGCGGCGTGGTGGGGGTGCGCGAGACACGGCGCTTCATCGGTGATTACCAGCTTACCGAAGAGGACGTACTCTCGGCGCGCAAGTTCGATGACGTCATCGCGCGCTGCAGCTACCCGATCGACATGCACAACCCCAAGGGCAAGGGTACGGTGCTCAAGCGCCTCCCCCCTGGTGAGGCCTACGACATTCCGCTGCGCTGCCTGCTGCCGCGCAAGGCCGAGGGGCTGCTGGTGGCGGGACGCTGCATCTCCGGCACCCACGAGGCCCACTCGTCGTATCGCATCATGCCCGCCGCCATGGCCACCGGCCAAGCCGCGGGCGTCTGTGCCGCCCTCGCCGCCCTGCGCAACCGCCTCCCCCGGGAAACACCGGCGCGCGACGTGCAGGTCGAACTCCTGCGCCAAGGTGCCGACCTGCGCGGCATCACCCCATGATCCCATAGGCACAACGCGGTGCCGAAACCGGGCACCGCGGTTTGGCGCCCCACCTGCAGGTCATCCGGTTTGGTACCCAACCTCTGTGGCTCCTCCTTTGGCCGGGCGTCTCGGCGGACCGCCTCACCTTATGCATGACCCATCACGATTTCCCTTTCGTCCTATCCTGATTATCAGGGGCTTATCGAAACATTTTCTGTGACGCATAAGGTGCTGATGGAAGACTAAGGTTTCGGTAAGCGTTGCCCCCCGTGCGGGGGCGAAGCACTCTCCAGACCGGGAGGACAGAGCCATGGATAACAAGCCGTTCCGCGCATCCCTGATTGCCGGCGCGATTGCCATGACGGGATTTGCATCGGGCGCCTTCGCCCAGCAGGCACTTGGTTATGCCATCAGCAGTAATGGTGAGGTCGTGCGCAGCGGCTCGGGCGATTGCGTCCGCACATCTGCGGGCACGCCCGGCAGCAACATCGCAGCGAGCATCGCATGCGATCCGGCCATCATCGGCAGCTTTGTGCCGATCCAGGCCGAGCCGACGGAAAGGGCTGAAGCGGTTCCAGCCCCTGCACCGACCGAGCCCATGCGTCGTATCTCCCTCGATACCGATACCACCTTCGGCTTCGACTCCGATCAACTTTCCGACCAGGGCAAGGAGAGACTGAACGAGATCGTTGAAGCCAGCAAACAGACGGAAAACATGCGGGTCACGATTACCGGTCACACCGACCGCATCGGCCCCGAGGAATACAACGAAGACCTCTCACGGCGTCGTGCCGAGGCCGTGAAGGAGTACCTGGTGTCCGAAGGGCTTCCTGACGAGAGCATCACCCTCGCCGCGGTCGGCGAATCCAATCCGGTGGTGCAATGCGAAGGCATGGCCGGCAATGCACTCATCGAGTGCCTGGAACCGAACCGCCGTTCAGAAGTGGAATTCGCGGCCTTCGCGCCGGTGGAAGAGCAAGAGGGCGAGCAGATGATGCGCGAGTGACGTCATCCGCTAAGGTGCTGCGCGGCGCGACGGTACGCTAACCGTCGCGTTGCGCTACTTCCAGCCGCTCCACCGCCGCGAGCCAGGCGTCTTCGGCTTCTGCCAGCGCCTGGTCCGCGGCGGCCTGATCCCGCAGCAGGACCTTGAGATCCTCTTTGTTGCGCTCGTCGTAGATGGCCGGATCGGCCAACAGGACGTCGACCCGCGCCTTGTTGCGTCCACACTCGTCCAGGCGCTTCTCGCAACGCTCCACGTCCTTCTTGAGCGGGCGCAGGCGCTCGCGTTTTTCTGCTTCCTCGCGACGCCGGTCCTTGCGTGCCCCGGCACTGTTGTCCTTGTCGCCCGTCTCTTCGGTCACGTGGGCCAGACGTTGCGCCAGCCATACGCGGTAATCCTCCAGGTCACCGTCGAAGGACTGCGCTCGGCCCTCGCCCACCACCCAGAATTCGTCCGCCACACTGCGCAATAGATGGCGATCGTGCGACACCAGCACCAATGCGCCTTCGTAGTCCTGCAACGCCACCGTGAGGGCGTGGCGCATGTCGATGTCCAGGTGATTGGTGGGCTCGTCCAGCAACAACAGGTTGGGTCGCTGGTAGACCACCAGGGCGAGCGCGAGGCGTGCCTTTTCGCCGCCCGAGAACGGTGCCACCGGTGCCAGCGCGCGATCGCCCACGAAGCCGAAGCCGCCCAGGAAATCGCGCAGGTCCTGCTCCGTGGCGCGCCCGTCCAGGCGTTGCATGTGCAATAGCGGCGAGGCCTGGGGATCGAGCATTTCGAGCTGGTGCTGGGCGAAATAGCCGATGCGCAGGTCCGGCGCCGGGGCGCGTTTGCCTGCAACGGGCGCGAGCGTGCCGGCGAGCAGCTTTACGAAGGTGGATTTGCCGGCGCCGTTCTGACCCAGCAGTCCGATACGCGCACCCGGCGCGAACACCGCACTCGCGCCGGCGACCACCGTGTGCTCGCCGTAGCCCGCAGCCACCTTCTCCAGCGCGAGCAGCGGATGCGGCAGTTTCTCGGGTGCGAGAAACCGGAAGCGGAAGGGAGAATCCACATGCGCCGGCGCCAGCAACTCCATGCGTGCCAGTGCCTTGAGGCGGCTCTGGGCCTGGCGTGCCTTGGTGGCCTTGGCGCGGAAGCGATCCACGAAGGACTGGATGTGGGCGATCTCGCGCTGCTGGCGTTCGAAGGCCACCTGCTGCTGAGCCATGCGCTCGGCGCGACGCAGTTCGTAATCGGAGTAGTTCCCGCTCTGCAGGTCGGCCCGTTCCTGTTCGATGTGCAGGATGTGGTTGACCACGCGATCGAGGAAATCGCGGTCATGGGAGATGAGCAGCAGCGTACCGGGGTAAGAAGCGAGCCAGTCCTCCAGCCACAGCACCGCATCCAGGTCCAGATGGTTGGTGGGCTCATCCAGCAACAGCAGGTCGGAGCGGCACATGAGGGCACGCGCCAGGTTGAGGCGCATACGCCAGCCGCCCGAGAACGAGCGCACCGGGAGTGTCTGCTGATCACCGGCAAAGCCGAGACCATGCATGAGGCGCGCGGCACGGGCGTGCGCGCCATAGCCACCGATGCCGCCGAGGCGCGCGTGCAGCTCGCCCAGCGCCGCGCCGTCACCCCCGGCCTCTGCCTGGGCCAAGGCCCGCTCCACTGCGCGCAATTCCGCATCACCGTCCATCACGTAATCGATGGCGGGGGTGTCCACGGCCGGGGTTTCCTGGGCCACGTGGGCGATCACCCAGTCCGGCGGTGCGCTGAACTCGCCCGCGTCCGGCGACAGCTCACCGCGGATAAGGGCGAACAGGCTGGACTTGCCGGCGCCATTGGCGCCCGTGACGCCGACGCGCTGGCCGGCATGGATAGCAAAAGCGGCATCGCGCACCAGCACCCGGGTGCCGCGCCGCAGGATCAGGTTGGTGAATTTCAGCATGGCCGCGCAGTTTACCCGCGGCCTTATGGAAGAGGAACCACGGGGGACACGGGGAATGGAAGACGAGCCGCGGAAGGCGTAGGTCACGTTGCGAAGCTACGTGACATGTTCGAGCCGCGC
>Ga0172382_10005560_pt1 | contig 18758 bp, 17 predicted proteins | sample Leawel138RmetaG_FD_122245 | JGI IMG/M metagenome (GOLD analysis project Ga0172382, IMG submission 122245) | Leachate microbial communities from a municipal landfill in Southern Ontario, Canada - Leachate well 138R metaG | ecosystem: Engineered > Solid waste > Landfill > Unclassified | place...
ATTTCTCCCGGCACCTACCGCTGTTACGCGCTGAATGCCGACGGCGAAGCCGTGCGGCAAGGGGAAATCCTGATTCAACCGGGCCATCGCTATCAGTATGGACGGCGCACCGGCAATTACCGTTTCATCACGCCCGGCGTCGTGCAGTTCGGCGGCGTCCTGCTCGGCTCGTCGGCCAGCTATGCCGTCCAGGCCAATGGCATGCCCTATCTGATTCTGACCGGCGCCCAATTCCCCGGCCAAGGCCTGACCTGCACCAAATAGCGCGCGCTCCCGGCTTGTCCAGACAGGCTTGATTTTGCTAACGTTGGCCCCACTTACTGCTGTCATACGAATGATTTAGGGTTGGCTGATACAGCCAGCGCCTGTTTGTATGTCATCAATAGCAATAATTGATCGATACAATTTAATCAATCAATTTGATCTATTGATCCCCAGACAGTAAGATACATCTAATCCCCTTTTCAACCCAGCAGAGGAAACACAATGTCTGTGATCAACACTGAAATCAAACCTTTCAAAGCCAGCGCGTTCAAGAACGGCAAGTTCATTGAAATCACCGAAGCTGATGTCAAAGGCAAATGGGCCGTTTTCTTCTTCTATCCGGCTGACTTCACCTTTGTTTGCCCGACCGAATTGGGCGACGTTGCCGACCACTACGAAGAATTCCAGAAGCTGGGCGTCGAAATCTACTCCGTTTCCACTGACACCCACTTCACGCACAAAGCTTGGCACGACACGTCCGAGACCATCGGCAAGATCCAATACACCATGATCGGCGACCCGACCATGCAGATCACGCGCAACTTTGAAAACCTGCGCGAAGACCAGGGCCTGGCTGACCGCGGCACCTTCATCATCGACCCGCAAGGCATCATCCAAGCCATCGAAATCACCGCCGAAGGCATTGGCCGCGACGCGGAAGACCTGCTGCGCAAAGTCAAAGCCGCTCAGTACATCGCCGCTCACCCCGGTGAAGTGTGCCCGGCCAAGTGGAAAGAAGGCGAAGCCACGCTGGCTCCGTCGCTGGACCTGGTTGGCAAGATCTAACCCTGGCGTCATCCGGCTTGCGCCGCCCGGCGCAAGCCTCCCGAGTACGCCGCGCCCTGCACGCGGGGCCCGGCGACTATCAGCGGTGCCGGGGCACAAGCCTGGCATCGCCCAGTACCCAGACACTATCAACCACGTCTCAAGGAAGAAATAGCTATGTTGGACACAAATATCAAAAATCAATTGAAAAGCTACCTGGAAAAGATCACGCAAGGGATCGAAATCGAGGCTTCTCTTGATGACGGCGAAAAATCCGCCGAGATGCTGGCACTGTTGAAAGAGATTGCCGAGCTTTCTCCTCGCATCACGCTTACCGAGCGACGCGATAACCAGGAACGTGCTCCCTCTTTCAGTCTCAACCGCCCCGGCGAGTCGCTCGGCATCCGTTTTGCCGGCATCCCGATGGGTCATGAATTCACGTCGCTGGTCCTGGCCCTGCTGCAAGTGGGCGGCCATCCGATCAAGCTCGACGCGGACGTGATCGAACAGATCAAGAATGTCGATGGTGACTTCACCTTCGAAACCTATATTTCGCTGTCATGCCAGAACTGTCCGGACGTCGTCCAGGCGCTGAACGTGATGGCCTTGTTGAACCCGCGTATCCGCCACACCATGATTGACGGCGCCCTCTTCCAGAAAGAAGTCGAGGAGCGCGAGATCATGTCGGTGCCGACCGTTTACCTGAACGGCGAAGTCTTCGGCCAAGGCCGCAGCAGCGTGGAAGAAATCCTGGCCAAGATCGACACCGGCGCCAGCGCCCGTGACGCGGAAAAACTCAGCGCCCGTGAGCCATTCGACGTGCTGATCGTCGGTGGCGGCCCGGCCGGCGCGGCAGCCGCGGTGTACGCTGCGCGCAAAGGCATCCGCACCGGCATCGTCGCCGAGCGTTTCGGCGGCCAGGTCCTGGACACGATGTCGATTGAGAACTTCATCTCGGTGCCGGAAACCGATGGCCCGAAATTTGCCGCCGCGCTGGAGCAGCACGTCCGCGCCTATGACGTTGACATCATGAACCTGCAACGCGCTGAATCCTTGGCTCCGTCCGACGAAGGCTACGAAGTCAAGCTGGCCAATGGCGCGTCATTGAAAGGCAAGACGGTCATTCTGTCCACCGGCGCCCGCTGGCGCGAAATCGGCGTCCCCGGCGAACAGCAGTACCGCAACAAAGGCGTGGCCTACTGCCCGCACTGCGACGGCCCGCTGTTCAAGGGCAAGGCGGTGGCGGTCATTGGCGGCGGCAACTCCGGCGTTGAAGCCGCGATTGATCTGGCCGGCCTGGTCAAACACGTGACCTTGATCGAGTACAGCGACGTGCTGCGCGCCGATGCGGTCTTGCAGACCAAGCTGCGCAGCCTGCCGAACGTCACGGTCATCATGCAGGCGCAGACCACGGAAGTCACCGGCGACGGCAACAAGGTCAACGGCCTGACCTACACTGACCGCAACAGCGGCGAGTCCAAGCATATTGAGCTTGAGGGGGTTTTCGTCCAGATCGGCCTGGTGCCGAACACGGAATGGCTCAAAGGCACGCTGGAGCTGAGCAAGTACGGTGAAATCGTCATTGATCACCGTGGCCAGACCTCGTTGCCGGGCGTGTTTGCCGCCGGCGACGCCACCACCGTGCCGTTCAAGCAGATCGTCATCGCCGCTGGCGACGGCGCCAAGGCCTCGCTCGCCGCGTTCGATCACCTGATCCGCAGCTCGGTCAGCACCGAGGACGCGGTTCCCGCCTAAACGCGGTATTGCTTCACCAAAGCGCAGTTCCTCACAAGGGGACTGCGCTTTTTTTCGTTTGGCAGGTTCGCGAGCAGCGCTCGCGAACCCAAGCCCTACTCCACTTCTTCGGTTTGCAAGGATTTGTTCAGCAGCGCCTGCTGGATATTGTGCGCGGTGCGTTCAATATGCTGCGACAACAGCGCGCAGGCCTGATCCGCGTCGCGGTTCAGCGTAGCTTTCAGGATGGCGTCATGCTCGCCGGAAATATTGCGGTCCAGGCCGCCATGCTTGATGAAGAGCCGCCGGTAGCGGTCGGAAAACGTCAGCAGGCTCTCGCAGAAGTGCGTCAGCACCGGCATTTCTCCGGCGCTGATCAAGGTCATGTGGTAGTGGCGATGCCGGGCTTCCCATTCGGGATGCGCATCGCCGTCCGGTCCGCCTTCGTGGCGGTGCTCGACTTGCTGCAAGCGGTGATTGGCCGCCAGCAAATCCACCTCCCAGCTTTCATCCCCCAGTTCGATCGACTTGCGCAAGGCATAGGGCTCCAGCATCAGGCGCAGCGTAGTGATTTCCTGGTAGTTACGCGCGGAGACCGGCGCCACTTGATAGCCCCGTTGATCATGGGCCACCAGCAAGCCCTCCGCCGCCAACCGTGACAAGGCCTCACGCAACGGACTGAGGCTCACCTCGAACTGCTTGCTGAGGTGGTTGAGGCGCAGGTGCTCTCCAGGCAGAAAATCACCATTGAGCAGCGCATCACGCAGAGACTGTGTGAGTTGGGAAGTCAGTGATGTGCTCATGAAGCCGGTCCAATGAGGAAAGTCTAGGGGTAAAAATCGATATTGACAATAAAATCGATTTATTCAACCATTATACGAAATCTGGACACTTTAGAAATCATGGAGACCCCTGATGCTGCCCAAACGAGTCAACCGCGACGTCATCGATCAACGCATTGGCAAGTATGCCGACCCTGAAGCCAGCCTTGAAGAACGTGCCGCCATTTACCAGGAACTGATCGGTTTCGTGCCGCCGCGCATTGAAGCCCGCCTGTCGGTCAGCGGCGCGCTGGACCCGAAGTTGGTCGATTTGCAGGAGCAACTTCGTGAACATGCCATGTATCCGAAGTGTTTTGACGTCAAGACGTCTCAACTGATGCTGTTCGGCATGCTGCTGATGGACCTCAGCGACGCCGCCGTACTGCATGGCATCGCCGCGCGCCGGGCCGGCGCAACCTGGGAAGAGATGCAAGCGGTGGTCAGCCTGTGCTTCCTGTTCCGCGGCCTGTCCGCGGCCAACCGGGGCGCGGAACTGCTCGCCAACATTGCGGAACACGAACACAAGCAAGACGAAAAAAAATAACCAAACACCCAGCGGATGGGCAGGCGCCCATCCGCTGGCGCAACCCCGCCCCGACAGGGCGTTTTACTCTCTTTTGCTCGGAGGAGACCAATGAGCTTCACTTCAACACACTGGCTGCCCACCACCCTGGCGGCGGCCCTGGCCTTTTCCGCTCTGCCCGCCTCGGCCAATGATTATCCAACGCGGGCCGTCACCCTCGTCGTGCCGTTCGCCGCCGGCGGCGCCATCGATCAAATGGCGCGCGCCATGAGCGCCGCGTTGGGCCGGGAGCTGGGCCAGACGGTTGTCATTGACAACAAGCCCGGCGCCGGCGGCAATATTGGTTCCGCGCTGGTCGCCAAGGCTGCGCCGAACGGCTATACGCTTCTGCTCGGCACCTCCGCCACCCACGGTGTCAACCCGACGCTGTTCCGCAGCATCCCGTTTGATGCCAAGAAAGACTTCGTCGCCATTTCGCACTGGGGCTTTGTGCCGAACGTGCTGGTGGTACGCGAAGACTCCAAATGGAAAAACGTCAAGGATCTGGTGGCCGACGCCAAGAAGGATCCCGGCAAGCTGAGCTTCGGCTCGGCGGGTAATGGCACGTCTTTACACCTGGCCGGTGAAATGTTCAAGGAAGCCGCCGACGTCGACCTGACCCATGTGCCATACAAGGGCGGTGCACCGGCCTCGGTGGACCTGCTGGGCGGCAACATCTCGATGATGTTCGATACGGTGGCGGTATCGCTGCCAAACCTGCGCGCCAACAAGACCAAGGCGCTGGCCGTGGCGGCCACCGAGCGCCACTTCGCCCTGCCCGACACGCCCACCTTTGCTGAACTGGGCTACCCGAGCGTCGTCGCGGCAACGTGGTCCGGCGTTTTTGCCCCGGCTGGCACGTCGGCAGACATCGTCAAACGGGTGGATCAAGCCATCAGCAATGCGCTGAAAGATCCGAAAGTCATGGAAGTCATGCGCAATGCCGGCGTCCAGATTGATTACAAGAACCCGGAAGACTTCGCCAAGTTCGTTGACAGTGAAATCAAACTCTGGGGAGACATCGTTCTCAAGAACAACTTGCAGGTAGACTGATCACCCAGACTCTGCAAGAAGACCAAACCCGGCTCACGCAAGGAGCCGGGTTTTTTTGTTGCCGGGCCGCTCCCAAAACAAAAAGCATCCCCTTGGGGGGCAGCGCCGCCGCGTCAGCGGCTAGCGTGGGGGTCCTTTTTGTCGCCGGGCCGCCCCCAAGACAAAAAGCGCCCTCCTTGGGAGGGACGAGCCCGGACACGGAGCAGTCCTTGAGGACTGATTCGTGCCTGGCGAATCCGAGTGGCATGTAGGCCGCGAGGGGGACGCAAGCCGAAAGCGCAGCGTGGGAGGTCTTTTTCAGCCGCTGGTCTTCAAGCTGAAGCTCGCCCGGTCATCCTGGGCCAGCACCCCGGTCAGTGCGGGCATCGCGTCGGACAAGCTCCCCGCCAGGGTCCACGGCGGGTTCACCACGAACATGCCACTGCCGAGCAGGCCCAGCCCGTCGGCGGAAGGCGCCCGCACTGTCAGACTCACGTGCAGCCAATCCCGTTCCCCCGTCGCCTGGACCAGCTGGTCCGGCAACTGCCGGGACTCCGGCCGGGAGAGCTGCGGATACCAGATGACATAGCAGCCGGTGGCGAAGCGCTTCAAGCCCTCCTTCAAGGCTGTCACGGTCCGGCGATAGTCGCGCTTGTCCTCATAGGAGGGATCCATCAACACAATGCCGCGCCGGGTTGGCGGCGGCAGCACGGCCTTGACGCCGTCAAAGCCGTCTTTCTCATCGATCATCAGGCGTTTCTGCAGCGACCGGCTCAGTTGGCCGGCATTGCGGCGTAACACCTGCACTTCCGACGGGTGCAGCTCGAACCAGCGCAGCCGGTCCTGGTCCCGGATCAGGCGGGCCGCCAGCCACGGCGAGCCCGGATAGTGCCGCAGGCGCGCATCGGCATTGAAGTCCTTGACCAAGGCCAGGTACTCATCCACGGCCGGGGGCAAGGCTTGCTGGTCCCAAAGCCGCGCAATGCCGTCCAGGTATTCCGGCCGCTTCCCCGTGTCATGCGGCGCGCTGGCCAGGCCGCTCGAAGCGGGCGCGCCCGCTTCGAGCGCGTAGGCGCCGCCACCCGCATGCGTGTCAACGACCCAGTAGGGACTGTCCTTCTGATTGAAGTACTGGAGAATCTGCACCAGCACCAGATGCTTGAGCACATCGGCGTGGTTGCCCGCATGAAACGCGTGACGATAACTGAACATGACAACTCCTTGGTATGGCGCATTTTAATCAGGCTTGCCCATCCGCGCGCCAAGTCGGCGCAATCGGTGCAATCTTCACTAGATTGAAGCGCTGATTAGAGGGACAATCGCGCAGGGTTCTTTTCCACTATTGCCTTTCTACGACTCGATCAGGAAACGCTATGCTTGAACGGCTCTTCAAACTCTCTGAGCATCAAACCACGCCTCGCACCGAGCTTTTCGCCGGCCTCACGACGTTCTTGACGATGTCCTACATCATTTTCGTGAACCCGCAAATTCTCTCCACCACCGGCATGGACCGTGACGCGGTGTTCGTCGCCACCTGCCTGGCCGCCTGCATCGGCTCACTGATCATGGCGCTGGTTGCCAACTATCCGATCGGCATGGCACCCGGCATGGGCCTGAACGCCTTCTTCGCGTTCACCATCGTCGGCGCCATGGGCTATACCTGGCAGACCGCACTCGGCGCCGTGTTCATTTCCGGCATCGTCTTCATTCTGTTGACCGTCACCGGCGCGCGCAAATGGATCATCCAGTCCATGTCCCCGTCGTTGCAAAGCGCCATTGCGGCGGGCATCGGCATGTTTCTCGGCATCATCGCGCTGGTCAGCAGCGGCGCGGTGGTGGCCCACCCCGCCACGCTGGTCACGCTCGGCAACTTTCACTCGCCGGAATTGCAGCTTGCGGTGTTTGGCTTTCTATTGATTGCCGCGCTGGATGCCCTGCGCATCCGCGGCGCAATCCTGATCAGCATCCTGACCGTCACCATCTTGAGCATCCTGCTCGGCCTCAATACCTTCAATGGCATTGTGTCCGCACCGCCCAGCCTGCTGCCAACCTTTATGCAGCTTGACGTGATGGGCGCATTACAGCATGGCCTGTTCCAGGTGATTGTGGTGCTGGTTCTGGTTGAAGTGTTCGATGCCACCGGCACCCTGGTCGGCATCGCCAAGCGGGCAGGCCTGATCCAGGATAAAAAACGGCTTGAGCGCGCGCTGTTCTCGGACTCCATTGCCATTACGGCAGGCTCCTTGCTCGGCACCAGCTCCACCACCGCCTATGTGGAAAGCGCCTCCGGCGTGCAGGCAGGCGGCCGGACCGGCCTGACGGCGCTGGTGATTGCCCTCCTGTTCATCGCCGCCCTGTTCTTCGCCCCGCTGGCCAGCTCGGTCCCAGCCTACGCCACCGCGCCCGCGCTGCTGTATGTGGCCATCCTGATGATGAAAGAGCTGGTTGAAGTCCACTGGGACGATCTCACCGAGTCCGTCCCCGCCGCGCTGACTGCGCTGTTCATGCCGCTGACCTACTCAATCAGCAATGGCCTGGCCGTTGGCTTCATCAGCTACGTGATCCTGAAAACCACGGCGGGCCGCATTCGCGAAGTCCACCCCGCCACGTGGATCATCGCCATCCTATTCTTCCTGCGCTTCGCCTTCTTCGCGGAATAGGACCACCCCTACCCGCTGACGCGGGCCCCTCAAGGGGCGGCACCGGCGGGCTGGCAAAGCCAGACCCGCGGTGCCCTGGAGCGCTGAGCTTTTTAAGCTGCACCTGTAATGGTGGAAGGCTGGAAACCCTAAGCCGCTCGGATTCGCCGGACATCAAGCAGCCCTTGAGGCTGCTTGATGTCCGGGCTCACCCCTCCAGTTTTTCCAGTTTGCGCAGGTCCGGGAACCAGCGCATCCATAGCCAGGCAACGAGGATGGTGCCCGCACCGCCGAGCAGGACGGCGGGGACGACACCGAACAGGGCGGCGGTGACGCCGGATTCGAATTCGCCAAGCTGGTTCGAGGTGCCGACGAACAGCGAGTTGACCGCACTGACCCGGCCCAGCATTTCATTGGGCGTCTGCAATTGGACCAGGGTGAAGCGGATGACGACGCTGACCACGTCCGCCGCGCCCAATACCACCAACGCGGCCATCGACAGCAGCAGGTTGTTCGACAAGCCAAAGGCAACGGTGGCCAAGCCGAAGATGAACAGCGAGCGGAATAGAATCTTCCCCGCGCCGGAACGGATCGGCCGCCGAGCCAGGTAGAACGACATCAACAGCGCGCCAATGGCGGGCGAGGTCCGCAACAGGCCCAGCCCCCACGGACCGGTTTGCAGGATGTCCTTGGCGTAAATCGGCAGCAAGGCCGTGGCGCCGCCCAGCAGCACGGCGAACAGGTCCAGGGACAGCGTACCCCATAAGATCGGGTGTTTGCGGATGAAAACCAGGCCCGAGAACACCGACCTCAAGGTGACCGGCTCTTTGATCGGCACCGGCTGACTGCCCCGGATACAGGCCACGAACAAGCCCCCCAGTGAGAAAAACACCGTGGACACCACGAAGGCGGTCATTGAGCCCAGTCCGAACAGCAGGCCGCCAATGGCCGGGCCCAGGATATGGGCGGTCTGGGTGGCGGAAGTGGTCCAGGCCGCGGCCTGCGGGATCAGGGCGCGCGGCACGATACCCTGCACCAACGCGGCCATGGTGGGCGACTCAAACGCGCGCGCCGCGCCGCCAATCGCCACCAGCAGCAAAATCCATTCGCGGTTCAACCAGCCTTGCAGGGTTCCCACGGCCAAGGCCCCCGCCGCCAGCGCCTCGATCCACATGCAAATACTGGAGATCAGCCGACGGTCATAACGGTCCGCCACGTGCCCCACCACAAAGGTCAGGCACAACATCGGCAGGAACTGCGCCAAACCGACCAGCCCCAAGTCAAAGGCGCTGCCGGTCAAGTCATAGATCTGCCACCCCACCGCCACGGACAACATCTGGAAGGACAGCGTTGACAGCACCCGTCCGCACCAGAACAGAATGAAAGGACGGTGCTGCGCAACCGAGCGCAAGCCCTCCTCGCCCGCAGCGGGCTCATTGGCTGAATGCATCACCCATCTCTTTGGCCCGGTGCGCGGCAGCCTGCATCGCCTTGATCACGGTCTCCTTCAATCCCGCCTCGCGCATCACTTCGAGCGCGGCGAAGGTGGTGCCGCCTTTTGAAGTCACCCGTTCACGCAGCACGCCTGGCGCTTCGGCGGACTGCGCCGCCAGCTGGGTCGCACCCGCCAGGGTCTGCAAGCTCAGCGCGCGCGCCTGCTCGGCGGTCAAGCCCAAGGCCTGACCGCCTTCGATCAAGGCTTCGATCAGCAGGAACACATAGGCCGGTCCCGACCCCGACAGCGCCGTCACACTATCCAGATCCGCTTCCCGCTCAACCCACACCACCTGGCCCACCGCTTCCAGCACCGACGCCGCCAAGGCCCTGTCTTCGGCGGCTACGCCTGGCAGCGCCGCCAAGCCAGTGATGCCTTGACCAATCAAGGCAGGCAGGTTGGGCATGCTGCGCACGACACGCGGCCAGGGCGCCTGTGCCGAGCCCAGCCAGTCCGCCAAGTCCGCGGCACGAATACCCGCCGCCACACTGATCACCAGGCTATCCCGCAGGAAAGGCTGGAAGCTTTCCATTACCGGCTTCAGCACTTGCGGCTTCAGCGCCAGCACCCAGGCGGCGCAGCCGCTCAAGCGCTCGTCCGGCCCGGCCGCCACGGACGCGCCTTGCGCCGCCCAGTGCGCACGGGTTTCATCATTGACGTCAATGACGTGAATGTTCGACATCGGGCAGAGCTTGCCCGCCAGACCGGAAATAAGCGCGGCGGCCATATTGCCGCCGCCGATGAAAGCAATCGAAAGATCTTGATTCATGAAGGTTCCAACGCGCCGCTTACGGCGAAGAAGAGTATCTGTTGCCGAAAATGGCGGTGCCGACGCGCACCAGCGTGCTGCCCGACGCAATGGCTACTTCAAGATCGGCCGACATGCCCATTGACAAGATATCCAGCTCGCAGCGCTGTTGCGCGGCCAGCTCGTCGCGCAGCGCCGCCATTTCCAGGTAGCGGGCTTGCAGTTCATCCGGCGGCTGCGCCGGATCCGGGATGCACATCAAGCCGCGCAAGCGCAAGCGCGGCAGCGCATGAATAGCCTGGGCCAGCGCAAAGACCGCGTCCGGCGCCACGCCGCTTTTCGTGCTTTGGCCATCAATGTTGACCTGGATGCACACTTGCAGTGGCGGCAGACCGATCGGCCGGTGCGCATGCAGCCGCTCCGCGATTTTTTCCCGATCCACGCTGTGCATCCAATCGAAGTGTTCGGCCACGGCGCGGGCCTTGTTGCTTTGCAGCGGCCCGATGAAGTGCCAGGTCAAGGACTCGCGAAGATCACGCAAGGCTTCGATTTTCTCCAGGCCTTCCTGCACATAGTTCTCGCCGAACTCAAGCTGCCCGGCCTCGACCGCTTCCCTGACCTGTTCGGCGGAGAAGGTTTTGGACACCGCCAGCAAGCGTACCGAGTCCGGCTTTCGCTTGGCCTGCTCGGCCGCGTATTGAATGCGTTGCCTGACTTGAGTCAGTTGGGTGGAAATCATCAGCTCAACCACTCCAGTTTGACGGTGGTTTCAATAAACACGCCCACAAAGATCACGAAGCCGAACCAGGTGTTGTGCAGGAAAGCACGGAAGCACTGGCTTCGATCACGCTCCCGGATCCACCATAAGTGAACGACGGCAATGCCCGCCGCCCCCAGCAAGGACAGGTTGAACGGCCAGCCATAGCCCAGCAACTGCCCGAGATAGGCGAGGATCAGCAGGCAGACGGCATAGCAGATACCGACGATCAGCACGTCGTAGCGGCCAAAGGTGACGGCCGAAGCCTTCAGCCCCAGGCGCAGATCGTCGGGACGATCCACCATCGCATACTCCGTGTCATAGGCCAGCGTCCAGAAAATGCTGGCCAACAGCATCAGCCAGCCTTCGAACGGCACGGTTTCCAGCACGGCGGCATAACCCATCGGGATGCCAAATCCGTAGGCAATGCCCAGATAGGCCTGCGGAATGCCAAACCAGCGCTTGAACGTGGGATAGGTGGCGGCCAGGAACACCGCCACCACGCTGAGCTTCCAGACCAGCGTGTTCATCGGGATGATCAGCAGCGCGGCCAGCAGCACCAGCACGGCGGTGACGCCGAGCGCCTCCTTCGTGGAGATCTGGCCGGTGGTCAGCACCCGGTCCCGCGTTCGCTCAACAAACTTGTCAACGTCCCGGTCGAGGTAGTCATTGATGCCGCATCCGGCGGCCCGCATCAGCGCCGTGCCAAGCACGAAGGCAACAATCAGATACCAATGCGGCGTGCCCTGGGCCGCACTCCATAAGGCCCACATCGTCGGCCAGACGAGCAGCAGGATCCCGATGGGTTTATCAAAACGGACGAGGCGGTAATACAACGACAGGCGTTGCATCCAGGAGGATGAGGCGATTTGAGTCATAAACATTATGGTACCAAGGGCAAGCCCGCGCTTCTAGGCGGGCTCGCTCTCATTAGCGGGCAGCATCCGGACCCCGTTCATTTCACAGCGCTTGACCGCTTCAACCAGGGCTTCGATCGCGGCCACACGGGGAAAGCTCTTGCGCCAGGCCAGCACCACGCGGCGCTCAGGGACGGGCTCGTCAAAAGGAATGTAGCTCAGCATTTCCTGACGCGCCGGTTCCGTGCTCAATGAGCTCATCGGCAAGACCGTGACGCCGATGCCGGAAGCCACCATATGCCGGATGGTTTCCAACGATGACCCTTCAAATGTCCGCTGAATGCCATCGGTGGCTGCCGAGTAGCGCGACAGCTCCGGGCAAACCTCCAGCACCTGATCACGGAAACAGTGACCGGTGCCGAGCAGCAGCATGTTCTCGTCTTTCAACTCCGCCGACTTGATGCTTTTGCGGGCGGTCCAAGCATGGTTGCGCGGCACCGCCACGATGAAGTCTTCATCATAGAGCGGCTCAATAGTCAGGCCGGCGTCGGGCACCGGCAGCGCCATGATCGCGCAGTCAATTTCTCCTTGGCGCAGCAGCTCCAGCAGGCGAGCCGTAAACGACTCCTGCAGCAGTAGCGGCATCTGCGGCGTGCTTTCTATCAGGCTCGGGATCAGCTTGGGCAACAGATACGGCCCGATGGTATAGATCACGCCCACCCGCAGCGCGCCGGACAGCGGATCGTGCCCCTGCTTGGCAATCTCTTTCAGCGTGGTGCTTTCTTCCAGCACCTTCTGCGCCTGCGTCACGATGCGCTCGCCAATGGACGTGACGCCCACTTCCGCGCCGCCGCGTTCGAACAAGGTCACGCCAAGCTCGTCTTCGAGCTTGCGGATGGCCACGGACAACGTGGGCTGGCTGACGAAACAAGCCTCGGCCGCCCGGCCAAAATGCCTTTCCCGCGCAACGGCAACGATGTATTTCAATTCGGTCAATGTCATGACTGACTCCGTTTATGCCTTCAGGTTATGCCTTCAAATAGTCTTCGCGCCCGCGCATCCAGCGCTCCAGATGCGCATCAACGACATCCGGGCAATCCGTCAACAACTGCGCCGCCAGCGCATGCGCCTGTTCGGCAATTTCAATATCTTCATTCAAGTCCGCAAAACGCAGCAGCGCCAGGCCGGACTGCCGCACGCCCAGGAACTCTCCCGGCCCCCGCAGCTCAAGATCCCGGCGCGCGATTTCAAACCCGTCATTGGTCTCATACATGGTTTTCAAGCGCAGCTTGGCCACCTGGGACAAGGGCCCCTGATACAGCAGAATACAGGCGGACTCCGCACTGCCCCGCCCGACCCGTCCCCTGAGCTGATGCAGTTGGGCCAGCCCAAACCGCTCGGCGTGCTCAATGACCATCAGGCTGGCATTCGGTACATCCACGCCCACCTCAATGACGGTGGTGGCCACCAGCACGTCAATCTCGCCCGCCTGGAAAGCCGCCATCACCGCCGCCTTGTCCGCGCTGCCCAGCCTTCCGTGCACCAGGCCAACCCGCAGATCCCGCAGTTCCGCGCGCAGTGTTTCATAGGTGTCCACCGCGGTTTGCAGCTCCAGCGTTTCACTTTCCTCCACCAGCGGACAGACCCAATACACCTGTCGGCCCAAGGCCACGGCATCATGAATGCGCATCACGATTTCATCGCGCCGCGCCTCCGAGACGAGCTTGGTCAGCACGGGCGTCCGGCCCGGCGGCAAGGCGTCAATCACGGAGACGTCCAGATCCGCGAAAAATGTCATGGCCAAGGTGCGCGGGATGGGCGTGGCCGTCATCATCAATTGGTGCGGGAACAGCGCCTCGCTTTCTCCTTTCCCGCGCAGGGCCAGACGCTGGCCCACGCCAAAGCGGTGCTGCTCATCCACCAGCGACAGGCCAAGCTGGTGAAACTGCACCCCTTGCTGAATCAAGGCCTGGGTGCCCACCGCCAGCCGCGCCTCGCCGGACTCGATAGCCTGCACGGCGGCACGTTTTTCCTTGGCGCCCAGGCTGCCCGTCAACCAGGCCACTTTCAGCCCCAGCGGCTCGAACCAGCCGGACAGCTTGCGGTAGTGCTGCTCAGCCAGGATTTCGGTGGGCGCCATCAGCGCCACCTGATAGCCATTGTCGATGGCCTGCGCGGCGGCCAGCGCCGCCACCACGGTTTTGCCGCTGCCCACATCGCCTTGCAGCAGCCGGTTCATCGGGTGCGTCTGCGCCAGATCCGCCGCAATCTCGGCCACTACCCGCTGTTGGGCGGCCGTCAACGCAAAGGGCAGCGTATCCAGTAAACGCCGGACCACGCTATCCGGGCGCGTAACCGGGTGCAACGCGGGCGCCCGCTTGTCACGGCGCGCGGCGCGGGCGCGCGCCAGCGACAACTGCTGCGCCAGCAACTCATCGAACTTGATCCGCAACCAGGCCGGATGGCCCCGCTCGGACAAACTGTACAAGGACACATCGGGCGGCGGCGCATGCAATAAGCGTACGGCGTCATCAAATGCCATCAGGCCATGGCGTTCGCGCACCGCCAAGGGCAGGGTATCCCGCAGATCCACCCGTTGCAGCGCCGTGCCGATGGCCTTGCGCAAGGTTGCTTGCGGCAGCCCCTCCGTGGTGGGGTAGACCGGCGTCAGCCGGTCTGGCAGCGGCGCCTCGCGCCCCGCCGCTGACACTTTGGGATGCACCATTTCCAAGCCGAAAAAGCCGCCCCGGACCTCGCCCCGCGCCCGGACCTGCTTGCCCTCCGCCAGCTGATGCTGCTGGCTCGGGTAAAAATTCAGGAAGCGCAGCTGGATCTGTCCGGTCTCGTCACGCAGCGTGGCCACCAATTGCTTGCGCGGCCGATAGCTGACTTCGCAGCGCGTGACTTCCCCCACCACCTGCCCCCACGATCCGGGCAGCAGGCTGTCCACGGGCGTGATCCGGGTTTCGTCTTCATAGCGCAAGGGCAAATGAAGCACGAAATCCTCGGGCAGGCGCAAGCCGAGCTTTTCCAGCTTTTTCTGGGTGGGGGTCAAGACTTGGCTCACCGTGTCAGAGAACCAGCACCGCCTCGACTTCGAATTCGGCGCCTTTTGGAAGCGAAGCAACGCCAACGGTCGAGCGCGCCGGAAACGGTTGCGGGATTTGTTCGGCCATGATGGCATTGACTTCGCCAAACCGCGTCAAGTCCGTCAGGTACAGTGTCAGTTTGACCACTTGCTCCAATGAGCCACCCGCGGCCTTGACCACCGCTTCCATATTGGCAAAAGCCTGGCGGACTTGCGCGTCAAAGCTGCTGGTTTCCAGTTCGCCGCTGGCAGGGATCAGTCCGATCTGTCCCGACAGATAAACGGTTTGTCCGCCGCTCGATACCGCAACCGCTTGCGAATAAGGGCCCACCGCAGCCGGGGCATCCCCCGTATGAATAATATTTTTGCTCATGGTTTTCACTCTTTAAACAAGAATTTTAGCGTACTCATAGATTTTAACTATTTCTCGATCAAGTAAAACTAAAACATGCAGAAAAGCGCATAAACGTGTAACGGGGTTTGCTACTATGGCGCGTGCGTCCGCCGCATGGCAGCATCCCTATCCTTCTTTCGACTTATAGACCCGTATGTCCTGGCGCGAACGATTGCTCGGCAAAGCCCGCGATCCCCTATCGACCCACTCACGGCACTCCCTGACGCTTGCCGCCTTTTTCGCCTGGGCGGCGCTGGGCGCGGACGGGCTGTCGTCCGTTATCTACGGACCTGCCGAGGCCTTTCGCGCCCTGGATGGCCACACCCATCTGGCCTTGCTGCTTGCCCTGGCAACGGCCTTGACGGTGTGGGTCGTCGCGCTGGCCTACAACCAGGTCATCGAGCTGTTTCCCACCGGCGGGGGCGGCTACCGGGTTTCCACCGCGCTGCTCGGGCCGAAGGCGGGCCTGGTCTCAGGCTCGGCGCTGGTGGTGGACTACGTGCTGACCATCGCCATTTCCATCGCCGCCGCCTCGGATGCCATCTTTTCCTTTCTTCCCCCAGCGGCCTACCCCTACAAGCTGCTGTTCGCCCTGTTCACCTTGTTGGCGTTGAGCTGGGCGAACCTGGGCGGCAAGCAGACCAGCCCGATGCTGCTGGTGCCGGTTTTCTGCGCGTTCGTGCTGAGCCACGTAGCCATGATTCTGTGGGGCGTGGCGGCCCAATCCTCGCAGCTTGGCGCGCTGGTTCCCGCCACCCTCCAGGACATGCGCAGCGTCAGCCAGCAGGAGGGCTGGCTGTTCGTGCTGGCCTTGTTCATCCGGGCCTATTCGCTCGGCGCGGGCACCTACACCGGGATTGAGATCGTCTCCAACAACGTCGACAAACTCACGCCGCCGGTGCTGAAGACCGGCAAGCTGACCATGCGGATGATGGCCGCCAGCCTGTCCTTGATGGCGGCGGGCATCGTCCTGCTCTATCTGCTGTGGCATGCCGTACCGCAAACCGGCGAAACCCTCAACGCCACCGTCTTCAACCAGATGCTGTCCGCCATGGGCCTGTCCGGCCTGACGCACGGCGTGAGCCTGGTCCTGCTGCTGGTGCTGGAGGCGGGCGTGCTGTGGATTGCCGCCAACGCCGGTTTTCTGGGCGGGCCCGCCGTGCTGTCGAACATGGCGTCGGACTCCTGGGTGCCGCACCGCTTCCGGTATTTGTCGAACCGGCTCGTCACGGAGAACGGTATCGTCCTGATGGGACTGGCCGCCACCGCCGCCTTGCTGCTGACCGGCGGCAGCGTGGCCCTACTGATCGTCCTCTACTCGATCAACGTCTTCCTGACCTTCACGCTGTCCTTGCTGGGCATGTCGCGCTATTGGTATGTCAACCGCAAGACGCCCCGTCTGCGGGGGCAGTGGAAGCGCCGTCTGGCCTTGTCAGGCAGCGCGGCGCTGCTGTGCGCCACCATTCTGCTTGTTCTGATCGTGCAGAAATTTTTTGAAGGCGGCTGGATCACCCTGCTGCTGACGTCGTTGCTGGTCATGCTTTGCATCCTGACCCGCAGGCATTATCAGCATACGCGGCGCGAGATCCAGAAAGTCGACCAGATCTTTGCCGATCTGCCCTATGGCTCGGACGCCATGCCGCCGGCCCCGCAAGCCGACGCCCCCACTGCGGCATTCATTGTCGGGTCGAGCCGGGGCGGCGGCCTGCATGCCGTGCTGTGGGTGCAGCGCATGTTCCCGGACCACTTCAAGAACTTCGTCTTCATCAATGCCCGCACCGTGGACGCGCAAGTCTATGGCGGCGCAGAGAAACTGGCCACCTTGCGCATGCAGGCCAACACCTCGGTCAAATACTTCGAGCGGTTCTGCAACAGCTTCGGGCTGGCGGCGGATAGCCGGATCGGATTTGGCACCGACGCCGTCAATACGCTGGAAATCCTGGTGGACCAAACCTTGGAGCAATACCCGAACACGCTCTTTTTTGCGAGCAAGCTGGTCTTCAAGAAAGAGAATTTCGTGACGCGGCTGCTGCACAACCAGGCCATTTCCGCGCTTCAACACCGAATGCACGTCAAGGGCCAACAATTGATGGTCTTGCCGATGCGGCTAGACTAGTTTGACCGTGCAACTTCCTGCGGATTTTTAACTATGTTGACTTTCGAACACCTCGTGCAGCTCAATGATGACGAGCTGCCACTGAGCGCCATCCTGAGCCGGGCGGACGTCTGGAATGGACTCTACCTCCGGGCCCACCAACCCACGGAATTTGTGATCGGTCTTGATTCCTGCACCATTTTGTCCGAACAGCGCGACGGCGACGTCCACACCCTGGAGCGCTTGCTGGATTTCGGCCCGTTCAAGGTGCAGGACACCGTCACCTTGATCACTCAGCAAAAAATCGTCACGGTGGTGGAAGCCAACGCGGACTTTCCCCGCAGTGAATACCAGATCACGATCGAAGAACCGGAGCCGGGCCAGCTGTTCCTGCGCTTTCTGTATGTGCTGGATCTGGACGTTGAAGACACGGAAATTGACCACATGACGAACGAACTGCGCAAGCAGGCCTATTACGCGTCGGATCTGGATACAGTGCAACGCATCCGTGAGCTGGTGGCCAACGGCCGCTCATTTCATTGAGCGTTCGTGTGCGGCGGTTCACGTACCGCCGCACAGCTCACGCCTACTTCTCCACGAAGGCGCGTTCCACCACGTAATCACCCGGCTCGCCGGTTCCCGGCGATACCTTGAAGCCCCGTGCGTCAAGCAGGGAGCTGATGTCAGCCAGCATGGCCGGTGAACCGCACAGCATGGCCCGGTCATGCTCGGGATTCAGCGGCGGCAGGCCGATGTCTTCAAACAGCTTGCCATTTTCAATCAGCGTGGTGACCCGGCCCTCATTGCGGAACGGCTCACGCGTGACAGTCGGGTAGTAGATCAGCTTTTCACGGACCATCTCTCCGAAGAATTCATTCTCCGGCAGCTCCTTGGTGATGAAATCTGAATAGGCCAATTCGCTGATCCAGCGCACACCGTGGATCAGAACGATTTTCTCAAAGCGCTCATAGACCTCGGGATCCTGGATGATGCTCATGAACGGCGCCAGTCCCGTGCCCGTGCCGAACAGATACAGGTTCTTGCCCGGGTGCAGGTCATCCGCCACCAGCGTGCCCACCGGCTTGCGGCTGATCAGCACGTCATCGCCAACCTTCAAGTGCTGCAAACGCGAGGTCAGCGGCCCGTTCTGGACCTTGATGCTGAGGAACTCCAGGTGCTCTTCGTAGTTCGGGCTGGCAATGCTGTAAGCGCGCATCAGCGGCTTGCCCTCTACCTCAAGCCCCAACATCACGAAGTGGCCGTTGTGAAAACGCAGCGCGGCATCCCGCGTCGTGCGAAAACTGAACAGCGTGTCATTCCAGTGATGCACGCTCAGCACGCGCTCAGTATTAAAAGCGGCCATAACCCAAAACCTTTCTATCAATGAGAGACAAGTTTAGCAAACCTATCCTCGCAATCCGGGAAAACCAGATTTGACCGCGTTCCCAGCCAAAAATCCAGTCCAGGCGGCTCTGGAATTAGATCTCTTTGTTGTGAGCTTATTACC
>Ga0172382_10005562_pt1 | contig 18758 bp, 14 predicted proteins | sample Leawel138RmetaG_FD_122245 | JGI IMG/M metagenome (GOLD analysis project Ga0172382, IMG submission 122245) | Leachate microbial communities from a municipal landfill in Southern Ontario, Canada - Leachate well 138R metaG | ecosystem: Engineered > Solid waste > Landfill > Unclassified | place...
CACTGGCATCTTAAGGGCGACGACTTTCGTTCACATCTTCTGCAAGCCAAGCCTTGATCAAGGACTGATAGGGCATATCCCGTTTGTTGGCTTCGATTTTTATCCGGTCAAGCAATGTTTCAGGCAAGCGGAGAGATATAACCTTGGTCGAAGGCTTCAGTTTGGGGAAGGCAGCGGGTGTCGCCTTGCTCCAGTCGAGATAGTCGGTGGAGTCATGGGTCTCCCAGAACTCCCGTTCCTCGGCTTCTGTCTTGAAATCAGGTGTCTTTTTTAACTTGCTCATAAACGGCCCTCTCTTTGCGGTGCATGTCTCGGGCAGAGATCACTCTGATCAGTGTGCCATTACCCCTGAGGGTAAAGGTTATATGCAGCAACCTGGCGTCATCAATTATCCCCAGGGTATGGAGTCGCACCTCTGTTTGACTGTGTTTAGGGTCATTCATGACCAAAAGCGGATCATTGAAGAAAACTTCTTCCGCTTCGGATTGACTGACACCTTGCTTCTCCGGGGGTTGCTTTCGTTCCAGTCAAATACGGAAGCGTCAGCGGGGGATCAAGACACCTTTGATAGATCGCCGGATCAATGGTATTCCGCCCATGGTCGCTGAGCAATCGCTGGGGAGGCTACCATATCCTGGGCGAATACACTCTGAGCACATTTACTAATTAAAACAGCCGAAAATGTGCTCACAAGAACATTGTTTACTAAGTTATTCTTACTCGTAGCAACCAATCCGGCAGGGTTGTTAATCATTGGGTCGCTGGTTCGAGTCCAGCAGGCGGAGCCAAATTCAGAAAAGAAAACAAAGGGTTATGATTTCGGTCATGACCCTTTTTCTGTTTGTCTAATAAGTGTCTAATAGCGGCCACCTCACTGCGTCGATTTGATAGGCTGAAGATGTCACCAACTTAATGCCGCCCCTGTCTGATACTCCGTCACACGGGTCTCAAAGAAGTTCTTCTCCTTGCGCAAGCTGGACTGTTCACTCAGCCATTCGAGTCTGTCCATGGCGCCTGGGAAAGGCTCTTCCATCTTGAGTTGACGTGCGCGACGATTAGCGAGGAAGCGGAACTGGCCTATATGCTCGTCGGCGCTGTAGCCGAGGATGGGGTCGGCAAGGATATATTGGGCATAGGCTGTTTCCGCTGCCTCGGACTCCTCCCACATGGCCTGTACAGCTTTAGGGTCGAGAGTCAGCTTTTCCTCCGCCAGTAATTGCGTCACCACGCGAATGCCGAAGGCGCTGTGCAGGGCTTCGTCTCGTAAAATGTACTGCAGTTGTTCGCCAGTCCCTTTCATCAGGCCGCGTCGCTGTAGAGCGAAGATAGGGTTGAAACCGTTGTAAAACCAACAGCCCTCAAAAATCGCTGCGAAAAACAGGTAGGACAACGCAAACTCTTCCAGGTTGTCGCGATTGCGCAGGTCGAAGTCTGAGCGCATAACGTTGCTGAGTAGGCGGTTGGCCAGTTTGATTTTGCCGTAGATGGCGGGTACCACGCGGTAACGGTTGTAAATTTCACTCTGGTCGAGACCGATGGTTTCGATGCAGTGCTGGTAGGTCCAGGTATGGAGGGCTTCTTCGTAAACCTGGCGGGCCTGATAGATCTGCAGCTCGGGGGCGCTCATCTTTTCCATTACTGCCAGCCCGATATTACGCATGGCAAGAATGTCGGAGGTGGTAAGGTAGGCCAGTACGTTTTCGTAGACGTGGCGTTCCTCGGTAGTGAGTTTGTGGTGGTAGTCATGAACGTCCCGGGCCATGTTGATATCCAGGGGCGTCCAGTGGTTTTTGTTGGCGTTGAGAAAGAACTCCCAGGCCCAGGGATACTTGAAAGGCGCCAGCTGGTTGATATCCGTATCGGCATTGACGATACGCTTGTCGTCGGGGTTGATCGGTGGCAGGTGATCAGGCAAGCCCTGTTCTGTCGTGGGATCTGGGGCGTGCAATACCGTTTTTTCCGCAGGCTCGGCCTCCGCTGGGGGTTGCAGGTTACTGCCCCCCAACGCGGCCAAGGGCCGGGCACTGGGTGGAATAGCGAGCGCCAGCGGGTCGTCCCAGTGGGGTAGTACTGCGGGCTGACCGGGTCTGGCATCGTGACGAGTGTGCTGCAGGGGTTGGGTTTGGGCATTCATTATTGGCAGGCCTCACAATCAGGGTCGAGGATAGAACAGAAATTTGATTCATCGGCGGCGTGAGTTGATGCGGGGGCTTGCTCCACGGGTTTGTCCACATGGGTTGCGCCCAGGGAACGCAGGTAATAAGTGGTCTTGAGCCCTCGGGACCAGGCCAGCTTGTAGAGGTTGTCGAGCTTCTTGCCCGACGGTTCAGCCAAATAGAGGTTGAGGCTTTGAGCTTGGTCTAGCCATTTTTGACGGCGTGCGCCGGCTTCCACCAGCCAGCGGGAGTCGATATCGAAGGCAGTGGTGAAAAGCTGCTTAAGGTCTTCAGGCACCCGGTCAATCGCCTGCAGAGAGCCGTCGAAGTACTTCAGGTCACTGATCATCACCTCGTCCCACAATCTCCGCTTTTTCAAAGCCTGAACCAGCCAGGGGTTGATGACGGTGAACTCCCCCGACAAGTTGGATTTGACGAACAGGTTTTGGTAGGTGGGCTCGATGGATTGAGACACCCCGACGATATTGGAGATGGTGGCGGTGGGCGCGATGGCCATCACGTTGGAGTTGCGCATACCATACTGAGCGATAAGGTCGCGTACCGGCTGCCAGTCGAGCTGGCTGGTTGTATCCAGAGTGCAGTAGTCGGCCCCTCGTTGATCGCGCAGGAGGTTGAGTGAATCAATGGGCAGGATACCTTTATCCCACAGCGACCCGGAGTAACTCTGGTAGTGGCCACGTTCTTTGGCTAATAGTGCTGAGGCGCGAATGGCGTAATAGCTGATCAATTCCATGGATTGATCAGCAAATTGCACGGCATCGACACTGGCGTAAGGAATGTCGAGAGCGTAAAGCGCATCTTGGAAACCCATCAAGCCAAGCCCCACCGGGCGGTGCCTGAGGTTTGCAGTGCGTGCCTTGTCTACTGCGTAGTAGTTGATGTCGATCACGTTGTCGAGCATGCGCACAGCGGTAGTAATCGTCTGCTCCAATTGTGCCTGGTCCAGCTTGCCGTCGCGGATGTGGTTGGCCAGATTGACGGAGCCCAGGTTGCACACGGCGATTTCTTCATCGTTGGTATTGAGAGTGATCTCGGTGCAAAGATTGGAAGAGTGCACCACGCCGCAGTGCTGTTGGGGCGAGCGGATGTTGCAAGGATCTTTGAACGTGATCCAGGGGTGGCCAGTTTCGAACAGCATGGACAGCATTTTGCGCCACAGTTGCGTGGCCGATACGGTCTTGTGAAGGGGCAGGCGGCCTTCCCGCGCCTCTTTTTCATAGTGTTCATAGCGGCGCTCGAAGTCGTTGCCGTACAAGTCGTGGAGATCGGGCACGTCATGGGGTGAAAAGAGGGTCCACTCCTGTTCGTTGAAAACCCGTTTCATGAACAGGTCGGGAACCCAGTTGGCAGTATTCATGTCGTGGGTGCGGCGGCGCTCGTCACCGGTGTTCTTGCGCAATTCGAGGAATTCTTCGATGTCCAGGTGCCAGGTTTCCAGGTAGGCGCATACGGCTCCTTTGCGTTTTCCGCCTTGGTTGACTGCCACGGCGGTATCGTTGACGACCTTGAGGAAAGGGACGACCCCTTGGGACTGGCCGTTAGTACCCTTGATGTGAGCGCCCAGCGCTCGCACGGGTGTCCAATCGTTGCCGAGGCCCCCGGCCCATTTGGATAGTAAAGCGTTGTCTTTGAGAGCCGTGTAAATCCCTTCAAGGTCGTCCGGTACTGTGGTGAGGTAACAGGAGGACAGCTGGGAGTGCCGGGTACCGGCATTGAAAAGGGTCGGCGTCGATGTCATGTAATCGAAGCGTGACAGAACTTCGTAAAACTCGATGGCGCGGGCGTTGGGATCGTCCTCATTGAGGGCCAGCCCCATAGCTACCCGCATGAAGAAAGTCTGGGGTAACTCCAGACGGGTACTGCGACGGTCGGCACTGTGAGACTGGAGAAAGTAGCGATCGTACAGCGTTTGTAGTCCCAGGTAAGTGAACAGCTTGTCGCGTTCTGGCTTGAGGGCCTGGGCCAGGCGCTCCAAATCATAGCTGAGGAGCTGCTCGGCAAGAAGCTCCTGCTCTACGCCAGTGGCAATAATGGCCTTGAATAGCGCCGGATAGTCCTCCGCCTGGTAGTGCTCGGCGACTCCTGCGCCAAGAGCATTCGCCACTTCGTGCCACAGGTTTGCAAGCAGCAGGCGGGCGCTGACCTGAGAATAGCCGGGTTCCGTTTCAATCAGAGGGCGAGCCGCCATGATCAGAGCGGTGCCCACATCCTCGGCTTTCATGCCGTTGTAGAGAGACTTGCGGGTACTGGCGATCAGCCGGACAGCATCTACGTCGGGTACATCGGCGCAAGCCCAATGGATAACCCGGGTTACAGCAGTCAAGTCGAAGCTCTGCTGGCTACCGTCTGCCGCGATTACCGTCAGCTGATCGGTAGCGCGTTGGGCAGGTTGGGCTGCGGCACGCTTGCGGCTTTGTTCCTCACGGTAGAGTACATAGGCGCGAGCGACTTTCTGGAAGCCATGGCGCATCAGCTCTAATTCCACCTGATCCTGGATGTCCTCGATATGAACACTCCCGCCGGGGGGCAAGCGGCGCTTGAGGCGTGTCACAATGTCGCCAGTGATCTGGGTTACTGTGGTCTTGACTCGCGCTGACCCGGACGCTTCCTGCCCCTCCACGGCGAGAAACGCTTTGGTGAGGGCAATGGCGATCTTGCTGTCATCAAAGGGCACGGCGTTGCCGGTTCGTTTAATGACTTGCAGAGAAGGAGTCGGGCGCGTGGGAGACGCTGTGAAGTCGTCGAGGGGGCTGGTAACGGCTGAAGAGTTCGGCATAGTGTATCCGTCCGGTTGATTCGTTCGCGAAATCATGAATCTTCGCAACGCGGCAGACGGAAAGGCACCCTGCAAAGCCGTTTCAGGCAACGGCGGCCAGGGCGGCATCTCCTCTGTCCCAAAGCGCGAAGACTGAGTGCGTTGGCTGGCAGGTTTTCGGACTTGGGAGCACGGCCTGTTCCTTGTCAGGAATCAGACCTCCTACGGCGACGGCTTCCCATTCTCTATGAACAGTGCCTAGGCTTGAGCCTCTGTCGCCTTCGTTCTCCAATACCGCTGCGCGTCAGTCCCGGATTCACACCGGGTTCCCTTTTCAGAATCGTCATAACCACAAGATATGATGATTCAACCAGCTGGTGAGAAGCATATATTGTGTTTAGGGGCTTGTAAAGACAGGGGCGCTGAGCAGTGTTGAGAAAGACCTCGGTGCCGGAGTTTAAGGTTCCAACATCGAAAATGAGATAGGCTATGTAGCGCCTGAGAGCTGAACAGGGTATCCATGGTAAAACACGAAATGATTCAGTGTCCGCGCTGTCAGGACCTCTTTGAGTGCAAGCTCGGCTCTGTCACTGTCTGCCATTGCAGTGATGTGGAGCTCTCAAGGGAGCAGAGGGAAAGGCTGGCGCAGCAATGGCAGAGTTGTTTATGTCACGCCTGTCTGCAAGCTGTCGCACGAGGCGTGGATTAGCTGTTTGGTCTGGCGTCATGGCTGTTGAATTCCTACTCCGCACGTTGTGCCCGAGCCAGGTTCACGAAAGCACGGATATAATCGATATCGGCATCCGCCTCACGAATGCCCAAAAAAATCTGCTTGTGCACGCCCTGTTCTTCCAGTCGGACAGGGATGACATCCAACTTGCTCGAATACTCTTCCACCAGCCAGCGCGGGAGAGCCGCCACACCACGGCCGCTGGCCACCATTTGCAGCATGATGTCAGTGGTCTCGATGGGCTTGTGAACTTTAGGAGCGATACCAGCGGGGGTGAGGAATTGCGTGTAAATATCCAGTCGATCCGTGGCCACCGGATAAGTGACCAAGACCTCATCAATCAGCTGCTCAGGCTTCACATAAGCGACCTGAGCTAAGGGGTGCGCTGAGTTCACGACGAGCACCTGTTCGTAATCGAATACCGGCTCGAAGTGCAAACCTGGCTTACGGAGCGGATCAGGCGTGACCAGCATGTCGATCTCATAACCGAAAAGCGCCCCCAGCCCACCGAACTGAAATTTCTGCTTGACATCCACATCCACGGCAGGCCACGCGTCAAGGTACGGCGATACCAGCTTCAGTAGCCATTGATAGCACGGGTGGCACTCCATACCAATGCGTAAAGTACCTCGTTCACCTTGAGCGAATTGTCGCAGTCGGTCCTCTGCATGCGTCAGTTGCGGAAGCAGTCGGTTGGCGACCGCCAGCAGGTACTCGCCAGCTTGTGTCAGGCGCAAACTGCGCCCTTCGCGCTGCCAGATGGCAATTCCCAACTGCTGCTCAAGTTTGCGCACAATGTGACTCAGGGCGGATGGCGTGAGATGCATTTGTTCTGCCGCCGCAGCCATTGAGCCGAACTGGTCAACTTTGCTAATCATGATCAAATGGTTGCGCTCAAGAATAGCCATCGAGTCTCTCAAGAAAAAGTCCACCTGGTGGATGGAAAGAAATTATAGCTTTCAGCCTCTGTAAGCACCTGCGACAGCTACTGGTAGAGGGTTAAGCATCCGCTCTATAGCGCCAAGTGTGATATCAAGCATGCCCAAATGATGAAAAAAAGTAAACGATAAGTGAAATAACTTCAATTTTTTTAAATCGTTCAAGGCCCTATGATTTGCATCAGATCGGGGAGCAGCCGCGGCAGCTTCAGAAGCAAAGAAGTGCAGCGTCATAGTATGTCTCCGTCAATCCAGAAATGAAACCGGTTTTTACTGGGACTGTAATGAGGCTAGATCGCGATGAATGTCGACTTTAAATTTCACTTAAAGACCACCCGTTTCGATGAGCACTATCAGCCTTCGCAAGACACGCGTCTCACCACAAATTTTGCCAACCTTGCGAGAGGACAAATGCGCGAAGAAAATTTGCGCAATACCTTGCGCATGATCGATAACCGGTTCAACAGTCTGGCGCATTGGGATAATCCAACAGGTGACCGCTATGCACTTGAGCTCGAAATCATCTCGGTAGAGCTGGATGTGATCACTGACCGTGATTCAGCGCCTTTATCGTTGATCGAGATTTTGAGAACCCGTATCCATGACAGGCGCACGGGCAAAGTCATCCAGGGCACTGTCGGCAATAACTTCTCCTCCTACGTGCGAGACTACGACTTCAGTGTGTTGCTTCCTGAATACAACAAAGGGCAGACTGGATTCAGTGCACCAGAAAATTTCGGCGTACTTCACGGAAATATTTTCAGGCAGTTTGTTGAATCAGATACATATCGGGAACACTTTCACTCGTTACCCGTGATCTGCCTGAGCGTTTCGAGCAGCAAGGTCTACCATAAAACAGAAAACTATCATCCAGTTCTTGGTGTTGAATACCTGCAGAACGAGCTTTCTCCAACTGATGATTATTTTGCCAAAATGGGTATGCGCGTTAGGTACTTCATGCCTCCCGGCAGCATGGCACCGTTCGCATTTTATTTCATGGGCGATTTGCTGGCTGATTTCTCCAACCTTGAGTTGATCAGCGCTATTAGTACGATGGAGGCATTCCAGAAAATCTATCGACCTGAGATATACAACGCGAACTTTAGGGCGGGAAAAATCTACAGGCCCTCATTGAAAAACGAAGATTATTCGTTGCCCCGCATTGTCTATGATCGGGAAGAGCGCAGTCGACTTGCCGTAGAGCAAGGAAGGTTTGCCGAGAAATATTTCATCAAGCCCTATCGCGATCAACTCGAACGCTGGTCGTCCAGCGTTGCAGTTAACCCATTAATTTCACGAGATCATCAGGCATGAAGAGACTTTTACCCACATCAACCGCTGGCAGCTTGCCCAAGCCTGCTTGGCTGGCACAACCCGAGACACTCTGGTCGCCTTGGCGTTTGCGGGGGGACGTTTTGAAAGATGGCAAGCAGGATGCGCTGCTGCTGTCGCTTATGGAGCAGCAGCAGGCGGACATTGATATCGTCGGTGATGGCGAGCAAACGCGGCAGCATTTTGTCACCACTTTCATTGAGCATCTGGATGGCGTCGACTTTGATCGGCGTGAAACCGTCAAGATTCGTGATCGCTACGATGCCAAGGTACCAACAGTGGTTGGCGCTGTTTCACGACCGAGGTCGGTCTTTGTCGAGGATGCCAGATTCTTGCGCCAGCAGACCGAGCAGCCCCTCAAGTGGGCACTGCCGGGCCCGATGACGATGATCGACACGCTTTATGATGCCCATTACAAGAGTCGTGAAAAGCTTGCCTGGGAATTTGCCGGAATTCTTAATCAGGAGGCACGTGAGCTTCAGGCTGCCGGTGTTGACATTATCCAGTTTGATGAGCCGGCCTTTAATGTCTTTTTTGACGAGGTAAACGACTGGGGTATCGCCACTTTGGAGCGGGCGATGGAGGGACTTACGTGTGAAACAGCGGTCCACATCTGTTACGGCTATGGCATTAAAGCCAATACAGATTGGAAAAAAACGTTGGGAAATGAGTGGCGGCAATACGAGTATATATTCCCCAAACTGCAGCGATCCAGCATCGACATCATCTCCTTGGAGTGTCAGAACTCTCGGGTGCCTATGGAGCTGCTTGAGATGCTTCGGGGCAAGAAGGTTATGGTGGGTGCCATTGATGTCGCCAACCATAGCATTGAGACGCCTGAAGAAGTGGCTAATACCTTACGAAAAGCGCTTCAATTTGTCGATGCAGACAAGCTATGCCCTTGCACGAACTGCGGCATGGCCCCTTTACCGCGCCAAGTTGCACGCACAAAGCTGAAAGCGTTGAGTGCAGGTGCTGACATCGTGCGGCGAGAGCTTTTGGGCTGACTCCCCGATGGTTCAGGCGCGGTCACTGGCGCAAAAGCCTGAGCATGAGGACCAACGCCGCGCCGGTGCGCGCCCTCAAGACTGTCAAGGTAGTGCTACGGGTCTTGAGCTCGAACCGAGCCCGAATACCTGAGTGACTGAGTATCCCAAACGACAGGCTTCGCTCACTCCATGGCATAGGGAGTTTGCTTGCGGCTGTTGGGGTCGGTTGCCAAGGCCCGACCAATGGCCGGGAACGCACGCTGGCTGCAATCTCTGCGATCACACACCTTGCAGCCGGGACCTATGGGTGTTGCCGCTTCCGGGTCTTGAAGATTGAGGCTCTTGGCATAAACAAGTCGCGTTGCATGCTGTAGATCGCAGCCAAGGCCAATGGCAAAGGTGCGCGCCGGGGTGCCGTAGCCACCGGTGCGATGGGTTATAGCGCGGGCAATCCACAAATAAGTGCGTTCGTCTGGCATCCGTGCGAGTTGAGTGAGGATCCTGTCAGGCTGAGAGAAAGCCTCGTATACCGCCCATAGAGGACAGGTGCCCCCGGTACGCGAAAAGTGAAAATCGGTGGCCGATTGTCGCTTGGAAATATTGCCGGCGCGATCGACACGGACGAAAAAGAAGGGCACGCCGAGAGCTTCTGGCCGCTGTAACGTCGAGAGGCGGTGGCAGACGGTTTCATAGGAGACGCCGAAGCGGTCGGCAAGCAGGTCCACATCGTAGCGCAGCGACTCTGCTTCACGCAGAAAGGCCCGGTAGGGCAGCACCAAGGCACCGGCAAAATAACTGGCCAGACCGATCCGGGCCAGAGCGAGGGCCGAGTCACTGGAAAAGCTGGCCTGTTCCGCTACCTCTTCTAGCATCTTGGCCATCTCAAGATGTGCCAGTTGCACAGCCAATTGAAAGGTCTGTTGCCCCTGTTCCAAATTGGGGGCTATTGTCAACAGCCTGAGGGCTGGGTCGAACCTGCGTATATCATCGCCGTCATCATGGCGGACTTCTACTTGGTGCTGCTGCTTCAGATAACTGATAAGGCGAATGTTGAGAGTGGCGGTATTGGTAACAGCGGGTGGTGTATTTCCCGATTGAGTTCCGTGGTCGTTGAGTTTTTCGTGGAGCTTTTCGGCGGCGCGGTCCAGTGAGTCAATGTAATTATGGCGCGCGTAAAAAAAGTCACGGACTTCTTCGTGAGGTTGAAGTGCCGGGCGCAGCGTTGATGGATGACGCTCGTCGCTCCCGTCGGCGAGCACCGCGTCGAGACGTTCCTCAGCGCTGCGACAGCGGCTATGCAGGCGTAGAAAAGCGTCAGCCAGCTGCGGCGTCTGCTGCACCATAGTTTGCAATTCTGCCAGAGGAATATCGACCGCCTGATCGACGAGCGCGTCGCGCAACTGGGCGAGGACGCGAGCATCGTTGTCGTCCGAGAAGAACTGTGGATCTACGCCCAGTCGCGTCTGCAGTCGCAACAGCACACGTGCGGTTAACGGGCGGTCGTTGTGCTCAATCTGGTTGAGATAGCTTGTCGAGATTTCAAGCAATCGAGCCAGCTGCGTCTGGCTCAACTGGCGCTCTTCGCGCAGAGCACGCAAGCGCACGCCCATGAATATTTTCTTCATAAAAATTTCCGCAAAATTTGCAAATTCTCTAGAAGTGTTAGCAAAAACACGCTTTTTTAGTGGTTGCGTGTTTGTCCGTGGGTGGCGAATATTGCAAATGTTCTGATGTCTTTGCAAGGTTTGTGTGCCATGACCGCCGTTGCTGAAATTGAATTTAACGAAATCGTACTGCCTGTCGATGCCAATCACTACGGGACTCTGTACGGTCCCAAGGGGCTCGCGTTGCTGGGGCGCGCGGCTTTTCTGGGGGCTACGCGTTTCTGTGGTCAGAGCTTGGTGATGGTGGCGGCAGATAGCATCGAATTTCTTGCGCCGGCACCTGTTGGCTCCATGTTGAGGGCCCATGCTCGGGTCATCAGTGTTGGTCGCCGTTCCCTGCGCGTGGAAGTTGAAGTATCGATCGAAGATGTCGTGCGGCCCGTGCTGCGAGGCTGCTTCTCGCTGGTCGCTGTCAATGAACAGGGGCAGCCGACGGCGCTGTCGGTGGCACAAAAATACGCCGCTTCCCCGGTGTGAGTTCGTGATTCTGTCAGGAATACTTGGAGTGGGTAAATGAACGATATTGTGACAACGACGCCGAAGGCGAAGAAATCTGTGGCCCTGTCGGGTGTTCAAGCAGGCAATACTGCACTGTGCACCGTCGGGCGTTCGGGTAACGATCTCCATTATCGAGGCTATGACATTCTTGATTTGGCGGAAGTCTGTGAATTCGAGGAGGTCGCGCACTTGCTGGTACACGGTAAACTGCCAAACGGTGCAGAGTTGCGTGCCTACAAGGACAAGTTGCGGGCGCTGCGTGGCTTGCCGGCCAGCGTTAAATCAGTGTTGGAAGGCATTCCAGCGGCAGCTCATCCCATGGATGTGATGCGCACGGGTGTATCGGCTTTAGGCTGTGTGCTGCCGGAAAAGGACGACCACAACATTCCCGGTGCGCGTGACATCGCTGATCGCCTGCTGGCGTCACTGGGGTCCATGTTGCTCTACTGGTATCACTGGTCGACGCAGGGCAAGCGCATTGATGTCGAGACCGACGACGATTCTATCGGTGCACACTTCCTGCATCTACTACATGGTCGCAAGGTGCCGGACCTGTGGGAGCGGGCGATGCATACCTCGCTGATTTTGTATGCTGAGCATGAGTTCAACGCGTCGACTTTTACAGGGCGGGTGATTGCAGGCACAGGCAGTGATCTTTATTCGTCAATCGCTGGCGCCATTGGCGCGTTGCGCGGGCCAAAGCACGGGGGCGCTAATGAAGTGGCCTTTGAAATCCAGAAGCGCTACGAGAATGCGGACGAAGCAGAAGCAGATATCTGCAGAAGGGTGGCGAACAAGGAAGTGGTGATCGGTTTTGGCCATCCAGTCTACACGGTCAGTGATCCTCGCAACGAGGTAATCAAGCGCGTTGCCCTGCAACTCTCCGAACAGGCGAGCTCCATGAAAATGTACCGCATTGCGGAGCGCTTGGAATCGGTGATGTGGGAGGTCAAGCGCATGTTCCCAAATCTCGACTGGTTCAGTGCGGTGAGCTACCACATGATGGGCGTGCCCACGGCGATGTTCACGCCACTATTCGTGATTGCGCGCACCTCTGGTTGGGCTGCCCATGTCATCGAACAGCGTATCGACAATAAGATCATTCGGCCGAGTGCCAATTATATCGGGCCTGAGGATCAAGCCTTTGTACCCATTGGGCAACGAACATGAAGATCAGGCTCAATAAGAGCCGCACTGTTGATCTGACGAATAGTGGCCAGTCTTTGCGCCTGGCCGCTGATGAATTTATCCATTATTGACCTGTGATGATGAATATCCAATACCGCAAAAATCTGCCTGGTACCGAGCTGGATTACTTCGATGCCCGTGAAGCTATCGAAGCTTTGTGTCCTGGTGCCTATGCCAGGCTTTCCTATACAGCCCGCGTTCACGCTGAAAACCTCGTGCGCCGCTGCGATCCGAGTATTCTCGAAGAGTGTTTGCTGCAAATTATCGAAGGCAAGCGTGAGCGCGATTTCCCCTGGTTTCCCTCGCGCGTTGTATGTCACGACATTCTCGGGCAGACGGCGTTGGTGGATCTTGCGGGACTGCGCGATGCTATTGCCGAACAGGGCGGCGACCCGGCAAAAGTTAACCCGGTCGTGCCGGTACAGCTGATCGTCGATCACTCTTTGGCGGTGGAGTGTGGGGGGTATATACCCGAGGCCTTTGAACAAAATCGCGAAATCGAGGAGCGCCGCAACGCTGATCGTTTCGATTTTATTAACTGGACCCAGCAAGCCTTTGAGAATGTCGACGTCATTCCTCCTGGCAACGGCATCATGCACCAAATCAACCTGGAGAAGATGTCGCCGGTCATTCACGCCAAGGATGGCGTCGCCTTTCCCGACACTTTGGTCGGTACCGACAGTCACACTCCCCATGTCGATGCCTTGGGCGTAATCGCAGTAGGAGTGGGGGGGCTTGAAGCCGAAAGCGTGATGCTAGGGCGCGCTTCCTGGATGCGCCTGCCAGAAATCGTTGGCGTCGAACTGTCTGGAGAACCACAACCCGGTATTACCGCTACTGACATTGTGTTGGCCCTCACTGAGTTTCTGCGTCAGGCCAAAGTGGTCGGCGCTTACCTGGAGTTTCGTGGCGAGGGCGCAGCGGCGCTGACGCTGGGTGATCGTGCCACCATTTCCAATATGGCGCCCGAGTATGGTGCCACCGCAGCCATGTTCTTCATTGATCAGCAGACCCTCGACTACCTGACGCTGACAGGCCGCACGACTGAGCAAGTGAAATTGGTGGAAACCTACGCCAGAACGGCGGGCCTATGGGCCGACGAACTCATCGGTGCTGAGTACGAACGGGTACTGCATTTTGATCTCTCTACTGTCGAGCGCACCTTGGCCGGTCCCTCCAATCCCCACCGGCGGCTGCCGACTGCCGCACTCGCTGAGCGTGGTATAGCCGTCGGGCTGGAGGTGGCGCGGGAGCAGGAGGCGGCGGGCTTGATACCGGATGGCGCGGTTATTATTGCTGCCATTACCAGCTGCACCAACACCAGCAACCCGCACAATGTCATCGCCGCCGGATTGTTGGCGCGCAACGCCAACCGGCTTGGGTTGGCTCGCAAGCCTTGGGTAAAGACCTCTCTGGCGCCGGGCTCCAAGACAGTCCAGCTTTATCTGGAAGAGGCGGGCCTGCTGGCAGAGCTGGAACAGCTCGGTTTCGGCATCGTCGGTTTTGCCTGTACCACTTGCAACGGCATGAGTGGTGCTCTGGAGCCAGCGATCCAGCAGGAGATCGTCGAGCGTGACTTGTACGCCACTGCGGTGCTATCGGGTAACCGCAATTTCGATGGCCGTATTCACCCCTATGCAAAACAGGCATTTCTAGCCTCGCCGCCCCTGGTCATTGCCTACGCCATTGCAGGGACCATTCGTTTTGATATTGAAAAGGATGTGCTGGGTCTAAGCGATGACGGTCGGGAAATCCGCCTCAGGGATATCTGGCCTAGCGACGAAGAAATCGAGGCGGTGGTGCGCAGAAGTGTTAATCCAGAGCAGTTTAACCAAGTCTATATCCCTATGTTCAACATCGACGATAGTCAGCGTGGCGTGACAAGCCCGCTCTACGATTGGCGTCCTCAAAGTACTTATATTCGCCGTCCTCCTTATTGGGAGGGCGCGTTAGCCGGGGAGCGTACACTGCGGGGCATGCGACCCTTGGCGGTGTTGCCGGATAACATCACGACAGATCATCTGTCGCCATCCAATGCCATTCTGCCGGACAGCGCTGCAGGTGAATATCTGGCAAAAATGGGCCTGCCGGAAGAGGACTTTAATTCCTATGCAACTCATCGTGGTGACCACCTGACTGCCCAGCGCGCGACCTTTGCTAATCCACAACTGGTTAATGAGATGGCTGTCATTGACGGTGAGGTCAAGCGGGGTTCACTCACTAGAGTGGAGCCGGAAGGTGTTGTCATGCGTATGTGGGAAGCTATCGAGACCTACATGGAGCGCAAGCAGCCGCTGATCATCATTGCAGGCGCTGATTATGGCCAGGGCTCGTCCCGCGACTGGGCTGCCAAGGGTGTGCGCCTCGCTGGGGTAGAAGTAATCGTTGCCGAGGGTTTTGAGCGTATCCACCGTACCAACCTGGTCGGTATGGGTGTGTTGCCTCTGGAGTTCAAACCGGGCGTCAACCGCAAGACACTGGTCATCGACGGCACTGAAGTTTTCGATGTCGTTGGCGAGCGGAGGCCAGGTGCCGACCTGACACTGGTGATTCATCGACACAATGGCGAGCGTGTCGAAGTGAAGGTGACCTGCCGCCTTGATACTGCGGAAGAAGTATCTATCTACGAAGCGGGCGGAGTGTTGCAACGCTTTGCTCAGGATTTTCTGGCGGCCTCCAGGGTTGCCTGACAAATACGGAGCCGATATGACATCCCCATCCCAAGTTCGAATTCCCGCTACCTATATGCGCGGTGGCACATCCAAAGGCGTTTTTTTCCGCCTGCAGGATCTGCCCCAACGCTGCCAGGTACCGGGTGCGTCGCGCGACCGCCTGTTCATGCGAGTGATTGGCAGCCCAGACCCATACGGTGCCCATATCGACGGCATGGGCGGTGCCACCTCGAGCACCAGCAAATGCGTGATCTTGTCAAAAAGTAGCCGGCCTGATCACGATGTCGATTATCTTTACGGACAAGTATCAATTGATCAGAGCTTCGTTGACTGGAGCGGCAACTGTGGGAATCTATCTACAGCTGCTGGTGCCTTTGCACTTCATGCTGGCCTGGTCGATCCGGCGCGCATTCCCGAAAACGGCACCTGCGCAGTGCGTATTTGGCAGGCCAATATTCACAAAACCATCATTGCCCATGTGCCGGTCAGCAATGGGCAGGTACAGGAAACCGGAGATTTTGAACTCGATGGCGTAACCTTTCCGGCCGCAGAGATCATCTTGGAGTTTCTCGACCCGTCAGACGACGATGACGGACACGGCAACTCACTGTTTCCGACAGGCAATCGAGTTGATGAGCTCGACGTACCCGGTATCGGTACTCTGCAGGCAACCTTGATCAGCGCGGGTATCCCCACCGTGTTTGTCAACGCCGCAGATATCGGACATAGCGGCACTGAACTGCGCGATCACATTAACGGCAATCCCGAAGCACTGGCGCGGCTGGAAGCGATCCGTGTGGCTGGTGCGCTACGCATGGGTCTTATCAAGACATCGGAGGAGGCCGTTACCCGTCAGCATACACCGAAGGTCGCCTTTGTTGCGCCGGCCTGTGACTACACCACAGCCAGTGGCACACAAGTTAAAGCCCGTGACATTGATCTGCTGGTGCGCGCCCTGTCGATGGGAAAATTGCATCACGCCATGATGGGGACTGCGGCAGTGGCTATTGGTACCGCCGCTGCCATCCCGGGAACACTGGTCAGTCTGGCCGCCGGAGGTGGTACTTGTAGCCCCGTGCGATTCGGGCACCCCTCCGGCATCTTGCGTGTCGGCGCCGAAGTGCACGAAGAAAACGGCGCATGGATCGTCACTAAAGCCATTATGAGCCGCAGTGCGCGGATACTGATGGAAGGCTGGGTGCGTGTACCCGCTGATAGCTTTTGATCGCACCTCTTTCTTATTGATGAAAATACAGGAATGACCGATGTCCACTACGGGTAAAACACTTCGTTCACTTATCAACGCTCGACGCGGCACGCTGGTGCCAGGAGCCTTCAACGCACTGTCAGCACGAGTTATCGCCGATCTGGGCTTCGAGGCCATTTATATCACTGGTGCAGGCGTTACCAATATGCACATTGGCCTTCCAGATATGGGCTTTATGGGGCTGGCAGAGATTTGCGAACAAACGACGCGTATTCGCGATGCAGTGGACGTGCCGCTGCTGGTGGATATCGATACCGGCTTTGGCAATGCGCTGAATGTCTACCACTCGGTTCGCCGGATTGAGCGCGCTGGAGCCGATTGTGTCCAGCTTGAAGACCAGGTGAGCCCCAAGCGCTGTGGCCACTTCAACGGTAAGAATGTGATCGGTGCCGATGAGATGGTGGGCAAGATTAAAGCTGCTGTTGATGCGCGCACCAGTGAGGACTTGTTGGTGATGGCCCGCACCGACTGTCGTGCCATCGACGGTTTTGATGCCGCCATTGAACGGGCTCATCAGTACAGAGAGGCGGGTGCCGACATTCTCTTTGTCGAGGCACTGGAAAGCACAGACGAGGTGCGGCGCCTACCCGAGCTTGTGGATGCACCGTTGCTGATGAATATGGTGATCGGCGGCAAAACGCCCATCGCCAATGCAGATCAACTGGCGTCATTTGGTTACGGCCTCGTGCTGTACGCCAACGCTGCCTTGCAAGGAGCCGTGGCAGGTATGCAGCGGGCGCTGACGGTGTTGCGCGAGCAGCGTCATCTGGATGAAGCTCCGGACCTTGTGGCGCCTTTCAATGAGCGCCAGCGCCTTGTCGGCAAGGCGTTTATCGATGAGCTGGAGCAGCGTTACAAGGCTTGAATCCGGAAGGGTCTGGAGTCGGCGGCATTGGGTAGCAGGTCATGAAGAGTCGAGAGATCAAAAAGGTACTGATCGCCAACCGTGGTGAAATTGCGGTGCGCATTATCCGTGCTTGCGCGGAAATGGATATTCGCTCAGTGGCGCTTTATACAGAGCCCGATCGTTACGCGCTGCACGTTAAACGCGCAGACGAAGCCTACTGCATCGGTGCGGAGCCGCTAGCGGGTTACTTGAATCCGCATCGTATCGTCAATCTTGCCATCGAAGCGCACTGCGATGCGGTGCATCCCGGCTACGGCTTCTTGGCGGAGAACCCGGAGCTCGCCGCAATTTGCGCCCAGCGTGGCCTTGCCTTTATTGGTCCTGACGCGGAGGTTATCGCTCGGATGGGGGATAAGACTGCCGCACGCCAGGCCATGATTGCTGCAGGAGTACCGGTGACGCCGGGCAGCGACGGCAATCTCGCCGACCTCAATGATGCTCTGCGTCAAGCAGCGTACATAAGCTACCCAGTGATGCTCAAGGCCACGTCCGGCGGTGGTGGTCGAGGTATCCGCCGCTGTGATAGCGAAGAAGAGCTGGTACACAACTACGAGCGGGTTATTTCCGAGGCCACCAAAGCGTTCGGCAGTGCCGATGTCTTTCTCGAAAAGTGCATCCTCAATCCGCGGCATATCGAGGTGCAGGTGCTGGCTGATAAATACGGTCAGGTGATCCACTTGTTTGAGCGCGATTGCTCAATCCAGCGCCGCAACCAGAAGCTTATTGAAATCGCACCTTCGCCGCAGCTTACCCCTGAGTTGCGCGCTTATGTTGGTGATCTCGCCGTGCGTGCGGCGCAGGCGGTGGGTTATGAAAACGCGGGGACAGTAGAGTTTCTGCTCTCGGGCGATCAAGTGTATTTTATGGAAATGAACACCCGCGTGCAGGTGGAGCATACCATCACTGAAGAAATCACCGGCATTGATATTGTACGTGAACAAATTCGTATTGCTGCAGGTCTACCATTGCAATATCGGCAGGAGGAGGTGGGCTTTCGGGGATTTGCGCTGCAATTTCGTATTAATGCCGAAGATGCCCGGAATGGCTTTGTGCCCAGCTTCGGCAAGATCAGCCGCTACTACGCTCCTGGTGGGCCGGGTATCCGAGTAGATACGGCGATCTATACAGGCTACACCATTCCCCCAGATTTCGATTCTCTGTGCCTCAAGCTGGTTGTCTGGGGGCTGACCTGGGAGGATGTGCTGAACCGCGGCGTCCGCGCCCTCGGGGATATACGGCTGCGGGGTGTCAAGACGACGGCACCTTATTACCAGCAGATTCTGCAGCATGAGGATTTTCGCTCCGGGGTGTTCGACACGAGCTTCGTCGATAACCACCCCGAGCTGTTGCAATACTCGGAGAAAGCCCGTCCAGAAGACGTTACCACTGCGATAGCGGCAGCCATAGCCGCCTATGCCGGGCTGTAACAGGCTCTCCGCAATCCGCATTTGCCATTTCTTTGGGGTTCACCGCACGCGGCATCCAGCCCCACTGCAGGAGTAGATTTATGACCGAGAAGAAGCCGATACACATCACCGACGTGGTGCTTCGCGATGGCCACCAGTCGCTGATTGCCACGCGCCTGCGCAGCGAAGATATGCTACCGATCTGTGCCAAGCTGGACGCCATCGGTTATTGGTC
>Ga0172382_10005563_pt1 | contig 18757 bp, 17 predicted proteins | sample Leawel138RmetaG_FD_122245 | JGI IMG/M metagenome (GOLD analysis project Ga0172382, IMG submission 122245) | Leachate microbial communities from a municipal landfill in Southern Ontario, Canada - Leachate well 138R metaG | ecosystem: Engineered > Solid waste > Landfill > Unclassified | place...
GAGTTCATGGCCAAAAGCGATGCCGACATGGGTGAGGTCCTGAACCTGCTTGGCATGGCCAAGAACTGATGGCCCGCGATCCGTTCTTTCAATGATGCACAACCTTTGCCGGCCGGGCAGTCCGCTGCCCCGCCGGCTTCAATTTTCGGAAACGTCCTCCCATGAAAGTCAGTGACGTATTGACCGGCCTGCTGTTCGGGGTCTTCGGCCTGGCCGTTTTGTTGTATTCCCAGACCTTTCCGCATATCCCAGGCCAGGATTTCGGCCCGCGGGCCTTTCCCAGCATCATCGGGGCGGGTTTCATGATCTGTGCCGTGCTGCTGGTCCAGCAAGGGCTCAGAAAGCATCCGCGCGATCCCTGGGTGAAACTGGCCAAAGAATTCAGCAGCTCGCACGCCACTTTCCGCTTCTGGCTGGTGCCGATCATGGTCGTGCTGTACTTGCTGTTCATCGATCTGATCGGCTTCATCATCCTGTCCGCCCTGTTCCTGCTCTTCTTCTTCCTGGCGTTCGGCGTGCGTTCAACAAAGGCCTTCCTCATCGCCATCGTGAGCAGCCTGGTGATTTTCTATATTTTCTATTCCTTATTGCACGTGCCATTGCCGTGGGGGGTCCTTGAACCCTTCGCCTGGTGAGACGGGGGCTGAACCATGTTTGACATTCTGATCGACGCCGCGGGTTTGGTGGCCGACCCCTACGTATTGCTGGTGGTGTTGTTTTCGGCCATGTATGGCCTGTTCATGGGCGCCGTACCGGGCCTCAGCGCCACCATGGCCGTGGCGCTGCTCGTGCCGGTCACTTTTTTCATGCCACCCGTGCCGGCCATTGCGGCCATGGTCACGGCCACGGCCATGGCCATTTTCTCGGGCGACATCCCGGGTTGCCTGCTGCGCATACCCGGTACGCCGTCCTCGGCGGCCTACGTCGACGAAGCCCACGCCATGACGGTCAAGGGCGAGGCGGGCATGGCCCTGGGGGCTGGGCTGATCTTCTCTGCCCTGGGCGGGCTGTTCGGCACGCTGGTGCTGATTTTCTTCGCGCCGGTGCTGGCCGAGTTCGCCCTGGATTTCTCCACGTACGAATACTTCTGGCTGGTTTTGCTGGGGCTGACCTGCGCCATTTTCATCGCGTCCGAAAGCCCGCTCAAGGGGTTCGTATCGCTGCTGATCGGCCTGTTCGTGACCACCATCGGCATGAACAATCCAGGCGGGTATCCGCGTTTCACCTTTGGCTCGGGCGATCTGCTGGGGGGGCTGTCGCTGATCCCCATCATGGTGGGCATGTTTGCCGTGTCCGAGGTCCTGCGCTACGCCATCAGCAGCGCCAAGGGGTTCGAGCGGGTCGGGTCCAACGTCGGCCCCATCTTCAAGGGCGTGGTCGGGCTGATGTTCAAATATCCCATGTCCATCTTGCGGGGCAGTTCGCTCGGCGTGCTCGTGGGGGCGCTGCCGGGCGCCGGCGCGGATATTGCGGCCTACATCTCATACGGGTTGGCGAAGAAATTCTCCAAGGAGCCCGAAAAATTCGGTACCGGGCACGTCGAAGGCATCGTCGAGGCCAGCTCGGCCAACAATGCGTCATTGGGCGGGGCCTGGATCCCGGCGCTGGTGTTCGGTATCCCGGGCGACTCGATCACGGCCATCGTGATCGGCGTGCTCTACATGAAGAACCTGAACCCGGGGCCCACCATCTTCATGGTCAACCCGGTGCCGCTGTATGCGATCTTCCTGATCTTCATCCTGGCCAATCTGCTCATGTTGCCGCTGGGCTATGCGGCCATTCGCCTGGCGCGCACGGTGCTGTCGGTGCCGCGCAACATTCTCATGCCCATCATCCTGTTGTTCTGCCTGGTGGGTTCGTATTCCATCCAGAACAGCTTCTTCGATGTCGGGGTCACCCTGGCGTTTGGCCTGATCGCCTATCTCATGGAAGAAAACGGCTTTCCGCTGGCGCCCACTATCCTGGGCATCATCCTCGGCGGTATGCTGGAGAGCAACCTGGTGAGCTCGCTCATCAAGTCCGATGGCCATCTGATCGCCTTCTTCGATCGCCCCATCGCGGGGACCCTGGGGGTCATCACCCTGGCCATCTGGATCGTTCCGCTGGTGTTGCGGCTTATTCGTTCAAGGAAAACAGCATGACGACTCAAACCGGCCAAACCGGCCAATCTGGCAAGGTCGCCCTGGTGACCGGCGCGGGCAGCGGGGTCGGCCGCGCGGCGGCCCTGGCCCTGCTTGGCGACGGCTATCGTGTGGTGCTGGCAGGCCGCCGGGCCGAACCGCTGCAGGCGGTCGCCCAGGCTGCCGGCGCGGGCGACCGCGCCCTGGTGGTGTCGGCCGACGTCACCCAGGAAGCATCGGTGGCGCAATTGTTCGGCCGCTGCGTGCAGGCTTTCGGCCGGCTCGATGTCCTGTTCAACAATGCCGGCAGCGGCGCGCCGGGCGTGCTGCTCGAAGAGCTGACCCTGGCGCAGTGGCAGCAGGTGGTCGACGTCAATCTCACGGGCATGTTCCTGTGCGTGCGCGAGGCATTCCGGGTCATGAAGGCCCAGGACCCGCGCGGGGGGCGCATCATCAACAATGGCTCGATCTCGGCCTATGCGCCGCGCCCGAATTCAATCCCCTACACGGCCACCAAGCACGCGGTTGGCGGCCTCACCAAGTCGGCCGCCCTGGATGGGCGCAAGTACGACATTGCCGTGGGGCAGATCGACATCGGCAATGCGTCCACCGTCATGACGGCCCGCATGCAAGAAGGGGTGCCGCAGGCCAATGGCGAGCTCGGGGTGGAACCGGTCATGGACGTCGATATCGTGGGGCAGTCCGTGCGCTACATGGCCAGCCTGCCCCTCGATGCCAACGTCCTGTTTCATACCGTCATGGCCACCAAGATGCCGTACATCGGCCGGGGCTGAGGCCACGCGTCATCATCCAAGTTGCAAGGGAAATCACATGTCACGCAATCACTACGACTTTTCCGGCCAGCACGCCGTGGTCACTGGCGGCGCCTCCGGTATCGGCCTGGCCGTCGCGCGTCGGCTGCTCGAGGGTGGGGCGACGGTCAGTCTCTGGGATTACGACGAAAAAACGCTGCAGGAATCCCGGGCGGCACTGGCGTCGGGCCAGGTGCATGCGCAGGTGGTCGACGTCAGCGACGAGGCGTCGGTGCGCGCGGCCGCCAGCGCCAGCAGCCAGGCGGCCGGCGCGCCTGCGATCCTGATCAACAGCGCGGGCATCACCGGCCCGAACCACAGCGTGTGCGACTACAGCACCAGCGACTGGGACCGCGTCATGGCCATCAATTTGCGCGGCACCTTCCTGACGTGCCGCACGCTGGTACCGGCCATGAAAGACAAGAACTACGGTCGCATCGTCAACATCGCTTCGATTGCGGGCAAAGAGGGCAATCCCAACGCCTCCGCGTACAGCGCGTCGAAGGCGGGGGTGATCGCGCTCACCAAGTCCCTGGGCAAAGAGTTGGCCAACACGGGCATCACCGTCAATTGTGTAACGCCCGCAGCGGTGCATACCGCCATGTTCTCGCAGATGACCCCCGAGCACATCGAGTACATGCTGTCCAAGATTCCCATGGGGCGGTTCGGTAAGACGGAAGAGGTCGCAGCCCTGCTTGCCTGGCTGGCCTCGGCCGACTGTGCGTTTTCCACAGGCGCGGTGTTCGACATTTCGGGCGGCCGGGCGACGTACTGAGGGGCGGCATCCATGACCCAAGCTCGTTTTTCTGCAGATGCGTTGCGCACGTTCGCTGCGGATCTCCTTCAGGCGGCCGGCACGCCGCCCGACATGGCGCGCGACGTGGCCGATGTCCTGGTGCTCGGTGATCTGCTCGGGCACGATACGCACGGTCTGGCACTGCTGGGGCCGTACCTGGATGAAATCCATGCCGGGCACATGAATCTCGCCGGCCCGGCGCAGGTCGTGTCCGATCGGCCCGCGGCCCTGTGCTGGGATGGGCGCCGCCTGCCGGGTCCGTGGCTGGTGCGCGAAGGCATGCGTGCCCTGATGCCACGCGCCCGCGAGCTGGGCAGTGCCAGCCTGGTGATCCGGCGCAGCCATCATATTGCCTGCCTCGCGGCGTATCTGCTCGAAGCGACCGAGCACGGGTTGATGATGATCCTGGCCAGTTCCGATCCCAATGGCGGCAGCGTGGCCCCCTTTGGCGGCACGCGCGGCATTTTCACGCCCAACCCGATTGCAGCCGGCATTCCCGCGTCCGACGGCCCATTCCTGATCGACATCTCGGCTTCGCTGGTCACCAATGGCTTGAGCGGCCGTCTGTACAAGGAAGGCCGCTCGTTTGGCTACGATTGCCTGCTCGATGCGCAGGGGCAGCCCAGCCGGGATCCGGCGGTCCTGTTCACGGACCCGCCCGGGTCCATCCTGCCGCTCGGGGGCCTGCAGGCGGGTCACAAGGGGTTTGCGCTGGCGGTGCTCATCGAGGCCCTCACCGGCGGGCTGGCGGGCCACGGGCGCGCCGACCCGCCCGAGGGCTGGGGCGCGACGGTGTATCTCACGTTGCTCGATCCCGACGCTTTTGGCGGCCTGGCCGGCTTCATACGGCAAACAGACTGGCTGGCCGATGCCTGCCGCAGCAACCCGCCGCGGCCCGGCGTCGAGGCCGTGCGCATGCCGGGGGATCGGGGCCTGGCCCTGAAGCGCCAGCAAGAACAAGACGGGTTGCAGCTGCATCCATCCATTGCGCCGCAGCTGGCAGAAAAAGGGCGGCAGCATGGCGTGGCCTTTCCATCGCCGCTGCCGGCCCGGGGCCATTGAGGCCGGTGCGAGCACGGGGCGCGGCATCATGAGCGCACGCACGCAGTACGTAGGTCTGGACTGGGGCACCAGCGCCCTGCGCGGTTATCTGTTTTCGCAGGCCGGCCAGGTGCTGGCGCAACGCGAATCGCCCTGGGGGATCATGAACCTGCCCGAGGCCGCAGAATCGCAGGCGGCGCCGGTCCAGCCGATCCAAACCAGCCGGCCTGCGGGCGGCGCGCACGAGCAGCGCCAGATGGCGTTTCGGGCGACCCTGTGGCGCTTCGTGGGCGACTGGCTGCAGCAGGCTGGCACGGTGCCCGATGTCGTGGCCTGCGGCATGGTGGGCAGCGCCCAGGGTTGGTGCAATGTCCCATACCAACCGTTGCCGGTCGATGTGCGCGCGCTGGCAGGTGCCATGGCCGAGGTCGATGCGGGCCAGGGGGTGGTGGTGGCCATTGCGCCGGGCCTGATCGAAGAGGGGGCCCTGCCGAACGTGCTGCGTGGCGAGGAAACCCAAATCGCCGGGGTGCCGGCCTTGCTGCGCAGCCATGCCCTGCGGGGGCGCTGGCTGCTGGGGCTGCCGGGTACGCACAGCAAGTGGGTGCGGATACAGGATGACGGCATCCGCCATTTCGACACCTTCATGACGGGCGAGATCTTCGGGGCCCTGGTGCAGCATACGATCCTGGGCCGGACCATGCAGCTTCCGGGTTCGGCGGCCGCCCAGGACGGGGTGTCCCCCGCCTTCCTGGCGGGGGTGCGCAACGCGGCGTCGGACGAAGGCCGTGCCGGTCTGCTGTCAACGGCGTTCAGCTGCCGTACGCTTGGCCTGACCGGGCAATTGGACGCGGCCGAGCAGCATGATTATTTGTCCGGCCTGCTGATCGGGCATGAGATCGCCGGCCTGCTGGCCCGGCTGCCGGATGCCTGGCAGCAGGCGTCCATGGCGCTGGTCGGGCGCGAAGCCTTGTGCCATCGCTACCGGGCCGCCTTGCGCCATCATGGCCGCGACGCACTGCTGCTTTCCGAAGACGCCGTGGTGCATGGGCTGTGGGCCCTGATCCGCCATCGGCATCCGAACACCGACTGAGGGGTTGCACATGCAGGCATCACCATTGCAACGCTTTCACCACGCCCTGTCGGCGACGGGCCTGGTGGCCATCCTGCGGGGCCTGCCGACGGCCGATGCGGTGCCCTTGGGCACGATGTTGTACGAAGAAGGCTTCCGCCTGATCGAGGTCCCGCTGAACTCGCCGGATCCTCTGCGCAGTATCGCGGATCTGGCCAGGCAATTGCCCGATGACGTCCTGGTCGGGGCAGGAACCGTGCTTTCGGCGCAGCAGGCTCGCCAGGTGGCCGCGGCGGGGGGCCAGCTGCAAGTCATGCCGCATGCCGACGCAGCGGTGATCCAGGCCGGGGTGTCGGCTGGGCTGGTGGTGCTGCCGGGGGTGGCCACCCCGACCGAGGCCTTTGCCGCCCTGGCGGCTGGCGCCGCCGGGTTGAAGCTCTTTCCTGCCGAATTGCTGCAGCCGCCGGTGCTGAAGGCGTGGCGTGCCGTGTTGCCGGCCGACGTGCCCCTGTTGCCGGTGGGCGGCATCGTACCGGCGTCCCTGCCGGCCTTCAAGGCAGCCGGCGCGGCTGGCTTTGGCCTGGGCAGCGCGCTGTATCGGCCTGGCGACACGCTGGACGCGGTACGTGCGCATGCCCGCGCCTTCGTGCAGGCCTGGCGGGCTTTGCCGGTCGCCTGAATGCGATGGCCGGCAGAGACCCTGCAGGGATGTTGACAGGCGCTGCCGTGCAGATCTATTTCTAGAAGGGCGGGGTGTCGCAGGTGCGACTCGTCGGCATCCGGAACCTTCAGGAGACAGAACTATGAAAACACGTACATGGGGCGGCATCGCGCTGGCCTCGGTTTTGGCATTGGCCGCAGGCAGCGCCACGGCGGCTTTTCCGGAGCGCCCGATCACCTTGATCGTCCCGTGGGGCGCCGGGGGCGGGACGGACGCCACCGCCCGGATCATCGGCAGCATCATGGAGAAAGAGCTGGGCAAGCCCGTCAACGTCATCAACCGCTCGGGCGGCAACGGCGTGGTCGGCCATCAGGCCATGGCCAGCGCCAAGCCCGATGGCTACACATTGGGCATGGCGACGGTCGAAATCACCATGATGCACCACATGGGCCTCACCGATCTCAGTCCCGATGCCTATACGCCGCTGGCCCTGATGAATTTCGATCCCTCGGCCATCACGGTCAGCGCGGATTCACCCTTCGGTTCCATCAAAGACCTGTTGGCGTTCGCGCGCGACAACCCCGGCAAGCTGAAGGCGTCCGGCGATGGCGAGGGTGGGGTCTGGCATCTGGCGTTGGCGGGGATGCTCAGCGATCAAGGCATTGCGCCCGATGCCGTGCGCTTCGTGCCTTCGGATGGCGCTTCGCCGGGCTTGCTGGAACTCGTCGCGGGCGGGGTGGACATCGTCCCGGCTTCGCTGCCCGAAGCCCGTGCCATGATCGACAATGGCAAGGCCAAGACGCTGGTGATCATGGACAAGACGCCCTCGGGCCTGTATCCAGACATCCCCACGCTGGCCGCGGAAACCGGGTCAGATTGGACCATGGGTGCGTGGCGTGGCATCGTGGCGCCCAAGGGCCTGCCGGCCGACGTCGCCGCGCGTCTCGAAGCGGTGCTCGACAAAATCAACCATAGCCAGGAATACAAGGACTTCATGGACCAGCAGGGCTACGGGATCGTATGGGCCGATGGTGCGGACTTTGGTGCGTTCATGGCCAAGGCCGATGCCGACATGGGCGCGGTGATGGGCCAGGTGGGCTTGGCAAAAGACTGATGGCCGCGCCGGCGCGCTGCTGCGGCGCGCTGGTGGCCTTTTTGGCCACGGCTTACAGCACCCCGTATTTCCGATAGACGTCGCCCAACAGAAGGCCCCGGGCCAGTTCTTCACGCGTGTGGTCTTCTTGCGTGATCTTGTGCAGGGCTTTCTCGATGGCTTCGGCGGCGATGGCGGCCGGGATCACGACCACCCCATCGACGTCGCCAAAGACCAGATCGCCGGGGCATACCGTGACGCCCGCGCACTGGATGGGCAGGTCGTAGTTCATCATTTTGCCACGGCCACGGGAATCCAGCGGCCCGAATCCGCCGTGGAAGACTGGAAAGCCCATCTCCCGGATCTGCCGGGTATCGCGCACCAGACCGTCGGTCACGCAGCCCGTGGCCCCCCGGTGCTGGCTGGCCGTGGACAAGAGCTCGCCCCACGGCGCGATGCGGGTGGTGGGGCCGTCGCAGCCCAGCACGACGATGTCGTCGGGCTTGAGATCATCGATGAGCGCGATTTCGTGTTCGTAGGGGTTTTCGCCTTCGGCCACGGAGAAGGTCTTCATGAAGTAGCCGGTGCGCGCGCGCCCGAACAGCGTGGCGTGGTCATCGAGCGGACGCACGAACGGCCGCATGGCCTGGTTGCGGTGGCCCATGCTGTCGAGCACGTCCGACAGGACAGCGCTGTAGAGCGTATTTTTGAGTGATTTGAAATCCGGCGATGAGAGGGACATGGGGGCTCCTGGGGGCTAGCGGGGGGTCGTCTGGACCCTGTTAAGGTGCGCCCAGCAGTTGTTGTGGGCAGCCTTGTTCATCATAAGCCGGATCATCCGGAAAGTGGCCGGCGTGATCGGGCCACAGGACCTGCAGCACCCGGATCCCGCTGCCGAAGCGGCTGCTGGCCTGGGCCACGCGCTTTTCGAGCACGAACGGGTTGCTTGCATCGACCAGGCGCAGGCGTTGGCGGGCCGCATCGGCGGGCAAGGTGCCGACTGGCAGTTGGCCCACCCGACGTTCGTAGGCCGCGACGTCGCCGATCAAGTCCATCGCCTGCTGTGGCTCGACGGGGCCCGTGAGGATGAGCTCTGGCTGGTCGCTGCGGGCGCGCCCCACGGTGTGAATGAACCACTGGGCTTTGGGCATGTCGTCGTCGGCCACCACGATATGGGTGTAGTCGTGCCACTTCAGCTTGTCTTCGAGAAAGCCCTGCAGCTTGATGCGGTTGGCGTCGTCGGTCATGGGTGGGGTGCCTGGACGGGTTGGGTACTGGGGGAGGGGCGCTTGGGGCCGCCCGGCGGGCCCTGGCGTTGGGCCATGCGCGTGATCAGGCGTAGGAGACCAGGCCCTTGATCTTGTCCTGATCATAACCCGACCAGATGTCCTGGCCGGCTTCGACCACGGGCGCACTGCGGTATCCCAGCTGGGCGAGGCGTTCGACGCCGGCCTGCTCGCGCGTGATGTCGACCGTCTGGTATTCGATCCCCAGGATATCCATGTCGCGTTTGGTGAGTTCGCATTGGGGGCAGTCGGGCTTCGAGTAGACGATGATGGTCATTGGGGGTTCTCCTTGGGATTGGGGTGTGGGTTGGGCGGTGGCCGGGGGGTGCCTGGCGGCAGTGGGCCGGCCCGGCGGGGCGGCGCGCCGCCGGTATTTGCCTAGAAGTCGACGTCGAAGACCTGGTCTTCGTCGTCCCGGCGCATGACGCCCACTTTGTACTGGGCGGTGTCCTCTTCCTGGTTGGATGCCTGCACCTTGCTCATGTTGAGCCAGTTTTCCATGTACTTGAGCGGGTTGTCCTCGATTAGGGGAAAATCGACCTCATTTTCGACGCCGAAAAACCGGGCCACGTCGGTGGCGCTGAAATGGACCCAGTCCTTCATCATTTGGCAGGTGACGCCGGTGAGTTCACGCCCTTCGGAAAATGCGTATTCGGTCCATTCGATCTCGCTGGCATCGACTTCGTTGATCATTTGCACGATGGTGGCGCGGGTCTGCTCGAAGGCGGTGCGGCCACGCTCGGTCTTGAACAGCGCGCGCAGGACTTCCTTGCCATATTGCACGTGGACTTCGAATTCGTCTTGGGCGATTTTCTGGATGGCCTTGCCGATGGGCTGGAACAGGCCCGTGCCGTCGCAGATGCCGAAGGTGACCGCAAACGAGGCCAGGAACTGGATGCGCTCCATACACAGCAGCGCGACGATGAACAAGTAGATGGCGTTGTAGGTGTCCTGGTCGTTTTCGCGCACGCCCCGGGCGTAGTCGTAGCTGACGGCGAGCGCGCGATCGTAGGCCACGGCCACGGTCTTGAGCCGGCTCATGGCCTCTTGGACCGAGAGGATCTCGTTCAGGATGTCATCGGGGTTGTCGAAGCTGTTGCGCACGATTTCCGAATACGTGGCGGCGTGCACGATCTCGTTGCGGGTGATTTCGATCCAGCCCGACCAGGCTTCGCTGCTGGTGCACACGGGGGCCAGCACGGCGGCGATCGAGCGGGCCGCCACACTATCGGCCTCCCATTGCCAGGCCAGGGTCTTGACCATCATGTCGTAGGTGTGGCGGTCGCAGGTCTTGAACTGCACGTTGCAGGTCGAGTAGTCGAACTCGTTTTCGTCCCAGTCCTGATTCTTGAGCGTCTTGTAGAGCTTCCAGAGCTCGGGGTAGAACTTGTTGATGGTGTCGAACAGGCCGACTTCCTGCCCCAGGATGATTTCCGGGAAGGCGTAATCGGTTTTTTCGGTGTTGAATATCTTGGAGGGCAGGGATTGCGTCATGGCGGGATCCGGTGGCGTTACATGGTGCAGGCTTCGCAGGCGGCTTCGTCCAGTAGGTCTGAAATGCGGCCGGCGTTTTCCAGGGTTTTGTCGGAGGCCACATTCGAGTTGTAGTAGTACCGGGTCTTCATGCCGTACTTGACCATTGCGAAATAATGCGTGAGCAGCTCGCGGCTGGAGACCTTGTCGTCGTCCTTGATGCGCCGCCAGAGATCGGCCGAGATGCCCTGGTCGGTAAATTTCTGTACCACGGCGTAGGCCTTGATCATGTCGACCTCGGCGATGTCCCAGGCCGATTGGTACTGCCAGGCGGGGTCGTCGCTGAAGGGGGCGGCCCAGCGGATGGTGACCGAGCCGTCCGTCTTGTTGAGCGTCGTGTCGCGCACCGGGTAGATGGAGTTGGGTTTGCCCAGGGCCTTGCTGGAGGACTCGCCGGGCATGTAGGCCACCAGGCACGAGTGCCCGATGCCGCCATTTTCGATGATCTCGGCGCGCAGGGCTTCCCAATCGTAGCGATGGCGGAAATTGCCCAGTTCGTCCACGTTGCGGTTGTAGGTGTCGATGGGCAGCCAGCCCTCGGGCCAGCGGGTCTTGTGCATCCAGCGCGCCAGCCCGCGTTCCTGGCTGATGCGCAGCGAAGCGCGGATGGCGTGATACATGTGGCGTTCGGCGATGCGGTGCAGCGCTTCGCGTCCGGCTTGCGTGTCGTAGCGCAGCCCCTTGCGCGCCATATGGGTGGCCACCCCCATCAGGCCGACGCCGGCATTCATGCGGGCCTTCGCGGTGACGGCCACGTGCGGCAGGACATAGTCCGAATTGAGGATGCAATAGTCGATCATCTTGAGGCTGAGATACATGGCCTCTTGGTAGGCGTCGTCATCGTCTTCATCGATGGCATCGCAGGCGATGGCCCCCAGCGAGCACAGGGCGATCTCAGGCTCTTCGTGCACGTCGAGGATGCGCTGCACGGGCAGGTTGGTGTCGGGCGCCAGGATGACGTCGCCCGCCCGCAGTTCGCCGGCAAAAATGGTGCGTGGCAGCATCGAGCCGGGCGCGGCGATCTCGAGCGCGTCGTTGAAATTGAAGCGCCGGCGCTCGCCCGTGCCCAGTTCGACGTCGATCCAGCCGACTTCGTGATCGGCGTACAGGTCCTGCATCCGGGTGTAGGGGCGATTGGGCTCGCTGATCTCCAGGCACAGGTTACTGGAGTGGATGGGCTCCTTGAACGGCGTGTGGCGGTTCATTTCGTCGATGCTGGCCAGATAGGCCACCCCGGTTTCCAGGGCCTCGTTGAGCGACGTCAGGATCAGGTCGCGCGGCTTGAAGTATTCTTTGCGAAAGCCGGGATCCTGTTCGAGCCGTTCGTATTCGGCCTTGAAGGCGGCGGCGTCGGGGCCGAAGAACAGCTGGGTCAGGCGGGGCGCCGTTTGCACGTTGAATGAAAACGCCGGCTCGTTGCGCGCCACTTTTTCGGCGAACAGTTTGTTGGTGACGAGCGCGTAGTGCAGGTCGCGGTTCTTGCGGTCTTCGGTGCTGCGCGGGTTGCGCAGGTAGGCGATGACCTCGGCCTCGGGGTCGAAGCCCGAGTAGTACGTGGTGCAGGCGCCGCCACGCCCGGCCTGCATGTTGGCGTGCACCGCCTTGCCCATCGAGGCGAAGTACGGCAGCTTGCCCTGGTGCTGGATCAGCCCGCCGCGCACCGGATCGCCCTTGCTGCGCGTGATCAAGTGGCTGCCGATGCCGGCCGAGGCCGCGGTCATGCGGTAAGCGATGTGGTCGCCGATGGCCAGCGAGGCTTCGCAATCGCCCGAGACGTACAGGCAGCACGAGGCAAAACCCCGCAGTTTGGTGCCCAGGTTGACGTAGTTGGGGGTGGGTGCTGAGATGCGCTTGGCCGAAAACTCGGTGTAGAAACGGCGCACGAGGTCCAGGCGCCGTTCGGCCGGCTCATGCTCGGCCAGCGCCATGGCCATGCGCAGGTACACGAACTGCTGGGTTTCGTATTCCTTGTGGGTGACCCGGTTCTGCAGGCTGTATTTGCGGCGGATGTAATGCAGCGAAAAATGCGGGGTGTCGTAGTCCAGGGCGTGGTTCACGAAGCCCTGGATCTGCTCGTATTCGGCCTCCGAGTAGTTCAGGCGCACCATGACGCCGTCGGCCACCATTTTTTCGTGCAGGGCGCGCACCGTGGGGATTTCGGGCCCGTGGATGATCTTGTGCAGGTGCGAGGCATACAGGCGCCCCGCCATCAGGTAGTACGACCAGGTGCCTTGGTCGAGGCAGTTCTGGATGAGTTTTTCCTGCAGCTCGGCCGTGCTGACGGTTTCGGGCATCGCGCTGACGGCCTGGATGACGATACCGCTCCAGTCGACCTGGTTGCCCAGGGTGGCGGCCGCCCACCGGCCCCAGCCGTTGAGCTTGCTGGGGATATAGGGTTCGAGGCGGCCGTCGCGCTTGATGATGTGCTTGATCACAAGGGGTTTCCGTGGTTCAGTGTGCCAGCCCCCAACAAAAACACAGGGGGTAAAAAACAAGATGTAGTGTACAACACAATTTATGACACTAGACCTTGTGTGTTTGTGAGATATTGTGATGATGCGCCCTCTTGGCTGAGTGCCGTGGCATGACCCTGTTCTCACATCGGGATTTACCCTTGATTGTGGGGGAATGTCACAAAGCTGACAGTTTCGCCCGTGAAACTGCAGCTAATGTCCGTACTGCAGCACCAATTTCATTGTCTGGCATCAAGAGGGTCAGGACATGGGCACAGCGGCCACGGTCGATCAAGGCGATATCGTCCTGTCGTGCGCACAGATCAGTCGGTGGTTTGGTGGCCTCCAGGCCATGAAGAACGTCAGCTTCGACATCCGGCGTGGCCAGATTCTCGGCTTGGTCGGGCCCAATGGTTCGGGCAAGACCACCACGGTCAACGCCATCACCGGCTTTTTCCCGCCGCAGCAGGGTGAAATCCGCTTTGGCGGGGTGCGCCTGAACGATCTCCAGCCCCATCAGGTGGCGCGCCAGGGCATTGCGCGAACCTTCCAGAACGTCGCCCTGTTCAAGGGCATCAGCGTGCTCGACAACATTCTGCTGGGCCGGCACAACTTCATGAATCCAACGGTCATCGGGGCCATGCTCTACTGGTGGCGGGCGCAAAAAGAAGAAATCGCCCATCGCAACAAGGTCGAGGCCATCATCGACCTGCTGCAACTCGAAAGCGTGCGCGACGAGCCGGTCGACGTGATTCCCCTGGGTACCCAGAAGCGGGTCGAGCTCGCCCGCGCACTGGCGGCCGAACCCACCTTCCTGATTCTCGACGAACCCATGGCGGGCATGAACCAGGAAGAAAAAGAATACATGGTGCGCTTCATCCTCGATGCCCAGGAAGCCCTGGGCCTGACCATCCTGCTGATCGAACATCACATGGACGTGGTCACCGCCATTTGCGATCACCTCGTGGTGCTCAACAACGGCGAAAAGATCTGCGAAGGCCTGCCCCGCGAAGTCATTGCCGACCCGGACGTGGTCGCCGCCTATATTGGCAAAGTCGAGGCCGGCCATGCATGATGCCCCTTTTGCCGACACGGACCGGGCGCTCTCGCAGCGCCTGCATCCAGAATGGCGCGATACCGACCATCTGCTGGCCCTGCTGGCGGAAAACGCGCGCCAGTATCCAGACCGGGTGGCCGTGCGCGAATACGATCACGGCATCTGGCAAGAGTACACCTGGGCCCGGTACCTGCAGAGGGTGCTCGAATTCGCGGCGGGCCTCGAAGCCCGTGGGGTCGGGCCCGGCGACGTGGTCCTTTTCGTGGGCGACAACCGGCCGGCCCTGTATTTCGGCATGCTGGGCGCCATCGCCCTGCGGGCGATCCCCTCGCCGGCCTATCCGGATCAGCCGCCCGAGGGGCTGGCCGGGCAGATCCGGGCCGAGGCCATCCGCCATGCCGTGGCCGAAGACCAAGAACAGGTCGACAAACTGCTGTACGTGCAGCAGCATTTCGATTGCGCCTTCGATCTCATCCTGTACGATGATCCCCGTGGCCTCAAAGATCACGGCCGCGTATGTGCCTGCGAGGCGGTCACCGCCCAGGGGGCCGCCCGCCTGGCGGCCGAACCCGGCCTGCGCGAACAGCTGCTGGCGCGCAGCAGCGTGCACGACATCGCCGCGCTGCTGCATTCATCGGGCACCACCGGTGCGCCCAAGGGCATCCCGCTGCGCCATGGGCATATTCTGCATGGCGTGCGCAACGCGGCGGCGGCGGGCTATTTCATCGAAGGTGAAGAGCACATGGCCTACCTGCCTATCGCCTGGGTGGGCGACTTCATCTTTTCCGTCGGGGCCGCCATCGCCCTGCGCTTCGTCATCAACCTCCCCGAAAGCCGCGAGACCGTGCGGCGCGATCTGCGCCAGATCGCACCCACGCTGTACTTCTGCTCGCCGCGCACGTGGTCCGACATGCTCACGCGCATCCAGGTGGGGATCGACGAGTCCACCGGGTTCAAGCGCGCGTTGTACCGGCATTTCATGCCGTTTGCCATCGCCCTCGAGCGCCGTCGCCTCGAAGGCCGGCGCCCCACGCTGCCCGAGCGCATCTGGCGCCAGGTGGGCGACTGGCTGGTCTATGGCCCCATCAAGGATCACTTCGGGCTGGCCCGCGTGCAGCGCCCGTATACGGCGGGCGAAGCCATCGGCGAAGAGGTCTTCCTGTTCTTTCGCGCCCTGGGGCTGGACTTGCGCCAGTTCTACGGGCAGACCGAAAACTGTGCTCTGGCAGCGGCCCAGCCGTCCGGTTCGGTCACCCTGCATACGGTTGGCCAGCCGTTTCCCGGCGTCGACATGCGGATCGACGAACACGGTGAAATCCTGATGCGGGGCGACAACGTCTTCGACGGCTATTATCGCAACCCCCAGGCCACGGCCGAGGTCCTGCGCGATGGCTGGCTGCATACGGGCGACGCCGGGTACTTCCAGGAAGACGGCCAGCTCGTGGTGCTCGGGCGGGTGTCCGAGGTCGTATACACGGGCCAGGGCGAACGCTTCATCCCCACCTACATCGAAAATCGCCTGCAGTTCAGCCACTATATCCAGGATGCCTGCATACTGGGGCAGGGGCGCGAGCACCTGGCCGCCATCGTCTGCATCGATTTCCGGGCGGTCGGCCACTGGGCCCAGGAAAACGGGGTGCCTTACGCGTCATATGCCGAACTCGCACAGCAGCCGCGGGTGGTCGAACTCATCGCCCAGGTCGTAGAGCAGACCAACCGCGTACTGCCCGGCAAGCTGGCCATTCGCCGTTTCGTCAACCTGCACAAGGCCTTCGATGCCGACGACGGCGAAGTCACCCGCACCCGCAAGCTGCGGCGCACGGTGATCGACGACAAATACCGCCCCATCATCGATGCCCTGTATTCCGACCAGGCGCGGGTCGAATACGAAGCGGCCATCGTCTACGAAACGGGCGACACCGGGGTGCTCAAGCGCGAGCTTGCCCTGGTGACCGTGCCGGCAGGGAAATAAGCCATGTCCTATTTTCTCGAACTGCTCGTGAACGGGGCCCTGACAGGCGCGATGTACGGCCTGGCCGCCCTGGGCTTCGTGCTCATCTACAAGTCGTCGGGGGTGGTCAACCTGGCGCAGGGGGCGATGATCATGCTGGCCGGCTATGTCATCTGGCTGCTGGTTTCGGCAGGCCTGTCCGTCTGGCTGGCCATCGCCCTCGGGCTGGTGCTGATGTTCCTGTTCGGCCTGCTGGCCGAACGCCTGCTGCTGCGCAAGATGGTGGGCCAGCCCATCATCATGATCGTCATGCTCACGCTGGGGCTGGAGATCTTCCTGCGCGGGGTCGGCCCGGGTTTTCTGGGGGCATCGCCCAAGCAGATCGACCTGGGCGTGCCGCTGGCGCCGGTCATCATCGGCGACATCTTCATCAATCGGGTCTACCTGATCGGCGGCATCGTGGCGCTGGTGCTCATCGTGGCGTCGCTGCTGTTCTTTCGCACGCGCCTGGGCACCAAGCTGCGCGCGGTGTCCGACGACCATGTCTCGAGCTGGTCGGTGGGTATCTCGGTCGAGCGCGCCATCGGCATCTCGTGGGGGCTGGCGGGCCTGTCGGCGATTGCCGCCGGGGCGATCTGGGGGTCGATCCAGGGGGTCGACTGGACGCTCTCCGAGCTGCTGTTTCCGGCCATCGCCGTGGTGATCCTGGGGGGCTTGGACAGCGTGGTGGGGGTGCTGGTGGGCAGCCTCATCGTGGGGGTGCTGGGCAGTGTCATCCCGGGCTATCTGGATGAGCTGGCCGGTGGCGGCACACGCGACGTGGTCACGTCTCTCATCATTCTGTTCACGATCATGATACGGCCTTACGGCATTTTTGGCCGTGAGGACATCGAAAGGGTGTAGGCGCCATGTTCTATCGTCTGTCCGGCATACATCACACGCGCTACGCGGCGGCGCGCCAGCTTTGGCCCATCCCGGCCGACCGCTGGCAGGTGGCCGTGCTGCTTGCGCTGGCGGTTCTCGCGCCGGTGCTGTTCAGCCCGTTCTATCTGCTCAGCTACCTGCTGCCCTGGCTGATCTTCAGTGCGGCGGCCCTGTCGCTCACCTTGCTCATGGGGATTGCCGGGCAGCTGCATTTCGGCTTTGCCGCGGTCATGGCCATCGGCGCGTATTCGGGCATCCATCTGGTGCGCCTGGGCCTGCCCTTCGAGCTGGCCCTGCTGGGCGCCGGCGGGGTGGCCGCCCTGATCGGCACGGTGTTCGGGGCTGCGGCGTTACGGGTCAAGGGGCTGTACCTGGTCATGGCCACGCTGGCCATGCAGTATCTGGTGGATTGGGTCATCATCAACGTGCCGGCGATCAGCGGCGGGGCGCAGGCCACGCTGCAGGCCCCATCCACCACGTTCCTGTTCGTGCCCCTGGCGTCCGGGGCCGCGCGCTATTACGTGGCTTTGCTCTGGGTGCTGTTCGTCACCCTGCTGCTGCTCAACATCAAGCGCTCGGCCGTCGGCCGCGCCCTGGTGGCGGTACGCGACAAGGACTATGCCGCGGCCGTCATCGGCATTCACGTGGTGCGCTTCAAACTGGTGGCTTTTTTCACCAGCTCGTTCCTGGGCGGGGTCACTGGCGCCATCCTGGCCTTCTGCTATTACCAGGCCGTCACCCCCGAGCAATTCACGTTCAACGTTTCGGTGCAGCTGGTGGCCATGGTGCTGGTGGGGGGGCTGGGCAGCGTGATCGGCGCCTATCTGGGCGCGGGTTTCGTGCTGCTGGTGCCCATCGTTCTCACCAACCTGGTGGTGGGCCTGAACGACTTGGGCTGGCTGACCGCGTCCACCAACCTGCTTTCGCATATTCCGCTCATGATCTACGGGGTGCTCATCATCGGCTTTCTGCTGCTTGAACCCCTGGGCCTGGGCAAGATTTACGACAACATCCGCAACTACCTGCTGGTGTGGCCGTTTCGACACTACGATCTCTGACCGGGGTGGGATCCCGCGGGCTGCCGCCGGCGGGGTACGCAGTATCAAGACTACAGGGCCTTGCAAGGTCCGTGACCTGGAGGAAGCATCCATGAAACACATCATCAAACGCCTGGCTGTCGTGGCGGCCCTGGGGGCTGCGCTGGGCAGCGCGCCCGCGATGGCCGAAAAGGCTCCCATCAAGTTCGCCACGCCGGTGGATTTCACCGCCGTGTATACGTTCCTGACCGACGAGTACAGTCAGGGGCAGCGCGACTACATCACGCTGGTCAACGAACAGGGCGGGGTGGACGGGCATTCCATCGAACTCTCGGTGTCAGACACCGGCAATCAGCCGCAGCGTGGCATCGAGGCATACAACCGAGCCAAGCGCGATGGGGCCGTGCTGGTCGACTTTCTCAGCACCCCGGTGGCGCGCGCCATGGTCAATCGGGCCAACGAAGACGAAATCGTGATGATCACGGCATTGCACGGGCGCGGTGACGCCAGCCATGGCGAGGCCTTTCCCTACGTGTTCCCGGTCATGGCCACCTATTGGTCGCAGGCCGCTCTGCTGGCCGATTTCATGAATCAGCAGGAAGGTGGGCTCAAGGGCAAGAAGGTGGCCCATGTGTACATCGATTCACCTTTCGGGAAAGAGCCGTTGCCGGTGCTCGAGGCGCTGTCCAAAGACCTGGGCTTCGAGCTCAAGGCCTTCCCGTACGCCAGCCCGGGTAACGAGCAGACGACGACGTGGTCCGACGTGCGCCGCTACAAACCCGATTTCGTCATCATCTGGGGCGCCGGGGGCGGGCAGGCCGTTTCCATTCGCGATGCCATCCGCAACGGCATCCGGCCCGAGCAGATCCATTCGGTGGTCTGGCTGGCCGAGGCCGACATGGATGCCGTCGGGCGCGATAC
>Ga0172382_10005565_pt1 | contig 18754 bp, 18 predicted proteins | sample Leawel138RmetaG_FD_122245 | JGI IMG/M metagenome (GOLD analysis project Ga0172382, IMG submission 122245) | Leachate microbial communities from a municipal landfill in Southern Ontario, Canada - Leachate well 138R metaG | ecosystem: Engineered > Solid waste > Landfill > Unclassified | place...
CACCACCGTGTAAGCTGCATCATCGGCTCTCAAAGCGTCCGGCTCTTGTCCCGGCAAGGGCAGAACAGTAAGTCTGAATAGAGTGGGTTGGTCGACCTCGAAACGGGCAGCGGAGATGGACTCGACCAGGGTCTGCCCGCTACCCGCCGGAAGCAGCAAGGGTTTCTCCAGGACGGTGGCTTCGGCCATCTCCGGCTTATCAGGTTTTACCTTTTCGATCCGGACCAATCGCTGCTGCGCGCTGCTCGAGAAGTTTTCGACTCGAGCGTAGACGAAGGGCCTGGGCCAACCTCGTTCGGGATCCGGTGGCCGCACTGAGAAGCTCACCACGCCCACGTTGTCATCCGCCTGTCCGGCCACGCTGGAGTACTGCACCCCGGCCACCCTCAGGGGCTCGGGCAGGTGATCGCCAAAGATCCAGATTTTAGCCCGGTGGGCTTTGATCAAAGAGCGGACAAACGGCCCCATCTGGTCGAGTCCGTCGGCCAGTTCAGCGGGCTCCAGGTTCTGCAACGCCTGCACCAGAGTGGACTCGTCCTGGGTGAAGGGCACCAGTACGCGCGGCTCAGAATCCACCGCGATCAACATGACTTCGGCCCGGCTCCCGGTCAGGCTCATACCCAGAAGATCGTCGACCGCATCCAGCGCCTTGGTGCGAGCCGATTCAAAACTCCCCTGGGCGGCCATCGATGCGCTCCGGTCGATCATCAAGATGACCCGGTTGGTGGTGGGTCGCTGACTCACCCAGGGAGTGGACAGACGAGCCAAAAACAACAGCATCAGCAACAAGAACAACAACTGAAGCCAGAATAGCGGATTGTTTTGAAAGCGGTTGGCAAAAGTGCCACCGGCGCTCTCCGGCGCCGCCGCTTTCCACAAGAAGTAACTCGTGCTCCCACGGCGGCGCGGGTCCGGCCGAAACAGATAAAAAATCACTAGCAACGGTAGGCAGAGAAGCCCCCAGAGCGCCAATGGCTCGAGCACGGACATCAGGCCAGCAACCCCGCTTTACGAAGCTCTTCGGAGAAAAATCGAATGGGATCCAGATCGGAGGTCGCCGATACAAACACCGCTCCTGAGGTACGGCAGAAATCTCGCAGTGATTGGTTGTGCTGGTCCAGCAGCTCCAAATAGCGGTCAAAGCTTCGCCGACCAACGTCCAGCCTCACCGAGGCCTCACCCTCCTCCGCTTCGGGGTCGAAGAGCTCCCACTCCCCGGGCGACATAGCTCGGCCAGGGTCCCGCTCCTGGGGCGATAGGAGTTGAATCAGACTCATCCGGTGTCGGCGGTATCGCAGTTGGTTCAGCCCGGCCAGGCCGGCATCTGGTCGCAAGAAATCGGAAATCACCACCAGATGACTGCGGCGGCGGAGCTTCCCCGCCGCTCCGGTCAACGACTCGGTCAAAGGCGTCAGTCCCGCCGGTTCCGTGCTATTCAGGTAGCGGGAGACCATCGAGAGGGAGCTTCTGCCCCGGCTCGGAGCAACACCCTTGACATCCTTCAAGCTGGAGTTTTCAAGAGGCATCACCGAAACTCGATCTCCCTGACCCAAAACCACGTTGGCCAATCCCAGGACCACTGTTTTCAGAGCCGCCCACTTTTCCACCATGGAGAGCGATGTGTCCAACAAAAAACAAACGGTTTCTTCTTGCTCCGGCACGTAGAGTTTGGTGTAGAGACGATCGGTGCGTCCGTAAACCTTCCAATCCAGAGCCCGGAGATCGTCCCCGGGTTGGTAGGGACGATACTCAGAAAAATCCATGGACTGGCCCAGACCTTTGGACAGGTGAGCCCCTGGACCTGAACTCCGGCGCTGCCGTACCTTCTCGGGCACGATCGTCATGCGCCTGAGGAGACTGACCAACTTCCGGTCCAAGAGCACCCCGAGCTATCCCTGTCGAGCAGCCCGGGACTCGAAGCGGGAGTGCAGAACCAGACCCGTAAGGAACAGGCCTAAATAGAAGATGACGGCTAGCATCGGAACCTCTATGGGCGTCCTGTCGGCATACGCAAAAAGCATGACTGCCGGACTCAGAGTTCCGGGGTGCCAGGTCTGACCGGAACTGGTCAGGGGTTCCACCAGAGTGAAAGCGGGCAACACGCTCAGTAGCAGCCAACTCCCACCCAGATAGGAGGGATAAGTCCGGGGGTTCTTCAAGGCCATCCCCCGGGCGAACCAGGCTATGCTCAAACCGGCCAGCAAGCTGTAGAAACAGATCGCGATAGCCTTGTCGTCGTCGCACCATGCAAGAGGCGCGAGCAAGCCCACGGAGAGTACCACCATCCAGACCCCGGGCCGGCTCACCAGGTACCGGGCAAAACGCTCCCGTTCGATCTTACTGGAGGGGCGCATGGGGTTCATGAGCATCCCGAACAAAAAGAAGTGAATCGGTCCGGAGGCAGCCCAAACGGCATCGGTCGGGTCGGGACTGGAGTACTGCAACAGCCCGATGAGCGCGAGGAAAAGCACATAAAAGACCAGCCCAATGAGGAGCAGCACCCGGAGGTGATGGGCTCGCTCTTCCAAATGGTTGACCGACTTCCAGAACAGAAAAAGACCCAGGTACAAGACCCCCAGGGCAATCGCTCCGTAGACCAGAGGAGGAACGTCCGAGGCATAACGTAGTCCTACCATGCCAAAGAGCCCAAGCCAGCCGATGAATATGAGTCCCAGGTAGGTCTGTCCGGTGGCGTAGGCTGAGCGGGATTCCCGGGCGCTCATCATCAGCCCGTAGAGCGCACAGAGAAATCCGAAGCTCGCCAGTATAAGCTTGCTGAAGAAGAACGAGGTGAGAGAGACGCCTCCCAGAAAAAAGACGATGGACTCCAAGGGAATTGTGGAACAGAGCGCTAGAATGATGAAACTGGCAGCGAACCCAAACTTACCGAAGATAAGCTCCGAGGGAGACAGGTGAGTGGTCAAGAGCATGTCGAAACTCTTGCGCTCTTTCTCTCCGGAAACAGCACTGGTGGTGAGCGAGGGCGCCAGCATAGCCAGGAGACCCATCTGAACCCAGAAGAGAAACTCCATGAAAAAGACCCCGGCATCGGGTAGGGCGTCGATACCTTGGGAATCGTTGAAGGCTCCCATGGAAGTCAGGGAGGCGACCAGGGCCACCACCACCACCCAGGCCATCAAGGCGTAGAACACCTTCTTCTCTCGAAAGCCCACCCGCATCTCCTTTACGAAGACGGGATTGTCCAAGGACTTCAACCAGTTCATCATCGTACGATACCCTCGGTCACTCGCAGAAAGAGATCCTCGAGATCGGTTTTCTGCTCTTCAAAACCCACCAGACCGAACTCGGGATCGGCCAGCCGATGGGACAGCAGAGCGAGAGATTCCAGCTCACCTGCATAGGCAAAGGTGATCTGGGCAGGGTTGCTCGCCTCCTTTAGCTCAAGATCTGAGGTGTGCTCATCTCTGTCCAAGAACTCCATCGCCTTCTCAGCGTTGCGGAGCAAGCTCACTGTGATGCGGCGGTCCGACTGCAGTGTTGCCATGATGTCGTCGACCCGACCAGCGGTGATCAAGCTCCCTGCTTCCAGCACCCCGATCATATTGCAAAAGTCGGCAAGCTCAGGCAAGATATGGCTAGAAATCATGATGGTTTTTCCCATCCGAGTGAGTTCTCGCAGAAGCTCTCTCATTTCGATCCTGGCTCGGGGGTCCAGTCCTGAAGCCGGCTCATCGAGAATCAACACCTGGGGGTCGTGGAGTAGGGTTTTGGCCAGGCAAAGCCGTTGCCGCATTCCGGTGGATAGGGCCTCCACGAAAAAATCCCGCTTCTGACCGAGCTCGGTGAGCTCCAGCACATCTGCGATCGACTGACTTCGCGATTCCCTGGGTATTCGATAAGCCCCAGCGAAAAAGTCCAGATACTCCCACACCTTCATACCGTCGTACACGCCGAAAGAATCGGGCATGTAACCCAGGATCTTGCGAATTTCGTCGGGGCTCTCGGTGACCGAAATACCACCCACCCGGGCCTCCCCTTCGGACGGCTCCAGCAGAGTGGACAGAATCCTCATGGTGGTGGTTTTTCCAGCCCCATTGGGCCCGATAAATCCGAACGTATCACCCCGCTCGATCTTCAGACTCAGGTCGTTCAAGGCCACGAAATCACCGTACGTCCTGGTCAGTCCTAGACACTCAATCAAGGGGAAACTCCACACTCACCAGATAATCATGGCGGACCAGCGATCGCTCCGCGAGTTCCAACGGAGTCTTCAACTCCCCGGTAAAGAAATGGAGCTTGCCGGTGGCCGCAGGCAGGGCGTTATGAGCCTCCCTCAAGAGGTCTTCTCTGCCCGGGTTTGCCTTCGGATCGAAGTTCAGCGCATCCTGAGGGTAGCCGGAGGTAAACTGAAGCTTGTACTGTTGCTTGCCCGGAGACAGGGTGAAGGCTTGGGAATGCCCCTCATCAGGCAGGTACAAAACGGCTGCCTCGGCTTCACCGGCAAGCGGGGAATCGATCTCTACAGTATCGGACGACAATATCTTCACCTGAAAGGGCGACTCTGTCTCCAGGATGGTGCGAGCCTGAAACCGCTGAATGTCCCAGGTTCCCATCTCTAATGTGGAGCGCAGTCCACCCTGGGGTGCCTGCTGGAAAAGTCCGAAATCTCGAGGTTGTCCAAAACCCCGATAGCGATAAGCACCTGTGAGTTCGAAGTAGGTGACGGAGTCACAAAGAATCTGAAATTGCTGAGTATTGGGACTGAAGAGCAGTTGCTCCGACTCCGCCAGCCCGATTTGTTGTCCGGCGTGAATATTGAGATGACCGAGTTCTCGCAAGACCGGGATGGAGGGCCGAAGAAAACGGTTCACCGCGTAGGCGCCACCGGCAAACAAGAGGGCCACCAATGGAACGGTGACAAACGACCAGAGCATCTTGTCTCTCTTTCTGAGGATGGACAGGTTGACCGGACCGACGATGATCCCGTACAGGATCACGAATAGTGCTACCCAACCGCCTTTGGTGCGGGGGAGTTCGGGGATAGAGTTCAAAAGGTTGTAATTGTGAGGGTTACCGGAGTAGCTCGGCTGCTTGTCGAAGATCCACCTCCACAGGGTTTCACTCTCGCTCTTGCCTAGAACCTCGGCTTGCACCACCGGCACCGTGATGAAATAGACTTCACCTTTCAACTCCGGGCGCACCAGCAACAGCTCTTCACCCTCCGCACCCATGCGACTGCTCGCATTCGGTTTGAGCGTGCCTGCAACTCTCAGCAGGCTCTGGTCGGTCACCACCTTCTCGGGAGTCATAGGCAGGATCGCCTGCAGAGGCGTGCCCCTGTACTCAGTCGGTAGGCCGTTGCTAACCACCACCAGTTGCCCCCCCTGACGCACCCAGTTGACGATGGCCTGGTACTGAATGTCGCTTAAGTTCAATTTGGTCAAGTCGTAGCAGATCAAGACCTTGAGAGGGGTGAGAGCCGCCCAGTGCTCCGGGAAAACCTCTTCATCGAGATTACTCAGGTTCTGTGGGGGACTGTACTCCTCACCTTCGCTCGGGCTGGCCTGAGTGTAATACGGATTCTTCACCAGCTTGAGGGATCGCAAGTAGTCGAAGCTCTCCCCCTCACCGGTCAGCAGCCCCGTCACAATACCCTGGGGGTTCTGAGTCACGCCTAAGAGAACAGACTGCTGATTGACCTCCAAACTGTAGAGTTGGCCGAGCAGGTGAGGGGGAAAAAGAAAGGGGATGCGCTTCTTGGTGCCCGGCTCCAAAACCATCGTCTCATACTCTTCAGGAACCTCGATCGGCAACGGCCAACTCAGCTGGAACTTCTGGGGAGATAAAGATTTGTTATGGTACTCCAGGACCAGTGGAAAAAGTGCTCCGTAATCGGAGAAAGTGCCGGCGGGATAGAGGCAACGCACCTCGATCTCGCGTCCGATTCGAGCCTGCCCCATCACGGTTTGGGCCCCCGCCATTGCTATCAGGGAGAAGAACAGAAGGGCACTAAGTAACGTCTTGTTCAAAGGATACCTCCTGGAGGATGGTCTCGACGATCGAGTCCGGGGTGATCCCTTCGGTTTCACCTTCGAAAGAGAGGTGGATCCGGTGCCGAAAAACTGGTTTAGCCAGCGCCTTGACATCCTCCAAGGCCATGTGTTCACGGCCCTGGCTCAAAGCTCGCGCTTTGCCTAGTTTCAGGAGAGCTTGAGCTCCCCGGGGGCTGGATCCGTAGCGGATAAAAGACTCCACGCTCGGGGGGCAGTCCGGGGACCCCGGGTGGGTGGCACAAACCAATCTGGCCACATAATCCAGGAGCGGGTCAGCCACCAAAATCTGGGCCGCCTGTCTCTGAAGTTCCAGAATATCTTCCGCCGACAGCACCCGATTGACTTCAGGAAGCTTCAGGCCGGTGGTGCGCCGCAAGATTTCGCTCAACTCACTCGGCTCGGGGCGTTCCACGGCCAACTTCACCAGGAACCGGTCGGTCTGCGCTTCCGGCAGAGGGTAGGTGCCCTCCATCTCGATGGGGTTCTGGGTAGCCAGTACGAAGAAGGGTCGAGGCAAGGCGTGACCCTCACCGCCCACCGTGACCTGGAACTCTTGCATCGCTTCCAGCAGAGCCGACTGGGTCTTGGGGGTGGCCCGATTGATCTCGTCGGCCAGGACCAGGGAATGGAAGATGGGGCCTCGCCGAAAGCGGAACTCCCGACCGGTTTCGGTCTCTTCTAAAATAATGGAACCGGTGATGTCGGCCGGCATCAAGTCCGGGGTAAACTGGACCCTGGAAAAGGTAAGCCCGGTGCAATCGGCCAGAGTCTTCACCAGCACCGTCTTTCCTAAGCCGGGGACCCCTTCCAGGAGCACATGCCCCCCCGCAACCAGAGCCAGGAGCACTTCGCTCAACAGATCGTGTTGACCCACAATCATCCGGCCCAGCTCTTCGCGCAACAACTGGATCGATTCCACCGGTGACCGATTTTCCGTCTGAGTCGTCATCAAACCCTCTCCCCTATCGCCCTTGATCGAGCGACTCGAAATAAACCCTCACATTATCCCGATAGTCGGCGGGCACCTCCTCGCGCAGGATGGCGTTTTCCGCCTCTTCTCGGTACTGCAAAATCCCCCCCGAACCGTCTCGCTCTGCAGGCTCGGTCACCGCACCGCGGCCCTCTTTCTGGGTACGAAAACGGGGGCCGTCGTCACCCAGTTGCCCCTGAACCCTGGTCTGGGCCCGCTCAAACTCGGTGCGCTCCGGGGCGTGCAAGTGCTGGTACTCTTCGGTCCAATCGCTCTCAGACTCACTCCGACGCAAAGACTGGACGCCCGTAGCGCCCCCGGCCTCTCCCTCCTCGAGAGTGGTGCCCCTACCTGCATCGCCGCCGCCCGGCACCTCCTCTCCCCCCGGACCCTGCCCAGTCCCCTGTCCCTGTCCTTGACCTTGACCTTGCCCCTGCCCCTGCCCCTGGCCCTGGCCTTGCCCCTCCCCCTGACCGTCAGCGAAGCCTCGATCATCGAATCGATCCCCCTGAGTATCGTCAAACTCCTGACCCCCATCAGGCTCCAAACCACCCTTTTGCGCGGCTTCACCGGCGGCTTGACTTTGATCCTTCGCTGCTTGCCCCACTTCTTGTTGGAGTGACTCCAGAGCCTCCGCTGCTTCGTCAAACTCCCCTTTTTCCCAGGCTTCCGTCGCCTGCTCGAGCTGCTCCTTTTGCTGGTTGTCCTTCATGCTGCGGCGTAAAGTGTTCAAGGCATCCTTATCCTTAGCCGACATTGACTGGGATTGCCGCGCTCTCTCGGCCAGCGTCTCCAGCAACTCCCGGGTCTTTTTCTGGGCTTCCACCTCCTGCATCATCTGGTCCACGGCACGCTGCAGCTCTTTTCTGGTGTCTTCACTCTCCGGGTCCCCCGGTTTCTGACTTTCCAGTTGCTGCAACAATTTCTCCAGCTTCTGAGGATTGTCACTTCCAATCTCTGCTAACTCCTTGAGGAGGTCCTCGGTCAATTGATCGACCTGTGCCTCCCCCAACCACACCGAAGCCGCCGGATCCAGGCCGGAATGAGGCGGAAGCACAAGAACCAGAAGAAGAGGCAAGGCAAAACTGAAGATGAGCGCCCTGATCGAATTGGGGATGCGTTCGAGCTTTCCGAGTAGGCGACGAAACCGCCGCTCATCCTGCAGCAGTTCACCGGATTGGGCGAGGAGTTTTTCCGAAGAGACTGTTCGAGGCTTCTCGCTAAAAATCCAATCCACTGAAGTCAGGATACGCTCCTGGCTGTCCAGGAGTTGGTCCAGGCGATAGGCGGTCTTGCGTGGGCCGGGCGTGCTCACCCAGCAACTGGCAAATCCGCCCAGAGCGGTCAAGAAAGGCAGCCACAAGAACTCACGTGGGCGCCCGGCGGCCGCCAGCCATTGCCAGGGGCCGGGTAGAAGATTCCAGTTCCAGAGTAGGATGAGCCCTACTGCCGCGAGTAGCGACCCGGCGGCAAACCAGTGTAGAGCCGCGCGCAGACTCCGCACGAAACGAAGCCGCCGTTGGGCTGAAAAGAGTCGGGTCAAAATCACACTTTCCAGGCATCTTCCAGCTCCGTCACTCTCCATTTTTCACCCCTTCGTTTCGCATCAAAAAACTCAGTCTAGTTTGAGGAAATTTTATTTCAAAAGGAGGCATATAAGAAGAGCGCCCGGGTAAGGCGCTCAAGCCGGATTGTTAGGTTTTGGGGAGGGAGGGGCTGTATCCGGCTCAATCTTTATAACACCACCCGGCAGAATGAGTTGCGCTGACCTCCGGGGATTTTTCTACCACATCGCGAACGCCTGAAAAATGAAAACAGCAATCATCCTCCTCATCGTCCTTCTTTCCGGCGCGGCCCTAGCCGACGACGAACTCCACATTCGCCAGAGCGGCCAGAAACTGAACTACACCGTAAACGATCACGAGATCAACGTCTACGGAAGCAACAACATCATTGAAATCGACGGTTCTACTTCCGATCTAGATGTCCAGGGAAGCGGAAACACGATCACCGTTCGAGGTCAGGTGGAAGACCTTGATCTCTATGGCAACAACAACACCGTCAAGGTCATAGGGCACCTGGAGGAAACCGACCTACAAGGAAACGGCAACGCGGTGTATTGCACCACGGTCGAAGAAGTCGATTTCTACGGCAACGAAAACTTGGTGGAATACACTTCCGGCAAGGCTCCAGAGATGGACGAGTACGGCTCCAAAAATCAACTGCGTCGCGTCAAACCCTAAAGATCAGACCATCGAGCAGCTTTCCATGAGAGCTGCTCTTTCCTTTATGGTGAAATGACGCCACTCTCCCGGCTCCAGTGCGCCAAGATCCCACTCGGCGAAGTGGCTACGGTGCAGGCTGAGCAGAGGATTGTCCACCGCCTCCATCATGCGCTTCACCTGATGGTAGCGGCCCTCCACCAGGACCAATTCCAGGCTACGCTCTCCGCTGCGTCGGCAACGCGCGGGAGCCAGCGGCTTGTCGTCGTCGGGTAGGCACCAGCCCCCCTCGGCCAGACGCTGGACCTGCTCTTCGGTCACCTCCAGGGCAGCCTCCACCTGGTAAACCTTCTCCACCTTCCAGTTCGGAGAGATGAGCCGGTGCAGCAACTGGCCGTTGTCGGTCAACAGGATCAGCCCAGTGGTGTCCTTGTCCAGCCGGCCCACGCAGGAAAGCTTGGGCTCCCGGTGAGCAAAGCGCTCAGGGAGCAGTTCGAAAATAAGAGGAGGTCGGTCTCGATGACTGCAGGTAAAACCGGCCGGTTTGTGCATCAAGAGGATCAGTTCGGCCGGGTCCAGGGGCTCTCCATCCAGTCTCACCCAATCCGGATCCACCTTGTCCGAGGCCTTCTGAAAGGGAGTACCATCGGCGCGGGTTAAGGCCCCCGACTTCACCAGGCGCCCGACTTCTTTGCGACTGCAGTAGCCCAGATTGGAGAGCAAGCGGTCTAGTCGAATCATTTCACCCCCCGATAAACCTTGAAGCCGTCCTGTTGCATCAGTACCTCGACCCTGGGAAACAGAGCCTCCAGGACTCTGCCGTAAGGGAGATGAGAGTTCCCTACCAGATACAGCGCGCCCCCTCGCTTCAAGCCCCAGGCGGCGGTGGCGGCAAAAGCCCCACCCAGCACCGGGTCGGCCTTCTTGTGCGTGTGAAAAGGCGGATTGGTGATCACCGTCGCCAGCCTCTCCCGCAAGGTCGGGGGCAGGGTCCGGGGGTCAGTCCCGTCGGCCCAGTGGTAGTGAACTCGGCGCCCCTCGAGGTTGGCCCGACAAGCATCCAAGCCGCGCCGGTCGGCCTCCACCAGATGCAGTTCTAAAGCCGGGGGCAGGCGACCAGCTAGATAGCCCCAACCGGCCCCGAGATCCAGCACCGGTCCGCGTAAAGACTCGCTGTCCAGTGCCTCGGCCAGGAGTTCCGAGCCGCGATCGACCCGGTCCCAACTAAATAGGCCCGGGGTGCTCCAGTAATGAGAAGAGTTCTTCTCCAGTTCTTCAGGGCGAGAACCCCCCCGGGATCTCAGGACGAAAAGGCGGGACTTACGACCCACCTGCTCCTCCAGGATCTCCTCCTGCTCCCCTTTCCAGGACTTCCCCCCGTATTCATTCGGCAGGGCGAAGTACACGCGATCGCGAGCCAGCGAGTGGGCCAAATCCAGCAGGCGACGAGTCTCCTCCTTGTGGCGAGTTCCCAGCACCACCACCCGATCCCAGTCGGCCGAGGTTTCATCCCAGGCCTTCCAGCCCAGACCGAGGAGTCGCTGATGCTCCGGATACCAGGGCTGTTGAAAACGGGAGTCCGGGTGATTGCAAACGGTATCACCCGGTGGGCGCAACCACAACGCAGGCCCTGCAGGAAGAGACTTTAGCACCAGATCGCGGGAGCGACCGATGGCGGGGTCTATCTCAGAAAGGCTGGACACAACAACACCTGTTGCACAGGAAGAGTCAGGTACCTTTTCAAAAGAGGGAACCCGAGGTCCGGCCTGGCTGTTAGAGACACCATGAAACATCTAATAGGAATCCTTTTGACGATGGCGATGCTCGCCGCCGGTTGCGCCCTGGCCCACCCCTCGGACCCAGGATTGGAAGAGAAAGGTAACGAGTCCATGCCCAGCAGTGAAAGTCTTGAGAAAGCCACCTTTGCGGGAGGCTGTTTCTGGTGTACGGAAGCGGTCTTCCAGGAGCTGGAAGGTGTCTACAAGGTGACCTCCGGATACATCGGCGGCCACACCGAAAACCCCACTTACAAAGATATCTGCACCGGTACAACCGGCCACGCCGAGGCCATCGAGATCCAGTATTCTCCTGAAGAGATCACCTTTGAAGAGCTCCTAGAAGTCCACTTCAAAACCCACGATCCCACCACCCTCAATCGCCAGGGCAACGACGAGGGTACCCAGTACCGAAGTGCAGTCTTCTTTCACAACCAGGAGCAAAAAGCCGCCGTCGAAGAGATCATCGAGCAACTGAAAAACGAGCAGGTCTACGCGGATCCGATCGTGACCGAGGTGACGCCCGCCAGCAGGTTTTACTCGGCCGAAGACTATCACCAGGACTACTACGCCAACAACCCTCGCGAGGGCTACTGCCAGATAGTGATCGCCCCCAAAATGGAGAAGTTCCGCAAGGTCTTCGCCGACAAGATCCGCAAAGCCAAAACTAAGAACTCCTAAGTGATCAGCGAGTAAAGATACTCCAGGGGATGGGGAAACGGCAGCCCCCGGGCGAGCTGCTGAACTCTTCGTTCAAAATGGGGATGGGTAGGGCGCTGCAGGCTCTCGGGAGACACCCTTCGACACAACGAATGGAGCCGTTGGAGAGCTCGCACTCCCGGATCGCTTCCCACCCACTCGGCCGCCTGACTGTCGGCCTCAAACTCTTCCTGATGCCGCACCGTGAGTACCGCCGCCTGCTCCATACGGGCCCGAGCCGGACTGCCGATGGGGGCCGGAATCTGAAGCCTGAGGTCGCTGAGTCGACGCCTGCGGGTGGCGTAATGCCTCAGTTCGGTGTGAGCCAATTCGTGGGCTGCGAAAAACAGAACCTCATCATCTTCCAGCGACTGCAACAGGGCACGGGTAAAGTAGATAGCCCCGTTGGGGCAGGAGGAAGCAAACGGCACCGGGGCATCCAGGGCCAGGAACTCATAACCGAGTTCCAGTCGTCGCATGTGCGGGCGAAGGGCCTCGAACAATTCGTCGAGCAGATGAAGCGCCTCTTCGTCTTCCCATAGGGAGTACTTCTCAAGGAGTTCTTCCTCATGGCGCTCTCCCTCGGCCCGCTCCTCTTCGTGATCGAGCTCCTCCTCCGCCAACACCCCTTCGCAAAAGCCGTCCCGGGAGCGGTGATCATCGTGTTCCGAACCGGACTCCTCCTCCTCTGATCGAGAAAGTCCCTGTCCTTTGACCTGCGAGGTCATCTGAAAACCGGGCTGCCGGATGGAATCCATGTTGCCGAGGTGCACTAGTCGTCCAGTTCGTGCACGCGGACTATCCCTGGATAGTTGTCAAGACCCGCGTCGAAGCTCAAGATATGAGTGATTCCGTGATGTTCCATAATGGCTAGATGCAAGGAATCTCTGGCTGAGACCTGGAGTCCGGAGGCTAAAATACCACGCGCTCGCTCCACATCGGAAAATTCAATCGGAAAAACTGTTTCAGCTAGACTGGATAGAACCGCGAAAGCATCGTCTATAGCCGAGGGGCGTTGGATTGCCGTATACCGGTGAAGTATTTCCTGATAGACCTCTGCGTCCGTGACCAATTGGTCACCAAGCATCACGTGGCGTTGTAAAAGCTGCTGGCTGAGTAGCTTGAGGGGGTGATCAGTACCGACCAGGTACATCGGAATATTAGAGTCGACAAGGATCATACGCTGTAGCCGCGTTCGATTTCTTCGAGCATTTGGTTGATGTCTGGAGAGGGGTGACGACATTGAGCGGCTCGGGCGATGGCCTCCAGTTTGTCCGCCACGCTTTCTCCTGGTCGCACTCGGCGAGCTTCTCTCAGGGCCTGCCGGACCCAATCGGACACTGTAGCCCGACTCCTTCGAGCCGCCTCTTGAATCTCGGCAAACTCATCTTCGTGAAGGAGAACTTGCAGTCGCTTTGTCATACCATTATGCTATCTTACTCATCAAGATGAGTCAATCGCCTTAAGAGGGACTTCTTCTCCTTACCAGGTAGTGAACTTGATGCGATTTCTCATCTTCCTTCTGGCACTGTTTCTGGCTCAGGGGGCGACGGCCTGGCCCGGGCTGCCGCCGGGGCCGGAGGAGATCAAACCAGGGGCCGACTTTTTCGCCGGAAACGAGACGGTGGTTTACCTGGAGGATCTCCACAACGGGAGGGTCTACGCCGTGCAACCCCAACGGATAAAGGATCGTCACCCGCCGTTTTCCAGCTTCAAGATCCCGAATCTCTTGATCGCTTTGGAAACCGGAGCAGTCGACGGACTGGACTCCCCCATCCCTTATCATCCCGAGCAGCGTCCGGCTTTCGAGTTCTGGCCGGCGGATTGGGCTCAGGACCAGACCCTCAGGACGGCTTTCCGGCGTTCGGCCGCCTGGGCCTTTCAAGATCTCGCGCTGCAGGTGGGGGACGAAGCTTACCAGGGCTACCTCTCTCATTTCAGTTATGGAAACGAAGTGGGTAAAGGAGATGAGTTCTGGCTGGACCGCTCCCTACAGGTTTCGCCTAAAGAGCAAGTCGATTTTTTGAGGAAACTTCTCACCAACCAGTTGGAAGTTGCGCCTCTTCACCTGGAGTTGCTCCGGGAAGTGGCTCAAGCTAAAAGTGTTGAAGGGTTTACCCTGTACGGCAAGACCGGAGCCGGACCGCTCAAAGCAAATGACTTCTCAGGACCCTTCGAGGGCTGGTACGTGGGCTGGCTGGAGCGCCCCGGGCAGGCTCCTCTGGCCTTTGCCCTGTGGACCCAGGGGCCCAGCTTTCAAGCCATCCGTGATTATCGCCGCCAGGCCGTGGAACGATTGTTGGAAGAGTCCGGATTTCTGCCTTTAAATTGGAACGCCGAACCTCACTCCGGTAAAAGCTGATTGAAGACTCGGCGCCAGTTGCCTCCCACCACCTTGGCCACGTCCTCCTGGCCCCATCCGGCGTCGAACATATGTTGCACGAGTTTGTGCACGTGGGTGGGGTCGAGCAGGTCGTTGGGCAGAAACCTAACCCCGTCGTAGTCGCTACCCAGGGCCACGTGATCGATCCCGATCAACTCCACGGCGTGCTCCAGGTGGCGGAAAACATCTTTGGAGGAAACCTCTTCGGTGGGCTTGGAACTGAGAAAGTCCGGCACGTAGGTGATGCCCACCACGCCACCCGTCCCGGCCAATTTGACCAGTTGATCTTTGGTCAGATTGCGCTCGATATCCACGAACTCCGCGCAGCAGGCGTGGGTGTTGATCAAGGGACGCCCGTCCATCAATCGCAAAAGATCGTAAAACCCTTTGCGGGAGAGGTGGGCGCAGTCCACGGCCATCCCCAGCTTCAGGCACATTCGTACCAACTTCTTGCCGTCATCGGTCAACCCGTACCGCTTGTTGTTGTCGGGGGTGCAGCCACCGGCAGCCCAGTTATTCACGTTGTGGGTTAGCCCCACCGAGCGAAAGCCGAATCGCCAGAATAGCTCCAGCACGTCCAGATCAGCCAGCAGCGGAGCCACCCCCTCCAGGGTCAGCATCATGTGACGCCCCCCCTGCTCGGCCACCTTTTCCAGATCTCCCCTGGTCCGTACCAGGGAACTGCCCTCGCCCATCCCTTCACAAGCACGATGGGCGAACTGGGCAATCCAAAGAGCGGTCACGGTACCCTGGTGCCGGGTGATGTGGGGAGGAATGTAGACCGCCATCAACTGCAGATTGAGACCGGACTTTTTCATCCTCTCGGCGTCGATATGAAACGCCTCGGTCCCCGCCCCCGACACAAAGTCGGAACCGGCAAACGCTACCCGCGCGAATGTATCGGCGTGACCGTCACAGAAGAAATGATCGTATAAAAACTGCTGCGCATCCACAATGGCGGCAGTGTTCTCAGCCCCAATCGCTTCTTCCTCGCGACACGCGAAGAGTTTGTTCGTTCAGAACCCCGGTTTACAATCTGTTCATACTTCCTTCCACCCGCTATGGGATATTCGCCCCACAACAGGAGCTCAGACCACTACGCTAATCAAATGACCATAAGGTCTCTTCGGAGTTCTATAATATGAATATTCAAGCAACAGCTGTACGGCCTAACATCACCAGGCCTCAAGTACAACAGCAGACCATCCAACAAGAAGCCCCTCAGGCCCAGGAATCAGTCACCTTCAGCGGTGGCAACGGGGTCGGCTGGGGAGATGCCGCCGTCGGTCTCGTCACGGGTGTGGCTACCGGCGCCGTCACCGGCGTGGGTGCCGGACTCAGCGCCGTGAAACACTCGGCCCTCGGTACCGTAGAAGCTTACAAAGCCCTGTGGACCAACGAAACCATCGGACCGGTTCTGAAAACCGCCATGGGTGCGCTGCTACCGGTGGCCACCGTGGGTGTACCGATCCTCTCAGCTCTCGGCGGCGCCGCTTACGGTCTCTACGCCGGATTCGTGGAAGGCGCCACCAACGGGATGGCTGCGGGTCTGAGCAAAGGCCTCAAAGACGTCTCCAAATTCGAGAACGAACTGGCTCCTTCGGTGCGCCGGGGCATCCAAGAATTTGGAGAGAGCAAACTCGGAGAAGGCGAGCAAGCCTTCGACATCTCGCCTGTGCGTGGTCTGGCCGCCGTGGGTGCCGGACTGGGCAACACCGTGGTCGGCGGGGTCGGTATCGGCCTCTCCACCGCAAGCCAGATCCCCGAGGCGTTTATCACCGCCAACCGAGCCATCCACCAGAGCGACATGGGCATGCCGCTGAAAACCGTTTCTCACGCCGTGTCTCTGCCGCTGGCCGTTCTGGCCGCTCCCCTGGGAGTCGTCGGCGGAGCCCTCTTCGGCCTGGGTGCCGGTGCTTACCACGGCTACAACGACGGCTTTGTCGAGTCGTTCCAGAAAAACGTCGAGTACGTCGGTGAATACCACAAAATGGTCGACGATGGACTGGCCAAAATGGCCGAAGAACTGGTGAAGGATCCTCGGACCTAATCGCTTCTTCCTCAGGAAAAGCTCCCGCCTTGGCGGGGGCTTTTTTTGATCTGGGTCAAGGAGAAGCCGAACCGCCGCCTCCTAGAATCGACTATGAAGTTTTTATTACGACTTTTTCCATTGATTCTTTGTTTATTGACGGGGTACGCCGGGGCCGACGAGGCTGGACCGGTCCCGATCAGGGTGGAGCCTGAGTCAACTCCCTCCGGAGAGGCGGCCTTCCTGGGCCCGCTTCGTCGGGTGGAGGTGGGGGACATCAGCATCGGCTTTCGGCAGTTTGGCTCGGGGCCGCCGGTGGTCCTGGTCATGGGGTTTTCAGGAACCACGCAACTCTGGGACGTGGCTCTCTTGGGCAGCCTGGCCGAGGAACACCAGGTGACCATCTTCGACAACCGAGGGGTCAATGAAACCACCCGCGGTACCGCTCCTCTCACCATGGAGCAAATGGCCGATGATACTGCAGGTTTCCTGGAGGCGGTGGCTCCGGAAGCGGTGGTGGTGGGGTGGTCCATGGGAGGAGAGATCGCTCTCACCATGTTGGTGAGACAACCCGAGGCTTGCAAAGCAGTGATCGCCTGTGGCTCCGACTTCGGTGGACCTCACGCGCTCGAACCCACCGAGGACGTCCTGGCGGTCTTGAACGACCCCGAAGCCCCCCCGGAAAAGCTGCTGGCGCTCCTCTTTCCGGATAGCCCGGAAGGTATGACTTCGTTGGTTCGCTTCGCCCGGGGTACCGAGGTCATGCCAGAGGGCCATCTCGATCCGGTGGTCTTACAAGAGCAGTCGGCCGCTGAGGAGGCCTTCGCCGAGAGCAGCAGCACCTACGACGGCCTGCCCCAAGTCCAAAAACCGGTGATCGTGGTGGGGGGCGAGCTGGACCCCGTGGTCCCGGTAGGAAACGCGCATCTGGTGGCCAAGCGGGTCCCAGGAGCGCGTCTGGAAATCTTTGAGGGAGCTAGCCACGGCATGCTCTTTCAAGACAGTGAGCGACTGGTGAAACTGGTGAGGGAATTGACGAGGGATTAGCAGTCTGAGTCAAACGGCTGGGCTAACTTCGTGAATCGAGAGCATGCCACGCCAGGCCGCATGCTTCGAACTCGCCGCGCATAAGCCCAATGCATGCCGCGCCAGGCCGCATGATCATGCCGCGCGGGGCCGCATGCCGATAAGAGTGGATGACCCTGTGGACGGCGCGAAAGGTTTGGAGCACGCTTCAGTTTTAGGGAAGATCAACAGGCACGTCGACGGAGGTCTGCCTCAAACTCGGGAGTTTGGTTGATATTGAGCTGCGCCATACTATACAGGTACCATACATATGGGTTTAAGGGAATTTTTCACATACCGTTTGTGGTGACTCGACTATAGTCGAGTCATGCAACAGCGAACTGTGAAGCCTCGGACCGAAGAGGCACCTATTTTCCTCGGAATGCGTGGGCAACACCTCGAGAAGCTCGATGGCGGTTTGGTGATGGGTCTCTGGGAACAGGATTTGCCCAAGGATTTTGAATTCCGCGCTTACTGTCATGTGGCCGACTACTTCGCCGTCTATTGTTCGGCCCAGGGCTATCTTCTGGAGTTCACCGAATGGAACAGTCTAGGCAAGGTTTTTCGTGCCCTTCGCCTGTCCTACCAACCCTCGAGAGATCAGATCAAGACACTCTTTTTCGATAGGACTACAGGCGGAAGCTGGTGTTTCGAGATGATGGATTTTGACGATCTGTCAGACGAGGATCGACCGGGTTCGCCCGAGACACTCTAGAACACGCGGATGAGTGAGCCCTACCTCCATTCTTAGCAAGTAGGTAAGCCCTTGGAACGAGCGGGCATCTTCGGAGCACCCGCTTAGTCGTAGCCAACCCTTTCCCAAAAAAAATTCTCTCGGTGCACTAGACGTTCGCAAAGTTGGTGGGATACATCCAATAAGCACACTTCTTGGTCGGCTCTCGAAACAAAAATTCGAGGGCTTTTCTTTTTTCACGGGGGAGTGGTTTATTTTTGGGTGACGGGTCCATCCAGTCAGGTGTTTGTAAACTCGCCGCGCATAAACCCAATGCATGCGGCGCCGTGCCGCATGCTTCGAACACAACTGACTGCAGCAACGGGCCCGCCGCATGTTCACGTCACCCTTTCCCTAAAAAATTTTCTCTCGCAGCACTAGACGTTCGCAAAGTTGGTGGGATACATCTAGCAAGCACACTTCTTGGTCGGCTCTCGAAACAAAATTCGAGGGCTTTTCTTTTTTCGGGGGGAGTGGTTTATTTTTGGATGACGGTTCATCCAATCAGGTGTTGCAAACACTCCGCACGCAAGCCCAGTGCATGCCGTGCCGTGCCGCATGTTCATGCCACCCGGCGCCGCATGCTTGCATGCTTCGAACGCGCCGCGCATAAACCCAGTGCGTGCCGCACCGTACCGCGAAAACCCAATGCGTACCGCGCCGTGTCGCATGATCATGCCATTCCAGGCCGCATGCTTCGAACACAACTGACCGCAGCAACGGGCCCGCCGCATGTTCACGTCACCCTTTCCCTAAAAAAATTTCTCTCGCAGCACTAGACGTTCGCAAAGTTGGTGGGATACATCTAGCAAGCACACTTCTTGGTCGGCTCTCGAAACAAAATTCGAGGGCTTTTCTTTTTTC
>Ga0172382_10005567_pt1 | contig 18749 bp, 12 predicted proteins | sample Leawel138RmetaG_FD_122245 | JGI IMG/M metagenome (GOLD analysis project Ga0172382, IMG submission 122245) | Leachate microbial communities from a municipal landfill in Southern Ontario, Canada - Leachate well 138R metaG | ecosystem: Engineered > Solid waste > Landfill > Unclassified | place...
CCGGCCCCTTTTGTTTTGTAAATCAATTGAAGCAGACTTTGGGGTAAATGCACCCCGTCGGCAATGATCTCGACCGTCATCTCGTCGATCAGGAAGGCACTTTCAATCACCCCTGCATAGCGGAAGGCGTTGCGGCGGGTTACGCCCGACATGCCTGAATACAGGTGGGTTATATGGGTAAACCCGTTTTCAAAGGCCTCAATCACTTCCTCACAGATCGCGTCGGTATGGGCAATCGATGGCAAAATGCCGTGGCGGTTCATAAACCTTCCGAATTCCATCGCTCCTTTTAACTCAGGAGCCGCGCTCCATCGGATAATGTCTTTCGATTCGCGGACGATCGGTTCATATTCGGCCGGATCCGGATCATGGATAAATTTTGGATCCTGGGCCCCACGTTGTGTCAACGAGAAATAGGGGCCTTCCAGATGCATTCCCAGCATTTGCGCGCCCCTGGTATTCTTGCTCGACGCTTCCCTGAAGATGGACAAGGTGTGTTTTAACTCGGCCAGGCTGCTGGTCAGGGTGGTCGGCACCAGCGTGGTCGTTCCGTGACGGGCATGCATCTCGGCAGCGCCCAGAAATGCTTCCACGGTGCCGTCCATGAAATCGTGCCCCCCCGCGCCGTGCGTATGCATGTCAATGAATCCCGGCGCTACATATCTTCCTTCCGCATCCAGGATCGTCGCCCCGGCAAAGGGAACATCGTCCGGTTCCATTCCCGCGATCATCCCGTCTTCTATCCAAAGTGCATGGTCCGTGATAGACCTGTACGGCGTGATGATCTTCCCGTTGACGATCTTTAGCCGCTTGCTTTTCGAATCCATAGTGATGTATTTATTCTGCGATTATTTTGACGCTTTTTTAAAAGACCAGCTTTTAACACGGTACCCGTAATAGGCGTAATAAACCAGGTAAATGTAACAGGGTAACAACACCCAGTAAGCCGTGTGTGTATCGTAGAGATCGGCAAAATAGCCGTAAATGAGCGGTACGATGGCGCTTCCGCACAGGCCCATGATCAGGATGGACCCGCCCATTTTTGTAAAGCGGCCCAGTCCGTTGAGTGCAAGCGGCCATATTGTTGACCACATCAGCGAGTTGGAAAGCCCCAGTATGACCAGAAGCCAGATGGAAAGATTTGTGGTATGACCAAGAAAGGCGACCTGGCCACGCACCAGGAAGAATAACAGGGTCAGCACGATGGCCGACGTGGTGCAAATCCGCAGTACCTTGAGATGATTAATGAATTTCGGGATCAGGACAATGCCCAACAAAAAGCCAAACATGGTGATACCTAAAATATAAGAGGGGAATACTTTGGCTTCGGATAACGGCAACCCTAACGATTGCGCATACCCGATCACCGTGTTGATCCCTGTAACCTGTGAGCCTACATGCAGAAAGATGGCTACGGCGCCAAGAATCAAATACGGAAACGCAATGATACTCTTCTTGCCCGAATTGGCATTGGCTACATCCGCGTTCTCGTTGTTGGTGTCGATTTCAGGCAATATTGAATACCTGATCATTAATCCAATCCCGAAAAGAACGACTGCCATGCCCGCGTAAGGAACGATCACCCGTCGGATCAATTCATTTAACGCGGCTTCTTTTGCTGCTTCGTCCATGAACGGGATCTGACTGAACAGTTCGGTATCGGTGGGCCTGAGGATTGCGGCGGCCAGCAATAACGGAGCAATGATCCCGGCAGTCTTATTGCAGACACCCATGATGCTCATGCGTTGCGCGGCCCTTTCGTGTGAGCCGATCATGGTGATATAGGTATTTGCGGCAGGTTGCAGGATCGCCAGTCCTGTGCCTATTGAAAAGAGCCCGATCAGGAACACCCCGTAGATTCGGGTTAGCGCTGCCGGCACAAAGATCAGCGCACCCAACGCCATAATGGAGAAACCGATCATGATCCCTTTTTTGAACCCAAATTTTTCCAACAGGTGTGCTGCCGGAATGGCCATAATAAAATAGGCAATATAAAAGGCAAAGGCGACTAATAAAGACTGGACATTATTTAATTCGCAGGAAATTTTAAAATATGGAATTAAAATTGCGTTGATCCAGGTTGTAAACCCGAAAATAAAAAACATCAGCCCAATGATGGCGATCGAAATGATCGTAGCCCAGTTTTCTTTTGTTTTTTGTATCGTTTGACTTGGTTTATTTTTCATAAGTGTTATTTTCTTTTATTTGATTAATTTCTTCCGGATATGGTACCCGTGCGTTCCTCCGTTTTCCGGTTTCCGTTTTCCGGTCTCCGTTATAACACCATTTCCCATCCTTTTTCGTATTTCCGTGACCAAAGTTTGGCGGCCTCCTTGTCTTTGACAATGTGTCCGTTCGCCGGATCAATGTCGAGCGACCGGCCTACGCGCTGGGCGATATTTCCCAACTGAACCAGCAAGGTACTCTTGTGTCCGGAGTCAATATCGGAGTGCAGGGTTGCACCCCCGGTGATGCCGTCGAAGAAATTTTGGATATGTAGGCCATCCAGTTGTTGGGCCGGACTGGCTGGATTGAGGGGATCAATTTTTTCTTTATCGGCCACGGTCTTGATTTCCTTTCCGGTGACATCATAAACCGTATAGCCGTTTCCTCCGGTGATCAGGAGCGAACCTTTGTCGCCAAAGAAGAAGGCTCCTACCGATGATCCTTCAATTCCACGGGCATTGCAGCTCCGTCCTTCCCAGGTCATGGTGAATCCTTCCTTGAAATCGATCGTGATGACCTGTGTGTCAGGTGTCTCCCAGTCGTCCTGGTAGTGAAACCTCCCTCCGTTGGAACTCACGCGAACAGGATAATCCACGCCTGCCCCCCAGCGCAGCAGGTCGACCATGTGTGTGCCGTTGTTCAGGGCTTCGCCGGTGCCCCAGTGCCAGAACCAGTGCCAGTTGTAGTGAACGTAGTTGTCCTTGAAGGGCATGCGCGGAGCCGGTCCCTGCCAGAGGTCCCAGTTGAGCCAGTCCGGAACACTTGCTTCCTTGCCGGTGCCGATCGATGGCCGTTTGTTGGTGTACCAACTTTTGCCGAAGTAAGGTTTGCCGATCACGCCGGCGTTCAGCCCTTCAATCGCCTTGATCACGTTGGGCCACGAGCGGCGCTGGTTGCCCATCTGCAGGACTTTTTGATATTTTGCAGCGGCTTTGACCAGTATCTCGCCTTCCTCCGGACTGTGACTGCAGGGTTTTTCAAGGTATACATGTTTGCCGGCCTTCATGGCGAGCAGGGCAGCCGGTGCGTGCCAGTGGTCGGGTGTCGCGATGACCATGGCATCCAGGTCGCGGTCTGCCAGGGCATCCCTGAAATCAGGTACTGCTTTCGGTTTGCTGCCGGTGATGTTGGCAACACCTTCGATGCATTTTTCTGCCGCCCTGGTGTCGACATCGCAGATCGAAACCACGTGACAGTTTTTTTGACGGGCAAAGTTGGTGGCCAGGGCCATTCCCCTGGAGTTGACGCCCATCACACCCACATTGATCCGGTCGTTGGCGCCGATGATATTCCGGTAACTTTTGGCGCTGAATCCCTGCAACGCGCCTCCAAATGAGAAGGCAGCGGTTCCGAGCACCGTCGTTTTGATAAAGTCTCTCCTGTTATTTTCCATGATTGTTAGATTTTCAGTGTTTTTTTACTTTCTTTTTGGGCCTTTTCCATGACCTCTTTCATCGACACCGGAATGCCGCCCTTCTTCTTGCTCAGGTCGGCGGCTTCCATGAAGGCCATAATTTCAAGGGTTTCTTCTTCCGGCACAGGGATTTCCCCGGTCCGGAAAAAGTGGACGATCCCGGACAGCAGGGGATTGTAGCCGTTATAAGAACCAAGTGTCACGATGGCTTTTTCACCAAAAACGGTTCCCCCGTATCCTGCCTTTTTGCCGCGTAAGCCGCGGAAAGAGCCAATTCGTCCGTCATCCCAGGTGCCGACTGCGACGTCGGTATCCGGGGTCGTGATACGAACCACGGTCTGACAGCCCGCGCCCATGGCCGTGAAAAGCGTTTCCACGCCGTGTATCCCATACCAAACCAGGTCGGGATGTGTTTTTTCGATGTGGCAGGGACTGTAGGTCTCTGCTCCCAGGACTTTTCCTGCTTCCCCTTTTTTGATGCCGTCCATCCCTTTAATGTAGCGGAGCGATGAGGCGGAAAATACCGGAACCTGGTAATGACGCGCGGCATCGAAGATGGCCATGGCATCGGAAAGGCGCGCCGCGATGGGTTTATCGATAAACATGCGTTTCCCTGCTTTCAGTACAGGGATGGCCTGCTCCAGATGGCGGCGGCCATCGTTGGTTTCAAGCAGGATCACATCCGTTTTGGTCAGCAAGGTGTCGATGGAATCGACGACCTCCACCCCGAATTTCCGGACTTCCTGGATATAGCCATCGATTCTTTTTACACTCGATTCAATATCAAGACTTCCTTTTGGGTAAGCCGCTACGACCTGATAGCCGCCAAAAGTATCTCCTGCTTTAGGGTCATTCAACGCTTTGGTGAAGGCGATGCTGTGCGAAGTATCGAGACCAATGATCCCTACGCGCAATCCTTTGGATTTCCGTTGAGCCATCAGTGATGTGCTGAACGAAATCCCGGCGCCGGTAACGGCGCTTGTCCTGATAAAATTTCGCCTGTTAATCATAGTTAGTTTTTTAATTCTTTTTGAACGTGTCAATTATTCTTGGTGAAATGAAATTTGAATCTTCAGTCGCAGAAAATAGTCGAAGAATCTGTAAATCTGCTCATTCGATTCCTCATTGGGCGAATGTTCCGGCCTGTTGGTCATTGCGACCCGGTTTTGACAGCCCAGCAGTTTGTTCACCCGGACCGCGTGATTCAGGGCGATCCAGCGTTCGGGCGGATCTTCCGAGCCGCCCGACACCAGGAACGGTCTGGGAGCCATCAGGGCATGGAGTTCAGTCAGGTCATATCCTTCCTTTCTTAATTTCGGGTATAACCCAAAGGCCGGATTGTCTCCGGTGATGAGCCCGCGTTTTCGCCACGGTTTGGGATGATAACCCAGATACCACGGTTCCCAGTAATTGACGGCAGAACGTCCTTCTTCAAAGACAATTCCCGGGTCTGACCAGACGGCACAGGCGAATTTTTCGTACAGGCATGAAGCGAACATGGCCCATTTCCCGCCAAACGAATGGCCCGCGATCCCGATCCGGGTGGAATCGACGTCGTCAATTTCGGACAGCACCTGCCAGGCATTGGCGGCTGCGTAAGCTAACATCGATAACGGCTGCACCCGGGCATTTCCAATATCGGGATAATACAGGGAAAACTCCTGTCTCGCGGAGGCTTCACGCGTGCCGACCGACAGGGTGGCAAACCCTCTTTTAACCAACTGGTATGCGAAATCACGGTACGGTTTTCCATTGATGCCGATGGCCGTTTCAGGTTCATAGAATACAGTGATCACCGCTGGCTTTTTGCCTTTTCCGTCGGGGATCAGCAGGTATCCGTCTGTTTTCTCACCGGGAGTCCAGTAAAAGCGGATATGGTGCTGGGTGAAATTTTCCCGCCGGACCGACTCCAGGTATTCCGGCTGTTGACCAGTAATTAGCGGCGGCCATTGCCCCATGAGCTCATGCCACCGATCAAGAATTTCTTCTCTTCTTTTTTTCCAATCCGCCGGTGTCTTTACCGTGTCGCCGTTATAAAATGTGAGCGGAGAGCGGAAGTCGCCAAATTGATCCGCATATTGGGCGGGAGGAATGAAAAAAGGCTGCAGCCCGCGTTCGACATCGTCATTCTGAATCCCGGAAACAGCACGCGGAAGAACCGGCTTCAGGCAAAAAGCGTGGAATGCCAGGACAAGACTCAAGAAAAGTGTCAATCGCAGGTGTCTCATTTTCGTTCTATTGGCAGTCAGGAATTGCTGTTTTAAAATTAGAAATAATGCCGAAAAAAATCCCTAACGTTCCAACAAAAATAGAAATTCCGCACGATTACGCAATCGTTTGTGTAAATTTTTTCATTTTTCCTCCTTATTTGCGTTCAGAAGGAAGAACTGACGAGCCGGTGAAGGACCCTGAAGAATCTCTTGCGAAAGCCGATAAATCGATTGCTTTTCCTGCGATCATCTTTATTCAGGATTTTCGCGATGTATGGTAATCTTGTTTCGATCTCCGGTCTTTTAAAAAAAAAGATGCAGGTTTCGGTTTATATGATTAAAATTGCGGGACGTATTAAAAATCGATTTCATGAACAGCAATCAATCATTGGCAGAAGATCTGGTTTTACGCCGGGAGCGGCTTCAGTCGGCCATGCAGCGACAAAACACGGAAGCCTGTATCCTTACAAGCAGCATCAATATTTTTTATTTGACGGGAGTGATTTACGCCGGTTATCTCTATGTTCCTGCAACAGGAAAGCCCGTTCATTTTGTCAAAAGGCCTGAAGGTTTTTCGCTTGCCAATTCCGTCCCGGTTCAGAAACCGGAACTGATTCCGGATGCCTTGAAAAACCTGCGACTTCCGCTTCCTTCGACGGTTTTTTTGGAGACTGACGTGCTTTCCTGGAACAATTGCCTGCGGTTGCTCCATGCCCTGGGGCTCTCTGAAGCGGGGAATGCATCGGCTTTGTTAAGGTCCCTTCGGAAGGTCAAAACTCCGTACGAGATCGGAATGACCCGGCAAAACGCCCGGCAGCATGAGAAGGTCTATGAAGCCGTTCCTTCCCTTTACCAAAAGGGCATGACCGACATCGGACTGCAGGTAGAATTGGAGTATTGGATACGGCAACATGGTTCGCTGGGTATTTTCAGAACTTTTGGCGAGAATATGGATGTTCACATGGGGATTGTTCTTTCGGGTGACAACGCCGGAAATCCGTCACCCTTTGATTATGCCCTGGGAGGGGAAGGGATTTCGCCGGCATTGCCGGTGAGTGCGAACGGGTCTGTGATCCGGGAAGGGCAGACGGTGATGGTCGATATGGCCGGGAATTTTACACCCTGGATGACCGATATTACCCGGGTGTATGCCCTGGGGAAGCTTCCCGAATTGGCGTACCGGGCCCATCAGGTATCGCTCGAAATCCATCAGGCTTTTCTGGAGACTGCCAAACCCGGGACCGCCTGCGCGGCATTGTATGAGCTCTCTGTGGAAATAACCCGGAAAAACAAGCTGGAATCGTTTTTCATGGGAACCCGGCAACAGGCCAAATTCGTGGGGCACGGGGTGGGCCTCGAAATCAATGAGCCGCCGGTGTTGATGGCCCGTTCACGGGAAGCGCTGGAGCCGGGTATTGTTTTTGCCCTGGAACCCAAGTATGTCATTCCCGGTGTTGGCGCGGTGGGGATTGAAAATACCTACCTGGTGACATCTTGCGGTCTTGAAAAGCTGACGATCGTAAAAGAAGATATCACCGCGCTGTAGACAGCGGTCCGATAAATGGCATGGTTATCTTTACAACCTGAAGCGCAATATCAGGCCTGTAAAATTCGTTTATTGGTATGTTTTGTGATTTTTAAAATTTATCTGGTTCGTCGAAAATTCCGGAGGTTTCATATAAATTGGACAAGGCATACAATGGCAGGATGATCACCTTGTTGTTCACAATACCGAAATTTTCGAGAGAACACCTGACGCCCTGGGGCAAGTGTTTTTCTTCCATCATCCGGTACAAGCTTTTCATCGAACCTGATGTTCCTGCTTTTACTTCGATCGGGAGTACCTGCATGTCATACCCGATTACATAGTCGACTTCCGCCTGTCCGCCGCGCTTGATATTCTGCCAATAATATAAGTCATGTTTTCGGGATGGTGCATTATATTTCAATAATTCCAGGCCGGCAACCATCTCGGTAATACTTCCCTTATTGACCAAATCTGTGGCTGTGCCGGCCAGTATTAATTGCGATATCCCGGATGTGCCGATCTGCTCCATATTCAGTAGCCGCAGCGATAAGCCGCTATCTATAAACAGATATTTGATAAACTTCTCGTTAATTTCCGCTCCCAGTGGCAAGCCGTTTGCGGATGTGTGGATAACCGGTTTGATCAATCCGGCATCTTTCAGCAGTTCCAATGCTTCCTTAACTTTTTCAACCCGATAATCTCCGCGTACACTGCTGTAAACGAACTTTTCTCCTATCTGGTGAGCAACACTGCGGAGTGTCTGACGAAGCAACATTGGATCGATCCGTTCCGCATACTTGGAGAAGTCATCCTCATACGTTTGGATAATGTCGTCCTGTACCTGCAGACATTGCAGGTAATCGCCGGTTTCCACCCATGCGGTAACCGCTTCCGGCATGCCCCCGACCATCAGATAGGTACGAAAACGCTCGATAAGCCTGCCGTGAAGCGCGTCGAACAAGGGATTCCTGAAAGTGGCATTGCGCTTGGCTGTTATCCAACTGTTGTCGCCCGTGGCCGCAAGAAATTCGTCGAATGACATCGGGTACATAAACAATGAGCGGATACGTCCGACGCCGAACGAAGTCATATTTTTTAAAGCGAATTCCAATAATGAACCGGCTGCAACAATGTGCAGCTCAGGGAAATCTTCATAAAAAAACCAGAGGCTATGTACAGCTTTGGGACAGGATTGTATTTCATCCAGAAACAAAAGCGTTTTACCCGGCGCTACCGGTACGCTGTAGAATATGGAAAGCCGGGCGGCAATCTCCCGGGGCGGAAGATCCGCCTCGAAAATTTCATTTATTTGGGGTTGTTTCTCGAAATTAGCCTCGATAAAATATTCAAACGATTTTGCAAAATGCCGGATGGCAGATGACTTTCCCACTTGCCGTGCGCCACGCAACAGCAACGGTTTGCGTGTGCGACTGTCCTTCCACTCAAGAAGGTGGGAATCAATTGTCCTTGTAAAGTATGTTTTTTCCATGCCTGTTAGCTGTTGTTGGGTACAAAATTAGCTCTATTTGTAAAAAGTCAGGCCATAAATATGCTGTTTTTTGTAAAAAGTCAGGTATAAAATGCGAGTAAATTTGTAAAAAGTCAGGCATTGATGACGTGACTTTGTCTTTAACTGAAAAAGGTTGACAGAGAAGGTTCAACGTATAAGGTTTACAATTTCATTGTTTTATTCCTACACTGGTTGTCAGTTCCGGTGAAATTTTTGAAAAAAGTGATGCTGTCGGGTCAGGGGTCATCCTGTTTTTTCACACTTTATAGATAGAAACAGATCAATTCAGGATGACTGACGGACACAGAATATATGAATTAGCGGATAAATGGCTGAAGGGGACCATCACCGAAAAAGAAAAGCAGGGGTTTGAGGAATGGTATAACCGGGAAGCAAAACAACATCCGGAATGGACACGCGACCCCGATGAACAGAGTATGCGGGACAGGCTCTACCGGAGTATTCTGAGGAACATCGAACCACGGGAAAAAGGCAGTACCCTTCTCATTTCCCGCAGGAGACAATTTTATAAATGGTCGTCTGTTGCCGCAGCGCTTGTCGTCCTTTTTGTGACCGGTATTTGGTTTTTTCAGTACCATGATTTTCTAAACCACTTGCAAGACAAGGAAAGTCATCTTCGCGTCGACCTTCCCCCCGGCCGCGAAGCCGCCACCCTGATCCTGGCCGATGGGTCGGTGATTGACCTGGATACCATTCAAAACGGAGAAGTAACCGTCCAGGGAAAAACGATTATCAGGAAGCAAGGCGGACAGGTTGCTTATGTTCCTTCAACTGAAAAAGAAAAGATGCCGGTTTTGTACAATACGATCAACACGGCCCGGGGCCACCAGTACCAACTGGTCTTGCCCGACAGCACCCGGGTCTGGTTAAACTCCGCATCAAGCCTGTATTATCCGGCTGCTTTCTCCGGCGACGCGCGACTGGTAGAGTTAACCGGCGAAGCTTATTTTGAAGTGGCAAGAAATGCCTCTACGCCTTTCCTGGTGAAAGTGAACGGTGTAGAAGTGGAAGTGCTGGGAACACGTTTTAATATTCATGCATATACCGATGAAGGGGCGGTGGAGACGACGTTGCTGGAAGGATCGGTCAATGTGAAAAATGAAGGGCGGTCAGTTCTGATTATGCCGGGGGAACAGGCCGTAATCAGAAGCAATAAAGCGGAGATCGGTGTCAGTGAAGCGGATCTTGATCAGGTGATGGCCTGGCAAAAGGGTTTCTTCGAGTTTGACAACACGGAGCTACCGGCCATTATGCGCCAGATCAGCCGGTGGTATGATGTGGATATCCGGTATGAAGGTCAGCCCGGTACTAAGAAATTTGGCGGGCGCATCAGTAAAAATCTGAACATGAGCGACGTTCTTGCGCTGCTGGAAGCAAACGGGGTACGTTTCGTCCTCGATGGAAAGACGCTGACTGTCAGACCGTGAAGGCAGACTCAAGGCGCAAGAAGTCGTAAGTGTCAAGATGCAAGACATGAAGACAAGAACAAGAACTGGAAAACGGAAATCGGACACGGGAGACCGAAAACCGGAAACCGGAAACTTTAAACTGAAATAGCAATAGCAACAACAGAAACCAGTAACCTAAAATTTTAAACCTAAGCGATATGAAAAAAACGTAACCTTCTCTTCTTCCTGCTGCTTAAGAAAAAAACCGGACCAAGCGTGCGGCAAAGTCCGGTACCGTCCTGGGCAGTATCAGAATCTTGTGTGTAGAATTGATGATGACTAAACCCAAAACAAGGTAAAAATATGGATTTAAATTTTAAAAAATTTAGTCTGTGGTATAAAATTTTGCGTGTGATGAAACTGACAGCCTTTATATTATTGGTTTTCACCATGCATATTAGTGCCAGCGGGCTCTCGCAAAACGTGACCCTTGCTGTAAAAAATACGCCGGTTCAAAAAGTGTTAAAACAAATATCACGACAAACCGGGGTGTCGATTATTTACAGTGAATCCTATTTCGACGACTCCGACCGGGTAACTTTTGATGTGAATAACATGCCGGTTAAGGATGTGCTGGATTTGTGTCTCGAAGCGAATGACTATTCTTATGAAGTGGAGAACGGAATGGTCATTATCCGGCGGGTGATGAAAGTCCCGCAACCCCGGCAACAGGATAATCTGATAAAAGGAAAAGTAACGGACAGCGACGGGAAGCCTTTGCCCGGGGCAACGATCACGATCGTCGGAACAACACGCGGGGTGATCACGGATACAGACGGAACCTATTCTATTGAGGCTGAACCGCGGGACAAACTGGTTTTTTCTTTTGTTGGCATGGAAAGCCAGATCATTGATGTGGGCAACCAGAAGACGATCAATGTCCGCATGAAAGAAAAAGCGGATGAACTGGAGGAAGTAACAGTCGTGGCCTTTGGCAAGCAGAAAAAGGAGAGTGTCATTTCGGCAATCCAGACTGTTAATACCAAAGAGCTGCGCGTACCTTCAAGTAATCTCACCACCGCTTTTTCCGGTCGCATTGCCGGGATGATATCCTATCAAACCAGTGGAGAACCTGGACGAGATGATGCCGACTTCTTTATCCGGGGCGTCACATCTTTTGGAACGGGCAAAGTGAATCCACTGATCCTGATAGACAACGTGGAAGTAAGTTCATCCGATTTGGCTAAAATGCATCCGGACGATATTGCCAGCTTTTCGATATTGAAAGATGCCACGGCAACTGCTTTGTATGGTGCGCGCGGGGCTAATGGCGTGGTTCTGGTCACAACAAAGGAAGGACGTGAAGGAAAGGTTCAGGTGTCCTTAAGGATCGAGAATTCGTTCTCGGCACCAACAAAAAAAATTGAGATGGCGGACCCCATCACTTATATGGAATTGGCCAATGAAGCGGTATCTACCAGAGATCCTTTGGCTCCCACACCGTATTCAAAAAACAAAATTGACAATACCAGCCGGGGTACTAATCCTTATGTGTACCCTGCAATCGATTGGATGGACATGCTTATACGTGATGTAGCCATGAACCAGCGGGTAAACCTGAATATCTCAGGAGGCGGGACGTTGGCGCGTTATTATGTTGCCGGCTCTTTTTCGCAGGATAATGGTATCCTGAACGTAGACAAACGGAACAATTTCAATAATAACATCGATTACAAGAAGTACCTGCTTCGTTCCAATATCAATATCAATCTGACCAAATCTACGGAAATGGTCGTCCGGTTGCACGGAGCGTTTGATGATAACAAAGGTCCGCTTAACGGCGGGAACGATATGTACAAAAAAATACTCCAGGTAAGTCCCGTGCGGTTTCCGGCATACTATGAGCCGGACGAAACATTCAAGAACGCCGGTCATATTCTTTTCGGAGGTTACGGAGGCAGTGAAAGTTCAAGCCAATACATGAACCCTTACGCGGAAATGCTGAAAGGCTACAAACAGGCAAGTACATCCACCATGATGGCGCAACTTGAACTGAAACAGGATTTCAGTCATTGGATCGAAGGTCTGACGGCCCGCCTGTTAGGCAGTACTACCCGGTATTCTGCTTTCGATATGTCGATGCGTTACAGTCCTTTTTATTATGAGGTCATGCAATATGACAGGCTTAAAGATGACTATTGGCTGACAGAATTAAACTCTTCCGGGACCGGAAGAGGTACTGAATATCTTGATTATTATCCTGGTAGTAAAACAGTGAACAGTTCTTTCTATGGCGAAGCATCGATTGCCTACAACCGGACATTTGCAGAGCGGCATGCTCTTAGCGGGATGTTGGTGGGGATTGCCCGCAATTATCTGACTGCTAATGCGTCAACTTTGTCTGCTTCCCTGCCTCAGCGCAATCTGGGATTGTCCGGACGTTTTACTTATGCCTACGACGGACGGTATCTTTCTGAGTTTAACTTCGGATACAATGGTTCTGAAAAATTCGACAAAGGCCACCGTTGGGGTTTCTTCCCCTCATTTGGACTGGGGTGGAACATCACCAACGAAGATTTCTGGGCAGGAAGGTTAAAAGAGGTTATTTCCTTGTTGAAGTTGCGGGGTACTTATGGTTTGGTGGGTAATGATGAAATCGGAAATACACGGTTTTTCTATCTTTCCAATGTTGACCCCACCGGCGGAGGCAGTTTCCTGACTGGTTTCGATTTTGGCGGTCTCAATCTGAGTGGATACAAAATCAATAATTATCCGAATCCGGAGATTGGCTGGGAAATCGCGTATAAAAGCAACCTGGGTATTGAGTTGGGCTTGTTCCAGGGAAAGGTGGAAATTCAGACGGATATATTCAAAGAACGACGCACAAATATACTCCAGTCCCGGGCAGATATCCCTATTTCTATGGGATTGTGGAGTACGCCGCTGGTCAATGTCGGCAAAGCTGAAGGGAAAGGAATCGATATTTCGATCGATTACAACCATACTATTACGACTGATTTGTGGCTGATAGGCAGGGCTAACTTTACCTATGCACGTTCTGTATACAAGTACTATGAGGAACCTGACTATGCCAGCTTAAATGCGCCCTGGAGATCGAAAATCGGCACCCCTATTTCTCAAAGAGACGGATATGTAGCGGAACGCCTGTTTATCGATGTTTACGATGTGGAGAATTCTCCGCGACAGGATTTTGGCGAATACGGGGCAGGAGATATCAAATTCAAAGACATGAACGGCGACGAGGTGATCAATGAGTTAGACAGAGTGCCTCTCGGACATCCCACTGTTCCGGAAATTAATTACGGGTTCGGGTTTTCGGCAGGCTATAAGAGCGTCGATATCTCTGTGTTCTTTCAGGGATCGGCGAGGTCGTCTTTTTGGATTGATGCCAAGGCGATGTCACCGTTTATACAAGGGACGTCAGATGGACTCGTCCTGGAAAACGGTTTGGCTAAGTTCATTGCGGATGACCATTGGACGGAGTTATCCCAAAATCCCCACGCCCTTTGGCCCAGATTATCAAACAGGCTTATCAGTAACAATAATCAGACAAGCTCCTGGTTCTTGCGGGATAACTCTTTCCTGCGTTTGAAAAGTGTTGAATTAGGTTATTCCATACCCGAAAAAAAAGTGAACAAGATCAGACTGACTTCCTGTCGCTTTTACCTCAGCGGAACCAACTTGTTACTGTTCAGTAAATTTAAGTTGTGGGATGTGGAGATGGGCGGTAATGGTTTGAATTACCCTCTTCAGCGTGTAATTAATATAGGTGTCAATCTTTCATTTTAACTGTCATGAAGATAATGCGATTAAAGAATTTTGGTCGATGCATATTGTTGATATCCTTTTTGTTAACTTTATCTTGTTGTGATTATCTGGACATCGTTCCTGACAATATTGCCACGGTAGACCACGCATTCAACAACCGTACTGAAGCGGAAAGGTATCTCTATGGTTGTTTTTCTTTCCTTCCTGCCTTTGCCAATCCTTCTTCGAATCCTGCTTTGCTGGGAGGCGATGAGGTCTGGTATATTGAACTTTCCGATCGGAGACTTTGGCCCATTGCATTGGGAGAGCAGGGTACCAATGATCCTTTTGCCAACTATTGGTCAAGCATGCAAAGCGGGGCAAATTTAAGAGGGGGTAAGGCCCTGTTTACCGCGTTGAGCGACTGTAATATTTTTCTTGAAAATATCCATAAACCGTATGATCTGGATGATTTTGAACGCAACCGATGGATCGGCGAGGTGAAATTTCTGAAAGCCTTTTATCATTTCTGGTTATTCCGGATGTACGGGCCTATTCCGCTGATCAGCGAAAACCTGCCTACAAGCGCCACTGCCGGCGAAGTGCAGCGATACCGTGAACCGGTGGATGAGGTGGTGGGATACATTGTATCGCTGCTGGATGAAGCCGCGGCAGCATTACCTCTGGCTATTGAAGATGTGATGAGAGAAATGGGGCGGCCTACCCAGGTTACAGCCCTTGCATTGAAGGCGCAGGTCCTGACATACGCCGCGAGTCCGTTGTTCAACGGCAATGCCGATTATGCCGATTACGCAGACAGCCGGGGTATCCGGCTTTTCCCTCAAGCCTACAGCGTGGAAAAATGGGAGAAGGCCGCCGTTGCGCTCAAAGCTGCCATCGATACAGCGATCGTTGCGAAACACAGGTTGTATGATTTTAGGACAAGCAGCACCTATGCTTCTGTTTTAAATGAAAAAACAATTCTGGCGATGCAGGTGAGGGGGGCTGCAACTGAACGCTGGAATCCGGAGATTATTTGGGGAGACTCGAATACCGACGTGGCCTTTTTACAACGGTCGTGTACACCTTTTTTTACCGAAAATCAAGGCGGTGGCAGCGCGGGATACAAGACCTGGGCTCCTCCCCTGCATGTGGTGGAACAGTTTTATACGAAAAACGGATTACCGATCGAAGAAGACAAGGAGTGGGAGGGAATAGACCCGATGGGCTTAAGAACAGCTACTTCTAACGAACGGTGGTATATTAAGCAAGGATTTCAGACGATCAACCTTCATTTCGACAGGGAAGCCCGGTTCTATGGATCCATCTTTTTTGACGGAGGAACCTTCTACGGGAATAGCCGGGTATCGAATGACAACACGACCAATAAGGATTACATGTGGGTGACTGAACTCAAATTAGGAACGGTTGGCGGAATGATTGGTTCGCTTGATCGGTACAGCAGTACCAGCTATATCTGCAAGAAGCCGATCCACTATTTAACGTCAGTGCCGGACAACGGCAGTTCGTATTCCTCCTACCGGTACGCCTTCCCCATCATTCGCCTGGCAGATCTTTACCTGATGTATGCCGAGGCGTTGAACGAATGCGGCGGGGAGACACCCGGCAGTGAAGTGTATGAGTATATTGACATGGTCAGGGCGCGTACCGGCCTGCCCGGCGTGGTCGAAAGCTGGAGTGACTATGCCATTGATGCAAAGAAGAGTAAGCCTTTGACCAAGGATGGTATGAGGGAGATCATCCGCCGGGAACGACTGAACGAACTGGCTTTTGAAGGCATTCGTTTTTGGGACTTGCGCCGGTGGAAATTGGCCGAAGAATATATGAACAAACCAATTCGGGGATTGAATATCTGGGGAAGAACGGCCGAAGAGTATTATCAGATAACCGAGCTGTTTCAGCTCAAGTTTGAGAAAAAGGACTATTTCTGGCCAGTCAAGGTCAGCACGCTGATGAACAATCAGAATACCCTGCAAAGCCCGGGATGGTAAATCATTAATAACCTGTAAGATGAAAGCAAAATATTTATCTGTTTCTATCATAGTGCCATTCATCGTGTGGCAATGTACCGAAGTAAAGGATTGGCATGATCCTAAAGACAATGTTCCTCCCTCACCGGTAAGTCAGGTGCAGGTGGAAAATGTGAACGGAGGTGCGATCATCACCTTTACGCATCCTGCCGAAGAGGACCTGATGGGAGTGAAAGCGGTATATACTTTCGGGCAGGATGATGCCGGCAAGGAAGTATATGCCTCAGCGTTTACCGATACGATCGTTTTGGAAGGGTATGCGGATACGAATGAGCACACCGTTTACTTATATGCGGTCGATAAAAGTGACAATGTATCTCCTGGTGTTCCGGTAATCATTAAACCCTTAGCTCCCCCCATTGAGTTGATCCGTAAAACGTTACATGCCAGTGAAACCTTTGGGGGAGTTTATGTGACCTGGAACAATGCGCTGCAAAAAGACCTTGCTGTTTCTGTTTATGCAGCCGATTCAACCGGTTATATGGTACTGTCGGAGACCTATTTCTCAAATACCATGAAAGGCCGCTACGCGTTTAGAGGGTTTGGTGATCCGGTAGAACAGAATTTCCGGATTGAATTGAAAGACCGGTGGAATCATTACTCCACCCCTTTGGATACCATTTTGACTCCATTAGAGGAAACCGAAATCCTGGGTCGTGATAAAGGAACGGACGTCTGGACCCAATACGGGTGGAGTGACAATACCTGGACGTACAGGGGAGACCTCAGAAACTATCCTGGAAATTCCAATAATACATTCAACAGGATCGTTGATGGTAATCTCTTTACCAACCTACCCTATTTTCAGTGCGTGCAGGACCTTAGTTTTTATGTCCCGGGTTCAACGGAAACCCGGTTTTTCCCCATGTATTTTACGATTGACATGGGCCGGAAAGCCTCTTACAGCAGGATGAAGACCTGGATGAGACAAAGAGCATCCGGAAATCCCGGGTTGTTTTCCGGGATTATTTATTCTACTTTTGAAATCTGGGGCACCAATAACCCAAAGCCTGTACAGGAAATTGGAAACGGCAGCAGGGAGGATAACCTGAAATACTGGACAGGATGGCTGCAGGTTAATGGCACAGATGCATGGAAAAATGATTGGGTAAAGATTGCCGACTGCCAATTGACCCTTCCTTCAGGAGCGACCAAATATACCGCGAGCATGGTTCTGTCCGCAGATGACCAGGCCTATATAAAAGGGGGATATGAGTTTGACATGGATATAGAGACTGCCAATCAGGCTTTCCGTTATCTCCGGTTTTATATCACGGATACCAATACCGGTGTGGCTGAACTGATGCTGGCCGAACTGAAGTTTTGGGGTTCGTATGCAGATTAAATGAGAAATTCATGGAACAGATACAAGTAAAACCTCCGTGTCGCATACGGAGGTCTTGTTTTTTTATTATGCTTTTGACTCTGATAAGTCTGTCGTCCGGCGCAGTCTGGTCCTGTCATGAATCCGTCAATGGTCCGACTTCGGAGCCGGTGAGGGTTATTTTTGATACTGATATCGACTCCGATATTGACGATGTGGGAGCCTTAGCTATGCTATACAATTTGCATAAACAAAGCCAGGTAAACCTTCTTGGCGTGGTCGTGACCAGTGACGATCCGTATGCCCCCACCTGTGTAAGCGTTTTGAACAAGTATTACGGATTTGGCAATCTTCCGATCGGTTTTCTGGATGATCAACCTGCGTTGAAGAATCATTCCCGCTATACCCGGCAGTTGTCCGAAGAATACACGCATGAGTTGCCGTCATGGCAGGAAGCTGAAACGGCTGCTGCCACTTACCGGAAATTGTTAGCCGAAAGCCCGGATCATTCTGTCATTATTATAACCGTAGGACATTTGAGTAACCTGGAAAAGCTGCTCAAATCCGGAGCGGACGAATTTTCTTCGTATGACGGAAAAACATTGGTCAATGCGAAGGTCCAAAAATGGGTTTGTATGGGCGGACAATTCCCTGAAGGGAAGGAAGCCAATTTTTACCGGCCTGATCCGGCTTCAACGATATACTGCCTTGAACACTGGGAAAAGGAGGTTGTCTTCAGCGGATGGGAAATAGGAAATGCAATTCTTACCGGAAATATCGAATTGAAAAATGGTTTATCCGTTCATCATCCTGTGCGAAGGGGATACGAACTGTACAATAATTTTGCAGGACGGGCAAGTTGGGATCAAACAGCCGTTTTTCTCCTTGTTCCGCAATCATCGGATTTCTTTGATTTTGAGAATAATGGAAGGTGTATGGTGAATCCTGACGGGAGCAATTATTGGAAATGGGGAGAAAAAAGCCATCACTATTTTCTGAAATTCAAGAAAAATGTCGATTTAACAGAGATATCGAGGCAAATAACCGGCCTGATGATCGGGGAATGATGATATACTTAAAATAATGATTTTACCTTCTTGGTTCAATCGGAGACCGGGGGACGCCGTCCGAAATACGCAATCCATTGGGAGAAGTAGTGGCAAAGAGCACCAATTAATTTAGTTATGTCGTGGCAACAGTAAATCTGGATCGTCGTTTGGCTCACTTAGACGGAAACTGGGAGAAACTGCGGGCGCTAAAAAAGAAATACGGCGACGCCGTTTCAGTCAAAGACCCCGGACAACTGGGA
>Ga0172382_10005569_pt1 | contig 18746 bp, 15 predicted proteins | sample Leawel138RmetaG_FD_122245 | JGI IMG/M metagenome (GOLD analysis project Ga0172382, IMG submission 122245) | Leachate microbial communities from a municipal landfill in Southern Ontario, Canada - Leachate well 138R metaG | ecosystem: Engineered > Solid waste > Landfill > Unclassified | place...
GATACCGTGAGGCAGAATTTTATATAATAATTTGTCGGACTCAGAATTAAAAATTTTTATGATTGATTCAGAGAAATACTTATACTTTTGACTATTTTCGTCAACACCTTCGCCCAAACCCCAAGCGAACATTGATGGTTCGCTGTCATAGTGAATCAAATACTGTTTAGCAAGATTCTGATTATATACCTTGATTTCATCAAGATTTATAATATCAGAAGGAACATCATAATTTGGGAGTTCTGCCATTAGATGCAAGCCTTTGGCGTTGCAATAATTGACAAACAATGGATGAGGCGGATAGAATTTCACTCTTACTGTATTGGCGCCGAGCTTCTTAATCAGATCAATGTCTTGAAAGAGTTTGGTTGAACTTAATGTTCTGCCTAAATCTTGATAATCCTCGATATAACTTATTCCTTTAATCATGAATTGCTTACCGTTCAATAAGAGCTGTGCCCCATCTGAACTTTCTGCAGCTCTGATACTCTTGAATCCGATATTGGTCGAGTAATCGTCAATCAGCAGGTCATTTCGTTTAATGCTGACTGTCAGTTTATATAATTCAGGATTCTCAGTACTCCACAAATTAATGCCTGAAGCATGAAGAAAAATATTTTCGGAAATTGTTCTGTCGCTTTCGACAGTTATGGTTTTTGAGCTTCCTGAGGCAATAACAAGGTCTGTATTTAATGCTCTCAGCTCGGCATTGAGACTTAATGATATTTTTTCATTTCCGTCTAAAGATATTGAATCTTTAACTCTTAATTTATTAATAAGGTATTTGATTTCCGAGCTGGTGATATTTATTTTAGAAACAATTTCGGCACTGTTCTGACTCTTGAGTTTAATTGTGTTTCTAACTTCCGAAATCCAGGCGTGAGGAGTACCTACAAGCAGAATTTCTCGGATGATGCCTGTAAATTCTCTTGGAGCATTCAAATGCTGACTTCGCACTTGTTTAACTTTACCCGATGCCGGCATGACAACCAGCCTTATTTCATTAGTTTCATTTCTGACTGTATTATTTGGAATACGAACATTAAACGGCATCATGGCACCGACGTATCTTCCGATAAATTGCTCGTTCCAGTAAATTTCCACAGTATGGTCGGTACCTAGGATGTATAATTGCCATGAATAATTATCAACCATATTAGCCGGTATTTTAACGAATCTTTTGTAAATTACTTTTTCTTCAACCTGCTCTGAAATAGGAATTCTTATACCAGTCCATTCTTGCATATCCTTCGAACGTTCCCAGTTACCGCTTAGTTCGGTAACAAACCTGCTCCCGGAAGGTACAAGAATATTCAACTCCTCTCTGCTTAAATCCGCCATGAGTACAGAAGATGATATTATGAGGGTTAATAATAGAAAAATTAATCTGTTCATTTTAAATTCCGTATTTAGCATGTTGACCAATTTACTGTAAATTAATACTTTTTCCGGTTTGTAGAGATTCAAGTACCAAAATGCTTGTTTTTGTTACATTATAAATATCATCGAAGCTTATAGGCATTTTAAGTCCGTTTCTTACTGCATTTACGAACGCTCCGACTTCTTCATCAATACCTTTTTTACCGCCGGTATTTATGACTTTTTTTGAATTTCCTGATAATAACTCAACCGTTTCAAAATTTCTCATTACAGCACTCTTTCCGGCTGCATGAACTTCACAATATTCTTTTTCTAATGAAGAAGCACCTCCGGCTATGTAATTTATATTACCAAGGGAGCCGTCAGAAAAAGTTATAGTAATTGAGACATTGTCGGCATCGGTTTGTTCGTTATCCGAGGAAGAAATGGACTTAGCAAAAACCGATACCGGACTCGAAGAAGTCAGGAAAACCATACAATCAATGAAATGGCATACTTCGCCGATTATTCTTCCGCCTTGTTCCGGCTGTTGAACCCAATGAGATTTCGGAATAAAACCGGCATTTATTCGATAATTCATAAACAAAGGATACTTGACATTCTTAAAATATTCTTTGATAGTTGTAAAAGCTTTAGAAAAGCGTCTATTAAATCCTACCATCAATCTGTTGTTACTGTCATTAACGACAGTACGAATTTTTTCGAGTTCATATTCGTTTACTGCAAGCGGCTTTTCGACGAAGGTGGACTTGCCGCAAATCAGAGATTGCAGAACAAATTCAGCATGAGTGTCATGCCTTGTAGCGATGAAGACGGTATTTACTCGTTCGTCCTTGATTAATTCAAGTCCATTTGCACTGTAAAAGGCAAATCCTAAATTCTCTGCTGCAGAGCGCGCATTTACAGGGTTTAGTGATGTTAAGCCTGCAAACTTTACATTATTCCTTTGCAAAGGTGGAACTAAATAATTCCTCGCAAAAGTACCGAGTCCGACGAAAGCGACCGACAAGTCTTCAATTTTTCCGATTTCTCGCAGGCTAACGGGGCTCAGATTAATGGTTTTTGATGAGTCATATTCGAGTAGAATCCCCAAGAAGCGATCTTTTACTTTGCCGAGTATCAAGTCATAGGCAGAAGCTGCATTTTCAATTTTAAAAATATGTGTAGTCAACTTATTGAAATTGATTTTCCCTGAAGACAGTAAGTCTAATATAGAAGACATATTGCGGTTTTCAGTCCACCTTACGTATGGCAGGGGGTAATCAATACCTTTTTCTTCATAATTCACATCATATCTGCCGGGTCCGTAAGAGCAAGAAATTCTCAAATCAATCTCTTTCATATAAAAAGGTACTCGAGGCACATTCATGCCCACATCTCCAACAATGACTACTTTACCTTTTTTTCTACAAATATTCAGAGCTAATTCTAAAGGTTGATTTGACTGTGTACCTGCAGTTATGATCACAGCGTCACAAGCGTTGCCTCTCGTAAATACATTGATAGAGCCAAGCGATGAATTATCGCTCGGAAGCGCTAAATCGGCGCCTGAATCCAAAGTAGTCCCGAATAAACTCTCGTCAATATCAAGTCCAATGACTCTGCATCCTGAAGCCTTTAAAATCTGTACGGTAATTTGTCCTATTAAGCCTAAACCAATGACGGCAACAGTTTCTCCTACTCGTACGTCAGATTGTCTGATACCCTGCATCGCTATCGAAGCAACAGTGGTATAGGCGGCAGAGTGAAGGTCAACATTGTCGGGGATTTTGACAGCAAGGTTTGTAGGTATTGCCATAAGCTCTGAATGATTGGCATAGCCCACACCGGCACAAGCGACTCTGTCACCCGGGAAATATGACGGACTCTTCGATTCAACCACAATACCGGATGCAGAATAACCAAGCATCTTGTATGAATCAAGTTTAGACTTCACTCTCTTATAAGTTGAATATATCCCGTCTTTTTTTAAAAATTCCAAAACTAATTTCACATCTTCAGGTTGTTTCTTTGCTCTGTCAAGTAGCGAAGATTTTGCCTTTGATACAGATGACTTTTCTGTCCCGGCACTAATCAACGAATATGCTGTCCTGACTAGGATTCCGCCATTCGGACATAATGGTGGAGGCAGTTCCTCCACTACAATATCACCTTTCTTTTGGTATTGTATTACCTGAAGCATGTGTTAAATCATTCATAAATTCTTAAATTCTGTTAACAGCAAAAATAACGAATATTATCTTAAAATGAGGTATTTTTATATGTTTTTTTGTATATGCACGATTGTTTATCAAAAAAATCATAAGCTGATGTTCTGCTTGATTTTTAGATTCTCCTGTATTATTCTTAGATTAATAAAACTATAAATATTATGCTCATGATTAAAATATGTCTTTAAATATGTGTCAATAAATTCCACAAATGAGCTTTTAGACTGATAAGTAGTGTATTTCTAATTAATTTTAAATATCAACGTCTTAACAACTTATTAAATGAATGCTCAGGATCATTCATAGCTGTCCAAAATAAAATAAACAAAAACTAACAATACATATATAATCCGCATTTTACAAAAAAAAAATCAAGAATTGAAAATGACCCCCTATCAACTTAGAATAATTGAAGTGTGGCTTGATATTCACTCATCCCGTCTTCAACTTCAAACGACTTATCTAACCAAAGTGTAAGTTCAATTGCAGTATTTATCACTCTTATACCGAGATACAAGGTTCTTGAAAAAAAATCTTGTCTAATTTGTTGATTATTTGGCTGAATAATGTTATTTTTATTCATTACTAAAGTCCTTATGGTATTTTTTTAACTTGTAATTTACCCTATTGGACTTTAGCTACTTATATTTATTTAGGACAAATATAAGGATCATTACTAATGATTTACAGGAGTTGGTATATATTCAATGTTTTGACATTTATAATATTGATTTCCAACATAATCATATTGAATTCCCGACCCATGCCGATTATAGCAGACGGTAAAATCGGATTCATAGACTCAACAGGACAGCTGATAATTCAGCCGCAGTACAGTTCTTATATTGAATTCACCAATTTTAAGTATCGCAATAAGAAAATCAAATCGTTTAATTTGCCTAAACAAGCTTATTTTAATGAGGGCTATGCATCTCTTTTAAAGGCAGATGTTTTGTGGTTTATTGTCATCGCTTATGATAATATAATAATAAACGAAAATGGACATACGAGTTGTAATATGGGTGGTATTAAGCACGGACAGTACTCCGATGGGCTAATAGCAATGGTAGCAAAAAATAGAGGTCTCAGAGATGAATTTATTTATTACAATTACTGTGATAACCGAGGATATGATATTATCTCGATACCGTTTCGTTATGCCGGTCCCTTCGTAAACGGAAGGGCTCTTGTACTTAAGGACGACAATTTTTCATATATTGATAAAACTGGAACATTCATTAATAAATCCACATATTCGAGAGCAGAGAGTTTCTCTGAAGACCTTGCTGCCGTGATGGTTGACGACAAATGGGGCTTCATAAATAGAGACGGTGAGATGGCGATTAGCCCGCAATTCGTCAGGGCACAATCATTTAGTGACGGTATGGCACGAGTCATGGATGGTAAAGCTTTCGGATTCATAGATAAAAATGGCAAGCTTATAATAGATTATAAATTCGTATCTGCAAATGAATTTTCAGAAGGATATGCCTCTGTCAGCGATGCAGACGGATACAAGGGGTTTATTGATAAAGAGGGCAATTGGACATTCAAAGACCGATATTTATCCGTTGGTAATTTTAAGCAAGGACTAGCTCCTGTAGATTATAACGGGAAGTTCGGATATGTTGATTATAAAGGCAACTTTGTAATTCAGCCGCAATATGATTTTGCTGAAGATTTTCTGAATGGATTTGCAAAAGTTTATTATAATGACAAGCTACACTACATCAACATGAAAGGTGAAGTGATATGGACTTTTGACTTATAACCGATAATTATATTTATTCTCGAAAGTATAATCGGTACAAAATTAAATTCACAGCAAGGTCAAATAAAAAAGAACGTCTAAACATACTCTAATCAAGTATAAAAGCGATATTTCCCGGAATAGTTTAAATATATAAGTCATAAAAAATATAAACCTTTTGTTTATAACATCAAAAACCGTTATTTTTGTACTTTCGTTTTTTGACATAAAATAAAATATATGCCAGACAAAGAGAAAGAGCAAGAGAAACGGCATAAGATGATTGCTGAAAGTTCGCGATACCTGACTCTTGGTACCGAGACTTTTTTGCCTGTGCTAATTGGTGCATTAGTAGGCTATTATCTTATTGATGAGCGATACGGAACAAGTCCTACATGGACAATCATCATGACACTTCTCGGATTTGTAGCCGGCATGTATAGTTTATTCAAAACAGTGATGGCAGTAAACAAGAAAAAATAAAATGGAACTTGTGTCTATACTGGCTGCTTTGATAATGAATACAGTGAACCTAATGGTTTCTATCTTTTATGTCAAGCGAATAATAAATGATAATTGGCGAACATTTGTTCGGAAATTTTATACAATGATGATAATTCGTTTCGCCATAGTATTAATATTGTTCTTTGTTTTTTTAAAGATATTCAAAATGGATGAATTGTACTTAGGATTGACATTCATTCTATCTTACTTTATAGTATTGATTATTGAAATATTATATTTAAACAAACGTTACAGCATTTTTTTTAAACGCACACTAAGAAATAATTAAGGACAGCAAATGGCTTCTAATGTCTCAATTGACAGTCAATTGTTAGCAAAATCAGACGGTTATCAGAATATTGAAACAACGGAACAACAGGCTTTGGAAAGCTTGCACCATGAACCAAAGCCGGAAGAAGGCGGCGACAGGGGTGAAGTCTTTATGCAGCTTTTAGGAAAGCTGTCCGATCATGATGCATTTTACTTTGGAGCCTATAAGATATGTGATTTGCCCAAGATTTATTATGATGAAGGATTGGATGTATTCATGAATACCGAACAGGCGCTTGCTTCCGGTAAGTATTTAGTTGAAGAACATCACGGGCATAAACAAATAGTCAAAGCTTCAACAGGTATGCCGCCAGCACTTGACCTATCAATTACGAATTTTGTATTGTTCCAGTGGTTCGCAATTTTTATCTGTGCATTTCTTTTCAAGAAAGTAGCCGGTGCATACAAAAAAAATCCGGGTAAAGCACCAAAAGGATTGCAAAATGCTATTGAAACAGTCATTTTATATGTACGAGATGAAATTGTACGACCGAATATTCCGTCAAGAAAAGCCGCAGATTTCTTACTTCCGTATTTCATGTCTTTATTCTTTTTTATATTGGCAATGAATTTACTTGGTCTTATACCTGGTGCACATACACCTACAGGTGCCATAGCCGTTACAGCAACTTTAGCCGTAACCGCATTTTTTGTAATAAATATAACAGCAATGAAAGTGTCGGGAGTCGGTGCATGGTTCCATCACTTATTGGGAGGTGCTCCTTGGTGGCTTGCATTTATCATGGTACCGATTGAGATAATAGGTCTGCTTGTTAAGCCATTTGCATTGACAATACGTCTTTTTGCAAACATGACTGCCGGACACGTAATATTACTTTCCTTGCTTGGAGTGCTGTTCTTCTTCAATTCAGTAGCACTTTCGCCGGCAATAACAGCATTTTCGTTGTTTATATATGCTCTTGAATTATTGGTAGCATTTATACAAGCCTATCTGTTTACCATTTTGACATCAATATTTGTAGGTTTGGCAATAGGGTCGCATGGTGACCACGAACACGGTCATGAGCAACATGCACATTAATTTGAAATTGATTTTTTTTGATAATTTTTAATTTAATTTTCGTATTAATTGGAGTATAAAATAATGGACGCAACTGCATTAGCATTCTTAGCCGCCGGTTTAGGCGCAGGATTTACAGTTTTCGGAGCGGGTATGGGTATCGGCAGATTGGCATCAGCTGCATTAGAAGCAAGTGGACGCCAACCCGAAGCAGCCGGAGATATCAGAACTACCATGATCATTGCTGCTGCTCTTATCGAAGGTGTTGCGATGTTTGCCGCAGTTATCTGCTTGTTATTAGCTATCAAGTAATAATTTTAAAAAAGCAAAGGGGCTGAGGGCAAAACTGAAAGCTTTTAGCTGTGATTACGATTGTTGATATATCATCAGTCCCTTATTTTTTCAACAAGTATAATTAACTCAGGAAACAAATGGATTCGATTCTGAATATACCTCACGGTTTAATGTTCTGGACCTTCGTAAATTTTGGTATATTTCTGTTTCTCGTGGTAAAATTTGGCGGCAAGGCAATTGTCAATGCCATTAACCAGCGTGAACAAAATATCCAGACTGCCATTGACTCTGCTAAAGAAGCGGAAAAATCCGCTAAAGAGCTGCTTGCAAAAAGCCAAACACAGTTTGACAATGCTCAACAGCAGATTAATGATATGTTGAGCAAAGGTCGAGAACAAGCTGAAATTCAGCTTAGACGTGCTGTAGAAGATGCCGAAAATGTTAAAAAAGCTAAAGTCGAAGATGCTCTGAAAGAAATCGAAATAAGCAAACAACAAGCATTGAAGCAACTGAGAAATGAAGTTGCAGACATGGTTGTCATTGCAACAGAAAAAATTCTTAACGATAAACTTGATAAAGACAAAGACTATAAGTTAGTAGATAATTATATTCAACAGTTAAATAAAAACTAAGAAAAGTATATGACTGAGCAGCGCGTTTCACTCAGATATGCCAGAGCAATTTTTGAAACTGCAAAACTTGCCGGCGTTATTGATAATGTTTATAATGATTTTAAGACTATCAACAATTACCTGAATACTTCCGGGGAATTGTCGGCAATTATGAAAAGCCCAGTAATTAAAACATGGAAAAAGAAAGAGATTATTAAAGAGTTGTTCAGTGGCATAGTCAGTGAAATGTCATACAATTTCCTTCAATTGATTGCAGAAAAACAAAGAGAAAATTTTATCTTGGATATAATCAGTTCCTATGAAAGTATTTATCTTCAAGAGAAAAATATTATCAAAGCAGATATTATTACTGCAAGAGAACTCAATGATGTACTCAAAACTAAAATTTTGTCTGAATTATCATCGAAACTACAGAAGCAGATTATTCCCAATTTCAAAATCGAACCGGATATCAAAGGCGGGTTGATGGTTAGAATCGAGGACAAAATCTATGATGCTTCCGTTAAAAACCAGCTCGCCAGACTTAGATATAAGCTGATTGAAGGTAAATTGAATTAATAAATATTGAACAATAAGAAACAAAAATTATATAAAGGTAATTAATCATGGCAGATGTTCGTCCGGAAGAAATATCAGCGATACTTCGCCGACAACTGACCGGTTTTGAAAATGAAGCCGATATCTATGAAGTTGGTACTGTTCTACAGGTAGGTGACGGTGTTGCCCGTGTGTACGGATTAAACAAAGTAATGGCATCGGAGCTTGTGGAGTTCCCGAATGATGTTTTCGGTATGGTGTTGAACCTTGAGGAAGATAACGTGGGAGTTATCCTTTTCGGAGATGACAGCCTCGTTAAAGAAGGTGATATCGTTCGCCGTACTAATCGTGTTGCTTCTGTACCTGTTGGTAACGAGCTTTTAGGAAGGGTTGTTAACCCTCTCGGAATTCCTATTGACGGCAAAGGTGCTATTGAAGCTAAGAAGTTCCTGCCAATTGAGCGTAAGGCACCCGGCGTTATTTATCGTCAACCGGTAAAGGAACCACTCCAGACGGGTATTAAAGCAATAGATGCTCTTATTCCTATCGGTCGTGGACAGAGAGAGCTTATCATCGGTGATAGACAGACCGGTAAAACAATTGTTGCTCTCGATACTATAATCAATCAGAAATATACTCATTCTGAAGAAGCTAAAAGAAGAGGTATCAATCCTGTTTATTGTATCTATGTTGCTGTCGGACAAAAAGGCTCTACTGTAGCGAACGTGGTTTCATACCTGCAAGAATTCGGAGCAATGGATTATACTATCGTTGTTGCCGCAAATGCCTCCGACCCTGCTCCTCTACAGTTTATTGCTCCTTATTGCGGTGCATCTATGGGAGAATTCTTCCGCGACAATGGTATGCACTCACTCATAATTTATGATGACTTGTCTAAACAAGCAGCCGCATATCGTCAAGTATCTTTGCTTCTGAGAAGACCTCCCGGACGTGAAGCTTATCCGGGTGATATCTTCTATCTCCACTCAAGATTACTCGAAAGAGCAGCTAAGTTCTCTGATGATCAAGGTGGTGGCTCAATGACTGCATTGCCGGTTATTGAAACTCAAGCGGGTGACGTTTCGGCATATATCCCAACCAATGTGATTTCTATTACCGATGGTCAGATATATTTGGAGCCTAACTTGTTTAATGCCGGTATCAGACCTGCACTTAACGTTGGTATCTCTGTATCTCGCGTGGGTGGTTCAGCACAGATTAAGGCGATGAAAAAAATTGCCGGACCATTGAAATTGGAGCTCGCTATGTTTCGTGAGCTTGAAGCTTTTGCTAAATTCGGTTCTGATCTTGATAAATCAACTCAGGCTAAACTTAAAAGAGGTGCTCTTCTGACTGAAATTCTCAAGCAGAAGCAGTTTTCTCCACTTTCGGTGGATAAGCAGATAATTCTTATTTATGCTGCAACAAATGGCTACCTTGATGAAATTCCGCTTGAGCATATTGACAGGTTCGAAAAAGAATATTTCGACTATATGAATAACTTGCATTCTGATGTTTTAAACGATATTCTTGATAGAAAAGAAATTACAAAAGAGAATAACGAAAAACTCGGCGATGCAATTAAGAATTTTATTTCCTCATTTAAGAAATCTATCTGATTATCATGATAGTTCTTACAGGTGGTGCAGGATTTATTGGTTCGTGTTTTCTTAGAACACTCAACAACAAGGGCGTTAAAGATGTCCTTGTTGTTGACCATTTAGGACAGAGTGCTAAATGGAAAAACTTACACGGTAAGCAATTTGAAAGCTATCTTCATAAGAATGATTTCAGAAATAAACTTAACAGTGGAGAGTTCGACGGGAAAATTGATGCAATCTTTCATCTTGGCGCCTGTTCTTCTACAACCGAAAATGATATGGATTATTTATTCGACAATAATTATTCATATTCAGTAGATATCGCCAAATTCGCTGTGCGTGAAAATGTCAGACTTATTTATGCCAGCTCTGCAGCTACCTATGGAGATGGAGCTAAGGGTTATGACGATAAAAATTATGATGATTTGGTACCCTTGAACGGTTATGGTTTTTCTAAGCATATTTTCGACCTATGGGTTTTAAATAATGCCTATGATAAGATTTTTACCGGTCTCAAGTTTTTCAATGTCTTTGGACCGAACGAATATCATAAGGGCAGTATGGCAAGTATGGTTTACAAATCATATAATCAAATAATTCAAACCGGTAAGGTAAATTTATTCCGCTCGAATACACCTGAATATAAAGACGGCGGACAAATGCGGGATTTTGTATATGTCAAAGATGCGTGTGAAATAATGTGGCAAATATATATGAATCCTGAAATAAGCGGTATTTTTAATATCGGAACCGGTGTTGCTCGTTCGTGGAACGATTTGGCACGTTCGGTATTTGCATCAATGGATTTGGAGCCGGTTATCGAATATGTAGATATGCCTGAAAGTCTTACTAACCAATATCAAAATTATACTAAAGCGGACATGAGTAAGCTTTTCAAATCGGGAGTTAATTATAAGCCGGCTGATTTGGAAGTATCTGTAGATGATTACGTCCGCGAGTATCTTTCTAAGAATTATTTAACTTATTAAATTTTACGGAATTTTTATCTATGGCTACATTAAGAGATATCAGAAACCGAATAAAGGGCGTAAAAAATACCGCTAAAATTACTTCAGCCATGAAAATGGTTGCCACGGCGAAGCTCAAAAGAGCACAGACTTCGATTGAGTCTGCACGTCCTTATTTTGAAAAATTGGATATGATTCTGACTAATGTATCTTCTTCATCAAACTCTGATTATCAAAACCCGCTATTAAGACAAAGTTCTGAAGTTAAGAATATTCTCGTTATTGTAATAACTTCGGACAGAGGTTTGTGCGGTTCGTTCAATACGAATTTATTAAAAGAATCTGTAAATATCATTAATAATCAGCTTCCTAAAGAGCATCCGGGTGCTAATATCAAGGTTCTCCCGATAGGCAAAAAAGCCTATGCATTTTTTAAAAAGAGACATTATGATATTGCCGCTGAATTTACAGGAATATTCTCTGAACTTAATTTCAGTATAGCAAGAAATATTGTTGATACTTTCAATATTGATTTCGTCGAAGGTAAGTATGACAAAATCCTGACTATCGGTAATGAGTTTGTTAGTGTTATCAAGCAAGAACCTAAGCTTAGAAATGTACTGCCTATTGTTTCGGGTGAATCTGTAAACATCGGTAAAACAAAAGCCATAGAAAAATCTGAAACAGACTATATTTTTGAACCAGATAAAAAGTCAATTCTCGACGATTTGTTGCCTAAACTTGTAAACATCAAAATATGGCGTTCTTTACTTGAGTCAAACGCTGCTGAGCAGGCGGCTCGCAGATTTGCTATGGATAATGCTACAAGAAATGCAAATGAACTCATCTCTGAACTTGAGCTTCAATACAATAAGGCGAGACAAGCAGCCATCACAACCGAAATGCTTGAGATAGTTGGCGGAGCTGAGGCTCTTAGAGCAAGTTAATATTGATTAATGAGTTATAAAAAAGCGAAGATGTTTTGATGAAACAACTTCGCTTTTTTAATTGATAGTCAAATTAATGTAAATCAAATTCAATAAATTAACTACATGTTGTCAATAATATCATTGAATGTCTTCGATGGTCTCATAATGCTTTCGGTCATTTGCTGATTAGGCATATAATACCCGCCGATGTCGGCTTGCTTACCTTGACATTCAATCATCTCAGTAAAAATCTTCAATTCATTTTCTTTCAGCTTAGAATAAATGCCGCTAAAACGTTCTTTTAGGCAAGTATTTTCATTTTGTACCGAGAGTTCATTTGCCCAATACATTGCCAAATAGAAAGAACTGGCTCGGTTATCAATCTCACCGGCTTTACGCGAAGGAAGTTTACCATTTTCAAGATAAACACCAATAGCTTTATCGAGAGCGTTTGCAATTACCTTAATTTTTTCATCGCCCGTTTTCTCATAAGCAAGTTCAAGTGAAGGAACCAAAGCACAATACTCACCCAATGAATCCCAACGCAAGTGATTTTCTTTCAAGAGTTGTTGAACATGTTTAGGAGCAGAGCCTCCGGCACCTGTTTCAAACAATCCGCCACCATTCAAGAGAGGAACAATAGATAACATTCTTGCACTTGTTCCGAGTTCGAGAATAGGGAATAAATCAGTCAAATAATCCCTTAGTACGTTTCCGGTAACAGATATTGTATCCAAACCTTTACGCACTCTTTCGAGTGTAAAGTTCATTGCATCGGCAGGATTCATTATTTTGATGTCCAGACCTTCAGTATCATTTAGTTTAAGATATTCATTAACTTTCTTGATAATTTCCCTGTCGTGTGCTCTGTTTTCGTCCAGCCAGAAAATTGCAGGCACAGATGCACTTCTTGCGCGTTTGACTGCTAAACTCGTCCAATCTTTAACCGGTAAATCTTTGGTCTGGCACATTCTGAATATATCGCCTTTTTCTACTTTTTGTTCGAGAAGTACATTGCCTTGAGAATCAATGACTTTGATTATGCCGTCACTTTCAGACTCAAATGTTTTGTCGTGAGAGCCATAATCTTCAGCTTTCTGTGCCATCAATCCGACATTAGATACAGAACCCATGACAGCCGGGTCAAATTGACCGTTAATTCTCGCATCATCAATTATTGCAGCATACATCGAAGCGTAAGCTCTATCGGGTATGACTGCTATACAATCTTGCAATTCATCGTTTGAATTCCACATTTTACCGCCGTCTCGAACGACATTAGGCATAGAAGCATCAATAATAATATTATTCGGTACATGCAGATTAGTTATTCCGTAACGAGAATCCACCATTGCAAGAGCAGGCTTTGATTTATAGATTTGATTAATATCATTTTCGATTTCTGCTCTCTTTTCATCAGGCAATTTCTTGATTTTTTCCAAAATATCAGCCAATCCGTTATTAACATTAGCTCCAATTTCTTTTAGAGTAGATGAATGTTTGTCCAAAGCTTCCTTATAATATACCGAAACAGCATGACCAAACATAATCGGATCGGAAACTTTCATCATTGTAGCTTTTAAGTGCAATGAAAATAATACATCATCATTTTTTGCAGAAATAATTTGTTCTTCATAGAATGCACGAAGGGAACGAACATTCATGACTGCTGTATCAATAACTTCTTTATCCTTTAACTTGAAATATGGTTTAAGAACTTTTACCTCACCGCTACTCGAATGAAGTTCGATTTTAACACTGTCCTCTTTGTTCATGGTATATGATGTTTCAGTACCGTAGAAATCGCCTGATTTCATAAAAGCAACTCTGGTCTTTGAATCTTTTAACCAAGGTTTCATCATTTTGTGAGGATATTTCTGAGCAAATTTCTTAACTGATGCAGCAGCTCTTCTGTCAGAATTACCTTCCCTTAAAACCGGATTAACGGCTGACCCGAGGCATTTGGAATATCTGTCTTTAATTGCTCTCTGCTCTTCATTAATTGCTTCTTCAGGATATTCCGGGACATTAAATCCTTTAGAGCGAAGTTCTTTAATTGCAGCATGTAGTTGTGGTATTGAAGCAGAGATGTTTGGAAGTTTGATTATATTAGCATTTTCGGATTTTACCAATTCACCAAGCATTGAAAGATTGTCTGGAATTCGTTGATGCTCTTCTAAATATTCCGGAAAATTTGCCAATATCCTTCCTGAGAGCGAAATATCACTTGTCGTTATACTCAGGTCGGTTCCATCAGTAAATCTTTTAATTATAGGTAATAAGCAATAGGAGGCGAGTTCGGGAGCTTCATCAATCTTAGTCCATACGATTTTATAATTCGACATTTTTAACCTGTGAATATTATTAAAATATTTAATTTCAAATTAAGTGGTATATAAGTACAAAATTAACTATCTTTTACCATATAAACAAAAATTACATTGACATATTTGCTTATGTTAATATAAAATTATCTCCAAAGATTTTGAAGATTAAAAATCGAAATAAATGGAAAGAATTAATTATATAGGCTATAAATTAAATATATGTCAATATAGAACATATTTTATTGAGCATCTAATTAAAATAAAAATAATACGTCAATATAATATTGTATATTTTTGTATCTTTACTTAGGAAACATGGAAAAGTTACCGTTAAAGAAATTTAGAAATTTTTGTATCATTGCTCATATAGACCATGGTAAATCCACGTTAGCCGACAGACTACTCGAATTTACAGGCAGAGTAACTGCTCGTCAAATGACCAATAATCAGATACTCGATAATAATCCCCTTGAACAGGAGCGCGGCATAACGATTAAATTGCATGCAATACAGATGAATTATAAAGCCGACGACGGAGAGGAATATATTCTCAATCTGATTGATACACCGGGTCATGTTGATTTTACCTATGAGGTATCCCGCTCACTTGCAGCTTGTGAGGGTGCTCTACTTGTGGTTGATGCAACTCAAGGAATTGAAGCTCAGACCATAAGTAACCTTTATCTTGCAATCGGTAACGACCTTGAAATTATCCCAGTTCTAAATAAGATTGATTTACCTTCAGCACAGACCACTGTAGATGATGTAAAACATCAGGTGATGGAGTTGATAGGTTCCAAAGAAGATGAAATTATATTAGCATCAGCTAAGCAAGGAATTGGTATTAAAGAGATACTTGAAGCAATTGTATCAAAAGTACCTCCACCAACCGGCAATCCCGATGCGCCATTGAAGGCATTGATTTATGACTCCGTGTATGATTCGTACAGAGGTGTTATAGTGAACATTCGTGTATTTGAAGGCACTCTGCGTGAAAATGAAAAAGTGCTCTTTATGATGACAGGTAAAGTCTATGAAACTGAAGAGGTCGGTATATTGCACATGTCGCGTCAGCGAACAAAGTTTTTGCAAGCCGGAAGTGTCGGATACTTTACCGCAAGCATTAGAGACCTGCATGACACTAAGGTCGGAGATACAGTGACCTATGATAAAAACAGGTGCAACAAAGCAATAGAAGGATTTCAGGTAGTCAAACCAATGGTATTTTCCGGTATTTATCCTGCAGATTCAGATGATTTCGAGGATTTAAGGGAGGCACTTGCAAAACTTGTACTTAATGATTCTGCCATCACTTATGAACCGGAGTCTTCAACTGCTCTGGGTTTCGGGTTCAGATGCGGGTTCCTTGGCTTGCTCCACATGGAAATAGTCCAAGAAAGATTAGAAAGAGAATTTAACCAGACAATCGTTACAACTGTTCCAAACGTAAGATATAAAGTGTTGAAAACAAACGGAACTGAAGTTTTTGTTGATAATCCGGCTGAATTACCGAAATTATCGGAGATTGTTGAAATTCAAGAACCATTCATAAAAGCTCAAACACTTACTCCACATGAGTTTGTCGGCAACCTGATGAAATTATGTATGGATAGAAGAGGCATAATGACAAATCAAACATACTTGTCTCAAACGCGTGTTGATTTGCATTGGGAGCTTCCGCTGGCAGAAGTAGTTTTTGATTTCTACGATAAATTAAAATCACTTACACGCGGTTACGCATCACTTGATTATGAATTTTTGGATTACCGTAAAGGAGACTTGGTTAAGCTTGATATACTCCTGAATGGTGAACCCGTTGATGCTTTGTCCTCCATCGTACATAGAAGCAAATCTTATGATTGGGGTAAAAAATTATGTGATAAACTTAAAGAATTGATACCACGTCAAATGTTTGAAGTTGTAATTCAAGCATCAATCGGAGCTAAGGTAATCGCAAGATCAAACGTAAAAGCTCTAAGGAAGAATGTTACCGCTAAGTGTTACGGAGGAGATATTTCAAGGAAAAGAAAACTTCTCGAGAAACAAAAAGAAGGTAAGAAACGTATGAAACAAGTAGGCAGTATCGAAATTCCGCAGGAAGCTTTCCTTGCTGTATTAAGTATAGATTAATATTAATGAAGAGGTAAAATGAATAACAAGCCGGCATTTAGTTTTGTTAATTATCTTAAAAATAAGAAGAAAGAACAGAAAAAGCCCGAAACACCAAGAGAACAATTAATTTCTTGGGTCAAAACTATTCTTGGAGCAATTGTTGTAGTTATGTTTATAAATGGAGCAGCCATAGCTTCATTTGTAGTTCCAACCGGTTCAATGGAGAATACCGTTATGACCGGAGATTTCCTCTTTGTAAATAAATTTCTTTACGGACCTACTACACCACAGCTGATTCCATTCTTTAATATTCCAATTCCGTTTTATAAGTTTCCGGGTATAAAAGAACCGGAGAAAGAAGATGTAATTGTCTTTATTTATCCGGGAGACAGAGACCAAGTAGAGCCTACTGAGTTTGTGTATTATCTTAAACGTTGTGTAGCAACTGCCGGCGATGTACTTGAAATTTCAAACAAAAAACTTATTGTTAACGGTAAAGAGATGGAATTGCCGGAAAATGGTCAATATGACAGAAATCAGCCCATCTACCCGGGTGACAAACAGAGAACCTTTCCTCCCGGACTCGGTTATACAAGAGATAATTACGGACCGATAAGAATACCTAAAAAAGGTGACGTAATCGAACTCACTCCACAGAATATCAGACAGTGGGATGTCTTCATTACACGCGAAGGTCATGAAGTTACTTCAACATCGAGTAATGTTTATATTGACAATCAAATTGTTACCAATTATACAGTCGCAAGGGATTACTGCTTTGCTCTCGGTGATAATAGAGACAACAGTCTTGATTCACGCTACTGGGGATTTGTACCCTATGATAATGTAGTCGGCTCACCGATGGTTGTTTATTGGTCTTGGGATACAAACTTACCGATTTCGCAGCTTATTGACAAAATAGCTTCAATAAGATTTGGACGTATGGGTACTATCATCAGATAAATGAAAACAGCAAATATTTTTAAAAACACTTCTGATAGTGAGCGGGTAGAAAGTCTAAGCTTCCGCATGATTGCAGAAGTGTTTTTTTTTGCTTTGATTGTTGTTTTATTTCTAAAAATATTTGTTCTTGAGTTTTATAGAGTAGAGTCAGGGTCAATGCAACCTGAACTTCATGACGGTGATGTTGTCATGGTTAGCAGAATCGCTTATTTCTTTGGTATTCCGTCTCGACTACCGATTCTTGGAAGTAATTTTGGAGTGGATTTGAGGCTAAACTTTATTTCTCCCGATTTGGGTGACGTTATTGTTTTCGATGCTATGAAAACCGGCAACGTACATGACGACAATTTCTTGATTAAACGCATAGTAGGTGTACCGGGGGATACAATGATCATATCACGCAATCCTGATTCGAAACATAAATATTTATTGAAAAAAAATTCCGTAAACCATCACGGACATGAAATTAAGATACCTTCTAAAGGTGGCAGCATCGAAGTAAATGTCAATAATTTTAAGTATTTATCATCCATATTGATAAATGAAGGTGAGATTTTCCGGCAAATAGTTGATTCAATAAATGCAAATCCATTCTATACTAAAAAGCTTGTATTAAAAGACGATTACTATTTTGTTCAAGGAGATAATATTGAACAAAGTTCAGATTCGAGGAAATTCGGATTGATACCTGCGAAAAGCATCATCGGAAAAGCTTTCCTCCTTGTGTTTCCTTCAGCAGCAAGTAATAAGAAAATAAAACTTCTGTAAGAAAGAATTATCTTAAAATCCGTATTCCATCAATCCTTTGATAATATCTTCTGTGTAAATATTGACTGATTCACCGTACCATTTGTTATGCGGAACAATCACAAGAGAGCCGTATGTAGAAGGGTCATACTGAGAAAATGCAGAGGAAGCTATCTCAGTCTTCTCTTCGGGACGGAATTCATTATCATAATCATGTACCACAAAAGTAGCACCAAATTCGACAAAATTATTTTTGCTTGCCGGATTTGCTGCAAATCCAATGAAAATAAACGGTACCTTGAATCTTACTATGTATCCGGATTCAGTTAAATTAGAAACAGCCTTTATATTTATAGATTCAGTTTTTTGTTCAAGTGTCAGGTCATCGCTTGTAGCAATTTTAACTTCTGATTCTTTATCGAGGAAATTACCCGGATTGAC
>Ga0172382_10005571_pt1 | contig 18745 bp, 20 predicted proteins | sample Leawel138RmetaG_FD_122245 | JGI IMG/M metagenome (GOLD analysis project Ga0172382, IMG submission 122245) | Leachate microbial communities from a municipal landfill in Southern Ontario, Canada - Leachate well 138R metaG | ecosystem: Engineered > Solid waste > Landfill > Unclassified | place...
CCCGCACCACCACGACCCAACCCGCCAACCACGCCGCACCTGCGGGGATCGCACCCCGCGCGCAGCGCCTGCCGGCTGACACCAGCCTCGGCCGCGTACGCTTGCAGGTAGCCGACCTGGAACACTCCCTCGCCTGGTACCAGTCCGTGCTGGGCCTCAAGCTGTTGGAACGCGAGGCCAACGCCGCCACCCTCGGCACGCACGCCGACGAGCCCCTGGTGGAGCTGCGCGAGCTGGCGGGCGCCCGCCCTGTCCCTCGCCGCGGCCGCCTAGGTCTGTACCACTACGCGTTGCTGCTCCCCGACCGCCCCTCGCTAGGCGCTTTCCTCAGCCATCTCGCCCAGACCGGCGAGCGCGCCGGCGCTTCCGACCACCTGGTGAGCGAGGCCCTCTACCTGAACGACCCGGACGGACTCGGCATCGAGGTCTACGCGGACCGCCCCCGCGACGAGTGGTCGGTGCAAAGCCGCGAGATCCAGATGGCCACCATCCCGCTCAACGCGGCCGACCTGGCGCTGTCCGCCCGCAACACCCCGTGGGAGGGCATGCCCGCTGGCACCAAGATGGGCCACGTTCACCTGCACATTGGCGATATCGACGTCGCTGAGGAGTTCTACCACCACGGCCTCGGCTTCGACAAAGTGGTGTGGAGCTACCCTGGTGCCCTGTTCCTCTCGGCTGGCGGCTACCATCACCACCTCGGCCTTAACACCTGGGCGGCCACCAGCCCCGGTGCTGGCCAGGATGACGCCCGGCTGCTCGACTGGGAGATAGCACTGCCCAGCCAGGCCGACGTGGAAGCGGCCGGCGCAAGCCTCGCGGCGGCTGGCCACCAAGCTACGGCCGATGGGAACGCCCTGCAGGCAACTGACCCCTGGGGAACCACGGTGAGGCTGTTGGCGCGCGGCTAGCACCTGCCTCAAATTCACCCTTGCCATTCAGCGATAAACGCTGCTCCGGTGCCCGATGAGAACGACAACCACGACAAGACCCGCATCGTCGATGGTGTAGATGATTCTGTAATGACCTATGCGTAACCTGTAGGCGTCACGACCATACAGTTTCTTCGATGCCGGAGGGCGCGGCTCGGTAGCGAGAAGCGCTACCGCCCCCCGAACGCGGTCTACGGTTCCGGAGTCCAGCTTCCGCAGGCCGCGCAAGGCCGCCGGTCTGAACTCAATGCGGTACATCAACCCCAGCCGAGGTCAGCCTTGACTTGATCCCAAGGAATGTTCTCGCCTTCTTCGGCCATTGCCTCGTCGAATGCCCTGATATCGTCCAGCTCTTCAAGGGCAGAGAGCAGTTCCTCATGCCGTTCCGGGCTGATTAGAACGCCCGCTGGCTTACCGTAACGTTCTATTAGAATCGCCCCCTGCTCTGACGCCTCCAGTATCTGGGCGAGGTTGTTGCGCGCAGTGCTGACGTCGACCTTGTTCATGCTAAGGATGATACAAGAGAGGGCTTATCTTGTACGAATCTAGCGCCCGGTCAAGCCATGATTCGCGAGCGGGATTTGGCGCTATTCATAGAATTGTGGCGTTGACTGGCTACCGCGGCGTCCCGAACACAAGCGTCCAATGGTCCTCCACCCGCGCTGCGCCCAGTTCGGTGAACTCGCTATCCATGATGGCGCGGCAGTGGCTCGGGCTGTTCATCCAGGCTTCCACCACCTGCTCCACGCTGCGTTGCCCGTAGGCGATGTTCTCCCCCACCGCGCGCCACTCGTACCCCTGGCGCGTAACCCGTTGACTGACCGAGCTGCCGTCCGAGCCCGTGTGCGAGAAGTACGCCTTGCTGACCATATCGGCCGTATGTAGCTGCGCGGTCTTCACAAGCCTTGGCTCCAGCGAGAGGGCCCCTACGGGCGGGTAGTAATCGGCTGAGCAGCTAGCGCCGTTCCTGCGGGCCTGATTAACGGCGTCTAGGAGGCTGCTCGCGGTGGCGCTGTAAGTGATCTGCGGCTGGTCAGGGGTTCGCGGGTGGCCGGCTGTTGTAGAGCGCGGCGCGCAGGCAGCGAGCATCACTAATGCGAGCACAATGGGAGCGGCAGAGCGAAGTAGGGACACGAAAGCAACCTACGCCGCACCTGCATGTCTGGCTATGAGCCAACTTACTCGAACGGCAGTACGAAAACGGCGACGTAAGCGGAGCTCTTGCAGTAATCTGCCCGAGGAGCACTCCTCACCGCTCCCACGTCACAACCAGAAACAGGCCTTGTGCGCGGTAGGCGCCGTGGCTGCAGGAGGAACGAGCTGATTCGCAAGTTGCACCTTCTTCGCTACGGCGTACTCAAGGTCTTGCTGGCATTCCTAGCCGCGTGCGGCCCAACCTCAACGCAGCCCGATCCAAAACCCGATCCCGACCAGAAACCCACCACCCTACTGCCCGCACCTAACCCGGTGGCGGTGGAGGTTACGCGCGGTAGCGGCTACGACGCTGCCACCATCCCAACCACTGGTGGCACGCTAGAAGCCGTAGCCGAGGACGGCACCATCTACCGCCTCACCATCACAGACAAGGCGCTCCTGTCCGAAGCCCGAATATCCATGTCGGTTGTCGCCAGACTGGAAGGCGCGCCAGTAACCGGCAACACCTACGGCGTGATACTGGAGGCGACGACGTCGGGCGGGGTTAAGAAACTGCGCCTTTACGACGCGGCTATCCTCGAGATCATTCCCGCCAGCGGCAACGCCACTAGCGCTATAGGCTTCGCCGCCGACAGCGTCCCTTTCGCCCCGGTCTCGTTCTCTGACTTCCACCTCATGCCACCAGTCATAACGGGCGACGGCAGCAGCGTGACCCTCGAACTGTTCCATTTCTCGCTGCACGGGGCCTACATCGGCACCGAGGAGGACCCTTTCGTCATCAGTGGCTCGATCGACGACTTCACGCCCGAAGGTTGGGAAGCGCAGTCCGAGCAGTCGCTCAGCGACCTGTTCGCCAAGGAGCGCACCGCCCAGCTCGAGGGCGCGGCGGGCGACCCCGAACTGGCAGCGAAGCTGGAAGCCACCCTTAACACCTATTACAAGCGTGATATAGAGCCGAAGCTCGAGACCATTGCCAGCGGCTGCGAAGGGATTGAGGCCCACGCCAGCGAAGTACTCGGGTGGATCAGAACCACGCAGTTAGCGGGAATGAGCGAACTCTTCGCGTCCGAGGCGGAGAAGGTGACGGCCGCCGTGGTGGCCGGTGCCCAGGAATGCTGGAACGAAGCAGCTGTGCCCTGCTACGCCAGCGAAAAGCAGATGCTGGAGATGTCGCGCCTCAACCAACTCCTTGGCGGCGACGCAGCCGATTACGAACCGGCTGGTCGGGAACGGTGCGTAGCCGGCAAGTAGCCGTCATCACCGCAGAGAGCGTAAACAGACCCCGGTTTCGCCTGCGGCTACTATGTCGGCATGGCGTACGAACAGAAGACCAAGCCCACCACCGTAGATCCGGAAGCGTTCGTGCGGGCGGTGGAGCACCCTACCCGCAGGGCGGACGGCTTGGCGCTACTCGAGCTCATGACCGTCACCACCGGGCAGCCGCCGGTCATGTGGGGGCCTTCGATCATCGGGTTCGGCCAGCGGCATTACAAGTACGCTTCGGGGCACGAGGGCGACGAGCCGCTGGTAGGTTTCTCGCCCCGCAAAGCCAGCCTGGTCATCTACGGCCTGACCTACACGCCGGGCTACGAGGAGTTGCTGGAGGAACTCGGCAAGCACAAGCGCGGCAAGGGCTGCGTTTACGTTAATAAGTTGGCCGACGTGGACCTTGGCGTGCTCCAGCGCTTGATAAAGCTGAACTACGACCACTGGGTAGACAAGTGACAGACGCCAAGCGCACCGCTGCCGACGTCGCCACACTAGACTGCACCGCAGAGGTCGCAGCCCCGAACGGTGGCGTAACGGACGAGGTGCTTGACGAAGCGGTGGCGCTACTGAAAGGCCTCGCGGACCCGACGCGCCTGCGGATCCTGCTCATGCTGAAGGGCGGCGAGGTCTGCGTGCACCAGATAGTGGACGCTCTGGGCATGACGCAGTCCGCCGTGAGCCACCAACTGCGCACGCTGCGCACGGCGCGCCTGGTGGAGTTCACCAAGCGCGGCCGCCACGTCTACTACCGGTTAGCCGACGAGCACGTGAGGGACGTTCTGGACGACGTGGTCTCTCACTCGCAAGAGGTCTGGTAACAGCTACGTAACCACAATCAAAAACCGCATCCTGCAGGGCCCGCACCGAATGTTGACGAACAGTCACACGCACCGACACATGAGCATTTACTCATATAATGGGTCAGATGGAGTTTGGAGGCTCCGCTGTGGCTACCGGGAGTGTCATTACCAAGAGCATCGAACTAAGGCGCCTGCTGCCCGGCCACCAACCGGTTGAGGACCCGTGCACCGACCTGATCAGCGCGGCACTGGCCGCGCTCGAGGGCGTGCTGGCGGCTAGGTTCGTCGCTAGTGGCGGCGCCCGGTTCGAGGTCGATTACGATCCTCGCCGCGTAGACTCCGGCGCCATCAGCCGCCTTGCCGACGAGGCCGGTGAGGCGGCTCGCCAGCGGTACGCCCACGAGCGCCTGCGCATACAGGGCATCCACTGCGCCGATTGCGCCGACAAGATCTCGGCCGTCACCGGCAAGCTGGCGGGCGTCACTTCGAGCGTTGCCAGTTACGCCTCCGAGGTGCTGGACATCGCGTATGACCGCACCGCCGTTGGTCGCCCCCGCATCGAACGCGAGGTGGAGAGCCTCGGGTACAAGGTGGTGCCGGCCGGCGCCGCACCTGTTGGCACCGCAACCGTTGGCGCGGCAACCGTTGGCGCGGAACCTTCTGGCGCCAACCCTAGCCACGGGCAATCGCGCGACGTACACGAACACACCACTCGTACTACGGACGCAGGTGCCGCGAGCCTCCAACGCCAGACCCCACCTCGGCTGCGATTCCGCCCGGCGCCCGACCTGCTGCTCAGCTTCACGGCCGGGCTGGCGCTGCTCATCGGCTTCGTTGTGGAGCGCACCGGCCAGCCCATGTTCGCGTGGCTGCCGTTCTACCTAGCGGCGTACGCGGCGGGCGGCTGGCACGCCACCAACCACGCCGTTCGGGCTGCCGCCAAGGGCCGGTTCGATATCGACATCCTCATGGTCACCGCCGCGCTCGGCGCCGGCGCGATCGGCGCGTGGGCCGAAGGCGCACTGCTACTCTTCCTCTTCAGCCTGGGCCATGCCCTCGAGCGTCTGGCCATGGACCGCGCCCGCAACGCCATCCGCGCTTTGGCCGACCTCACCCCTAAGGTTGCGCGTGTGGTGCGCGCAGGTACCGAGGTCGAGGTGCCCGTGGCGGACCTGGGCATCGGCGAGCGGGTGATAGTGCGGCCCGGCGAACGCATCCCAGCCGATGGCCAAGTGGTGGCCGGCGCCAGCATGGTCGACCAGGCGCCCATAACCGGCGAGAGCGTGCCCGTGCTGAAGGAGCCCGGGCAGGAGGCGTTCGCCGGCACCATCAACGGGGCGGGCGCCCTGGAACTCGTCACCACGAAGGGGCCCGAGGACACCACGCTGGCGCGGGTCGTGAAGGCCGTGGAGTCCGCACAGAGCGCCAAAGCGCCCAGCCACCGCTTCACGGACAGGTTCCAGCGGATCCTCACCCCGGTCATCCTCGTGGCCACCGCCCTGGTCATAGCGGTCCCTCCCCTCTTCGGGGTCGAGTTCTCTACCAGCTTCATGCGCGCCATGACGCTGCTGGTGGCTGCCAGCCCGTGCGCGCTGGCGCTGGCCACGCCGTCCGCGGTGCTCGCGGGCATAGCCCGAGCGGCCCGCAGCGGCGTGCTCATCAAGGGCGGCGCGCACCTCGAGAACGCCGGCACGGCCCAGGTGGTCGTGTTCGACAAGACGGGCACGCTCACTCGCGGGCGACCGAGCGTCACCGACGTCGTTACCGCCGGCAACCGCAGCGAGGACGAACTACTGGCTCTGGCCGCCGCCGTCGAGTCGCGCAGCAGTCACCCGCTAGCCGCCGCCGTGCTGGAACACGCGGAACTCCGCGGACTCCCGGCGCTGCACGAAGCAGGCGCTGGCGCGGTAGCGGCATTCGAGGAAACGGTGGGGCACGGCGCCGACGCCATAGTTGGCGGCACACGCGTGCTGGTGGGCAACCGCAAGCTCATGCAAAGAGCCGGCACCGGGCTACCCGACCACCTGGAGGTTGCGGCGCAACGCCTGGAGGCCGACGGCAAGACGGTCATGTTCGTAGCTACCGGCAGCATCCAAGGCAGCGGCGCTCCGCAAGCTGTGGGACTGATAGCCGTGCGCGACCAGCCCAGACCCGAAGCCGCGGCCACCGTAGCAGCCCTCAAGGAGCTTGGGGTGCGGCACGTGGTCATGCTGTCTGGCGACAACCGGCGCGTAGCCGAGGCGCTAGGACGCGAGCTCGGCATAGATGAGGTCCGCGCCGAGCTCCTTCCCGAGGAGAAGGCCGCCGCTGTGCAGGTGCTCAGGCAGTCGTACGGCACGGTGGTCATGGTGGGCGACGGCATAAACGACGCCCCGGCCCTGGCCGTGGCCGACGTGGGCGTAGCCATGGGCGGCGCAGGCAGCGACGTAGCGCTAGAAACCGCCGACATAGCGCTCATGGCCGACGACCTCTCGCGCCTCCCGTACGCCGTGGCCCTCTCCCGCGCTAGCCGCCGCATGATCGTGCAGAACCTGGTCATCAGCCTGGCGGTCATCGCCCTGCTCGTGCCCAGCTCACTCGCGGGCCTGGCCACCATAGGCATCGTGGTGGTCCTGCACGAGACAAGCACGATCGTGGTGGTGCTGAACGCGCTGCGCCTGCTCTCCTACCGGGGGCCTAAGCAACTGCTGGCAGCGACCGCCTGAGAAGCACGCGCCGCCGGGACGAACGCCCCTGTTGCCAAGTGACGCCGCCGCTTAGCATTTAAGTGGTTCAGGGAGCGCAGCTCGGAAGGCGCAATCCCTGCAACGAAGCCCCCAGGACGCGAGCTAAAAGCCGCGCTAGACCAGGGGGCTTATCTTTGGCCCCCCACATCGTTAACCTGGAGAGTACGGCGTTCACGCGTCACATGGTTCAGATCGCACCTACCTCCACCAGCGCGCGCCGAACGTGCTCCTCCACCCGCTCCCGCACGGTCTCAGCACGCAGTCCTGCCAGGCCGAACTCCCGCCACGGCTCGTGCACGTCGGCCGCCGGCGCGGCCACGTCGAAGACCGCCTCCAGGTCCCACACCGGGTCGTAATCGAAGCCGCCCCGCACGGCGCGGTACTCGCGCAGGAACAGCTCGGCGGCGGCAGGACCCTTCATCTTCACGAGGTCGATCCGGCAGTGCGATACGTCCGCCGCAGCGGGCCCCAAGCAGGCGTTGACCCAGTCCACGACCCCTGTGACGCGCAACCCACTTCCGTCACCCCCGAAGAGCAGGTTCATGGCGTGGTAATCGCGGTGCAAGAACGTCTCCGCAACCACTGGCGGGCGCCAGCGCCGGTACGCCTCCACCGCCGCCTCCCACAACGCCCTGTCGGCCGCGTAGGCAGGAACCGTTACGTTCTCGGCAGCTACCCAGCTGCGGTAACGCCAGCCGAACGACGGAACGGGGTGAGCATGTATGGCGGCTAGCGTCTCGGCCAGCACGCGCACCCAGCGCCCTTCGTCGGTAGGCGTTAGCTCCACGCGCCCGGGCAGGTGGGTCATGAGCACCGCCGGCGCCCCGAAGCCGGCGGGGTCGTCGGGCCCTTCGGGCGAGGGACCAGGCAGGAAGCCCATCGGCTGAGGCACGGCCACTCCGCTACCCGCCGCGGCGCCTAGCGCGGCCACCTCGTGCCGGGCCAGGTCCGGTTCAGCGGCCAGCCACTCTTGGAGGGTGAAGAGGCGCAGAAGGAAACGCTGGCCGCTGGCGCCAAGCGGACCCTCCACCAGGTACAGCGTGGAGGAGGTAGCGCCCCGCATCTCGGTCAGGCGCAGCGAACCGGCCTGCAGGCCCGTGGCTTGGGCTAACCACTCGCGCCCGGGCTGGGTCAGTAAGAGCGTCCACTCGGTTCCCGGGGCGGTCATTGCCTCACGGTACGATGCCGCATGTACCAACCGCCTCTCAACCGCGAAGACCGGCCCGAGGTCATGCACCAGCTGATCCGCGAGCAGCCGCTGGGGCTGCTCATCAGCGCGGGCGGTCAGGGCCTACTCGCGAACCCCATACCGTTCGTGCTGCATGCCGACGCTGAGAGCCCCGCCGTCCTCGAGTGCCACCTGGCGATAGCCAACCCGCAATGGCGCGACCTGGCCGACGGCGCTGAAGCGCTCGTCGTGTTCCAGGGCCCGCAGGCGTACGTGACGCCCTCCTGGTACCCCGCCAAACGCGAGCACGGCAAGACGGTGCCCACCTGGAACTACGTGGTGGTGCAGGTGCGCGGCAAGGCGTACGCGGTGGAGGACCGCGCCTGGCTCATGCGGCACCTGAACGAGCTCACGGACCAGAACGAGGCGCCGTTACCCGAACCGTGGCAGGTGTCTGACGCCCCCGCCAGTTACGTAGAGTCCATGCTGAAGGGCATCAAGGCCGTGCGCGTCGAGGTGACGGCCATGGCCGGCAAGTGGAAACTGAGCCAGAACCGCAGCCGCGCCGACCGCGAGGGCGTGGTGCAGGGGCTCGGCGCTCAAGGCGGCGAGGCCGCGCACGTGGCCGCCATCATGGCCGAGCAACTCGCCGCGTTAGACAGCGACGGCTGAGGTCTGGCCAGACGCCCCGAACCGCGGAGCTACTTGGCCAGGATCGATCGCATCTGCTTGTAGATGAACCCAGCCGCCCGCTTGGGCGCCAGGCGGTAAAGCAAGTCTAGGAAACGCGCGTCCTTCCCCACCAGCACGCGGAAGTGGTCGGCTTCCATGCCGTCCACGATTATGCGCGCGGCCTCCGGCGCAGGCGTCATGGGTGGCGTCTTTGCCGACCCGCCGCTCATCTGCTGCTCCATCTTCTCCTGGTAATCGCCCAGGCCGGAGTTGGTGGCGATGTTGGTCTGGATGGCGCCGGGGAACACCACCGTTACCTTCACGTTGGTGTCGGCCAGCTCCGACCAGAGCCCCTCGGTGAACAGCTTCACCGCCGCCTTGGAGGCGCCGTAGATGGTCTGCCCCGGCACCGGCAGGAAGCCGCCCATGCTGGAAGTGTTCACGATGTGCGCTTCGGGCCGCGCCTTCAGGTGCGGCAGGAACGCCTTGGTTAGGTACAGCACGCCGTAGAAGTTGACGTTGAGGACCTTCTGTATGACGCCGTAATCCAGGTCGGCCACGGGAACCATGGGCTGGATGATGCCGGCGTTGTTGATGATGCCGTCCACGGCGCCGAAGCGGTCGATAACCTTCTGGGGCAGCGCCTCGGCCGCCGCCTTGTCGGACACGTCTAGCTCGAACAGTTCAAGCTGCGCACCCTGACCCGCCAGCGACGCGGTTTCCTGCAGTCCGACCATGTTCAGGTCGGCGGCCGCCACCTTGGCGCCCCTAGCGAGCAAGAGGAGAGTGAGTTCGCGGCCCATGCCGCTGCCTGCGCCGGTAACCACGATGACCTTGCCGTTTACTCTCATGGCTACATGTTGCGGCACCAGCTACCTTGCGTGCCACTTCCACATGTCCTGGCCTTGCACTTTCGCCCTTATACTTCGCCTACCGAATGCTGACCATGGTGACCGCCTACCCCCGAAGCGAGTTGCGCCGTGACCCTTGACCCACGCACTGTGTTCGTCATTCATGGGGTCGGGCTTCTTAGCCATCACGACCATCACACTGGCGCTCCTCGTTCGCACCCTCCTGGCCGACATCCGCCGCAGCGCACTGGTCGGCACAGGCGCTACCGCCACCTTGGGGGTCTCCTGGCTGCTCTTCGCTCTAGAGGGCCTGGTGCCGGACATCTTCACGGTGCTGGGCGCCAACCTCTTCTACCTGCTCGCCATTGCGCTAGTGAATCAGAGCATCCGGTTGCTGGACGGCGAGAGGCCTAACCGGTGGCTCTACCTGGCAGTAGTGCTGCCCGCCATCCTCGCCACGCTAGCAGCGCGGTACGTGGTGGACGCGTACACGGTGCGCGTGGTGGTCATGTCACTGGCGCTAGGAATCATACTGGCACTGAGCAGCGTCAGGCTGTTCCGCACGAGCCCCGGCAGCCTCCACAACCCGGGCCGTCGGGCCGCCGCCTACTGGCTGAGCACCACCGCAGCGCTGCTACTGGTTCGCGCCATCGTCACCATCGCCCAGGGTGAAGCCCCGCCGTTCATGTCGCAGCAGGTCGTGCCCAACCTTTCCGTGGCGCTGAGCGTGGTCATCGCCCTGGGCGCGGTGTTCGCCTACTTCCTGCTGTTCAGCGGCCGGGTCACCGCCGAGCTGGCCGCGGACGACTTCAAGTCGATCAACGACAAGTGGGGGCATCATGCTGGCGACGTGGCGCTGAAGGCTATCGCCCACGGCATCAGATTGAAGGTCAGGCAGTACGACCTGGTTGCCCGCTTGGGCGGCGACGAGTTCGTGGTGCTCCTGCCGGGGCTCGGCAAGACCGCCGTAGCCGAGCTCGCGCCGCGGCTGATGGAGTCCATCACCAAACAGCGCACTGACCACCCCGGTGGTGTGAACGTGAGCATCGGCGTGAGCTGCCTGGAGCCCACCCCGGAGAGCGTGGCCACCCCCAGCGCTGGCGTTGGGCACGCTGACGCGGCTGATGAAGATCGCCGACGGCGACATGTACGGCGTGAAGAACTCGCGTTTCTGAGCGGCTGGTTGAGGCCGCGACCATGCGAGGGCCTCTGCTGTGTCGATCAACGCTTCAAATATATGGCACGCCATGTATAATACATGGCAAGCCAACCATCACCAGTTGGCCCAGGAGATGATCCCGCATGAACACCGATCAAGACCAGCCAACACCCGTGTTTATTGACGCGCCTGGGGCGTCGCGGCACCTTTCCCTCGGCTACCAGGTCAACCACCTGGCAAGATTGCTCGCCACCGCCTTGCGAACGCGCATCGAGCCGCTCGGCGTGGTGCCCGGCCAGTTCGCACAGCTGTTGGCGCTGTACGACGAGGACGGCTTGACCCAGACCGAGCTCGGCGAACGCGTGCGGATCGACCAGTCCACGATCGCCCACACACTGAAGCGCATGGAGCGCGACGGGCTGGTGAAAAGGACGCGCAGCGAGACCGACCGCCGGCAGGCGGTAGTGCGCCTCACGCCTAAGGCGCGCGCGCTGGAAAGCGCGCTGAAGGCGGCGGCGGCGGACGTGAACGCACTTGCCCTAGCCGGCCTTACAGGTTCGGAGGTTAGTGGCCTCCTAAGCACACTGAGCCGCCTCGTCGGGAACCTCGCGGCCGACGAGCTCACCGTCAGCCCGCCAGACCGCAAGTAGATCGCCAACAAGCCCCGCCCCACCGCTGGACCCACCCGATGCACTGGAGCCCACTCATGAACGAGACTGCCCCCACCACACGTTTGCAAAAGATAAGGCAACCACGCCCTGCCGCCGCCACTTTCACGCGCACGCAGCAAACGCTGCACTGGTTCAGCGCGCTGCTGATCCTCGCCATGTTCCCTATGGGGCTCGTCATGGCGCGTACCGAGAGCGAATCACTCCGCTCCAGCCTGTACGCGGCCCACGCGTCCGTCGGCTTGGCCATCGCCCTGGTGGCCGTGGTTCGCTTGACCCTCACCCGGCGCCGTCCCGTAGCCCCGCCGCCCGGCATGCCGCGCTGGAACGAGGTGCTGCACCGCAGCGTTCATGTTCTGGCGCTCGTGGTTCCGGTGCTGTTGGCGCTGAGCGGCATTGGCACCTTAGCCACCAACGGCCTCCTACCCTCGGCGCTGCAACCAGGAACCGCGGTGCCAGCCGTGCTCGAGGACGCCCGCGCGCAGACGGGCCACCGGTTAATGGCTTACGCCTACGCGGCCCTGCTCTTCACCCACGTGGCGGGCGTGATGCGCTACCAGCGCACCAAAGGCAACGTCATGGCGCGCATGGGCGTGAAGAGCTTCCTCACTGGACCAGCCGAACACAACTAACCAGGGGAGTGACCCTACCTGACCCTTCTTTTCGGCTTCGGGCGGGTGAAGCTAGCCCTCGCCTATGCCAAGCTAGAGGCGAAGCCGCAGCCACCCCATAGGCCTAAGCGGCACAGGGAGGTAACCCCATGGACCTAGGTTTCGCATCCGCTATCTTGCCGGACCTCTCGCTAGAGGAGGTACTGGCCTTCGCGGCGGCCGAAGGCTTCGACTGCGTGGAGGTCATGTGCTGGCCAACCGACGCCACCGACCAGCGGCGTTACGCCGGCGTGACCCACATCGACGTGGCCGCCCTCGACGAGCAGGGTGTGCAGCGCGTGCACGAGCTAACCCGCAAGTACGGCGTGAGCATCAGCGCTCTCGGCTACTACCCGAACCCGCTGGCGGCCGACCCGGTGGAGAGCGACACGTACGTGAAGCACATCGGCCGCGTGATCGAGGCGGCGCGCATGCTGGACGTGGAGGTGGTCAACACCTTCATCGGCCGCGACCCGTCCCTCCCCATCGAGCGGCAGTGGGAGCGCGTGGAGCATATCTGGCGCCCCCTGGTAGCGCAAGCCGAAGCCGCCGGCGTGAAGATCGGCATAGAGAACTGCCCCATGCTCTTCTCGCTAGACGAGTGGCCCGGCGGCAAGAACCTCGCCATCTCCCCCACCGTGTGGCGCGAGCTGTTCGAGCGCCTGCCGAGCCCCAGCCTCGGCCTCAACTTCGACCCTTCGCACCTGGTGTGGCAAGGCATCGACATCAGCCGCGCGCTCAGCGAGTTCGCCAACAAGCTCGTGCACGTGCACCTCAAGGACGAGCACGTGGATCAGGAGTTGCTGTACCAGCGCGGCATCATGGGCCTCGGCTGGCACGTACCGAAGATCCCCGGGCTCGGCGACATCGACTGGGTGGAGTTCTTCGAGACCTTGCGCAGCGTGGGCTGGAACCGCCCAGTGGTCATCGAAGTCGAGGATCGCACCTTCGAGGACAGCCTGGAGGGCCGCAAGGAGGCCATCCGACGCTCCGGGCAGTACGTACGTACGGTCATGGAGTACGGCGCCCGCTAACCTGTACACGTCACCCACGTGATTCGGACCCGTTCCGAGCTTCCATTACAGGTAACATAGGTAGAAACAAATATTGAGGAGGAGCACATGAAGCGAGTAACCGCCTTACTAAGCATTCTGGCCGTTGCCCTGTTCGGCTTGGCGTTCGCCCAGACCTACACCATCGGAGTTTCTAACGGCTTCGTTGCCAGCGAATGGCGCACCCTCATGGTCCAGGACCTCGAGGCCACCGCCCAGGCCCTCGAAGACGAGCTCGGCATCACCGTCAACCTGGTGTTCGAGAACGCCGACGTGGACGTGCAGGGCCAGATCCAGCAGATCCAGAACCTGCTCAACCGCGGCGTGGACGCCATCATCATCAACCCCAACGACCAAGTGGCCCTGAACCTCGCGCTCGAGGAAGCAGTGGATGAGGGCGTCGTGGTCATCGCTACCGACCAGGAGATCGGCGCCGAAGGCGTGTTCAACGTGGTCATCGACCAGAAGGAGTGGGGTCGCCAGAACGCCCGCTGGCTCGCCGAAGCGCTCGGCGGCCAAGGCAACGTTGTCGTCATCGAAGGCTTCGTGGGTCACCCCGCTAACGAGGACCGCATGGCCGGCGTCGAAGAGGTGTTCGCGGAGTTCCCCGGCATCAACGTCGTAGCGCGCGAAACGGGCCTCTGGGACCAGGCCACCGGCCAGCGCGTGGCGTCCGACATGCTCGCCTCCATCCCCAACATCGACGGCATCCTCACGCAGGACGGCATGGCGCAGGGCATCCTCACCGCCCTCAACGCCGCCAACCCTGATCCCTTCCCCATCATGACTGGTGAGGCGTACGCCGGCTTCTTGCGCCTGTGGCAGGAAACCGCCGAAGCGCACCCCGGCTTCCAGTCGGTGGCCGTGGTGAACCCTCCGGGCATCGCGTCCAGCGCGCTGCGCGTGGCCATCGAGATCCTGCAGGGCGGCGAGATCGACGAAGCCAACCTCACGGGTCCGTTCGGTAACAGCATCTACATCGACATCCCGTTCGTCATCACCTCGGCCGACCTGGCCGACAGGCTCGTGGAGTACCAGGACCGCCCTGACTCCTACGCCATGGACGGCATCATCACGCAGGAAGAAGCCGCTTCGTACATGAAGTAAGGCTCTAACCCAGCCTTGGGGCGGCGGTGACGCAGAGTGACCGCCGCCCCTACCCCTGTTCGCCTACGTACACCCCGCACGTACCCGCACGAACCCGCTATGTGCACCTGCCCGAATATTTAGACTTACGTATCCGACCGCCGTTACCGGGCGTCCTCCATATCTCATGGCCAATCCCTCCACACCCCCCCGCTCGCCCGCCGCGCCCCTGCGCGAGCCGGTCGTATCGGTACGCGGCGTGGCTAAGCGCTACGGCGCCGTGCGCGCGCTCGAAAGCGCCGACCTCGACATCCGCGCCGGCGAGGTGGTAGCGCTGCTCGGCGCGAACGGCAGCGGCAAGAGCACCCTCGGGCGCATCATCACCGGCATAACCAAACCCGACGCGGGCAACCTCACCATCGACGGGCAGAGCGCCCACCTGACGTCGCCCGCCCACGCGCGCCGTCTGGGTATCACCGCGATTTACCAGGAACTCTCGCTGGTGCCGGACATGAGCGTGGCCGAGAACGTGTGGCTGGGTCACGAACCCATGCGGCTCGGCGGTATCGACCGCCGCGCCATGCGCGAGAACACCGCAGAGCTCCTCGCCAACTTCGCTGACGTCTTCTCGGTGCCCGTCACGCCAGACACCGTAGTCGACGACCTGCCGCCCAGCGAACGCCAGCTGGTGGAGGTCGTGAAAGCGCTCGCGTGGCGACCCCGGGTGCTGGTGCTCGACGAGGCCACCGCCTCCCTCGACAGCCGCCAGGTCGACCGGCTCTTCGAACTGGTGCGCAACTGGCGCGATCAGGGCATGGCGCTAGCGTTCGTCTCGCACCGCATGGAGGAGATCTTCCGCGTGGCCGACCGCGCCGCCGTGCTCCGCAACGGCGCCAGCGTGGGCGAGAAGCTCATCTCCGAAACCACCGAGCGCGAGCTAGTGGACCTCATGACAGGCGGCGGTGAACTCGCCGCCATGGTGTTGCAGGAACGGCACGAGGACACCGCGGCCGCCACGGCGCCAGTACTGCTAGAGCTCGAGGCTTTCTCCTGCGCAGGCGTTGAGCCACTGAACCTGACCGTACACAAGGGCGAGCTCGTTGGCCTGGGCGGACTGCAAGGACAGGGGCAGCGGCAGCTGTTGTTGGCGCTCTTCGGCGCCGCCACGCACAAGGGGTCGGTGACATTGGACGGGCACGCCGTCTTGTTCCGCAACCCGCGGCAGGCGCAGCGCGCGGGTGTGGCGTACGTGCCCGGCGACCGCAACCGGGAGGGCCTCCTCCCTATTCGCCCCATCTTGGAGAACCTGCAGTTGCCAGGCTGGCGTGATTACGGCACGCCCCTGCGCCTACGCCAGGCACGCACAGACGCCAACGCCGCCGTGCAGGACCTGGCCATCAAGATCGACTCGCTCGACGAACCCGTTGCTAACCTGTCGGGCGGCAACGCCCAAAAGGTCGTGATAGGTAAGTGGCTCATGCGCGAGCCCCGGCTGCTGCTCCTCGACGACCCCACCAAGGGCGTCGACGTGAACGCCAAGGCGGAGTTCTACCGCCTGCTGCACCGGCTGCAGGAGCAGGGCACCACCATCCTGTTCCACAGCTCTGATGATTCCGAACTGCTGGGTTTATGCCAACGCGTGCTGGTCATGCAGGACGGCCACGTGCGGGCCGAACTGACCGGCGACACGCTCGATAAGCAGCACCTGGTGGCGGCCTCCATGGGCGCCGGCGTGGCGGTGAGCGCACCTTGACCCGCGCCTTCCTCCGCAACAAGACCTACCTGGTACCGCTACTGCTTCTGCTGGTGGCCATCGGACTCAACTACTACCTACAGCCCAACTTCTTCCAGCCGCGCGTGCTGAACGGCAACCTGCGCGTCATGCTGCCGCTGATGGTGCTGGCCGCGGGTCAGGCCATCGTCATAATCGCGGGCGGCATCGACCTATCCGTCGGCGCCATGGTGTCGCTGGTGAACGTAACGCTGGTGACGCTGATAACCCGCGAAAGCGGTCCACCCGAGATGCTGCTGGGTGCGGGGGTGGCCCTGCTCCTCGGCGCTGCTGCGGGTGCGCTCAACGGCGTGTGCGTGGCGTTCCTCAGGCTGCAACCCATAGTCACCACGTACGCCACGTCGTTCCTCTTCTCAGGCGTAGCGCTGATCATCCTCCCCCGCCCCGGCGGTTCGTTGCCGCGCGCTCTGACCACCTTCTACCGCTCCGCGCCGCTCGGCATCCCCGCCACCGCTTTCGGCATAGTGGTCCTTCTCCTGCTCTGGGTGCTGCTGCGGCGCACGCGCTTCATGCAGAACCTATACGCCATCGGCGGCAGCGCTGCCGCAGCGCGCGCCAGCGGCGTCAGGGTGGCGCTGAACAGTTTCTTCAGTTACGTCGCCATGGGCGTGTTCGCCGCACTGGCCGCCATGATGCTCACGCTCAGCACAGGCTCTGGCAACTCCAGGCTGGGCGACGCCATGACGCTTCCCTCCATCGTGGCCGTGGTACTGGGCGGCACGCGCCTGGCGGGGGGCCGCGGCGGTGTGGTGGGCGCTGTTATCGGGGTGGCCATACTGACCATCATCCGCAACCTCATCACGTTCGCTAACGTGCCCACCTGGTACCAGACGCTCTTCGACGCGGTCATCATCCTGCTGGCGTTGGCTGGGCCGGGCATCGTTCGCCTGATCAGGGAGCGTAAGGCATGAAGGCGTTCATCTCCCGCATCCCACCGGCCGCCGTAGCGCTGGTGCTGTCAGTGCTGCTGTTCTTCGCTGGCGGCCTCGTGCAGCCCGACTTCCTGAACGCAGCGCAGGCCATCAACATCGTGCGGCTGGCAGCGTTCCTAGGGATAATCGCCGCCGGTCAGACGCTAGTCATCATCGCGGGCGGCGAAGGCATAGACCTCTCCGTCGGCGCCGTGGTGACGCTGGGCGCCATCCTCACGTTCATGGTCAGTGGCGGCAACAACGAGGGCCTATGGCTGGCCGTACTGGTCGTTATCGCGGCGGGCGCCGCCATCGGACTGGTGAACGGCCTAGGCATCGTTTATATACGAATACCGCCGCTGGTCATGACGCTAGGCATGGCCGGCGTGGTGCAGGGCACTATCCTGGCTGTAACGCGCGGCGACATACCCGGCGGCGTGCCGCGGGCGCTAGCTAACTTCGTCACCGGCCGGTTCCTGGGCGTGCCGGGCGCCATCTACATATGGGCGGTCTTCGGGCTGGCCATGTGGTTCGTGCTGCAGCGCACCCGCTACGGCCGCGAACTGTTCGCTGTTGGTGTCAACCGCCGCACCGCCGCCCTTTCCGGTGTGAACGTGCCCGGCGTCGTGATCCTCACCTACACCCTGAGCGGCGTGCTTGCCGCGCTCGGCGGGCTACTGCTGCTGGGCTTCACGCAGCGCGTGTTCCTCACCCTGGGCGAGTCGTACCTCTTCCCGTCCATCGCCGCCGTGGTGGTGGGCGGCACGGTGCTGGCTGGCGGCCGTGGTAGTTACTTCGGCACCATGGCCGGCGCGCTGGTGCTCACCATGACCGAGAGCCTGCTGCGCGCCATGCGCATGGGCGAGGCGTACCAGCTCATCGTGTTCGGCGGCATACTGGTGGTGCTACTGAGCGTTTATGGGAGGCAGAGGCAGAGCAATTGACGCGCACAGTCACCTTGTTGCGCATTGAAGGCCTGGCGTTACTCGCCGCGGGCGTGACGGTTTACGCCGTGCTCGGGGGCTCATGGTGGCTGTTCGCGCTGCTCCTGTTCGCGCCCGACCTGTCCATGCTGGGGTACTTGCGCGGGCCGAAGGTGGGCGCAGCCGTGTACAACCTGGGGCACATCACCTTGACCCCAGTAGTCATCGGGCTCGTTTCGCATTTGCTGGGCGCGGATATGGGTGTCCAGATCGCCGTCATCTGGCTGGCGCACATCGGCTTAGACCGGTTGCTGGGGTACGGACTCAAGGAGCCCACCAGCTTCCAGGACACGCATCTGGGGCGGATCGGTAGGCGTTGAGAAGTTGCGAGTGTTGCTGACGCCTCGAGAAGTCGGACTCCTCTTTTGCTCGCCACGCAAATGGCAGAGGTAGCATCAGGGCCCATGGAACGAATCATCGAACGGGCACGTGAGCTGGCCGATGCCAAGCATGGCGGCATGCATATCCCCTACAAAGCCCTGACCCCGATGATGGAGCACATCAGCGAAGTGGCGACCTTGGTCGAAAGTCAGGGCGGCACCAGCGAGATGATCGCGGCGGCGTAGCTGCACGACGTGGTGGAGGACACTGACGTGACGCTCGATCAGGTCGGGGAGCGGTTCGGGCCTTCGGTGCGCGCGCTAGTAGATGGCCTGACAGATCCAGAAGACTTCGCGGCCAAGCCGCTCGAGGAGCGTAAGCGCCTGCAGGCCGAGAGGATCCGTGACCTCAGCGAGGACGTCAAGCGAATAAAGCTGTGTGACCAACTCTCGAACGTACGGCGCGTGCTAGATAGGCCGCCGCACGATTGGTCTGCCGAAGAGCAATTCACCTACATCCAAGGCGCCCATAAGATCGTGCTGGAGTGCCG
>Ga0172382_10005572_pt1 | contig 18743 bp, 16 predicted proteins | sample Leawel138RmetaG_FD_122245 | JGI IMG/M metagenome (GOLD analysis project Ga0172382, IMG submission 122245) | Leachate microbial communities from a municipal landfill in Southern Ontario, Canada - Leachate well 138R metaG | ecosystem: Engineered > Solid waste > Landfill > Unclassified | place...
GCGACGAGCGCCGGATCTACTTTCACGTCAAGCCTTCCCCTGTCATCTCGCGGCCGCAGCTCTCCAGCTGCGACCCCAAACGTTAGCTTTCACTTTCGTTCGTGAATTGACTTGGAAGCCCTTACACTTCCTGACAACTTTCGTTGTCCGTGCTTTGACCAACGGCCCCGAGAGGCAATCGTCATCGCACATATCCTTCCTTCTCTTCTCTCATATCTCTGTCAAAAATCTTTCAGTTCAGGCTCGCATTCCAAGAAGGTTTCCTTGGAGCGCTCGACCGTTATAACAGATTTCAAATCAAAGTGTCAATACTGAATCTACACTATTTCTTGATTTTCACCAGTCATTCGGTAGGACCGTCGGCAATCTTTCAAGGACCGCCAGGCGATCTGCCTGAGCAACGAGACGGATACTACCCATTTTCCCGATTCTCGTCTAGGGGGTTTTTGCAAAATCCTCGAATTTATTGTTTTTTGACCATTTTACGGTTTAGCGGCTCAAATGGGAGAGCGATCCGTCCTTGATGATCGCCTTCACATAGGTTCCGAACGAGGCCACCGAAGCAGCCGCAGCAAGAGCGAAAATCACCAGGAGCAATGGATCGGCCCACCCCTTCCATCCTGTTTGGGATGCGATCCTGTCCATGGCCACATAGGCGATGCCCAGCAGTCCCGAGACCGCGTAGAGGACCGCTTTCGATTTTCCCCAGATGTTCGCGGCTACCGCTTTCCCCTTTCCCATCATGAGCATCCGCAAGAAGACGATCGAGAACTCACGCCACATGATGATGACGAACGACCATACGGGCATCACGCCCACCGCCGAAAGGCAGACGAAATAGGTAAGTCTGCTGAATGTATCGGCGAACGGATCCATGACTTTCCCGAGATCGGTCACCAGATGATATTTCCTTGCGATGATACCGTCCAGGAGATCCGAGAGTTCCGTAAGGAGGTAGAGCAGCAACAGCAGCACTGCCGAGAGCACATCGAATGATTCACCGAACCACACGGGCAGGAAGAATGCAATGAAAAACAGCGGCGCCATGACCAGCCTGGAGACAGTCAGTTTGTTAGGTAGGTTCATCTCAATTGCTCCCTAGATATTTATTCTCAAGATACCGGCGGAAATGGGTGGCATCCAACGGTGCTCCGGTCACCCGCTCAAGCAGCTCCTTCGGACGATACATGGCCCCGAAACGGAGTATCTTTTCATCGAGCCAGTTCCTGACCGGATGGAAGTCACCGGAGGCGACCACGCTTTCGACATCCAGGTCCCGGTGCATCGCATCAAGGATCTGGGCACCATAGAGGTTGCCCAATGCGTAGGTCGGGAAGTAGCCGAGCTCTCCCATCGACCAGTGCACATCCTGGAGGACTCCGACACGATCGCTTTCGGGCGTGATGCCGAGCAAGCTCTCCATCTTCTCGTTCCACGCATCGGGAAGATCCCGTACGGCAAGCGAGCCACTGAGCAACTTCCGCTCAAGCTCGAAACGAAGGATGATGTGCAATCCGTAGGTTACTTCATCCGCATCGACACGGATGTTCGAAGGCCGAACCCGGTTGATCGCTCGCATGAACCGATCCAGATCCACGTATTCGGTCTGGATGGGGAAATACTCCTTGAATCGAGGGAAGAAATGGGACCAGAAGGCCCTGCTTCGTCCGATCATGTTCTCCCACAAGCGGCTTTGGCTTTCGTGAAAGGCAAAGGATGCCCCGTTGGCAAGACAGGTAAGGTGTGTCGTCTTGTTCGAGGCACCCAATTCATACAGCGCATGTCCCGCTTCGTGTATGGAGGAAAAGAGAGGACTGACCACGCTCGGTTCGGTGTAGCGTGTGGTGATCCTGATATCGTGCGCACCCAAGCTGATGGTGAACGGGTGGGTGGAGATACCCACGTTGCCACGGTTCCGATCGAAGCCCATGGCATCGAGCACTTCGTTGGCGAAGGAGGCTTGCTTGTCCTGCGCGTAGGTCCCGTACAGGAACGTATCATCGACGGGACCTGTGTCGGCACAACCGGCGAGTATCTCCTGCAGGTCGGTGCGCATCACCGAGAACAGGCTCTCCACCTCGGCGGTACTCGTCCCCGGTTCGAACACATCGAGCAACGGGTCGTAGGGATCTTTCGCATATCCATAGGCATCGGCCTTTTGCCTCACCAAATCGATGATCTGGGAAAGAACCGGTTCGTACAGGGAAAAATCATTGGTGCTACGCGCTTCTGCCCACACTTGGTGGGCCTTGCCAGTCGTCTCCGAAAATCGTTGGACAAACCCGGCATCCAGTTTCCGCGACCTGTCGTGCGTGCGGTAATACCAACGGATGATTCCTCGGCTGCGGTCGTCAAGGGAAGGATCTCCCTCCTCTTGATGTTCCGAGGCTCCCAAAATCGTGAGGAGCTCTCCCATCTCATCCGATGCAGTCAACTCATGCATCTTCCGGTCGAGCAATCCGAGCTGTGCGGCACGTTCATCAACTCCTGCCGGTGGTACTGCCTCCTGATCCCACACCAACACTCCGCTGATGTGGGACAGAAGCACCATTTCCCGATCAATTGCCTCAAGAGTGGCCAAGGCGCGTTCTCGTGTCATCATGTTCTCCGTAATTGCCCGTCAGAGCATCTGCTTCGCAGCGATCTTCTCATGCAGGGAAGCCAGATAGGAATCCAAAGGCAAGCCATTCTCCTGCTTTCCGTCACGATACCGCACGGAAATCGCACGAGCTTGCATTTCCTTGTCCCCGAGCACCAGCATGTGTGGCACCTTCATCTTCTGTGCATTGCGGATCTTTGCGTTCATGCGGTCGTCACTGTCATCAAGGTACGCCCTGATTCCCTGTGCCTTCAGCGCCGCCAGGACCTCGCGACCATATTCGGTGAACACATCGGAGACAGGAATGACACAAACCTGTTCCGGGGAGAGCCACAAGGGGAACGAACCTGCGAAGTGTTCGAGCAGGACGCCGAAGAACCGTTCGATGGAGCCAAGGAGTGCCCGATGGATCATATAGGGACGCTTCTCCACGCCGTCCGAGTCTACGAAAGTCATGTTGAATCTCTCGGGTTCGTTGAAATCGAACTGGATGGTCGAAAGTTGCCACTCCCGGCCCAAGGCATCCTTGATCTTCAGATCGATCTTCGGTCCGTAGAATGCACCGCCGCCCTCGTCGATACCATATTCGAGACCCTCCGCCTCGATGGCCTTGCGAAGTGATTCGGTCGCGGCGTCCCAACGTTCCTGCTCACCTACACTCTTCTCGGGCCTGGTCGAGAGGTAGGCTCCGATCTGCTCGAACCCGAATGAGCGGAGCATGAAGAGGGAGAACCTGAGCACTTCGCGGATTTCGGAATCCATCTGCTCGGGAGTACAGAAGATGTGTGCATCATCCTGGGTGAACCCGCGCACCCGCATCAATCCATGCAATGCCCCGGCCTTCTCATAACGGTAGACCGTGCCCAGCTCAGCCCAGCGGAAGGGAAGTTCACGGTAGGAGTGCTTCGAGTTGCGATAGATCATGATATGGAAGGGACAGTTCATCGGCTTCGCATAGTAGTCCGCCTTGTCCATCTCCATCGAGCTGTACATGCTCTCCTTGTAGAAACCCAGGTGACCCGAAGTCTCCCACAGCCAAGCTTTGCCGACGTGGGGAGTGTAGACCATCTCATAGCCGTTGGCGTAGTGTTGCTCTTTCCAGAAGTTTTCGATCGCCATCCGGATCCTCGCACCACGGGGATGCCAGTAGACCAATCCGGGACCGGCTTCCTCATGGAAGCTGAACAGGTCCAGCTCCTTGCCGAGCTTGCGGTGGTCCCGCTTCTCGATCTCTTCGAGCTTCTGCAAGTAGAGCCTGAGATCCTTCGGATTGGTCCACGCGGTAGCGTAGATCCGGGTGAGCATCGGATTGGTTTCCTTGCCCCTCCAGTATGCTCCCGCAGTGTTGAGCAGCTTGAAAGATTCGGGATTGAGTTCCTTGGTGGACTTGACGTGGGGACCTCGGCAGAGATCGGTGAATCCCCCTTGGTTATAAAGCGAGACCTCCTCATCCGCAGGAATCGCATCGATCAACTCCTGTTTGTAGACCTGATCGGAGAACAGGCGCTTGGCCTCGTCACGCGATACCACGATCCGCTTGAACTCCTTGTCATCCTTGATGATCTGCTTCATCCGCTGGGAAATCTCATCGAGGTCCTCGTTCGTCAGGGCTCGGGGGAGATCGAAATCGTAGTAAAAACCGTTCTCGATCGCCGGTCCGATGGCGATCTGTGCGTTTGGAAACATCTGCAACACCGCTTCTGCCATCACGTGTGACATCGAATGGCGGACTCTGGACAGTTTCTCGTCCATCTGTTCTTTCCCTGACATGTATGCTCCTTCGTGCCAATGGGCACTCTTCGTTCAGAATATCAAAAACCCCCATGCCCTCATCCTGCCGCACCCACAGCTTGGCTGTGGGCTTCGGTAAGGACGAGAACATGGAGGTCCATGTTTCCGCGGTTCCACCTTACTTCCCGCGACGACTCTATCACGCCATCACGAGCACTCATTCTCTCCCATTGCGCAGGGACTGCGGCAGGCCTACTGGAAATACCGTTCGACCTGCGGCTCGGAAGTGGTTTTCATCGGAAGCTGACGGATGCCTCACACCCGACCGTTGTACACGGAGGGACATCCTCTCACGGACAGACAGACCCGATTACTCGTCTTCGTCGACGCCATTGGCATAATAATGTGAATGAAACGAAATGATGTCAAGTGAACGGCAGGACTCGGCTGACAATCTCAGCCGCCTTTTCCAAGAAGTGCACATCGTACGGAGCGAACCGGTCAAGAATCGGACTGTCGACATCCAGGACCCCCACAACCGTACCACCAGAGACCAGCGGAACGACCACTTCGCTCCTGCTTGCCGCATCACATGCGATATGACCGGCGAAGGCGTGCACATCGGGAACTGTCATGGTCTCGCGCCCGGACCATGCCGTTCCGCACACCCCCTTGCCGAAGGGAATGACCGTGCATGCGGGTGCACCCCAGAAGGGACCCAGGACCAACTGCCTCAGCTGTTCGTCGACAAGATAGAATCCGACCCAGTTCACCCGTTCGAGATACCTTCCCAGCAATGCCGCGGCATTGGCAAGCGACGATATCCGGTAGAGCATCGTGGGACCTGACGGTTGTACCAGCGCCTCGAGTTGTGCGAGGATTTCCATGGGGTCCGCGACCTTTCCCGTCATACACACAGGTTCATGCACGTTTCTTGTCTCCTATGGGTCTGGCTCCGACTTTACCAACTTCGGTCCCCTGACGCAAGCGCATCGCGATCTTCGGGTTCACCAGGACTCCCGGACCGGAGAGACATCCTCCCTCGCAGCACATCACTTCGACCAGATCTGCCTCAGGCGGACGCTTCTCCCACGTACGCATCAGACGGACGGTCTTCTTGTCCACTCCATCGATGTTCATGACCTGGACAGGCCTGTTCGTCCTGCGCTGGACCGCATGGGCAACTCCCTGTGAGACTGCAAACTCACGACAATCGGCATAGAGCGCGGCATCGGGCAGCTCATGCGGGGAAATCTCCTTGATATCGATGCCACGGGCCACGAGAAGGACAGCCAGCTCGGAGAACGTGATGACCGTCTCGATCTCTTCGATCCGTACCGCTTCCACCTTTTTCGCGAGACATGGACCGATAAATACCAACGCAGCATCCGGATTCCGCTTCCTGCACATCTCTGCCGTGTATGCCATCGGTGAGAGGGCGCCGGAACGACGGCCCGAGAGAGCAGGTACATGCTTGTCAACCAAGTTCATGTATGCAGGACAGCAGCTGGTGGTCATGAAACCCTGTTCCGCTGCGATCCGAGCGGCGACCTCTTCTGCTTCATGTTCCGCCGTAACGTGGGCACCTTCTGCCACTTCGACCACATCAGCGAAGCCCAATGCCTTGATTCCCGCCATGATTTGTGCGAGAGAACCGGGAAACTGGCCCTCGATCGCAGGAGCGATCATCGCGACTGCTTCGCGTCCCTCCTTCAGCAGGTTCGCCAGGTGGAGCAAGGAACTTCGTTCGACGATCGCACCGAACGGGCACGATTGCGCACAGTGTCCGCAATCGATGCATGTGTCATGATCAATCTCCACGAATCCGTCTGCATTCTTGTGCACAGCCCCGACGGGACAAGACGCCTCGCAAGGAACCGGGACGTGTATGACCGCATGGAACGGACAGACTTCAAGGCACTTGCCGCACTTGATGCACCGTTCTTCGACGATATGTGCTCGTCCGTTGATGAATGCGATCGCATCCTTGGGGCAGTTGGCGAGGCACGGCCTGGCAAAGCAACCCCTGCAGGAGTCTGTGATCCGATACTGTTCATCGGGACACCCGCTGCATCCCACAGCGATGGTAGTCAGTGTCGGCAACGGTTTCGGCTCTGCATGCAAGGCTTCTGACACATAGTCGGCGAGCGGCTTGTATTCGTCATCATCTTTCTCGATGTCAAAGCCGAGCAATGCCATGATCCTGTAACGGACCATCGCACGTTCCTTGTAGACGCAACAGCGGTTGGGATCCCTGTCACGGGGAATGATGTCTATCGGCAATGAGTCGACCCGCTTCTCGAGCGTTCCTGCGAAAAACGCCTTGAGCACCTCGGTGTCGATCTTCCGTTTCATCAAGGCATATTGATTGTTGCGCTCAAGCATCTATCGCCTCCTTGATCAACTGCCGCAGCCGATCGACCGTGACATTCGCATGCACATTCCCATCGACCTCCACGAAAGGAGCACCGCTTTTCGCATCCTGGACTTTGCATCCTCCGAGACACCCGGTTCCCTCTATCACGCACCGTTCCAACAGGGAGGGTTCGAGAAAATCCTCATACAGCAGAAGGTCGGCACCTCCTTGGACGAAACACGCCGTCCCCACACAAATCTTCACCGCAATCTTCCTCTGTGCCATACGTGCTCCTTCTCGGTCTCCTAGATGTACTCCAGGATCGTTTCTTTCAAATAGTGTTGCTCAAGCGCCCGCCGGATCCGGCTGATGATCGTCCGCCTGATGCCTATCTCCACCGGAATGCTCGGGTCCTGGTGGGCTTCATTTATCTTGGTTCCCACGATGAACGATACTTGGTCGCTATCGAGGAGGATCGAGACGAAGCGCCTGACCGCATCGTTGGGCATGTTATGCAACGGAATCTTCTGTTCCAATGCGGTGGCCACCTTGCTCAAGGTCAACATCCCCTCCGTGACCAAGTCCATCCCTTCCATCTTCGACGCCGGAGGAACGTCACGGGACCAGCAGGAGAGATCGACCGAGACTTTCGCACCGAACAGACGGGACACGATCTGCGCGGTCGTGCCGCCCGAGACGATTTTCCTTCCGTCGAACTCACGGATCTTACGTCCGAGCAAGTCATCGCGCTCCTTCGTGAACGGAGGGCCGGTCACGACCAAGGTCCTCCGTGGCCTCCTGACATAGAGCACCGCGCAGGTGATGTCATCCTTCGCTGCGTAACCATCCAATGCGTACGCCTTCCTGGTGATCGCCGCCGCCAATTCGCGCGAAGAAATCTCGGGGTGTCGGCCGATCAGCTCGGAGATGAACGAGGACACCCCTGATTGGCGCCAACCGAGAGGGAATGTCTTGCCCATTCCCGATTGCATCACCCCGTCCGTGCACATGATCAGCCGGTCCCCCTCCTGCATCGTGAATGAGGACTGCCTGATCGTCTCCTCCTTGAACGCTCCCTCGCGCTTGAGATCGATGGAATTCACCTCGAAAGGGACCGGCAGGTCACGGGAGAAACGCATCGAGGGAGGATTGTCGTACTCCACCAGCTGCACCGCGATGCCCTTCTCCTCCAAGCTACGCACATCGGCGATGGTGAATGTCGAGTAGCTGATCTTCCGCTCGTTGCATACGGGAAGCGTATTCATGATGATCTTCGCCGAATTGGTGAGGTGCATGGGACCGAACGAGAGCTTGTGCGCCATATGGGCGGTGAGGTTGGCAAGCACATTGGCCTTCACGCCGCTGCCCAATCCGTCGGAGAGGGTGCACACTACCCGATTGCCCTTTTCCTCTTTCGATTGGAGGAAGACATCTCCGCCGATCCTCTGTCCCGCCTTGTAGGTCTGGCTGTAATCGACATCGATGAAGATTCCGTTCACACCGAGCCTCTCTGGTCTGTATCGATGAAGAATCCGTCCGGACCATCTCCGAGCGGAACCTGGAACGCGTCGATGAGGGAGTTGAGGGTGATTTCTGTCTCCGCGGCATTCTCACCGAGCAGGCTCGCGATCTGCTGGACCGTCTCCAAGCTTTTCCTGATGACTGCATCGGCTTTCTTCACCACGGTCTCCCTCCTCACGGTAGGTGTCGTTATATCCTGGAACATCGCGCCGACGAGCCGATGATGTTCTATCGTGAAGAAGATGACCTTGAGGAATTTCCCCTTGAAGTGGAGCCGGTACTGTCCGTTCGTACCACTGGTGTCGAACTGTTGGGCAAATTCCCCGTGAAAGGGGACGAACCGCTGCAGCGGCAATCCGGGGACTTTGTCAACGGCATCCGAACCCAATTCGTCATCGATGCCGGCGAACAGCTTGAGGAAGGCAATGTTGCAATCCACGATATCCAGATGCCTGTCGACGATGACGACACCCATCGGCAAGGTTCGGAGCAGCACATCGATCTTGCTCTGCGCAAGCTTGCGCATCCTGGTGACACACATCTCGGGTTCCGCCATCCCGTCGAGATAGGCGATCGCCATGTCCCGGCATGAGTTGTACCCGCAACCGCCGCAGTTCAACTCATCCCCCGGGCCGATCTTTCCCAACTCAGAAAGTGCTTTTGCGATCTCTTGCTCAGTGAATTTGGCAAGGGGTGCCGGTCCGAGCAGGAATCCACCCGATTGTGAGCTCCCTTCCAGGATCCCATAGCCCTTGTCCAACAGCTCCGACACATAGCTTGCATCGGGAACAAAGACGGGTCGTTCACGTACGATCCTGGTTCTGGTGAATCTGATCGCTTGTCCCTTGCTGACCGCAGAAGAACGGAATCGCGATTTCCCCGGGCCGTTGATGCAACCGCCTTCGCAGTTGAGCAATTCCAAGAATGGGGCATGCGCATCCTTCGGATTCGCCCTCAAGTCTTCCAACGTCTCGATGACATGGGCAACGCCGGATACGGAGACCGCCTTGTCCTGGAACACGTCCTTGCCGACCGCGAAGGTCGCGACCATGCCACCCTCCACCGGATACAAGGTGCTCTCCCCGGCTTCCGCGGGAATCATGGAGCCGACCGATTCTTCGGTGATCCCCTCCTGTTGCAGCAAGGTGAGGTCCAGATGCTCCTCATCGAACCACGCACGCAGTTCCCTGAACGTAAGGGCGATGTCCGGGTACCCGGGACTGTGATCCGCCTCCACTTTCTTCGCGATGCACGGTCCCACGAAGACTATGCCGATATCTTTACCATAGAGGTGCCTGAGATACGCCGCGTGGCATTGCAGGGGGGAGGGAATCGGACTGAGACGTCCTATCAAGTGCGGGTGATAGCGATGGACAAGCTCGACCACCGAAGGACAGGCGGTGGAAATCCAATCGCAACTTCCCGTCCTCCTGATATGTTCGTCGATTGCTGCGGAGACCAGGCTTGCTCCGATAGCGGTTTCCGAGATATCGGAGAATCCAAGCCTGCGCAAGGCAACCAGCACCGCTTCGGGAGTCTCCGAGAATTCGCTTGCATACGAAGGTGCGAGAGAGACGATCACACGTTTGTGGGTTTTCAGCAACTGCTTGGCCAAGTATACATCGTCACGAATCTTCTTCGCGTGGGAGGGACAGGTGTCGACGCACTTGCCACATGAGATGCAGCGATCGCGGACGACCGTGGCCCTGCCTTGGTCGACCTGGATCGACTTGACCGGACATGCCCGGACACACTTGTAGCAATCCCTACATTCGGTGAGTTCAGTGTAGATGGGATAGAGTTTCGGGTTGCCGTTACCCATGGATCGATCCCTTTCGAGCCGCCAACGCGTTCTCAAGAAGGAGGACGGCTTGGTCAGGACGGACCGATGTATGCAATACGCCGTCGATCCGCATGTTCGGACCCTGGGAACAGGTTCCGAGACAGAGGTGTCCGGTCAATTCGACAACATCAGCCAGATCGTGACGCTCGACATAGGATTCAAGATAGCCAAGAGCCTTGGCGTTTCCTCGTGCGAAGCAGGAGCTGCCCATGCAAATTTCAACAACCACGGTATTCATGGCCAAAGGATACAAAATTATCGAAAAGATGTCAATTAAAGAAACAGCAATAACATCATACTAAGAATACTGGGGCAAAAACCTCATATTTTAACCATTAATTATTCATTACATGTGATTCATGTCACATTATGATGCGTTTCTGGAAATTGATTCCCGCAATGGTCGAACAAGCGCCTGCATTTAGCGGACAACACCGCGAAGCTCGTTGCGAGATCGGTTCTTTGCAACACGATGTCGGAGGGGAGACGCAGATCCTTCGGGGCAAAGTTCCAGATCGCCTTGATTCCCGCTTCCACCAGGATGTCGGCAACCTCCTGGGCAGATTCGGCGGGTACGGTGATCACCGCGATATTGATCGCATGATCTGCGACGTACGCTTTCAACTCCTCCATGGGATAGACGATCGTCTTCCCGATCGGTCGTCCGTATTTCGCCGTATCACGATCGAACACCGCGACGATCTTCAATCCGTAGCTTGCGAACCCTTCATAACGGGAGAGCGCGACACCGAGATGACCGGCTCCGATAAGCACGGCGTCAGTCGCATTGTCCCACCCCAAGTTCTCGACGATGGCAGCGATCAATGCATCAATCTCGAATCCCACCTTCGGTCGCCCTTCCACACCTGTTCCTGCCATGTCCTTCCGGACTTGTATCGGAGTCAGGCCGAGCTCCGTAGCCAACCGAGTGGCAGAAACCCACAGCTCCCCTTCTTCACGGTACTGCCGCAACAGCCTGAGATACGATGGAAATCGCTTGATTGTCGGTATTGAAATCATCCGCTCCTCCTGGTTTGTCATGCATTGTCCGGAACCAAGGTCCCGACTGAATCGAGCACAAGGTTCGGCCTGTAGGCAAAGTTCTTCGGCGTATCCACATCGGAGACCCCCGACAGAACCAGCACGGTATCGATGCCGCTCTCGATACCGCTCACGATGTCGGTATCCATGCGATCCCCGATGATCGCCGTATCTTCCCGCTTGCTTTGCAACCGCATGAGAGCCTGACGCATCATGACGGGATTGGGCTTCCCGATGAAATACGGCTTCACATTGGCGGTGCTCGCGATGGGAAGTATGAGAGAGCCGGTCGCGGGAACGATTCCCTCCTCGCTCGGTCCGGTCATGTCAGGGTTCGTGCCGATCAAGCGGGCTCCGTTTCGCACGAGGTTCACCGCACGGATGACGGTCTCATAATTGTACGTCTTGGACTCACCGACCACCACATAGTCCGGATTGATGTCATTCATCGAGTAACCCGCCTCATAGAGGGCGTTGATGAGACCCGCCTCACCGATAACGTAGGCAGTACCGTGGGGAACCTGCGAGGCGAGGAATCCGGCGGTCGCCAGTGCCGATGTATAGAAATGGTCTGCGTCGATCTCCATGCCAAGGCGACGCATCTTCAGCTTCAGTTCCATCGGAGAACGTTCGCTGGAGTTGGTGAGGAAAAGATAACGCTTCCCTTCACGTTGCATCCATTTCACGAAGTCAAGGACTCCCGGAAGAAGTCGGTTCCCATGATAAATCACACCATCCATATCGCAGATGAACGCACTCTTGTTACGCAACCTCTCCAACATGTCCTCGGAAGAGACGAATCTCTCGCTCGTACCCATCACGTTGCTCCTTCTTCCAATGCGGCTATCACCGCTTCGATATCCTCTGGCGGCGTGGAAGTGCCGGCAGTCACCCCAACCCGTGGGAAGGAAAATATCTGCGGGGGAAGTTGTGAGGCCGACTCCACATGCCAGACCGGCAAGCCCTTGTCAGCGACCAAGTGGACCAATGAGGTCGTATTGGCGCTCATTTTCCCCCCGATGACAATCACGGCATCGACGATCTTGCAAAGATTCAGGATTGCCTCATGACGCCTGAAGGTGGTGGGGCAGAGTCTGTTCCCCATCTGCAACCGTTCGACGAAGCGTGCTTGCATGTGCTTCCTCAGTTCCTCGTATTGCAGTTGCGGGAAGGTTGTCTGCACCATGAGAAGTATCTTGTCCGAATTGAAATCGGGCAGATTGTCCACATCCTCGGTTGTCTCGACAACGTGGACCGCAATTACCTGTTGATGTTCATCCCATACATTGGAGAGCGCCGTGACCTCGCTATGTCCGTGCAATCCGATGATGACCACGTGTACGGACGGATCGGCATTCCGGATCATCCGTTGTGAATAGGCGACCGTTCCGCATGTGCCGTCGATGAGTACGAATCCCGCTTTCTCGAACCTGTCCCTGAGCGGATCGGCGATTCCGTGGGCGCGAATCAAGGCAATTCCCGCAGGTCCGTCCTCGGGGGCATCGATATGCCTCATGCCCGCATCCTGGAACCGTTTCACGACCGTGGGATTGTGGATGAACCAACCGATCGAATAGGCCGGAAGATTTTGCTCCTTCGCGAGAAGAAGGCAGTCCTTGGCCATTTCGATGACATGAGAGACTCCGTTGCAGTATCCCATGATGTGCGATCGTTCGATTACCACGCTTTCCCTCCAGACAAAATGGCCGCCAACGCAGGTTTCCCACGAGGCGGCCAGGCATACGACTCAATCAACGTCCCATCGCTATTTTTTCTGCTGGCGCTTGCCTTTCAGCTTGCGTACGGCAGTGGGAATCTCGTCATCGGCGACAGGTTCCCTTGAAACGACGACAGGCTCTTTTTCCTCAATGACGGGAGTGTGACCTGTGTGTCCTACCCGCTTCTTGCCGGTAATCCAGTGCAACAAAGCCGGAGCCAGGAAGTTACAGGAGTAGACACCGATGACAATGCCGAACACCATCTCGATCGCGAACAGCTGGATGGCTCCCGAGGCGAGAATCGCAAGCGGAAGGATCGCAAGCACGGTCGTCAGCGAGGAGAACAATGTCCTGGTGAGCGACTGTGATACACTGGTATCGATCAATTGCAGCAAGGAAAGGTCCTTGAGCAGGGGCCTGTTCTCCCTGACACGGTCGAAAATGACGATCACGTTGTTCAGCGAATACCCGATGATCGTGAGGATCGCGGCGATCGTGGTCGTCGAAACCTCCAAGCGGAACAGTACGATGAAACCGATCAGGACGAACGTATCATGCACCAAGGTGATGATCGCAGCAAGCGCATACGCAAGCTTGAATCGGAACCAGATGTAGAGCAGGATCAGAACGATCGCCACCACTACGATGAGGATGGATCCGCTGACGAGGTTCGAAGAATACTTCGGACCGACGAAGTCGGATTGAAGGATCACGACCGAATCCTCGCCGAACCGAGTCTTCAGCGAGCTCGACACCGAAGTGGAAATCGCCTCCTCGGAGAGGTTTTCATCGTTTGCGAGACGCAACTGGAAGACTTGCCTGTACGCTTCTCCGACCACTTGGACCTGGGCATCATTCCCCAAGGCTTCACGCATCTCATCGATGGTGACATAGGAGGCTGTCGCAGGATTGGCGCTGTTGAGGATGAACGGTGTCACCGACAACGAGGCGGGCAATCCGAATCCGGTGATCAGGTCGGCTGACGAGAGCGAGGGATCGAGTGCGGTCGCGACTACACCGGAGACCGTGGAGCTGATTGCTTGTGCCAAGTCTCCTGCGGTGGGGTATGTCACGGGATCGAAATCCGTATAGTTGGCACCCGATGCATCCCTGGTGATCAGGGACACCGTTCCGCCGACAACGTTGATCGTCACCGAATCGGATCCGGTATAGGTCACCGAGAGAGCGGGAGGTGCAATCTGCACGCGCTGTGCAAAACCGCTTTGGAAGTCGATGCCGAGATTGAAACCACCGAATGCAATGTAGGACACAATTCCGGCCAACAAGAGGAGGACCGAAACGGCAACTGCGATGAAGCGGTACTTGGTGATGGGGTAAATTTTCTTAGCCATTGTTACTTCCTCCTCCAGCTAACGCTCAGCCGAGGATTCTTCCCGGAGAGGGATGCATCATACATCAGTTTCACCACGAACAGCGCGTTGAACATCGAGCTGGCGATACCTACTGCGAGGGTGTTCGCGAATCCTTTGATCGAACCCGATCCGAGCTGCGAGAGCACAAGGGCTGCAATGATCGTGGTGACGTTGGCGTCCATGATCGTCCAGAACGCCTTGGCGAATCCCGCCTTCACCGAAGCGGCATCACTCTTTCCTGCCGCCAGTTCCTCCTTGATACGTTCAAGGATGATGACGTTCGCGTCCACCGCCATGCCGACGGTGAGCACCAAACCGGCGATGCTGGTGAGCGTGAGGGTGAGGTTGAATGCAGAGAGTACCGAAAGCAGGATGATCAGGTTGAAGAGCAAGGCTACATCTGCAATGAGTCCGCTGCCCTTGTAGATCACCACCATGAAGAAGAACACAAGTCCGAGGCCGATGAGAATCGCCACGAGACCTGCACGGACGGTATCTTCGCCCAAGGAGGCGCCGACACCCTGCTGTCCCACGACGATGAGCTCGATCGGAAGCGCCGCTGTCTTCAGGACGATGGAGAGATCACGCGCCTCATCAAGACCGAAGCCCTTGATCTGGACACTGTTGCGGATCGGCTCGGTGATGGTTGCCATCGCCTTGACCTTTCCGTCCTGCACCACGGCCATCAGTTCGTTCGTATTGGTGGAAGTGAGCTTGTAGAAAATCTCGCCACCAGTCGTATCGAGTTCGAAATTGACCGTGGGTTGTCCCGTGATGGGATCACTGCCGGTCACGGCGTTGGCGATATGGATACCGTCAAGACCGATCTCCTCGTTCAACACGACGAAACTGGAAAGCTCATCCAATCCGTACGCATCGTTCACATAATATGCAGTGGCAACCTTGCCCGCGGGCAGGAAGTCGGGACGCTTGATTTGTCCCGCATCGGTGAATGCCTCGCCAGGGTTCTCGGTGAAATAGGTGTTCAACTGCGCGGTCAATTCCTGGTCGACAATCTGGAAGGTCAACGAACCTTTACCGCGGAGGAATGAATTCACCCGTTCGGGATCGGCCGCACCGGGAATTTCGATCAGGATCTGGTCGGTGCCCTGGATGCGGATATCGGGTTCGGTGACACCGAACTGGTCGATCCGTTCGTTGAGGATCGCGATATCCTCCTGCAACAAGGCAGTGATATCCGCACCGGAGAGATTGGTGCCGGTCTTGGCCTCGTAGGCCGCGACATCAGCCTCGAGAAGGATGCTCATGCCACCACGAAGGTCGAGTCCCAGTTGCAGGACCTTGCCGCTCAGGGTCTTCAGCTCAAGCAAAGCTGTCCTGTAATGACTTTCCAATGCATCGAACAGCCCCTGTTCGTTGTAGAAACCCCTGAAAACCGATTCCACGTTCCAGGAACGGGGAACGTCCCGTTTCATGGATTTGTAGTTTTCCTTGGCTACCGGAATCAAGAACCCGTACTGATCGGGAAGGGAACCCTGGGGATCCGAAGCGATCAACGACTTGAGTTCACGCAAGTCCCTGGTCGCCTGACCCAGCGCATACTCCCTGATCTGGAGCTTTGAGCCTGTCGCAAGATCTTTTGTCTCCTGGGGTACGAACCCGTACCACTTTACGGTCGGATAGAGGAAAATTCCACATATCACCGCAACCAGAAGAACGATGAACAATCGCCCTCGTTTTTTCATGATGCTCTCCGTATGATATCGATGTCTCTACTTGGTCTCGTTCGGTTGGTCGCCATCATCGGAAGCTGCGGGGGTCTCTTCGACGACCACGGCATCCTCGACAGGCTCTTTCTGGGCACTTTTCGCACCCTTCTTCTTCGCAGGAGCCTCGACGGTCTCGGCTTTCTCTGTCTTTGCAGCGCCATTACCCTCTGCCTTCCTGTCAAGGATCTGTGCGATGGCGTTCTTCGAGAATTCGATCCTGGTGTTGTCATCAACCTTCACCACCACGGTCGTCTCCTTCACGGTGACGATGGTTCCGCGGATTCCACCGATGGATACGATCTTGTCGCCCTTCTTCATCGAGGAGAGCATGTTCTTGGTCTCCTTGTCCCGCTTTTTTTGCGGCCTGATGATCAAGAAATAGAAAATCAGGATGATGAGACCGAAGGTGATGAACGTGGTGGTCATCGATCCGGTCGAACCTGCCGAACCTGCAGCGGCACCCTGGGTTCCCAAGGTCGTCAGCAATGCATTCATACTATTTTAACCTCACTATCGGGCATGGAATTTTTACGTACCGCTTAACGTACCATGTTAAGCCAACAGTAGTCAAGTTTGATATCGGGGGCCCGGAAGGGACTGTCCGGCTACCGTATACTTCGACCAGACAACAAAAAGGTGGATCCCAGGACGCCTGGAATCCACCCGGATGAAGCGTAGTGGAGCCGATGTCTTACATCATGCCGCCCATGCCGCCCATGCCACCCATGCCGCCACCGGCTGCAGGTGCAGGCTCCTTGGAAGGCAGGTCGGTGATCGAACATTCGGTCGTGAGGATCAACGCAGCGATGGATGCAGCATTCTGCAGTGCGCTCCTGGTTACCTTCGCAGGGTCGGTGATGCCGGCCTCGAACATGTTCACCCACACCATCTTGGCAGCGTCGAATCCGACGTCGGCCTTCTCGTGCTTTGCCTTCTCGGCGATAATGGATCCGTCAAGTCCGGCGTTCTCGGCGATCTGCCGGATCGGCTCCTCGAGAGCCCTGCGGACGATCTTGTAGCCGATGACCTCTTCCTCATCCAATCCGGTGAGGTTCTTGGCCTCCAACGCCTTGACAGCCTGGATCAATGCGACACCGCCTCCGGCGATGACACCTTCTTCGATCGCTGCGCGGGTTGCGGACAAGGCATCCTCTACCCGGTGCTTCTTCTCCTTGAGCTCGACCTCGGTGGCCGCACCGACATTGATCACCGCGACACCGCCAGCGAGCTTGGCCAGACGTTCCTGGAGCTTCTCACGATCATAGTCGCTGGAAGTGTCCTGGATCTGTACCTTGATCTGGCTGATGCGGTCCTTGATGTCAGACTGCTTGCCAGCACCGTTGATGACCGTAGTGTTGTCCTTCTCCACCTTCACGGTCTTCGCACGGCCGAGCTGGGTAAGGTCGGTGTTCTCAAGCTTGAGACCGATCTCTTCGGAAATCACCTGACCACCGGTGAGGATTGCGATGTCCTCGAGCATTGCCTTGCGCCTGTCACCGAAACCGGGAGCCTTCACGGCCACCGCGGTCAGTGTGCCGCGAATCGTGTTCACGATCAGGGTGGCGAGGGCCTCGCCATCGACATCTTCTGCAATGATGAGGATCGGCTTTCCTGCCTGTGCCACTTTCTCGAGCACCGGGAGCAGGTCCTTCATGTTGGAGATCTTCTTGTCATAGATGAGGATGTAGGGATCCTCGAGGATGGAGACCATGGTATCGCGATTGGTTGCGAAGTAGGGAGAGAGATATCCGCGGTCGAACTGCATGCCCTCGACAAAGTCGGTAGTAGTCTCGATGGTCTTGGACTCCTCAACGGTGATGACTCCATCCTTTCCGACCTTCTCCATCGCGTTGGCGATCTCATCGCCGATCTCGCGATCATTGTTCGCGCTGATCGTCGCAACCTGGGCAAGCTCTTCCTTGTCCTTGATCATCTTCGCCTGGCGCTTGAGCTCCTTGATCGTGTCCTCGACAGCCTTGTCGATACCACGGCGGATACCCATCGGATTGACGCCGGCAGCCACGCTCTTCATCCCTTCCTTGGTAATGGAATAGGCAAGCACGGTAGCGGTGGTGGTACCATCACCCGCGACATCGTTGGTCTTCGTGGCGACTTCCTTGAGCAACTGTGCTCCCATGTTCTCGAACGGATCCTCGAGCTCGATCTCCCGTGCAACCGAGACACCGTCCTTGGTTACCGTCGGCGCACCGAACTTCTTGTCGATCAGTACGTTCCGGCCCTTGGGCCCCAACGTCACCTTGACCGCCCTGGAAAGCTTCTCGACACCGACTACCAGAGCCCTGCGGGCTTCTTCATTGAACTGCAGCTGTTTTGCCATAGTGTACCCCTCACTTGTATGTGTAATTCTTTTTTCATATTCAGCCTGAGACCAGGCCCGGGTGATCCGGGGACATACCATTCCCCTCACCGATATGTAACATACAAATAAAAAACGGGAACAGCAACAGCAAATTGTAAAAATTTCTCAATGGTGTACCAAGGACTCCTTGCGAATCATGGTACGGGGATTCACACATGCGTAAAGTGTACCACAGTAAAATCTTGATGCATGGTTTGCACGACACTTCCCGGATGTTGCCGGGACAAGGTGGCACTCCCATTGTTCCGGGACTGTTCAGCGAACGCCTTGCAGACCCTAGGGTCGACCGTGACAGTCGTTCTCGATGCGGTGCTCATGAATCTCAGTGTGATAAACTTTGCAGATCTTCTGATTCTTTGGGTCATCTTATCCAAACATACGCTTTTCAAAGAGAATGCATCTCTTTTCTTGACAAAGGGAAAGAGGTATTGGCATACTATGTCCACTGAAC
>Ga0172382_10005573_pt1 | contig 18742 bp, 16 predicted proteins | sample Leawel138RmetaG_FD_122245 | JGI IMG/M metagenome (GOLD analysis project Ga0172382, IMG submission 122245) | Leachate microbial communities from a municipal landfill in Southern Ontario, Canada - Leachate well 138R metaG | ecosystem: Engineered > Solid waste > Landfill > Unclassified | place...
CGCGCATTGCCCACCGCAAGCACCGTTGAACACTTCGAAGCCCTCCTTCCCTGGAATCTCAACGCCGAGAATTTGATCACAGCGTAGCGAAACCAGGAAGAATGGGGTTTGTGGAGCGCTTACTCTGAATCTTGAAAATCTGCTTGTAGCGGTTTTCCGGGTCAACAATATTGTTCTGTGACAAGCGGATGTTGTCGGTCGGAATATTGCGTGTGTCGCAGTACAGCTTCACAAAATACGCCGCGCACAACGCCGATGAAGCCAGAAAATAATCAAAAGGCCCGGGGGCCGAACCATCGCCCTTGTAGCGAACCGGTTGGTCGGCAATCACCGTGAAGTCATCGAATTTGGCCTCGAGACGAAGCTTGTCAAGAAAATTGACCTTGATTTCCATGGGGGAATCCTGAAATGGCGTGCAAAATGAATTTGGGCGCCATTATCGCCGTTTTCCGGGGGGGCGTATGATTTCCCGGGTGCGACAACGTGGGGACGGGTCGTTTTCGAGACTGCCAAAATATCCGAATTGAGTTTATCCCGTGCTGACCGCTGCAACCAAGGCATCAAGCAGCGGAAACGTGCTCCGCGCTTGTTCAAGCACTGCAAGCGGGAAGTGCCTTGCGTAGTAGCGTGCGTCTGTCGGGTCTCCAGGTGCATGCTTTTGTAGCGTGCTCTTGCATGCATGCGTGACGTTCGGTGGATGGCGACCGAGAATCGTCAGCAAGCTTGCTTCGATTGCGGGTATGGAAATGAGCGTTTCGACTTTTTCCTTCCGCAGCCACTTTTCTTCTGTTGCCTTGAGCGGAATGTCGGCATCCAGCACGGCGATTCGGCGGTCGAAATCAGCCGTCTTGGCGACAGACTTCAGTTTTTCGATGACGCCTTGCGGGCCGTGCCCATGCGCGTTCTTGATGCTGACAATCAGGTGCGTGCCCCTGCGGTAATAGAGGCGTTTGATGTGTTCGAGGAAAGCCTCCTCCGTTTCGCCCTCAACCACGACCAACACTGTCCGGTTGGTTTTGCGCAGCGAACGCTTCGCCATGTGCGCACCTCACAGCATGGGCACGGCGCCATAGGCACCGGCCATGTACTTGGCGTAAAAATTATCGTCCGAACGTACGCCCTCCATGTCTGACAGGCGCCAGGCGTCACTGCGGCAGCGTTCATTCTTCTCTACCAGCATGATTTGGCCCTTCCTGAGCAGGTTCAGGATTTCCACCGAATGGCAGGTAAAGATCAACTGTGCGTTGTGCGGATTGGTCTTGGGGTTGATGAAGAGGTTCAGGACCGGCTCCAGCATCAGCGGATGAAGGTCGGACTCCAACTCGTCAAAAATCACCGTGCCACCGACAGCGAGGATGGGCAGCAGGTCGGCAAGCAGTACAAACGCGGCCTGCGTACCGCTGGATTCGGCAAACATCGGCAATTTGACCTCACGCGTGCCATCGCTGTGGATGCCAAAAGGTACAAGAATGCCTTCTTCCTTGCCCTCTCTGATGCTTTGCAGTGTTTCGAGTCGTACGTCTTGCAGTCCGAAGTCCCATTGCTTCAGCAAACCAGCCATCCGAGCCCGGTGTGATTCGTTGTCGGCAAAGAACTGTGCTGCGCCGAGCACACCGGGGGCACCACGAAACGCCTGTCGGCCAATTGCGCCCACATTGCTCTGACGACGACCCAGCACCTCGATGATGTCCGCTGCTGTTTCCACGCCAAATTGCTCGGCTGTGGAAATCAGGGACGCGAGCGGCTTGACCTTCTCTGCCTGCTTCTGCGGAAGGCCGAAACCGCGCTGCTGGATCGATTCGGCACCCGTCGCTTCGTTCCACTGTCGTCTGAACAAGGTGCTGAACGTACGGCTGGTCTTGCGCTGCAAGGACTCGGACAGCACGCGTTCCCGGTTCAGGGTCAGTCTATGGCGGTAGAGTTGGCCGTGGGCTTCGAACTCCAGTTCGAAGCGGCTTACGCTACTGGTTTCAAACATGTGCGGCTGCAGCGCAAGGCTTTGACCGGGCTCCAGGAAAAACGACTTGGTCACGAACCAGCAGACAAAATCCAGTGCTTTGATTACGTTTGTCTTGCCCGCGCCATTGGCTCCGACGACCGCGAGCAGCTTGCTCAGGCGCCGGTTGGTGGCGATAGACGTGAAGCTGCTGTCCGTGCTGTTCGAGCGTGCGTCGAGGATGAAAGAGACTTCGGTTTCGTCTGAAAACGAAAAGAAGTTCGAGAAGCGAAGAGTGTGTAGCATTTTATTTACTCAGAAAATTTCTACATTTTTTTGTAGATTATCCTTTAGCGAGTTGATTTTTGCACAATTCAGGGTTCTGAAAGAGCTCAGACTGCTGCCCCAGGCGCCGGTTCCCCCCGAAAAACACTCGCCTCCGGCATAATGGGCCGTGCCCCGTTGCTACCCGGCAGTGGGGCGTTTTGATTGATCGCGGGAGATACGAGGTGAATGAAATGGGCGTGGGTTGGTTGGCTGCCATCATCATTGGGGGGCTTGCGGGCTGGATTGCGTCGGGGTTGATGAAGACCAATACCGGGGTGTTGCTGAACATTGTGCTGGGCATCATCGGGGCCGGGGTGGCGAGCTTCCTGTTCGGCATTGTCGGCATTTCTTTCGGGGGCTGGATGGGGTATCTGATCTCCGGCGTTCTTGGCGCCTGCATTCTGGTGGGGCTGGTGCGGGCGATACGAAAATGAGCGTGCCTGTCTGAACGTGCCCGCAGTGGCACGATACCGTCAGGTCGAGCCTGGCAGTCTTCAACACCCCAGACAGTGGATGGAAATTGGCACGTCGAATCTTTTTCCTGGTCGCCATGGCCCTGGCTGCAGTGGCAATTTTCGGACAGTCTGCGCAGGCCGCCGACAAGGTGGTGCTGCAGCTCAAATGGACGCACGCGTTCCAGTTCGCAGGCTATTACGCTGCGCTGGAGAAAGGCTTTTATCGCGAGGTCGGGCTGGATGTCGAGATACGCGAGGCACAGCCGGGCCTCGATCCGCTGAGCGAAGTGCTTGCGGGGCGGGCCGAATATGGCGTGGGCACCAGCAGCCTGCTGCTGGCCCGCAGCGCGGGACAGCCGGTGGTCGCGCTGGCGGTGATCTTCCAGCATTCGCCGCAGGTTGTGCTGGCGCGTGAGCAGACGGCGACGCAGGGCATTCACAGCCTGATCGGCAAGCGGTTGATGATCGAACCGCAGTCGGATGAATTGCTGGCATACCTCGACCAGGCCGGGGTGCCGCTCGGGCGCATCGAGCAGGTGCCGCACAGTTTCGATCCGCAGGACCTGATCGAGGGCAGGGTGGATGCGATCACCGCCTACGTTACCAATGAGCCGTATCACCTGGAGCGGGCAGGGGTGCCGTTTCATGTGTATACCCCCCGTTCGGTGGGCATCGATTTCTACGGCGACAACCTGTTTACCACCGAGCGCGAACTGAAGGCTCACCCCGGGCGGGTGCGTGCCATGCGCGAGGCCAGCCTGCGTGGCTGGCGCTATGCGATGGACAACCCCGAAGAGGTCATCGACCTGATCATGGAGAAGTATTCACGGGACCACCCGCGCGACTTCTACCGGTTCGAGTGGCGCCACATGCAGCCGCTGCTGCTGCCCGATCTGATCGAGATTGGCTACATGAACCCCGGGCGCTGGCGCCATATTGCCGACACCTATGCCCGCATGGGGCTGATGCCGGAAGATTTTTCACTCAAGGGCTTTCTGTATGCGGTCGATCACAAAGCCGACCTGAAGGGGGTGTATGCCGTTCTGGCGTTGCTGGGGTTGGTGAGTGTGGTTGCGCTCTACATTCATCGGGTGAATCGGCAGCTCAGGCTGGCGTTGGTGGAAAGCCGCGAGGTGCATGAGGCGCTGAAGTTGTCCGAGGAGCGCCACAGGCTGCTGGCGGATCATGCGTCGGATGTGATCTGGATGATGGATCTGGAAGGGCATTTCATCTATGTCAGCCCCTCGGTGGAGAAGCTGCGTGGCTACACCGTGGCCGAGGTGATGCAGCAGTCGATTCACGAAGCGCTGACGCCCGAGTCGGCCCCGATTGCCATCGACGGCCTGAGCCGGGCGATTGCAGCGGTCAGTGCGGGGCAGGCGGTACCCGATTTTCGGGCCGAGCTTGAGCAGCCCTGCAAGGATGGCAGCACGGTGTGGACCGAGGTGACGGTAACCGGCATCCGCAATGAAAGCGGTGCCTTTGTCGGCCTGCTGGGCGTGACCCGCAACATCAGCGAGCGCAAACAGGCCGAGGCGCAGATGCTGCATCTGGCCCGGCACGACCCGCTCACCGGGCTGCCCAACCGTGCGCTGCTGTCCGACCGTTTGCAGCAGGCCATGGCCGCATCCCGGCGTGATGGTCATTCGCTGGCGCTGATGTTCATTGATCTCGACCGGTTCAAGCCGATCAATGACAGCCTTGGGCACGCGGTGGGCGACGTGCTGCTGAGCGAGATGGCCAGACGCATCCGGGCCTGCGTGCGCGAGTCCGACACTGTGGCCCGCATTGGCGGCGATGAGTTCGTGGTTCTGCTGCGCACAGTCACCGGAGAGGACGCCGCCGTGTCGGTGGCGGACAAGATACGGTGTGTGCTCGCAGAGCCGGTGCATGCCGGTGAGCATCGCCTTGAGGTCAGCGCCAGCATTGGCGTGGCCCTGTATCCCGAGCATGGCGACGATGACCTCTCTTTGACGCAGCATGCCGACATCGCCATGTACCAGGCCAAGGCCGTGGGCGGCGGTGCGGTGCGGATGTATTGTGCCGGGGGCGGAAACGACAGACCCGCCGTCCCCGCAGCATTGCGCGATCAATGCCCGACCGGCCGACGCTGCGCCCCTGGATCGTCCTGAGCAGGGTTGGCGGCATACGGCTCGAACCGCCTTCTGTCGGGGTCCGCCTGCAGGGGCGTGGCGATTGAGGGGAAGGCGCGTTGCGGGCAGGCGGGCCGGTCGCAGATCTTGCAGCCGGCACCAATCGGGGTGCGCGCGTCCGGGTCGTCGAGCGGCAGGCCGCGCGAGTAGATCAGGCGACCGGCATGGCGCAGGTCGCAGCCCAGGCCGATGGCGAAGGTCTTGGCCGGGGTACCCCAGCCGCTGCGCCGGTGGGTGACGCTGCGGGCGATCCACAGGTAGGCGCGGCCGTCGGGCATGGCCGCGAGCTGGGTGTGAATCTGGCCAGGGTGGGCGAATGCTTCATACACGTTCCATAGCGGACAGGTGCCGCCGATGCGTGAGAAGTGAAAGTCGGTGGCCGACTGGCGTTTGGAGATGTTACCGGCGCGGTCCACACGCACAAAGATGAAGGGCACGCCACGCGCCTGTGGACGCTGCAGCGTGGACAGGCGGTGGCAGACGGTCTCGAAGCCGACGCCGAAGCTGCGCGCAAGGCGGTCGATATCGTAGGCGAGCGCTTCGGCTGAGGCGAGAAATTGCCCGTAGGGCAGGATCAGTGCGCCGGCGAAGTAGTTGGCCAGGCCGATGCGCGCCAGCACCCGGGCCTCCTCGCCGAGGAAGGCGCCTTCGGCGACCAGTTGCTCGATGGCTTCGCCGGCCTCCAGCAAGGCCAGTTGGGTGGCCATCTGGAAGGCGCGCTGGCCGGCGTCGAGCAGCGGCGACAGGTAGAGGATGCGCCGCTGTGTGTCGAACTCGCGCAAGGGTGCGAACTCGGCCTCCGCCGACCAGGCGTCGCCACCGGCGGCGCCGCGCACCACGATACCGTGTTCGGCGGAGAGCCGCTCCGTCAGCCCTTCATCGACTCGCCCTTCAGCCAGCGACCAGTCGGCAAAGCAGCGTTCGGCCAGGGCATCCAGGTTGGCAATGTGGTTGTGGCGGGCGTAGAAGAAATCGCGCACTTCCTCGTAGGGCATCGGTGCGGTGGGCTGCGCCGCACCGCGTGCCTCGCCGAGACGCAGGGCATAGGTGGCGAGGCGATCGTTGGCCTCGCGGCAACGGCGGTCAAGTGCCAGCAGCGCGCGCGCGACGGCCGGCATCTGGCTGGCGAGCTCGCGGATCTCGGCCAGCGAGACATTCTCGCCGCCCGGTGCGGCGCGACCGGCGTCGCCGAGCACCTCGCGCAGTTCGGCCACCAACCGGCCTTCGTCGTCGTCCGAGAAACGTTGCACATCTACGCCCAGCGTGGCGCTGATGCGCAACAACACCGGTACGGTCAGCGGGCGCTGGTTCTTTTCGATCTGGTTGAGGTAACTGGGAGAGATTTCCAGCAGGCGAGCGAGAGCGGCCTGGGTCAGGCCGCGTTCCTCTCGCAGGCGTCGCAGGCGCACGCCGGTAAATACCTTTTTCATCGCAGCTCCGGAAGGTGGGGTTTTGAAATCTTCGCAAACTTCGCAAAAAACACTGAACGTATTCGCAAAATAACGCCAATTCAGTGGTTTAAGTATTTTCTGGGGTGCGTATATTGCGAACAAATGAAGGTGAATGCAAACCCCTCATCCCTGTTCGTCTGGAGCGCAGCATGAGTAGTACACAAACCACTGAAACCCCATTCAAACCGAAGAAATCCGTCTCGCTGTCGGGGGTCACCGCCGGAAACACCGCCTTGTGCACCGTCGGCAAGACCGGCAACGACCTGCACTACCGCGGCTACGACATCCTCGACCTGGCCGAGCGTTGCGAATTCGAGGAGGTGGCCCATCTGCTGGTGCATGGCAAGCTACCCAACAAGGCCGAGCTGCGCGCCTACAAGACCCGTCTGAAGTCGATGCGCGGCCTGCCCGCCAGCGTCAAGGAGGCGCTGGAGCGCCTGCCGGCTTCCGCGCATCCGATGGACGTGATGCGTACCGGTGTGTCGGCGCTGGGCTGTGTGCTGCCGGAAAAGGATGATCACAACATCCCTGGTGCGCGCGACATCGCCGACCGCCTGATGGCCTCGCTCGGCTCGATGCTGCTGTACTGGTATCACTGGTCCACCAAGGGCCAGCGCATCGAGGTGGAAACGGACGACGACTCCATCGGCGGCCACTTCCTGCACCTGCTGCACGGCGAAAAACCCGCCGAAACCTGGGTGCGGGCGATGCATACCTCGCTCAACCTGTACGCCGAGCACGAGTTCAACGCCTCCACCTTTACCGCGCGGGTGATCGCCGGCACCGGCAGCGATGTGTATTCGGCCATCGCCGGCGCCATTGGCGCCCTGCGCGGACCCAAGCATGGCGGTGCCAATGAGGTCGCCTTCGAGATCCAGAAGCGCTACGACACTCCGGACGAGGCGGAAGCCGACATCCGCCGCCGCGTTGAGGCCAAGGAGGTGGTGATCGGCTTCGGGCATCCGGTGTATACGGTGAGCGACCCGCGCAACGTGGTCATCAAGGATGTCGCCAGGCGCCTGTCCGACGAAGCGGGTTCGACCAAGATGTACGACATCGCCGAGCGCCTGGAGAAGGTCATGTGGGAGGTCAAGAAGATGTTCCCCAACCTCGACTGGTTCAGCGCAGTGAGTTATCACATGATGGGCGTGCCCACCGCGATGTTCACCCCGCTATTCGTCATTGCGCGCACCAGCGGTTGGGCGGCGCACATCATCGAGCAGCGCATCGACAACAAGATCATCCGTCCGAGCGCCAATTACGTTGGTCCGGACGATCTGGCCTTCGTGCCGATCGACGAGCGCCATTGAGCGCCGGGGCGGCCGTGGGCGCCTCCCCCCGGAACCACGGCCGCCGCGTCTCTCAGGCCCATTTTTTCTGCTACCCATTGTCTGTCATCCCATGAATACAGCTTATCGCAAACCCCTGCCCGGTACTGCCCTCGATTACTTCGATGCGCGTGAAGCAGTCGACGCAATCCAGTCCGGCGCTTGGGAAGGGCTGCCCTATACCGCACGCATCCACGCCGAGAACATCGTTCGAAAGGCTGATCCGGCCATCATCGAAACCTGTCTTTTGCAACTGATCGAGCGCAAGCGCGAGATTGACTTTCCTTGGTTCCCGGTGCGCGTGGTCTGCCATGACATTCTCGGCCAGACCGCACTGGTGGACCTGGCGGGTTTGCGCGATGCCATTGCTTCGGCGGGCGGTGACCCGGCGGCGGTCAACCCGGTCGTGCCGGTACAACTGATTGTGGACCACTCACTGGCTGTGGAGTGTGGGGGCTATGATCCCGATGCCTTGCGCAAGAACCGCGAGATCGAGGAACGCCGTAACGAAGACCGCTTCCACTTCATCGAGTGGTCGAAGAAGGCTTTTGCCAATGTGGATGTGATTCCGGCAGGCAACGGCATCATGCATCAGATCAATCTGGAGAAAATGTCGCCCGTGGTGTACGTGCAAGACGGTGTGGCCTTTCCCGATACCTGTGTGGGCACTGACAGCCATACACCGCACGTCGATGCATTGGGTGTGATCGCCGTCGGCGTCGGCGGGCTGGAAGCCGAGAATGTGATGCTGGGTCGTGCGTCGTGGATGCGCTTGCCCGACATCGTCGGTGTCAGGCTGACCGGCAAGCGCCAGCCCGGCATCACCGCCACCGACATTGCGCTGGCGCTGACCGAATTCCTGCGCAAGGCGAAAGTCGTGGGCGCGTACATCGAATTCTTTGGGGAAGGTGCAGACAGCCTGTCGATCGGCGACCGGGCCACCGTTTCCAACATGTGCCCTGAATACGGCGCCACGGCTGCGCTGTTTTTTATCGACGAGCAGACGATCGACTATCTCAAGCTGACCGGCCGCAGCCCTGAGCAGGTCGCCCTGGTGGAAACCTATGCCAGGCAGGCGGGCATCTGGAGCAGCAGCTTGCAGACTGCGCAGTACCAGCGTGTCCTGACGTTCGACCTGTCTACGGTGGTGCGCAACATGGCGGGTCCGTCGAACCCGCACCGCCGCCTGCCGGTGGTGGCGCTGCAGGAGTGCGGCATTGCCGACCCCGTCAAGCTGGCTGCTGGCAAGGAGGAGGAGACCAGGGGATTGATGCCTGACGGCGCCGTAATCATCGCCGCCATTACCTCCTGCACCAACACCAGCAACCCGCGCAACGTGATTGCCGCCGCGTTATTGGCGCGCAATGCCAACACGCTGGGTCTCGTGCGCAAACCCTGGGTCAAGTCTTCGCTCGCTCCCGGCTCGAAGGTCGTCGAACTGTATCTGAAGGAGGCCGGGCTGCTGGGCGAACTGGAGAAGCTTGGCTTTGGCATCGTCGCCTTTGCCTGCACCACCTGTAACGGCATGAGCGGTGCGCTGGACCCGAAGATCCAGCAGGAGATCATCGATCGCGACCTCTACACCACTGCGGTGCTGTCTGGCAACCGCAACTTCGACGGCCGCATTCATCCGTATGCCAAGCAGGCTTTCCTCGCCAGTCCGCCGCTGGTGGTGGCCTACGCCATCGCCGGCACCATCCGCTTCGACATTGAGCAGGACGTGCTTGGGGTGGTTGATGGAAAAGAAATCCGTCTGAAGGATATCTGGCCGAGTGACGCTGAAATCGATGCGATTGTCGCTCAGGCCGTCAAACCCGAGCAGTTCCGTGCCGTGTATGAGCCGATGTTTGCAATTCGTAGCGACGACGGCGAGCAGGTTTCGCCTCAGTATGACTGGCGTCCACTGTCAACCTACATCCGCCGCCCGCCCTACTGGGATACCGAGGGTGTTGGTGCGCTGGCGGCCAATCCGCGTACGCTGAAGGGCATGCGTCCGCTCGCCATCCTGCCGGACAACATCACCACCGACCACCTGTCGCCGTCCAACGCCATCCTGCCGGATTCGGCAGCGGGCGAGTATCTGGCAAAGATGGGCCTGCCCGAGGAAGACTTCAACGCCTACGCCACCCACCGGGGCGACCACCTCACCGCAATGCGTGCCACCTTCGCCAATCCGCAGTTGATCAATGAAATGGTCGTGGTCGACGGGCAACTCAAGCGCGGCTCGCTGGCCCGCGTCGAACCGGAAGGCCAGGTCATGCGCATGTGGGAGGCGATCGAGACCTACCTGAACCGTCGCCAGCCACTGATCATCATCGCCGGCGCCGACTACGGCCAGGGCTCCAGCCGTGACTGGGCCGCCAAGGGCGTGCGCCTGGCCGGTGTGGAGACAGTGGTGGTCGAAGGCTTCGAACGCATCCATCGCACCAACCTGATCGGCATGGGCGTGCTGCCGCTGGAGTTCAAGCCCGGCACCACGCGCAAGACGCTGGGGCTCGACGGTACCGAAACCTATGACGTGACCGGCCAGCGCCGGCCGCGTGCCGACCTCACGCTGATCATCCACCGCCGCAACGGTGAGACCATCGAGGTGCCGGTGACCAGCCGCCTGGACTCTGACGAGGACGTGCTGGTGTACGAGGCCGGTGGCGTGCTGCAGCGCTTTGCCATGGATTTTTTGGAAGAAAAGGCTTGAGGCCGGATACCGCAACCACAGGACGACACTTCGATGACGCATCCCCCACAAACCAGAATCCCCGCCACCTACATGCGTGGCGGCACCAGCAAGGGCGTGTTCTTCCGCCTCGAAGACCTGCCCGAGCGCTGCCGGGTGCCCGGTGAGGCGCGCGACCGCTTGTTCCAGCGCGTCATCGGCAGCCCGGACCCCTATGCCGCGCATATCGACGGCATGGGCGGGGCGACCTCGAGCACCAGCAAATGCGTGATCCTGTCGAAGAGCTGCCGGCCGGACCATGATGTGGATTATCTCTACGGTCAGGTGTCCATCGACAAGCCTTTCGTCGACTGGTCGGGCAACTGCGGCAACCTGTCGACCGCCGCGGGTGCTTTCGCCATCCATGCGGGGCTGGTCGATCCATCGCGGGTGCCGGAAAACGGCGTGTGTGCAGTGCGTATCTGGCAGGCCAACATCGGCAAGACCATCGTCGCGCACGTGCCCGTCACCCACGGCCAGGTGCAGGAGACCGGCGACTTCGAGCTCGACGGCGTGACCTTTCCGGCGGCCGAGATCGTGCTCGAGTTTCTCGACCCGTCCGACGAGGGGGAGGCGGGCAGTGCGCTGTTCCCCACTGGCAATCTGGTCGACGACCTCGCCGTGCCGGAAGGCGTGGTCAAGGGCGGGGTGCTCAAGGCCACGATGATCAGCGCCGGCATCCCGACGGTGTTCGTCAACGCTGCAGACATCGGCTACACCGGCACCGAGTTGCGCGAGCACATCAACGGCGACGCACAGGCGCTGGCACGCTTTGAACAGATCCGCGTCGCCGCCGCGCTGCGCATGGGCCTGATCGCCAAACCCGAGGACGCCGCCACCCGCCAGCACACCCCCAAGATCGCCTTCGTCGCTCCGCCCAGGGCTTACGCGGCGTCCAGCGGCAGGATGGTCGCCGCCGGCGACATCGATCTGCTGGTGCGTGCGTTGTCGATGGGCAAGTTGCATCACGCCATGATGGGCACTGCGGCAGTCGCCATCGGCACCGCCGCAGCCATTCCCGGCACGCTGGTCAACCTCGCAGCAGGGGGCGGCGAGCGCAACGCGGTGCGCTTCGGTCACCCCTCCGGCACCCTGCGCGTCGGCGCCGAGGCACGGCGGGTCGACGGTCGATGGGTGGTTACCAAGGCCATCATGTCGCGCTCGGCCCGCATCCTCATGGAAGGCTGGGTACGCGTGCCCGGCGACGCCTTTTGATTTCTGGTCGACCGTTCGGACTCAAGCTGTCTGCCGACTCAGGGTGAACTGACCCGAACCAACTCGAACAAATTTTCCCCAGGAGACCCCATGTCCACTCGCAAGCAACTGAAAACCCTCGTCGAAGCCCGTCGCGGCGTGATCGTCCCGGGCGCCTTCAACGCGCTGTCGGCCAAGGTCGTGGCCGACCTCGGCTTCGAGGCGCTCTATGTCACCGGCGCTGGCGTCACCAACATGTGGTTCGGCATGCCTGACCAGGGCTTCATGGGTCTGGCCGAGATTGCCGACCACACCGCGCGCATCCGCGACGCAGTGGAGGTGCCGCTGATCGTCGATGCCGACACCGGCTTCGGTAACGCGGTGAACGTCCATCACACCGTGCGCACGCTCGAGCGCGCCGGTGCCGACTGCATCCAGCTCGAAGACCAGGTCATGCCCAAGCGCTGCGGCCACTTCAGCGGCAAGGACGTGATCGGCACCGAAGAGGCGGTCGCCAAGATCAAGGCCGCCGCCGACGCCCGCCGCGACCCCGACCTGCTCATCATGGCCCGCACCGACGCCGCCGCCGTGCACGGCTTCGAGGCGGCTGTCGAGCGTGCGCAGAAGTTTGCCGAAGCCGGCGCCGACATTCTGTTCGTCGAAGCCGTGACCAGGGAAGAGGAGGTTCGCGCGTTGCCGCAACGCCTCGCCAAGCCGCAGCTGATGAACATGGTCATCGGTGGCAAGACGCCGATCTTCAACGCCACCGAACTGGGCGAGCTCGGCTTCGGCATCGTGCTGTACGCCAACGCCGCGCTGCAGGGCGCGGTGATGGGCATGCAGAAGGCGCTCACGGTGCTGCGTGACCAAAAGGAGGTCAAGGAGTCCAGCGGCCTGGTCACCCCCTTCGCCGAACGCCAGCGCCTGGTCGGCAAGGACCACTGGGATGCGCTGGAGCAGCGCTACCGCTGAGAACGCAGGGCGCGAGGATCCGATGCGCCCTGGTCTGGTCATCGAGATTTGACCCCCTTTCCCTGCCGCCATTGGGCGGCGGGTGGGCGCGTTTGCGCCGCTACAGGCCCGAGATATGAGCAAGATAAGAAAACTGCTGGTTGCCAACCGCAGCGAGATTGCCATCCGTGTGATGCGCGCCGCTGCTGAGCTGGGTATCCCAACGGTTGCCATCTACGCACGCGAAGACCGCTTTGCGCTGCACCGCTTCAAGGCCGATGAGAGCTACCTCGTCGGCGCCGGCAAGACACCGATCCAGGCCTATCTGGACATCGACGACATCCTGCGCATCGCGCTTGCGGCGGGCGTCGATGCCATCCACCCAGGCTACGGTTTTCTCTCCGAGAACCCCGACTTCGCCGAGGCCTGCGTCGCGGCAGGCATTGCCTTCATCGGCCCCTCGCCTGCGGTCATGCGCACGCTGGGCAACAAGGTGGCAGCCCGCACTGCCGCCATTGCCGCCGACGTGCCGGTGATTCCGGCCACCGGCGCGCTGCCCGATGACATCGATGCGGTGAAGGCGCAAGCCGCCGCAATCGGCTATCCGCTGATGCTCAAGGCGAGCTGGGGTGGGGGCGGGCGCGGCATGCGTGCCATCGACCACGAAGACGAGCTGGCCGCTGCGGTTGCCGCCGCGCGACGTGAAGCGAAAGCTGCCTTCGGCAATGACGAGGTCTATCTCGAAAAGCGTATCGTGCGCGCCCGCCACGTCGAAGTACAGGTGCTGGGCGACACCCACGGCGAGCTCGTGCACCTGTTCGAGCGCGACTGCTCGGTGCAGCGGCGCAACCAGAAGGTGGTCGAGCGTGCGCCTGCGCCTTATCTGGATGATGCCCGGCGTGCCGAGCTGTGTGAGGCCGCGCTGCGCCTGTGCCGTTCGGTGGGCTACACCCACGCGGGGACGGTGGAGTTCCTGTTCGATGCGGACAGCGGGCGCTTCTATTTCATCGAGGTCAACCCGCGCATTCAGGTCGAGCACACCGTCACCGAGGAAGTCACCGGCATCGATATCGTCAAGGCACAGATCCGCATCCAGGAAGGCGAGCGCATTGGCGATGCGGCCTCCGGCGTGCCGGCGCAGGGCGACATCCGCCTCAACGGCCATGCGCTGCAATGCCGCGTCACCACCGAGGACCCTGACAAGGGCTTCGCGCCCGACTATGGCAAGCTCGCAGCCTATCGCAGCGCAGCAGGCTTCGGTATCCGCCTCGATGCCGGTACTGCGTATACCGGCGCGGTGATCACGCCTTACTACGACTCGCTGCTGGTCAAGGTCACCGCCTGGGGGCGCGACCCCGACGAGGCGGCTCAGCGCATGGATCGCGCGCTGCGCGAATTCCGCATCCGCGGGGTAAGCACCAACCTGGCGTTCCTGGAGAACGTGGTCGGCCATCCCGCTTTCCGCGACGGGTCGTGTACCACCCGTTTCATCGATGACACGCCGGAGCTCTTTGCCACCGTGCCACGTCAGGACCGCGCCAGCCGCCTGCTCGAGTTCCTTGGCGAGGTGGCGGTCAACGGCAACCCGGAAATGAAAGGCCGTATTCCGGCCCCGAGTGCCGGCCACGTCGTGCATGGCGACACCCGCACCCTCTGGCCCGCTGTCAGCCCGGATGCGCCCGTTCCCGTCGGCAGTCGTGATCGGCTGCGCGAGCTCGGCCCCAGGGGCTTCGCCGCGTGGATGCGCGCGCAGCAGGGGGTGCTGCTCACCGATACCACGATGCGTGACGCCCATCAATCGCTGTTCGCCACCCGTATGCGCACCGCCGACATGCTGCCGGTGGCGACACACTATGCGCGCGAGCTTCCCGGCCTGCTGTCGCTCGAATGCTGGGGCGGGGCGACCTTCGACGTGGCGATGCGCTTTCTCAAGGAAGACCCCTGGCAGCGTCTGGCGCAGCTGCGCGAGCGCGTGCCCAACATTCTCTTCCAGATGCTGCTGCGCGCCTCCAACGCGGTGGGCTACACGAACTACCCCGACAACGTGGTGCGCTTCTTCGTGCAGCGTGCCGCAGCGGGGGGTATCGACCTGTTCCGCGTCTTCGATTCGCTCAACAACCCGGGCAACATGCGCGTGGCGATGGACGCGGTCAACGAGGCCGGCGCGTTGTGCGAAGCCGCGCTGTGCTACACCGGCGACGTATTCGATGCCCGGCGCGACAAGTATTCGCTGAAGTACTACGTCGATCTGGCCAGGCAGTTCGAGCGCGCCGGAGCCCACATCCTCGCCATCAAGGACATGGCCGGCATCTGCCGCCCGCGTGCGGTGCGCGCGCTGGTCAAGGCACTGCGCGAAGAGACTGGCCTGCCGGTGCATTTCCACACCCATGACACCAGCGGGGCGTCGGCCGCCAGTGTGCTGGCTGCCATCGAGGCGGGTGTGGATGCGGTGGACGGTGCCATGGACGCGATGAGCGGACTCACCTCCCAGCCCTCGCTGGGTGCCATTGTCGCCGCCCTGGAGGGGAGCGAACGCGCACCCGCGCTTACTCTCGATGCGCTGCGCCCGTTCTCCCACTACTGGGAAGGCGTGCGCCGCCACTATGCGCCCTTCGAGGCCGACATGTGCGCCGGCACGGCAGACGTCTATCGCCACGAGATGCCCGGCGGGCAATACACCAACCTGCGGGAGCAGGCCCGCGCGATGGGGCTGGAGCACCGCTGGGAGGCCATCGCCCAGGCTTATGCCGACGTGAACCGGCTGTTCGGCGACATCGTCAAGGTCACCCCGACCTCCAAGGTTGTCGGCGATATGGCGATCTTCATGGTCGCCAACGAACTCACCCCGGCCGACGTGCTCGACCCCGCGCACGAGATCGCCTTTCCCGAATCGGTGGTGCAACTGATGCGCGGCGAGCTCGGTCTGCCGCCGGACGGCTTTCCCGCCGACTTGCAGCGCAAGGTGCTCAAGGGCCAGCCGCCGCTCACCGAGCGACCCGGTGCGGTCCTGCCGCCGGCCGACTTCGAGGCCGAGCGCCAGCGCGCAGGCGAGGCCTGCGGGCGCGACATCGACGACAACGATCTCGCCTCCTGGCTGATGTATACCAAGGTGTTTGCCGACTTCGCCCGGCACCAGAGCCAATATGGCGACGTCTCGGTGCTGCCTACGCCGGTGTTCTTCAACGGCCTGCCCGAGCGCGAGGAAGTGGCGGTGACCATCGATGCCGGCAAGACACTGTTGCTGCGCCAGATGGGCCGCTCGGGGCCCGACGACGAAGGCATGGTCAAGCTCTTCTTCGAACTCAACGGCCAGCCGCGTCCGCTCAAGGTGGCGATGGCCGGCCAGGGTATGCCACAGCGCAAGCACCCCAAGGCGACCGAGGGCAACCTCGCCCATTTGCCGGCGCCGATGCCCGGCGCAGTAGCCATGGTCGCGGTATCGGCCGGGCAGAAGGTCGGCAAGGGCATGCCATTGCTGTCGATCGAGGCGATGAAGATGGAAAGCGTGCTCAGCGCCGAGCGCGACGCCACCGTCGCCCGGGTCTGGGTGGCGCCGGGCGATCAGGTCGAGGCCAAGGACTTGCTGATCGAGTTCGAAGCGGATGCATGACGGCAGGAGCGAAAAAGACATGAATAGCGAAAACCAGGACTGGATGCGCCCACGTGCGCTCTATGAAGGTGTGGCCGAATCTGTGCGCGCGCGTATCTTTTCGCACGAGTTTGCGCCGGGCTGCCCGCTGGACGAAGCGGAACTCGCGCGCAGCTACGGCGTGAGCCGTACCCCGGTGCGCGAGGCCTTGAAGGTGCTGGGGCGGGAGGGGCTGGTGGAGCTCGAGCCCCGCCGCGGCTGCTGCGTCGCCGAACTGTCCGCCCACGATGTCGACTCGCTGCTCGGCCTGATCGAAATGCTCGGTCAGCATACCGTGCGCGAGGCCGCGCGCAATGGCGTTGCGCCGGCCGAACCGGCGGGCTTCGCCCAACTGTTCGACTGCGCCAGCAACCGCCATCTGACCGGCGCGGTGCTGCGCCTCAACGACAAGGTCAGGCTCGCTTGCGGGCCGCAGTTCGACGCCGCCGACGTCGCATTGCTGGCCGCTGCAATGCCTGCACTTGCCGCCTCCCTGTCGGCACGGCAGCAAGTCCACGCGGAACAGCTGTGGACCGCGTTCGCGCAAGCCCGACGTCAGTTGGCAGCTGGCTACGTCGCATTGCACGCCACACCACAGGTCGGCAGCGGGACTGGTCCGTACAAGCCGGGGATGGGTATTTCTCGAAGCCGATGAAGGATTTCCCCGTAGCATCCGGAACGTTCGAACGTCGTGGAGACCGTGCGGCCTCAGCGGTCATCCGCCAGCGGCCCCCTGTGCGGCCGCAATCTGCCGGTTACCCGTCGTTCACGCGCTCGGGTGAGGCGTGCGTCAGCTTCCCCGTCGCGCGAACGAGAACTTCCGACCCACAGCCGCCTCATGACATTCCCAAGCCTACGACAGCATGCAGATCATCAAGCTGCCACCCGTATCGAGGTTTGTAATTATCCGACAGGCATTGAGCTAAACGCGCAATTTTTGCAAGACCTCGGGGTGAGCTACGGCAACACGGAGCAGCGTCTTGGCAGCACCCGTGGGCGAGCGACGACCTTGCTCCCACTCCTGTAACGTTCGGGCGGACACGCCCAGAAGGTCCGCAAAGGCTTGTTGAGACAAGCCCATCTTTGCGCGAGCCTCAGCAGCTTCGGACAACTCGACACGCGTGGCGTGCGCGGCCTCGCCGCGTTTCATTTGCTTGACGGATTCAAGCAGGTCCTGCTGGAACTTTTCGATCTCAGAGGGCATCTTCGACTCCTTGTTTCAACTCTGCCAAGAAGGCCGTGGGGAGATTGTCGAACTTGGCCTTCTTGTAGATGATCAAGAGCCAAATTGTTTCGGTGTTCGCGTTGAAGTAGATGACCCTGGCGCCGCCGCGTTTTCCTTGCCCGGCAGATGACCAGCGGACCTTACGGCAGCCACCACTTCCCCGGATGACGTCACCGGCCTCTGGATTGGCAGCGATCCAGTTGATGAACTCGACGCGCTCGACTTCCGACCAGACTTCGCTGGCATAACGTCGAAAGATAGCGGTTTCAGCAACTGTCCTCACCCGCTCAATATACGGCATTGACGGAGTTTTCACAAGGACCGGACGTGGATTCCCAGGTAGGTAGGAAGCAGCAGCCGTGCAAACGGACCATCGGCGCAGACCAAGTACTTGTCCATGGCCGATGACAGTTAAACGGTCAGTCCTGAGCGGTTACATGTCGTTCGCGTTGGAGGAAACATCGCGTCCGCAACGTCTTCTGATGGCCGATACGACCCTTCCAGCATCGCGCCGGAAAGCAGCCGCCCGTCGCGTCGAAGGCTTTCGGCGGGCGGCCGTCGGGGCACTGTCAGATTTCGATCTGCTCAGAGATCTCCAAGGCATCGTCGACCTCGATGCCGAGGTACCGGACTGTCGATTCCAGCTTGGAATGACCAAGCAAGAGCTGGACGGCTCTCAGATTCTTTGTCCGCTTGTAGATCAGTGTCGCCTTCGTGCGGCGCATCGAATGCGTACCGTAGGCTGCGGGATCGCCACCCATTGCTCGACGATCCTCGCGTACTGCCGGGTGGATACGTGCGGCGATTCGTGCAGCCGACTTGGAAATAGAAAGTCTTCCGGCCTCAGCTTTGCCTTCTCGATCCACGCCGCCACCGTCGTTCGCGTCGGCTCGGTCAGTTCGAACTGAACCGGCCGCTGCGTCTTCCGCTGGATGACCATAGCCCGCGACAGCACTTGGTTGCCGTGGGTTACGTCGCGAACGCGCAGGCTGACGAGATCGCACCCGCGCAGCTTACTGTCGATGGCGAGGTTGAACATCGCCAGATCGCGCACGTGGTGAGCGTTCTGAAGGTGGATGCGGATCGCCCAGATGTCCTTGGGCTTCAGCGGCGCCTTCTGGCCCACCAACTTTCCCTTGTTCCAGGGTTCCCTATGCTCGTAGGATTCCATGCCAGACTCCTTGGCTGTTGATCGGAGTCTGATTATTCGCCAGGAACCGTCCGGCAGCTTTACGGAAGGCAGATGAAATCGTGCTATCGGCCAAGAACGGACGTCGCAGGCGCAAGAATTGAACCGTATCGAACGGCAGGTAACTGATCTTGAATCGGACACCAAAGTGTCTTCGGGCTCAAATCGTAAAGGATGTAATACTGCGCCCCA
>Ga0172382_10005574_pt1 | contig 18742 bp, 19 predicted proteins | sample Leawel138RmetaG_FD_122245 | JGI IMG/M metagenome (GOLD analysis project Ga0172382, IMG submission 122245) | Leachate microbial communities from a municipal landfill in Southern Ontario, Canada - Leachate well 138R metaG | ecosystem: Engineered > Solid waste > Landfill > Unclassified | place...
CGCCGTATGCGGCGTCCCCGCGCCGCCTCAAGCTGCCCCGCGGGGGTTGAGGCGGCCCCAGCCCGCCGTATGCGGCAGCCCGGCGCTGCCGCAAGCTGCCCGCGGGGGTTGAGGCGGCCCCGGCCCGCCGTATGCGGCGTCCCCGCGCCGCCTCAAGCTGCCCCGCACGTGTTGCGGCGCCCCGGGCCCGCCTCAAGCTGCCCCTCGCAAGCCGAAGGCGTTCCGGAGGGCCGCAGGCCCGAGGACACCTGCGTCGCAGGTTCACTTAGCAAGCTAGTCATAAAAAAAAGGACTTCTTTCTTCAAAGAAATCCCTTTTGGTGGGTCGTGCAGGACTCGAACCTGCGACCATTCGATTAAAAGTCGAATGCTCTACCAACTGAGCTAACGACCCGAGCGCGCCCTGAGGGATTCGAACCCCCAACCTACAGATCCGAAGTCTGTCACTCTATCCAGTTGAGCTAAGGACGCCTACGACCGGACCAGCCGGCCATGAATATTATGGGGCGAATGATGGGAGTCGAACCCACGACCCTCGGTACCACAAACCGATGCTCTGCCATTGAGCTACATTCGCCGTATATGTACACCCAACAGGACTCGAACCTGTGACCTACTGCTTAGAAGGCAGTTGCTCTATCCAGCTGAGCTATGGGTGCCAACCGCCCGACTTTTGGTCGGAGCGAGAGGATTCGAACCTCCGACCCCCTGCTCCCAAAGCAGGTGCGCTACCAGGCTGCGCTACACTCCGCCGTTGTGGGCCCGTTCAGTATAGCGACCGTCCCTAGTCTCGTCAACGCCTGCTCGAAATTCATCTTGCACACTCCCTATGAAACCGCACGGTTATGCGGTTTTGGGGCTTCCTAAAAGCTCAGAAACCAGGGCTCGGAAGGCCTTCCCGCGATGGCTTAATTCGTCTTTTTTCTGGTCGCCGATCTCTGCCACGGTCTGACCCAGTTCAGGGATGTACACAATCGGGTCGTAGCCGAAGCCGCCGGTTCCTGAGGGAGCAGCGGCGATGACTCCTTCGAGGGCGCCCTCGGCGTGCAGCTCTCGCCCATCGGGAAAGGTCAGGGCTGCTACGCAACGAAAACGTGCGGTTCTGGGCTGGTCGGGGATTTCAGCGAGCAACTCCAGCACCTTTGCCATCTTCACGCTGTGCGGGGTGTCGCCGCCGGCAAAGCGTGCCGAATAGACCCCCGGCTGCCCTCCCAGGGCGTCCACCTCCAGCCCGGAGTCATCGGCCACCGCGGCCAGTCCGGTGGCCTGACAGTAGTAGCGACTCTTCAGACGGGCGTTTTCAAGAAAGGTAGTACCGGTCTCTTCGGGTTCAGCCAGGTCGGGGTACTCGGACAGGGTGACCAACTCGCAGGGAGCGTCTCCCAGGATCCGGCGCAGTTCCTCCACCTTGTGAGGGTTGCCGGTAGCCACTAATAATTTCATTTGGAGAGGTGGTTGATCTCAGTCCAGCTCTCATCGATCTGCCATTGTAGGGTCTTGATGTCCTGGCAGAGGGAGAGGAGTTCGGGGTCGGTGAGCTTGTTCTTGGCGTACAGCTCATACACTTTATGAGCCAGGCTTGTCATCTTTTTCTCTTTGTCTTCCCGCTTGGTCTGCACGTCCATCTTAAGACGCTGAATCTTGAGCATCTTTTCGGAGTTGCGAATGGCGGCCTCTCGAGACTTCTGTACACTTTTTGAGGCCCCCCGCAGGGAGTCTCCTAACATATCAAACAAGCCCATATTCCTTACGTTCTGCCCCTTCATCATCGAGCCCTCCCCCGGGGATCCGCATCCATGATAACCGCGGCGGCTCTGGTTAGTTTCTGAACAACCAGGTCAAGCTCCTCGTAACTGTGAGCCGAAGAAAGACTCGCTGAGTCCCAGGTGGAGGGGGGGAGATAGACCCCTTCGGCCAGGGCCGCGTGAAAAAACGCCGCGAAGCGCTTTTCGTCGAAGCCCATGGCGTCTCGATGGCAGGTCAGCCGTTTCACCCCAAACCCGATGCTGAACATGCCTCCCACGTTGGCTATCAGGGCATCGGGAAGCAAGCGTCGCAGTCTTTCGCAGAGGTATTCAGTCTTCTCACCCAGAGACTGGAAGAAGCCTTCCTTTTGGTACTCCCGCTGGGCCGCCAGTCCCGCTCGCATGGTCAGGGGGTTGCCGCAGAATGTACCGGCCTGATAGACCGGACCCAGAGGCGCCAGGCGCTTCATGTATTCGGCCTTTCCACCGTAGGCGCCCACCGGCAGGCCACCCGCCACCGCTTTGCCCAGGCAGGTGAGGTCGGGGCAGATGTTCAGGCGTTTTTGGGCTGAAAAGTCCACTCGAAAGCCGGTCAGGACTTCATCGAAAATCAAGAGGGCCCCGTGGCGGTCGCAGAGTTCTCTTAACCCGAATAAGAAGCCCGCATCCGCTTCGATCACCCCCATGCTTCCGGTTACCGGCTCCAGGATCACGCAGGCGATCTGATCCGGATGGTTTGAGAACTGCTGCTCCACAGATTCCAGGTTGTTGAACTCTGCCAGCAGGGTGTCGGCGATGGCGGCAGGGGTGGCCCCCAGGGGCACCGCTCCTCCCTGCTGCCGGGCTTCGTGTCCCACTGCATCGAGCGGAGCCACGTGCCCGTGGTAGCAACCCTCGAATTTCAAAATCTTGGCTCTTCCGGTCACTGAGCGGGCGACCCGTAGCGAGCTCATGACCGCTTCGGCTCCCGAATTGACGAAGCGGATCATCTCCATGCTCGGGATCGCCGCCGTCACCATTTCTGCCAGTTCAAGCTCCCAGGGAGTGGGGGCTCCGAAGAGCACTCCCTCCGCTGCCGCCTCCTGGATCGCCTTTACCACCGCGGGGTGGGCGTGGCCCAGGGTGAGAGGGCCCCATCCGCAGCACAGATCGATGTACTCCCGACCGTCCATGTCCCAAACCCTGCTCCCCAGGCCGCGCTTCAGAACTCGCGCTTTGCCGCCCACCAGATGGAACGAGCGAAAGGGGCTGTTGACACCACCGGGGATGATTTGGCAAAGGCGATCGTAGGTCTGGTCGGATAAGGACATGTCCGTGACTTTACCAGAAAGGGCGCGGGCTACCTGCCTCGAACTGGCGAATTATGCCCACCTTTCAGTTCGATGCTGTCGACAATCGGGGACAAGCTGTAAGTGGGGAAGAAACGGCCAAAAACATCGGTGAACTGGCGGATCGTCTGAGACGAGCCGACTTTACCATCATTGATATCCGGGAAAATCAGGAGTTCGGCCGTTGGGTGTTGCGTCGGTTAGGCTATCGTCAGCGGTTGCCGCTTTACCCCGTGGCGGTGATGATGCGCCAGTTCGGTACGATGATCCGGGCTGGTATTCCCATGCTGAGCGCCCTCGACATTCTCAGTTATCAAGGCCTGCACAGCAAAGTGGATCTCACCATGCAGGCCATCCGCAAGGATGTGGAAGAGGGGCACAACCTTTCCCAGGCTTTCGACAACCGAGGCCCTCTTTTTCCCCCCATCACGGTCCCGCTCTTGCGGGCCGGAGAGGTTTCCGGGCAACTCGATGAGATGGTGGAGCGGTTGGCCGCCCACATGGAGCGCGAGTTGGGTCTGGCCAGGGCCTGGTATCAGGCGGCGGCCTACCCGGCTTTCATTTTTTTGTTCTGTTCGGTGGTGACTCTGGGGCTCGTGACCCACATCTTTCCCACCTTTATCGGAATGTTCAAGGGGTTGCAGGTGGATCTTCCCCTGGCGACCCGAGCCCTGGTGACCATCACCGAGACGGTCCGCAACCCGGTTGTGATCTTGCCGCTGATTCTGGGCTTGCTCTGCGGGGCCTACCTGCTGTCGATCCACTTCAGGTCTCCGGTGGGGCGCCGCCAGTGGGACTGGCTGAAGCTGGAGGCGCCCTATCTCGGGCCCCTGGCTAAAAAGATCGCTTTTGCCCGGATCGCCCGTACCCTGGGGGTCCTGCTGGCCAGCGGAGTGACCACCCTGGCGGCGGTGCGGGTGGCTGGTTTTGCGGCCGCAAACTCGGTGGTGAAAGACGCCCTGGATAGGGTCGTACACGTCATGAAGCAGGGAGGGAAACTCTCGGAGCAGTTGGCCCAGAGTGAGCTTTTTCCCAAGATCTTTGTGCAACTGGTGGAGGTGGGGGAGGAGTCGGGCGATCTCCCCGGCCAGTTGATGGGTCTGGGGGATTTTTTTGAGGAGGAAGTGGAGGTTGCTCTCGCCGTCTTTACATCGCTCCTTGAGCCCGTTATGATCATCGTCATGGGATCGATCGTCATGTTTGTCTTGGTGGCTGTCTTTCAGCCGGTTTACCAACTGATGAGCTTATTTTAGATGATGCGCAGCTTGCTATATTTCCTGATGGTGTTGTTTCTGGCCACGGCCCCGGCCTGGGCCGGAGTGGTGGAAGACGCCGAAGAGGAACTCAGAAAGCTGGGGCAAGGCCAGGAGCAGCATCAGCAAGTGACTCGAACCACCCGCAGCAGCACGACTCCCCCACGCCCTGCCTCCACCGATAGACCGGCCCGGACCAATTCAGAGCCCGTCTCTTCCGCGCGACCGGGGAGGGGGTCCGAGGCTTCAGAATCCGGCAACTCGACAGCAGCAGCAGCGGCCACGGAAGAAGCGCCGACTGAAACCCAGCGTTCCCGATTGGACCGTTCCCAAAAAAAGCAAGGTCGCTTGGCAAGTTTCGGGGTGATTCTCTTTCTGGCTTTATTGGTGGGCCTGGCCACCGCCGCGGCCCGGCGCCTGGGTAGCTCTGAATGAGTCCTTACTGCCCGTCCTGTTTGGGGGTGGCGGGCAGTTCAGAGGTACGGTGCCCACTCGATCAGCAGTTTCTCCGGCGTAGAAATTGCGGAGCCTGTGGGGCCGAACTTTTTCCCAGGGAGCAGTTTTGCGCCGAATGCGGGCAACCGAATCGAAATCCGGTGGAGGTCCTGCTCCTCCCCCCGGAAGCCTCCGCCCGGCGACAGTTCGGCTCTCTATTTTTGGACTACCTGGGGACAGGGGTGCTGGTGTTTATTCTGGTCACCCCGTGGTTTCCCATACTGTCTCTGGTGCTTTTTCCACTTTTCGGGATTTTTTACCGAACCCTGGGCCGGGCCTGGGGCAATCAGACCTTTGGCCAGGCGGTCTTTTCCACCACCACGGTCACTCCTGAGGCCGGCCCTGTGGGCCCTGAAAAAGCTCTGAGCAGAGCGCTTTGGGAGCTTCTCAAATCGCCGCTGCTGGCCCTGGGAAAAGCCGGAGTTGAGCGGGACCTGGAAGAGCGCAGTTCCAGCCTGGAGATCCACCTTGCTTAGTCAGCTTCAAACCTTTCTGCTTTCACTCTTGCCGGGCATTTTCTGGATAACTTATCTCCGCTCGCTGTCCGCCGGACGCAGCCCCGCCTGGTGGAAGTGGGCGATCGCCCTGGTCGCGGGATGGGCTTCCACGGAGCTCACCCTCTGGCTTTCCGGCGTTTTGAAGGTGGACGCCCTGCAAGGCGTACCTTATCTCGGTTTGTTGATTTATTTCGTGGTGGGAGTGGGGTTGGTGGAGGAAGCAGCCAAGGCCCTGTGTGCCCTGGTGGCTTTAAAATGGCCCGGGTTGCTCCCTCAGCCTCTCACCGCTTTGCAGCTTTCAGGCGGTGTCGCCCTCGGTTTTGCCACCGTTGAGAATATGCTGTATGCCCAGAACTACGGCGACACGGTCCTGGTTTTTCGGTTCGTGCTGGCCACCCTGGGCCATCTACTCTTTAGTGCGCTCTGGGGTTTTGCCCTGGGTCGTGGCTCGTCACCGAAAATGTTTTTCGGAATGTTGCTGCTCTCAGCTGGGGCGCACGGTCTCTACGACTGGTTTCTGGTGACCGGGCGGCCGGTACTGGCGGTGCTGGTGCTGGTCGTTCTGTGGGCCGGATTTCGAGAGGCGGTGGTGGGGGCCTATCTCAAACAGGAGTATCAACGGGCGTTGCCGTTTGAGCTCGAGGCCTGTTCGTCTTGCCGCGTTCTGACCCGGGCAGACGGCAATTACTGTAGTTTCTGTGGAAGTCCCTTAAAGCCTAGGAGCCCGTGTGAGTAATCTCCCTTCGCCAGACTCGTTCATTATTGTTCATGCGAATATCTCATTTCACCCGAATATGACCCGATATTAGGGTGAAATTTCACTATCCGCCTGAACAAAATGCACTTCGTCTGGCTCGGTCCGATTACTCACACGGGCTCCTAGCGAGCCAGCACTTCCTGAACGATCGGCTTGATCTGCCGCTCTTTCAGGGTTTTGGAAGGAGCAACCATGTTGCGGCCTCCGCGTTTGGCCACGTAGAGCGCATCGTCGGCGGCCTTGGCCAGATCCTTCTTGGTGAGCGCATCGGTGGGGTAGCAGGCCAGACCGATGGAGGAGGTCACCTGAACGGCGTTGCCACCGAAGCGCAACTGAAAAGCTTCCCGGATCCTTTCGCACATTCGCAGGGCGTCTTCCTTGCGGGTCTGCTTGAGGAGCAGGGCGAATTCGTCGCCGCCGTAGCGGGCCACGATGTCGGTGGCCCGCACCTTGTCTTTCAGCAGGCTCGCCACCTCTTTGAGTAGAGCGTCGCCCGCCGGGTGGCCCAGGGTGTCGTTGTAGGTCTTGAAATTATCGCAGTCCACCATGACCAGGACGATCTCCTGACCGTGTCGGGAGGCCCACTCGATTTCCTCGGATAGCTTTTCCTGAAAAAGACGGTGTGTGTAGAGACCGGTCAGGCCGTCGGTCAGGGCTTGCTGCTGGGTCTGTTCGTAGAGCCGGGCGTTTTTCAGGGCCATGGCGGTCTGGTAGGAGACCGTCTCGATCAGGTTGCGGTGTTCTTCGGTCAGGGCATCCGATTGGGCCGCCCCTACGTAGAGCACGCCCAGTAACTCCTGTTCAGCCTCGCCGCCACCGTTGCGCCTCTCTTCGCTGGCGGTGATCAAGGGGGCCACGACCACCGAGCGTTCCGAACCCAGGATGTGCTGCACGTCGAACATTTCCGTATCTTGAACCAGCACCGTACACTTAGCACTGATGGCTTTGCCCAGCAGTCCTTCGTCATCCCGGATGGCCAGGTTTTTGACGTAAGCCTTGTAAGGGGTGTCGGCGAACTCGGCTTTCAGGGCGTGTCCACCCGTCTGCTCCTTGTCGGGGGTGAACAGGATAACGCTCTGCGCCCCAGCGATCATATTCCTCAACGATTCCGCCACCACTTCGATGGTGGTGGAAGTCTTCAGAGTGGCTCCCATCCGCTGACCCATGCTTTGAAGTTCGGCGAGTTGAGCGTTTTTGGCTTCTACCGACTCTCGGATCTTGCGCTCCTCTTCCACCTCGCCCACTTTGCCTTCAAACAAGATGGCGGTCTTGATGGAAGGAGCGGCAAAGGCGGCGATCATCTTGAGGTGCTTGAGGTGCTCTTCAGTATGAGTGTCGGCGGCCACCGAGCCCACGTAGATCACCCCCACGCACTCTTTGCTCACCAACAGCGGCACGCAGATCACGGAGCGCTCGTTTTTAAAAATGCGACCCTCGGAAGAAGCGGATAAAGCAGGCTTGAGACGGGACTTGCGGGTCTCCACGACCTCTTTGATGAGAGTTTCTTCCAACTGCAACAGATGCGACATTGCCAGCACATCTTTGTAGGGCGTCTCCGCTAATTCGGGTTGCAGCGAGCCGTTTCGGAAGAGCAGTATGACAAAGGATTGATAGGGGATCCGCAGGGTCTTGATCATGCTGGCCACCACCCCCACGGTCTCCTCCACTTTGGTGGAGGCACCGAGGCTTTCGGCCATCTGGTATACGCTGCCCAGTTCGTCTTGGAACTGCTTGTTCTCCGAGAGGTAGACCGCGTTGGCTTCCTTGAGTTTTCGCTCGTTGTGTTGGGCCTTGTTGAGCGACATCTCCAGCTCTTTTTGGTCCTGCACCACGATCTCGTCGATGTAGTAACGCGCGTTGCCCCGAAACGCCAGACCTAATAGGGCGACTCCGAAGACAGCCAGGACACCGTCCTGGACCTTGCCCCCACTGAGCCCGGAGCCCACCAGGCCAACCACTGGGGCCAGTGCGAAGAGCGCTTTCCCACCGATCGGAACCTCTTCCCACAGGGAACTCACCTCCAGGTCTTCCACCTTGGAGAGAACCGGTCCGACCAAAATCTGATCCAGCAGGATCCAGGCTCCGGCACCGGCCATCCCGGCCACCAGAGCTCCCAGGCCAGCTTTGGTGGCTCCCAGCATGGCGGCTCCTACCAGGGCTACCCTGAGCACGTTGAGCCCCATTCCGGCCATTCGTGACTGGAAGGTAAGGTGAGGGTCCGGAGTGGTAGCGACGAAGCGGGCAAATGAACAGAGCCCGGCCACACTGATCCCCAAAAACAGCGGGAGGATCCCATACATCGTAGTGCTGTCGACGCTGTTGCTAAACATCACCAGGAAATAGAGGGGCGCCGCCATGGAGAAGTATCCGATGGCCGAGATGGAGACAGAAAGGGCATCCAATACCAGGCCTGCCAGCAAAGCGCAGAGGAGGGCCGGACCCCAGGACACACTGGGCAACGCAAAGACCGCCGCAGCCGCAGTCAGGATGACCGCGCTCAACGCCAACAGGCCGGAGATGGCCTTACTTTTGCCTTCGTTTTTCTTAGACACCGAACGCTTTCCGAGACCTTCTAGAGAACTCTTTGTTCGATTCTTTCGAACATGGGAAATTTCCCGAGCAGCTCAAGACTTCCCTTCTCTAACTACGATTCGGACGGGGTAGGAAGAGGCCCCCTCGGGAATGGTTTTCAGGACCAGATCGCGGGTGCTGTGGGGGGGCAGTTCGGTGCGGAAGAAGACCCTTTCTTCAAAGGCCTTGACGATGGGCACCTCCACGATCTCTCCATTCACCGTAAAGGTGCCGGTGGCCGCCCCGCCCCGGGGCACGAAGACCAGTTCGACCTGCCTGCTCGAAGAGCCGGGATTGGACAGAGTAAGGTCTGCCCGATAAGTCACTCCGTAATCTCCCCGCAGTTCTCGGACTCCGGAAAAAGTCTGTTGGCGAACCGCTCCGATCGCGATGTGGAGAGGGTCTTGGCCTGGGGAGTAATGCCGGCGGACCCATTGCTCGGGGACCGGATAAAAGCCTCGGGAGTGAACATCTTCTTGTTTCAACAGATTGTTCAGGGAGAGTTGCTCGGTGAGGTTGGGACGAGCTACCAGGGCAAAGCTCAAGGGAGCGCCCCGGGTCTGGGTCAGCCCCAGAGTGCCGCTGACCACCTGTTCGAGGGGCAGGGGTTGATGAAAGAGTTCCACGGTCTGACCGGGAGGTATCGTCTTGAAGACTCCGAGATTGTCCCGGACAGCGGCAAACCATCGGACATTGTTGGTGTGGCCGCTGGAGAAATAGTCGAGGGACGTATTTCCGATCCCCTGTTGTAGGTGGATGACGGCCGGTTCGGAACCACTGTTTTGCACCACCAGGGTGAGATGAGGTGCAGCACCGACCAGTTTGCCCAGGTGGTAGTATTGAAACAGCAGGGTTCGGTAAGGGGTCAACCCTCCAAAGAAGAGTCCACCTCGCCGCTCCACCTTTTCCGGGTGATCCGAGAGGGCCACGATGATCGGTTCAGGGGGAACCCAGTCCAGGTTGATGACCCGATCCCCGGAGGGTGATTTCCAACTCTCTCCGGGAGCCAGACTCCGAGCGGGCCAGTGATTCCAGCCTTCGGCCTGAAGCACCGACTTGAGAAAATCAGGGGTCGCGGGAGCACCGGTCACCCGAACGTCTTCAGCCAGACCCGATCCGCAGATCATCAGGGTCAGGAGAAAAGATTTAAAGCTTCTCCAGCGCATCTAGAGCCTCGTTAAAGCTACCGACGGCTATGACCTGCATCCCTTCCGGCAGTCCATCGATCTCGCCAAGGTTTCCCCGGGGGATAATCATCACCTCGGCCCCTGCTTGCGCTGCACCGATCAATTTCAGATTGACACCTTCGATTTCACCCACTCGCCCCCGGGGGCTCAGGGTTCCGGTGGCGGCGATCAGGCGCCCCTTGGTGATATCCTGGGGAGTGAGTTGGCTGTAGATCTCAAGGGCAAACACCAGCCCGCCGGAGGCCCCGCTGGTCTCTCCCGTGTCGAAGCTTATGGCAAAGGGCAGTTCGGAATCGTCTTTTCCCAGTTCGTAGCCCAGAGCTTTCAGGGCGACCCTGGTAGCCAGATACTGGCTGGCGTCCATCTGTTGCTCCTCCCGGGTTTGGGCCATAGGTTCGCCGGACGACCTATCCGACAGAGTGGCGTTGGGATCCAATAAAGAGTAAATGACGTAGAGCACAGTGGCCGGTTCGGACACCACGGTAGGAAGTAGAAAAGCGCCTTGAGAGGGGTAGGTTTTGGTTTTGATATCCACCATGGGAGTGACCCTTTCCACTCGTCCAGGGGCCTGGAGATGGTACGGGGTCGGGGTAAACGCTGCCGCCAGCGAGAGGGATATCGCCAGCACAAAGCCTCTCAAGATCCTTACCTTAAGAGGCTTCTGAAAAAATGCATTCGGCATAAAGTATCAAGTTCGCCGAGGCGGTAAAACAGCCTTTAGTAGAATTTCACTCGTCTTGCAGCGACTCTTGCCCAAGCTTCACGATCCCCAGGATCTTGGTGAGCTCTGACTCCATTCCACCCAGCACCTTCATGGCGTAGCGGTCGGCTTCTTCCCGGATTTTTCGAGCGGCGTGTTCGGCCGCCGATTTCACCGCAGCGGCTCGGGCGTCGGCTTCGCCGAGGACGCGATCGGCTTCGGTTCGAGCGTCGGCCAGGATCTTCTCGGCTTCCTTGCGGGCCTGGACCAGAACTTCGCTATTTTTCACCTTCTGCTGGGTTTCCAGTTCGGCTCGGCTCAGGATCTCGTGGGCTTTGCTATGGGCTTCCTTGACCACCCGATCCGCCTTGCCCCGGGTTTCCTCGGCGATCCGCCGGGTCTCCCGGGAGATCCAACGGGCTTGATGAACCTCTTCCGGCAGGCTGTCACGGGTGCGAGCGATCAATTTTTTCAGGCGGTCCTTGTCGATGACGCTGCGCGCCTGCAGTGGCCAGGGTAGAGGCTTGGCTTCGTTGAGAGCTTCCTCCATGGAGTCGAGTGCCTGGAAAACGTTCATTATTTCCTCCGGGTGTTTCCTTGATTGTTGGGTTTGGGTGGGCCGTATCGCTCCACCAGTCGACGGTTGACAACATCTGGAACCATGTCGGAAACGGGGCCCTGCAAATTGGCGATCTGACGTACCATGCTGGAACTGAGGAAGGCGTTTTTCACTGCCGTCATCATAAAGAGCGTTTCCACCTTGTGATCGAGCGTGGTGTTGAGAGCCGCCATCTGAAATTCCGACTCGAAATCCGAGATGGCTCGCAGGCCCTTGATAATGATGGGGACTCCCACCTCATCTAAGTAATGCACCAGCAGCCCCGAAAAGGTGGAAACCGAGACATTATCCAGGCCGGAACAGACCTCCAGGATCATCTCTTGCCGCTCTTCCAGGGTGAAGAGATGGCGCTTGGACGGGTTGACCATGACCGCCACGACCAGTTCGTCGACCAGCCGACTCGCCCGGGTAATGATGTCCAGGTGGCCGTTGGTGATGGGATCGAAGCTGCCGGGGTAGACCGCGCGTTTCACGTAGAGACCTTTCGTAGATGTTGTCTGAAATTTTTTCTAGACTTGCTCCCACTGATCCTTTAAGTTTTTGAATTTCCTTCAGCTTTTTTTTCAATGAGCTTCTGATGGTTGAGAAAACGGTTCGTACCATTGTCTTTGATCTTGAAGGATTTTCTATTTTTCAAAAGAACGTGTTTCTGTCATGTCAAAGAAGGTCTTGGGTCGACGCTTTCAGCTCGAAGGCAAACTAGGTGAAGGAGGCATGGGTTCGGTTTACCGGGCCCTGGATCTCCAGACACGGCGTACTGTCGCCGTAAAGATACTGAGGAAAGACCTCAGTGAATCGCGTCATGCGCGACGCCGCTTTGCCCGAGAAGCTCGGGCGGCCGGTATGCTGGATCACACCAACATCGTGGGCATCTACCGCTTTTTCGATGAAGCTCGCCCCTACATGGTTATGGAGTACGTCGACGGCGTTTCCATGCGGCGCTTCGTGCGGCGCGAAAAGCCTTCTCCTGACAGACTCCTGGATCTGGTGCTGCAACTCTGCGATGCCCTGGCCCACGCCCACGACCGGGGCGTCGTGCACCGAGACATGAAGCCGGACAACATCGTGGTGGCTAAGGGCGACGTGGTAAAAGTTTTGGACTTCGGGCTGGCCCGGGTTCGCCTGCCTGAGATTTCACACCTGACCCGCTCGGGCTCGGCCCTCGGAACCTGCTCTTACATGGCCCCCGAGCAGGCCTCGGGTCGGCCGGCCGATGAGCGCAGCGATCTGTATTCCCTGGGAGTCATCCTGTACGAAGCTGTTTGCGGGCGGACCCCTTTTACCGCCGACGATCCTGCTTCTATCCTTTATATGCACGTGCACGAAGACCCCCGGCCTCCCCGCACCCACAACCCGGACATTCACCCGGAGATGGAAAATCTGATCCTCAAGCTCATGGCCAAGAAGCCGGACCAGCGCCCTTCCAACGCGCGAGTTTTAAAAGAACGAGTGATTCGGCTGCAGAGGCTGTTGCGGGGCGAGGTGACGGTGATGGAGGAACTGCCCCGGGGCGGAGTGGGGCTGCCTCAGGCCCTGCCTGAAGCGGTGCCCATGGAGCCGACACCCGGCCAGCCCGTCTCGGTTCTGACCGCCGACATCCCGGCCTTCAGCATCCTGACCCGGGGGCGCAACCCCCTGGAAGCCACCGAGCTGGAAGCAGAACTGGTGGAGAATCTGGAGGAGTCGGTTCGCCAGCACGACGGCACCGTGCTCGACCGCTATGGAACCCGCGTGGTGGCGGCCTTCTGTGGTCTGGACCACGGAACCCGAGCGGTCTACTCGGTGCAAAACATGCGCAGCCGGGTGGGAGCCGTTTTAAACCGCTTCGCGCTGGAAGTGGTACCCACCGTCTCGGCCGGGGTTTTCGGGGGAGAGCTGGGAGAGCGAAACGCGGGCGATTCCTGGGAGGAAGTAGCCAAGCAAGAGCTGATGCACGGTGCCGCTCGTCTGGAGAAACTCTCCCGCAAGCTACCCGACGACACCCTGGTCTCGGAAGACTGCCTGGCTGAAAACCTCCAGGCCGAACACCTGAGATCCCTCTTCGTGCGGGGGCGCCGGGAGCCCATCAAGGTTTTCCGGGTAAAGCCCGCTTGATTGACGATTAAAGGTTTGACTTTCGGCCCCGCACTCGATACCTTGTTAGCATGCAGGTCTTGACTTTGATCAAAGCCGTTTCCGTGGCTCTGGCTGCGGGTTCTCTGTCCTTTCTATTGACGGAATGGCGTTATTACAAGAGAACCTTTGCCAAAGCCAGGGAGATGACCGGACCTGCCCCCGACATCGGCCGGCTGACCCGGCGCACTTTCGGTTCGGCGATCCTGCTCACCATGGCGGTCCTGATGTTTTTAGGTGAACTGCCCAAAGCCGGGGAGCCCCCCGAGCAGGTCCTGAGCCTCTTTTACTACTGGAGCGCCATCGTGGGACTGGCCCTGTTGTTGGGTTTGACTGCCCTGTACGACGCCATGCGGGGGATGAAGCGCCTGGGAAACTATGTGACCGCTGTCGAGGGACAAGAACTCGCCACGTTGGCCAAGCAGCTCAAGGGCGTGGATATCAAGAAGGAATTGCTGGGCGAAGACGCCGTTGCCGAGGATTAAGGTCTGTGGCCTGACCCGGGCCGAAGATGTGGAGCTGGCGGTCAACCTGGGAGCGGATTTCCTGGGTTTTGTTTTGGCGCCCAGCCCTCGTTCGGTCGAGGTTTCTCAACTGGAAGCTCTGGTTGCACCCGTGCCGGCGAGCGTATTGACGGTGGGGGTGGTGGTCAATGCCCAGCGAGAGCAAGTCGATCGCCTGCTGGAGGTGGTCGATCGGGTCCAGTTTCACGGCCACGAAACTCCTGACTTCTGCGCTCGTTACGGGCGGCGGGGGATCAAGGCCTTTCGCATCCGAGCGGTCGAGGATCTGAACTCCCTGGAGGCCTACGCACAAACGGTGGGTGCGTTTTTGTTGGACAGCTTCAAGGAAGGAGTCGCCGGGGGCACGGGGCAGACCTTTCCCTGGGGCTACCTGCGAGAGCGAAGCTTTTCTCGGCCCACCTTTCTGGCTGGTGGTCTCAACTCCTCAAACCTGAGGCAGGCGGTTCAACTCCCTCAACTCGAAGGGGTGGATGTCAGCAGCGGTTTGGAAAAGGCCCCGGGGGTCAAGGACGCCGATCTGATGAAACAGTTTTTCGCCGTAGTTCGAGAGTAGGAGATCTCATGTCATTAACAACCTGGCCCGACGCAAGGGGCCGATTTGGTGAGTTCGGGGGGCGCTTCGTGCCGGAGACGCTGCACGGCGCCCTCACCTTGCTGGAGGCCCAGTATCGCGCGGTCAAGGAGGACGTTGCCTTTCAGGCCGAGCTGCAGTCGGAACTGCAGGACTTTTCCGGCCGACCCACCCCTCTCACCCGGGCCACCCGCCTGGAGAAGGCCTGGGAGGGTCCGGAGATTTGGCTCAAGCGAGAAGACCTCAACCACACCGGATCCCACAAGCTCAACAACTGTCTGGGGCAGGTGCTGCTGGCTCGCCGTCTGGGCAAAACCCGCATCATCGCCGAGACCGGGGCCGGCCAGCACGGGGTAGCCACCGCCACCGTGTGCGCCCGCTACGGACTGAAGTGCGTGGTCTATATGGGTGCCGAGGACGTGCGCCGACAGGCCCTGAACGTGTACCGGATGCGCCTTCTAGGAGCCGAGGTGCGGCCCGTGGAGTCGGGCTCTCGCACCTTGAAAGACGCCACCAACGAAGCCATGCGCGATTGGGTGGCCACGGTGGACGACACCCACTACATCATCGGCTCGGTGGTGGGGCCTCACCCCTTTCCCATGATGGTACGGGACTTCCAGTCGGTCATCGGAGCCGAGATCAAAAAGCAACTGGGGCGCCTTCCCGATCGCGTCATCGCCTGCGTGGGCGGAGGCTCCAACGCGGCGGGCACCTTCTACCCCTTCCTGGAGGATCAGTCGGTGGCCCTGGTGGGGGTGGAAGCCGGTGGGGTGAGCGACCGTCTCGGCGAGCACTGCCGCTCGCTTTCGGCGGGCAGCCCCGGGGTTTTGCACGGGGCTCGCACCTACCTGCTCCAGGACCAGGGCCAGGTCAGCCGGACCCACTCCCTTTCGGCCGGTCTGGATTATCCGGGGGTGGGTCCGGAGCACTCCTTCTGGAAAGAGACCGGCCGGGTGACTTACGAGTCCGTCACCGACGCCGAAGCCCTCGCTGCCTTTCAACAGGTGGCCCGTTGCGAAGGGATCGTGGCCGCGTTGGAGTCGTCCCACGCTTTTGCCTGGGCGGCCCGCTCGGCCAAGCGGTTTCCCCAGGAAAAAGTCTGGGTGATCTGCTGCTCCGGCCGGGGAGACAAAGACGTGGCCGAAGTGGAGCGACTGACCCGGGAGCCCCAATCATGATCCCGGCCCACAAATTCCCCGCCATCGTCCCTTTTGTAACCTGCGGCTGGCCCACGCCCGAACTCTTCCTGGAGATCACCGACGCCCTGGCCGAGGTGGGGTGCCCCTTTTTCGAGGTGGGCTTCCCCTTCTCCGACCCCATAGCCGACGGTCCGGTGGTGCAGGCCACCTCTTCAGAAGCTCTGGAACAGGGCATGGGTCTGGAGCAGTGCTTCGAGCTGACCACCCAGGCCACTGGCAGAACCGGCCTTCCGGCGGTGGTCATGACTTACGCCAACCTGGTCTACTATCCGGGTCTGGAGGAGTTTTGCCGGCGCCTGAAGGCGAGCGGCGGGGCGGGGCTGATCGTGCCCGATCTCTCCTTCGAAGAGTCCGAGCCGGCCCGGGCTGCTTGCACCGCTCAGGGTCTGAAGCTGGTCTCCTTCCTGGCTCCCACCACCGGACCCGAGCGGCTCCAGCAGGTGGCCGTGGCAGCCGAAGGTTTCATCTACCTGGTGGCGGTGCGGGGGGTCACCGGCGGCACCAGCGCCACCGGCCCCGAGCTGCAGCAGTTGATCCGAGACGCCAAGCAGCACGCTTCCTGCCCTGTGTTGGTGGGTTTCGGGGTCAAGGAGCCCGGCCAGGTCCAAGATATCCTGGCGGCCGGGGCCGACGGGGCCATCGTGGGCTCGGCCCTTTTAGAGGCCGTGCGGGCCGCCGAGCAAACCCCCCGGGGCGTAAAACAAGCGGTCAAAGACTTCATGGAGCCGCTGCTGAAAGCGACTTCCCCGGCTCCTCGAGGATAAGTTTGGAAAGCTTGGAAACATAGGCCCATGCTGATAGCCGTCATGGAGAAATCCGCCTCCGTCAAAGATCTGGGAGCGGTCTTGCGTCATATCGAAGAACAGGGGTTGAAGCCGTACCTCAGCCGGGGCGACGAGCAGACCCAGGTGGGCTGCCTGGGCGCCCCCCGTGAAGAAGAGCTGCGGTCGCAACTGGCTGAGTTCTCCGGGGTTTCCTCGGCCTTTGTCTCGCGCAGCCCGTTCAAGCTCGCCAGTAGGGAGTTTCGACCGGAGCCCAGCAGCTTCAAGGTGGGGGCGGCCACTGTGGGCGGAGAGCAACTGACGGTGATCGCCGGGCCCTGCGCGGTGGAAAGCGCCGAGCAACTCACCCAGGTGGGAGAGCTATTGAAAGGCCTGGGGGTACCCATGATCAGGGGCGGGGCCTTCAAGCCCCGGACTTCCCCCTACGACTTTCAGGGCTTGGGGGAGGAGGGCTTGAAGCTCTTGGCCCAGGCCAGGGCCCGCTTCGGTCTGCGGGTGGTGACCGAGTGCTTGAAGCCCTCCGACGTGGAATTGGTGGCCCGCTACTCCGACGTGATCCAGATCGGGGCCCGCAACATGCAAAACTTCGCCCTCCTGCAAGAGGTGGGTAAGGCCCGAATCCCGGTCTTGCTGAAGCGGGGCATGATGAGTTCGGTCAAAGAGTTCTTGCTCTCGGCGGAATACATCTTGTCTCAGGGCAATGAACAGGTCGCCCTCTGCGAACGCGGCATCCGAACCTTCGAAACCATGACCCGAAACACCCTGGACATCGCGGCGGTGCCGGTGCTCAAGCGACTGACCCACCTGCCCGTGATCGTGGATCCCTCCCACGCCGCCGGCGATCGGGAGCTGGTACCGGCCCTCTGCCTGGCCGCTGTGGCAGCCGGGGCCGACGGCTTGATCATCGAGGTCCACCCCAAGCCCGAGGAGGCTGTCTCCGACGGACCTCAGTCCCTGACCCTGCCGGGTTTTCAGGAGCTTTACAAGATGCTCGGACCGGTCGCCCGCAGCGTGGGCCGTAGCCTCTAAAAGTTGTCCTGGATGTAGCGCTGTAGCATGCCCTTGTGGCCCACCAGTCGGAAGTCCACGTGAAGCTCGTTGTCCAGTCCGGTGGACTCCATCTTCCCGGCTCGACCGTACTCGTCTAGCACCGCTCGCACGTCCTTGAGCAGTTCATTGAGTTCTTGCCGGGCCTGGGGGCTGGTGGTGCGGAAGCGAATGGCCAGTTGCAGTTCGTTGTCGGAAAGCAGGTCGCCCTCCCAGGTCATGCTCTCGACCTGCCGGGTGACCCGTTCAAAGCGCTCCTTGCCCACCGCCGCTTCGGCCTTGCCCACGTCGCCTTTGTGCAGCCAGCGCAGGAAATTGACCACCGAGCCGCGTTTGTTGAAAAGCACTCCGTAGGTGTGGTGGTTGGTGTCGATAGAGCTGAGCAGCGACTCCATTTCCTGGTCGGGGCTGGTCTTGACCTCGTCCACCCACCTCTTGACCGCGTAGCGGGCCAACTTCGCACTGGGAAAGCTGGCGATGGTGCCGTCTAGCTTGGTGAGCACCCGCCCGGTGGTGGGGTTGTCGTGGCCGTCTCTTAAGATCAAAGTGGCGTCGCCCAGTTCCACCGTGGGGTAGTCCTTGCCGTCGCCACCGGTGCCCTGAGCGCGGTACCAGAGCGCCTGCAGCCCCGGCCAGCCGCTCACCGTGGTGGCGGTGGTGGGCATGGGCTCCAGGTCGTCTTCGTCCATGGAGTCGATACGGATGAACTGGGCTGGAAGCAGCGAGTTCAGCGCGCTCGAGTCCTCGCCCCGGACTTTGTCCAGGATGGTCCGATAGATCCAGTTTTGGCCCGCCCCGCGAGGCCCCGCCAACGACTCCCAGGCGGTATTAAAGAGCGAGCGAAAGGCGTCGTCGTCGGGGTTGGCTCGGATCACAAACAGCGAAACCGTGTCCGGGTTCAAAAAGATCTTCGGCTCCGGAATCGGCAGCCGACTGGTGGAGTCGTCGGCCAGCGATAGCGCGGTGAAAAGCAGGAGGAATAATCCCGTTTTCAGGAGGTGAATGGGTTGGATCGGTATCTTGGGGCTCACGTGGATATGAAATGCGGGAGTGGGGTTTGGGTTTCGGTTTTCAGGGCCTGCCGCTTGCAAATTTCTGTAGATTGGCGGAACCAACGCAGGAGGAATGGGGGGCAGCCACAAATCCGATCGCACACTCACCCGCAATGGGTGAAATTTACGGAGGTTATAAATCTTGAAAAACCCCAAAAGAACAGGCTTTCTGACGCTGTTAGCGCTGAGCCTGGTAGCATTTTTTTCAGCAGGCTGCGGAAACTCGGAGAGCTTTGTGTTCACCGGCACGCAGAACCAGCCCACCCCGGGCACCGGAAGCCTGCAATTTCGCTTTCTTTCACCA
>Ga0172382_10005576_pt1 | contig 18733 bp, 17 predicted proteins | sample Leawel138RmetaG_FD_122245 | JGI IMG/M metagenome (GOLD analysis project Ga0172382, IMG submission 122245) | Leachate microbial communities from a municipal landfill in Southern Ontario, Canada - Leachate well 138R metaG | ecosystem: Engineered > Solid waste > Landfill > Unclassified | place...
AATCCCAAAGAGAGGCACCATGACCCCACCACAGCCCGCGCCGGACCTTAGCGGCGCACCGGCCTGGTTTGTCGACGCCGTCGCCAGACCTCAGACCGCCAGCCGCAGCACCACCAGCGATGGCTTCAGCATTCACTCGGTGTGCTGGAACCCGGAGGACAGCCACAAGCCGCCGCTGATGTTTGTTCACGGCTACCGCGCCAGCACCCACGCCTGGGACTTTATCGCCCCCTGGTTTTGCGAGCATTTCCGCGTTCACGCCCTGGATCTGGGGGGTATGGGGGAGAGCGACCACCGCCCGGAGTACTGTCTCGACACCTTCTGTCGCGATATCGACGCCGCGGTGAGCACCCTGGGGGACGACCCTGTCACCCTGGTGGGCCACAGTTTTGGCGGTGTGGCCCTGCTGGCCTATCTCCAGCAACACCCGCAGCGGGTCAAACACCTGGTGCTGATCGACTCCTATATCGCCTTTCCCGGCGACGAGGCCACCTCCAGTCCCCGCAAGGGCCGCCCCACGCCCTACCCCGACTACGACGCCATCCTCGCCCGCTACGTTCTGCTGCCGCCACAACCGAGCGACCCCTGGGTGTTCAACTTTATGGCCCACCACGCCATTCGACCCGTGGCAGGGGGCTGGACATGGCGGTTCGATGTCAATCTCCCCGGCGGCAAGCCCTTACCCGAGTACACCCCGGTGCTGGCCCGCTACAGCGACCACATCGACTATATCAGCGGCGAGCACAGCGCCCTGGTGACCCCGGACAAGGTCCGCCAGATTGCCGCCCTGATGGCCGGGGGCCGCAAGCCCGTGGTGATCCCCAACAGCTACCACCATGTGATGCTCGACCAGCCCCTGGCCCTGGTGGCGGCGCTGCGCGCCCTGCTGGCCTGAGCATGGCCGCCGACTACCTGCTGGAGGTGCGCAACCTGCGCAAAACCTACCGCAAGGTCACCGCCGTGGACGGCATCAGCTTTGGCATAAGGGCGGGAAGCTGTTTTGGCCTCCTCGGCCCCAACGGCGCGGGCAAGACCACCACCATCGAGATGATCGAGGGCATCACCGACCCCAGTGCCGGGGAGATTCTCTACCGCGGCCGGCCCCGGGATGGCGACTTTCACCAGCAGGCGGGCATCCAGTTCCAGGCCACCGCCCTGCCGGACTTCCTCACCGTGCGAGAGGTGCTGAATCTCTTCCGCAGCTTTTACCGCCGCGGGGTGCCGGTGGACCAGTTGATTCACCAGTGCCAGCTGACGGCGTTCGCCGAGCGGGAGGCCAATAAGTTGTCCGGTGGCCAAAAGCAGCGGCTGCTGCTGGCCCTGGCCCTGGTCAACGACCCGGAGATCGTTTTTCTCGACGAGCCCACCACCGGCCTCGACCCCCAGTCCCGGCGGAGCTTTTGGGAGTTGATCACCGCCATCAAGGCCAGGGGCAAAACCGTTGTCCTCACCACCCATTACATGGACGAGGCGGAGCTGCTGTGCGATGAGTTGATCATCATGGACCACGGCCGCATCGTCGACCAGGGCTCGCCCCGGGCCCTGCTGGACAAGCACCTGCCGCAAAAGCGGGTGACCGTTCGCAACCGCGGCCAAACCATCGCCCTGGACACCCTCAGCGGCGAACTGGTGGTGAGCGAGGACCTGCTGGAGATCATAACTCCCTCGGTGGAGCTCGCGATCCAGCAGCTGATGGCCCAGAACATTGACCTGTCCACCCTCCGGGTGCGCAACCCCACCCTGGAAGACCTGTTTATCAAGCTTACCGGCCACCAGCTGCGGGATTGACCAGCAATGAAAGAGTTTTTCGCCATCTTCGTCGCCCGCAACAAGGAGTACTACCGGGACAGGGCCGCCATCGGCTGGGCCTTTCTGTTTCCCATCCTGGTGATCGCCGCCTGTGCCCTGGCGTTTTCCAACCCGGACACCTCGGTGTTTGCCGTCGGCGTTCACGGCGACCTGAGCAGCGACGCCGAGGTCACTGAATTTCTCACTCGCCCTTATATCAAAACCGTTGCCATCCCCGACCTGGAGCGGGGCCTGGAGCGGATTCGCCACCACCAGCTGGACCTGTTGCTGGCGGCCGACGACAGTACCCCCCGCTACTGGCTCAACAGCGAATCCAGCACCGGCGCGGCGGCGGAGCAATTGTTCAACGGCGCGGTGGCGGGCTTCAGCCGGCAACAGCTCAGCGGTCGGGAAATCCGCTATGTGGACTGGGTGATCCCCGGGGTGCTGGGTATGAACCTGATGTTTGGCGCCCTCTTTGGCGTTGGCTACGTGATTGTCCGCTACCGCCACAACGGTGTGCTCAAGCGCTTCCACGCCACCCCCCTCACCGCGTTCCAGTTCCTCGGCGCCCAGCTGCTGTCCCGGTTGCTTATCGTGCTGGTGGTCAACGGCCTGATCTTTGTCGGCTGCCTGATACTGCTCGACCTGATTGTCCTCGGCAGTTATCTCAACCTGCTGCTGATCACCCTGCTGGGCGCCATGGCGATGATCGCCCTCGGCCTGCTGGTGGCCAGCCGCACCGCCAACGAGGAGCTGGCCGGCGGCCTGCTCAACGCCGCCACCTGGCCCATGCTGTTGATGTCCGATGTCTGGTTCACTTTGGATGACGCCCCCCGCTGGATGCAGGAAACCGCCAATCTCATGCCCCTCACCCATATCGTCAAGGCCACCCGGGCGGTGATGATCGACGGCGCCGGGCTGGGGGAGGTGGCGGGGCATCTGCTGTGGCTGGGGGTGATGACACTGATCTGCCTGGGGGTGGCCGCCGGCCTGTTTCGCTGGCATCGCCGCTAGGGGGTTGGCCTTGGACGGCAAATACCCCGGCATTGCTGGCGCCGGCGCAATCCGAGAGCCAGGCTGACGAATCAACAACCTTCATACCCTGTCTTTGCCCCCGACTAGTGCTCTTTCAATTTGATTTTGGCCAGATCGGATTTGTGTGGGAGCCCGGTCCTCCGGGGAAAAGAGGTGGGAAATACGCCATATTCCCCTCGAATCACCACCCTTCGCCCGGAGGAGAGCCTGCCCCGCGAGCCGAGCGAGTGCCCTGGGTGCCGGGCTCCTACAAGAGAACCGGAACATAAGGCAGTAGCAAATTGAAAGACTACTGGGGATCCATTCGGAGGTCGTTCTCGCCTCGACACCCATCCCTTCAAAAGGTATAAATGGCCACAGGTGTTTCAAGGCGATTGCAGCGGCAAATTCAACACAGAATGGCCGCCAACCGGCAAGGCACCTGGGGCCAGACGGTCGCAATTCAGCCCTGCGGGCAGACCACAACCATTCGGAGGCAACCTATGGAAGCCCAATTTTGGCACCAGCGCTGGGACAAGGGGGAGATCGGCTTTCACCAGCACAGCTTCAACCCCCATTTGACCCGCTTTTGGTACCGGGTCCCCATCGCCCATGAGGCGCCCGTCTTTGTCCCCCTGTGTGGCAAGAGCCAGGACATGCTGTGGCTGCGGGGGGAGGGGCACCCCGTGCTGGGGGTGGAGATCAGCGCGCTGGCGGTAGCGGCCTTTTTCGCCGACAACGCCCTGCCCCCGCAGCGGGGACGTCAGGGCGCCTTTGATATCTATGAGCACGGCGGCATCCAGCTGCTGTGTGGGGATTTTTTCGATCTCACTTGCGCGCACCTGGCGGGGATCGGCGCGGTCTACGACCGGGCCTCCCTGATCGCCCTGCCGCCGGAGTTGCGCGGCCGTTACGCGGAGCACCTGTGCGCCATCCTGCCTCCGGCCACCCCCATGCTGCTGGTGACCCTGGATTATGACCAGGGGGCCATGGCCGGGCCACCCTTTGCGGTGAGCGAACAGGAGGTGCGCAGCCTGTACGGCAGCCACTTTGCCATCGACAACGTGTTCAGCCACGATCTGTTGCAGGGGGCGGAGGAAGAGCGCTGGCGCAGCCGGGGCATTGCCGCCATGAGCGAGCAGGTCTACCTGCTGACCGCCCGCTGATGGCCGCCCTCGCTGCCGAGCTGGCTGCGGCCCAGACCAAGCTGTGGGTGGAAACCCTGGTGGTGGGGCTCAACCTGTGCCCCTTTGCCAAGCGGGAACTGGTAAAAGACCGGATCAGGTTTCAGGTTTCGGCAGCCACCACGGAGGAACAGCTGATTGCCGACCTGGAGGGGGAGCTGATACTGCTCGGCGACCGCCCCGCCATCGAAACCACCCTGCTGATTCACCCCTGGGTGCTGACGGACTTTTTCAGTTACCACAGGTTTCTGCCCTGGGCCAATCGCCTGCTCACCCAGCTGGGCCTGAAGGGGGCCTACCAGATTGCCAGTTTTCACCCCCAGTACCAGTTTTCCCACAGCGCCGACGAGGACGTCGCAAACTACACCAACAGATCCCCACACCCGATGCTGCACCTTATCCGCGAGGCCAGCCTGGCCCGGGCCATCGCCAACTATCCCGATGTTGAAGGTATTCCCGAACGCAATATCGCCACCCTGGAACGGTTGGGAAAAGACCGGGTGCTGGCGCTGCTCGGTCAATGTGTCGGCGGCGACTGGGGCGAAGCTGGCGGGTAACCACTGAGCACTTCCCCACATCGCAGGACAGTTGCGCTGGCGCTTGAAAGAGCCGGGCGTGGGCAGGATCTGCGCCCTGCCATCCGCAGCCCAGCTGAAGCGTCCAGCTTATAGCCCCGCACCCTGCCTGCCGGCCAAGTTGCCGACGGCTGTGCAATCAGGTGTTCCACAAATTGAGCGGGCCCTCAGCCCCCCGGCCGCATCTCCGTCAGGGCCAGCCCGTTGATCAGGGCGTTGCGCAATTCCTGGGGAGCCACCACATCATCCACGCCAAGGCGGTCCGCCAGCCCGTAGGGGCCACCGCGCTGGGCCTGTTCGATCTTGCCCCGGGTGGCATCGTCCAGCTTGGCGGAAGCGCCACCGCTCTGGGCGGGCATGGTGGCAATATTGGCGCTGGGCAGGGCCAGGTTGAGGGTTTGGTTATCGTGGGGCATATGGGCCATGGTCACCAGGCCGAAGCCGAAGCCCTTGCGCATCAGCACACTGATTTTTGGGGTCTTCAGGCGCCGCCCGGCGAGAAACATCTTGCCACCCCATTTGAGCACGCCCTCCCGCTCCGAACGGGTGCCGGCCATCACCCCGGGGTTGTCCAGCAGGTAAATCACCGGCAGCCCAAAACGACCGGCGGTGTCGATAAAGTCCGCTGCCTTGATGGCGCCGGCGGCATCCAGGGCACCGGCGCGATGGGCGGGGTTGTTGGCGACAAAGGCCACGGCGCGACCGCCGAGGTGGGCCAGGGCGGTGACCAGCGACCTGCCGTAGCCTGGCTGCACCTCCAGCCACCGACCCTCATCCACCAGGGCGCGAATCACCTCCCTCACATCGTAGGGCTTGCGGGCATCCGGCGGAATAATCTCCAGCAACTCGGGCACCAGCCGCGGGGTACTGTCGCCGCTGCCCCGCGGCGCCTGCACATGGCGATTGGCGGGAAAGTAACTCAGGTAGTGGCGGGCCAGGGCGATGGCCTCGGCGTCGCTGGCCACCAGGTTGTGGACACTGCCCGCCTCGATGCAGACACCGGGGCCGCCCAATTCCTCCCTGCTGACCTGCTCGCCGGTGGCCGCCCGCACCAGGGGCGGGCCGCCGGTGAACATGCAGGCGGCCTCGGTCATCACCACAAAATCCGACAGCGGTGCCGCCAGGGCACCGTGCCCGGCGGACACCCCGAGGATCAGGCAGACCACCGGCACCTCACCCTTGGCATCGGCCATCGCGGCGAGGTCAATGGGGGTTCGCGCCGGGGCCCCGGTGCGAACCTCCATCCGCGCCCCGGCCCCCTCCAGCATCCACACCAGGGGGAGGCCCTCCTGGAGGGCGAGCTCCGCCAGGCGGTGGCGCTTGTAGCCGCCGCCGGTGCCACAGGATCCCGCCTGGATGGTGAAGTCCTCGGCACCCGCCAATACCGGCCGGCCCTGGATTCGCCCTGAGCCACAGACAAAGGCATCCGCCGGAAGCCCGGCCTTGTTGCCCACCAGGGCGCCGATTTCCACAAAGGTGCCGGGGTCGAACAGTGCTTCGATGCGCTGGCGGGCGTTTAGCTTGCCCCGCCCTTCCATCAGGGTGGCGAGCTTCTCCTCGCCACCCATGGCCCGGCTCTGCTGGCGCGCGGCATCCAGTGCCGCCAGCCAAGGACTCCAGGCGTCGCGGTTGCTGTCCCGCTGGCGCTGCTTTTTATCGTCGCGGTTGTTGTCCACGTGGTGATCCATTTGTTGAAAATACTTCAGGAGCGGCGGAAGGGAAGCTAGCCCGACGGATTGTCGGAGAAAACACCCCACTCGTCCCGACAAATTTGCCGTTTCCACAATAAAGGCCGACTCTTACTGCGACGCCAAATCCATGGAAAGATAAAAACGACAGGTGAAATTATGAATAACTATAACGTGTTGTCAGCCATTGTTGTCAGTGTTGCCCTGAGTTTCTCCCCGCCCCTGCTGGCTGCTGAGGGGGACGCCGTGGCGAAAAAGATCATCGAGGCCGAATTGGCCCATATGGCCGCACAGATGCGCCAGGAGATAGAGCAGGTTGCCCACACCGAACTCGAGACCGGCATCGGCAAACCGGAGGTGACCATGGATGCCATCGACAGCGGCATCCCCAGCCCGCCAGCGGCCGCGGAGTCGGACCAGCTCTCCGCCCGCTGACGGCGGCGAAAGGTACGGTTTTTCGGCAGGGCTTTTCCGCCGGCGACGGGGTTACTCCAGAGCCTCGCTCTTGCTCACCACCGGGCGGCTCTCCCTGGTGCCCCGCATACACTTGGCATCGCCACCGGGCATACCGTAATGGCGCAGGATCACATGGTCGTCGGCCACCTCCACCAACTCCCCCACAAAGGGCATTTCACCGAAGGCCTCCGGCACCTGATAGCTGACGATATCGCCAACCTTGAAGGTGGCGGGATCAAAATTGAACGCAAAGGGGCAGCTGGTCTCTGCCTCTGTAACCATATCTTTCATCTGTCAAATCCGCTGTTATCGGTTTGGGGGTGCGGCGTTACCACAAGCCGCGGACAGCACCAAGGATAGCGCTCCCGGGGAATTTTTGTAACCCACCTCACCGCCCTGCGAGCCGGCAAAACCGGGAGCAAAAAAGCGATGGCAGCGCCCCATCCGAGGCCACATCACCGCAACGCCCTGGCGCTGGAACCTGCAGTTGCCATCATTGCTGTGCCACAGATTACTCACAAGTCGGAAATTGGGGCGACACTTTGGGGTCGAGGGCAGAGGTTTCCAGCAGCGTCGGCGACAGGACGTACTCGTGCCGGTGCTGGAAACCTCTGTCCTCGGCCACTACCGCCCTGTAGCCTTTGAATCTGACTTATGTGTAATAGTCCCTCCTCCCTGTCGGCCGGCCGCTGCCATCGCGGCAGAACTCTTCGTTGAGTTCGATCTCGACGGTGGTGTGCACAAGGCCGTAGGGTTCGAGTGCCTCGGCGACGGCATTTTTGATGGCGCCGTAGGCGTCGGCATCAAAGCAGTCTGCAACCACAATCTGGACGTCAGCACATGGTGCTCCCCATCGAGGGACCAGAGGTGTTGATGGTGAACGTCGCTGATGCCGCGGATATCCAGCAGGGTAAAGTCTATGGCAAAGCCGCCGGCATCCATCAGTGCGCAGCTATCCGCACTGAACGGGCAGGCAGCTAGCCAAACCACACCGCCAGACAGCTGACCACCACCATCGCGAACAGAAACCAGCTCAACATCCGCTGACTGACGGCGAGGGCAAAACCCACCGACAGCCTCACCCCCACCACCGAGCCCAGGGCCAGCAACAGCCCGGGGATCCACAACACCTGGCCGCGGACCACAAAGATGGTCAGGGCGACACCGGTAAAGATTGCCGTCGCCGTCATTTTCAGGGCGTTGGCCCGCACCAGGTCATAGCGCAGGGCGCCCGCCAGAGCGGCAATCAGCACAAAGCCCACACCGGCCTGCAGAAACCCGCCGTAAACGCCGGCGGCGAACAAGCCGAAAAATCCCAGGGGCGACCGCCAGGGCGACAGGGGCGAAGTGCCCTCCGCAACCGCCACCACCGACGGCCTGACCACCATCAGCAGGGCCATGGCAATCAGGGTGCCGAGCATGATCGGCTTGAGAATTGCCACCGGCATCAGGGAGGCCAACAGGGCCCCCAGCAGGGCGCCCCCCACCGACGGCACCAGCATGGGCACTATGGCCTGGGTGGGCAGCATGCCGTGGCGCCGAAAGCCCCGCACCGCCTCCATTGACTGCAGCATCACCCCCACCCGGTTGGTGGCGTTGGCGACATCCGCGGGGATACCCAGCAACATCAGGGCGGGCAATGTCAGAAAGGAGCCACCCCCCGCCAGGGTATTGATAAACCCGGCGATAACCCCCGCCAGCACCAGCAGGCCGGCGGTGACCAGGGTCAGCTCATAAGCCACGGCAACTGTCCCGACAGATCACAGGGTTATCACCACCCGCAGGGCATCCAGGCGCCACTCGGCGTTGGCCATGGCGGCCCTGAGGGCCGCAGTGACCTCCCGGACATGGTCGATCTCCTGCCGGCGAATATTGGGGTTGACCCGGGCCAGGGACTGCAGCCGGTCCAGTTCCCGCCGCTGCTCCTTCTCCATGGCGGCCAGGGCGGCGGGCACGATGTCCTGGCTGCCAGGAGAGTTCGCCAACTGCGTACTCAGGTCGATCATCTGGGTAATCTGGGGTCGCGCGTGGCTTACCACCTTTGCGGCGGTGATCTTGTCCAGCTTCTGGCCCAGCTTGTCCAGGTGCTCGGCGTTGAGCACGGCGCTGAGGTTTTTGCCATTGGCGTCGATCACCAGGCGCTGGCTGGGCAAGGGCAAAAAGCGATGCAGCTGCAAGAGCCTGGGTGCCGGGCAGTGCAACACAAACACGGTCTCCAGCAACAGGGTGCCGGGTTTGAGGGGCGGCAATTTCAGGGTGCACAGCCCGGTGTTGCCGAAGTCTCCCCCCAGGATCATGTCCATGACCCCGGTCACCATGGGATGCTCCCAGCTGAGAAAATGCATGTCCTCCCGACTCAGGGCCTTGAGACGATTGAAGGTGACCGTCATGCCATCCTCCAGCAGCCCGGGAAAGGATTCACAGTGCATGTGATCACCGGGGGCGAGAATGCTGGCATCCGGGCTGTGGTAGCTGTGCTCCACACCGAATTGATCAAACACATTGGCCATGTAATCCGCCAGTTCCCGCGGGCTCTCTGCCTGCAGCACAGCCTCTATCACCTCCCGGGCCCGGCGGGGGTTGCAGGAACTCAACTCCAGCAGCCGGTCGCGGCCCTGTTGCAGCAGGGCCAGGGCCTCCGCGGTGCGGGTGCGGGTGGCGGCAATCAGCTTGTCGGCGGCGGCGGGATCACCGCTTGCCAGGCACAGCTGCAGCTCCTCCGCAAACGCCTCATGGATGGCAGTACCCACAGGGCACACCCGCTCGAAGGCATTCAGGCCCTCGTGGTACCAACGCACCAGCAGCTGCTGGGGACCGCTGTCATAGTGGGGCAGGTGGATCTGGACATCGTGTTTCTGACCGATGCGATCGAGACGGCCGATACGCTGCTCCACCAGATCCGGATTGAGGGGCAGATCGAACAGCACCAGATGGCGGACAAACTGAAAATTGCGGCCCTCACTGCCAATTTCGGAGCACACCAGCACCTGGGCGGATTCGTCCTCTTCGGCAAAATAGGCCGCCGCCCTGTCCCTGGCCACCAGACTCATGCCCTCGTGAAAAACCGCGGTGCGAATCCCCAGACGGCGATCGAGATGGGCCTCCAGGTCCCTGGCGGTCTCCGCCCTGGCACAGATTACCAGGGCCTTTTCCGGCCGCCCGTCGTCGTCCCGCAGGTCCCTCAGCCAGGCTCCCAGCCAGGCCACCCTGGGGTCCACCGCCAACCAGTCGCTGCCCAGCAGGGTCTCGGGTTGCAACAGTGCCCGGGGGGAGGCGGTGGCACTGGCCAGAGTGTAGGCGGCGGGTGCCGGCAGGGGGTAGCAGTGAAGCTGGCGGGCGGGAAAGCCGCTGACGGTCTCCCTGGTGTTGCGAAATAGCACCCGGCCGGTGCCGTGGCGGTCCACCAGAGTGCGCACGATATCCTCAATGGCCCGCTGGCGGTCGTGATGTTCCAGGTCAGTGGCGATGGTTTGGCGCAGGGTCGCCGCAGCCTCGGCGCCGAGATAGCTTTCCAGCTCGGCGAACAAGGTGTCGCTGTCCCGCAGTTGGTCCAGGGCATTGTCCGCCAGCAACTTTTCCACCAGTACCCGTACCTGCTGGTAGCCGACCTCCTCGGCGCGGAAGCTGGCCAGGTCGTGGTAGCGGGCGGGGTCCAGCAATTTGAGGCGGGCGAAATGGCTCTCCACCCCCAGTTGCTCGGGGGTAGCGGTGAGCAACAGCAGTCCCGGGACCTGCTCCGCCAGCCCCTCGATGCACTGGTACTGGGGGCTGACCTGCTCCGGGCTCCAGCGCAGGTGATGGGCTTCATCCACCACCAGCAGGTCCCAGCCCGCCGCGACGGCCTGCTGGCGACGCTCGGGCCGGGCCACCAGAAAATCCAGACTGCACAACACCAGCTGGGCGGATTCAAAGGGGTTTGCGTCATCCTCGAGGGCTGCGGCCAGCGCCTCCGACTCGTCGTCCCCTCGCCCCACCAGGTTCCGACAGCGCTCCTCGTCGAGAATGGTAAACATCAGATTGAAACGCCGCAGCATCTCCACCAGCCACTGGTGAACCAGGCTGTCGGGCACCACGATCAACACCCGACCGGCGCGGCCGGTGAGCAGCTGCTGGTGGACGATCAGACCCGCCTCGATGGTTTTGCCCAACCCCACCTCGTCCGCCAACAGCACCCTCGGGGCGTGACGGCCCGCCACTTCGCTGGCGATATAAAACTGGTGGGGCAGCAACTGGGCCCGGGCCCCCAGCAGGCCCGGGGTGGCCACCTGCTGCAGGCGGCGCTGGTGCTCCAGGGTCTGGCGGCGGAGGATAAAGCGGGGCAGTGAGTCCAGCTGGCCGGAGAACAGGCGGTCCTGGGGCTTGCTGAACTGCACAAAGCTGTCCAGTTCCAGCTCGTCCACCCGCACCTGCTGGCGATCATCGAGGCCGCACAGATAGATCAATCGCCCCGCCTCCTCTGCCACCGCGGCGACGGTAAGCTGGTGGCCATCGTGGAGCCGGATACGATCCCCTTCCCGATACTGGACCCGGTTGAGGGGGGCGCTGTCCACCGCGTAGGTGCGGTGTTCGCCAATGGCGGGAAAACTCACTTCAACCCGGCGCTGGGCACAGGAGACGACGATGCCGAGGCCGGCTTCGGGCTCGGTGCTGCTCACCCAGCGCTGACCGGGGATAAAGGACAACTTGCTCAAAACGCGAGACTCTCATGACTGTTTGCCGAGGGCCTGCATGATATAGGCTTGCCGCCCGAATGGCACCCCGCCGCCATAACAGGGATAATACCCGGCCACCGGGGACGCGCTTCCCACCTTTCAGCAAACCACAGGATTGACCATGACCACCAGTGAATTGACCACCACCGAAGAACAAGCCTCCTACGGCATTGGCCTGCAAATGGGCCAGCAACTGCAGGGGGTATTCTCCGGAGTGTCCCTGGCCGCCGCCCTGGCGGGCATCCAGGATGCCTTTGCCGGCAAGCCGCCGCGCATCGACAGCGACAAGATCAATGCCGCCTTTGCCATTATCCAGAATCAACTCAAAGCCCAGGAAGCCGCCAAGACTCAGGAACTGGCCGGCGAAGGCGAGGCATTCCTGGCCGCCAACGCCCAGCGCCCCGAGGTGGTGGTCACCGCCTCCGGCCTGCAGTATGAAATCTTGACCAGTGGCAGTGGCGCCACTCCCACCGCCGCCAGCACGGTGCGCACCCACTATCGGGGCACCCTGATCAACGGCACTGAGTTCGACAGCTCCTACAAGCGCAACCAGCCGGCGGAATTCCCCGTGCAAGGGGTGATCGGCGGCTGGACAGAAGCCCTGCAATTAATGACCGTGGGCTCCAAGTGGAAGCTCTACATCCCCTACCAGCTGGCCTACGGCGAGCGCGGCGCCGGCGGCGCCATCGGCCCCTATCAGGCGCTGATCTTCGAGATCGAGTTGCTGGATATCGTGTAACTGGTCAGCATATCCTCACCTCGCACGACAGTGGGCACCAGTGCTGAATAGTGAGGATATCGTTTGACACCTCCAGGCCTCCTCGCTGGGCTCAGGCCTGGGGCGGTTGGATATAGCGCACCCGGGCACCGAACCCGTCCTCGGGCCTGTCCGTCATCGGCGGCCCCACCGAAAGCAGGCAGATGCCCGGGGGCGGCGGCAGTGCCGACCAGATCAGCCGGCCCGCCGTATCGATGTCCATGAACTGCTTGTGCATCTCCCTGCGCACCTCCACGAAGGGCCAGCGCTCCCGGGGCAGATTGGCATTTTTCACCGACCCCGGGGTGTCGATGCCCCCCGGGCGCAGGGCCGTCACCCAGCACCTGGGGCGCCGCGCCGCCAGCTCGCGGCTGACCACATCGGCCCAGTACTCGACGCCGATCTTGGCGGCGGCGTAGGTGGCCAGGCCCTCGATGGGCAGGGTGGTGGCGCCGCTGGACATCAGCACCAGGCCCACCTCGCAGTCCAGGTGCCGGGCAGCACTGAAGAAGGCCTCCCCCAGCACCAGGGGCGCGGCGGCATTGGCCAGCACTGCGCTCTGATAGCTGGCACTGTCGAGGGTACCGATCAGGCCGACACCATCAGACGAATAGGCGTTGTGGATGAAGATTGCCCTGCTCCCGGCAAAGCCGGCCAGCTCCCGGGCAAAGTGCTCGCGCACCCGCTGCCAGCCGGCGGGGTCGGCGATATCGGTAATCAGCGTTTCGTAGTCCGGGTGCTGACGGCGCGAGATGTTGACGATGCGGGCATCGGCGTAGGGGACGTGGCGGGCCAGCCCCAGGCCGAGGCCCCCGGTGGCGCCGCTGATCCAGACAAGGGTTTCCGCCATGGCTTCTCTCCTGTGGTTTGGTGGTGTGCCGCGGCGTTCAGGACGCGGACGGCAAGGCCTTGCGCAGTGCCGCCAGGGTGTCCCCCTGGGCCTGGCGCGCCACCCGGGAGGTGTGCATATTCTCGAAACCGTGGAAGGCACCGGGATAGATATGCAGCTCCACGGCCACCCCGGCGCGCCCCAGGCGGCGGCCGTAGACCAGGCATTCATCGACAAACAGATCGAGGCCACCACTGTAGAGAAAGGCCGGTGGCAGGCCCGCCAGGTCCTCCGCCCGCGCCGGGCTGGCGTAGGGGGACACCCCCGGCGCCCCGGGCTCACCACCCAGCAGAGATGACCAGCCGAAGTAATTGGTGGCGCGGGTCCAGATAAACTCTCCGGTGCAGGGGTTGGGCTCGGCCTCCGCACAGGTGCGATCGTCGAGCATGGGGCAGATCAGGAACTGGTGACAGAGGGAAACCTCGCCCCGGTCCCGAGCCAGCAGGGCCAGGGAGGCCGCCAGGCCGCCGCCGGCGCTCTCCCCCATCACCGCGATGCGGGCCGGGTCCACCCCCAGGTCGGCGGCACAGTGGTGCAGCCAGTGCAACCCCGCGTAGCAGTCCTCGATGGGTGCCGGGTGGGGGTGCTCCGGCGCCAGGCGGTAATCCACGGACACCAGCACACAGCCCAGCTCGGCAACCAGCTTGCGGTTGCGGGCATCCATCATCTCCGGGGTGCCGGAGACCATGCCGCCACCGTGGCAATGGTAGATTGCAGCGGCCCCCTCCGCCTGCTGCCGCGGCCGGTAGACCAGCAGGCGCAGGCTGGTGCCGTCGGGACCAGGCACCCGCAGCTCGTCGAGGGTGACGGCGTCACCTCCGGCGCCCTCCCGGCCGAACTGCTCCAGGGTGCGGGCCCGCTGCCTGGGCAGGGTGGTGGCGTTGAGGTCCACCGTGGGCCAGGCGTCGAGCATGGGCAGCAGTTCGGGGTCAACCAGGTGGCGGGTGGTCATGGCGATATCCTTATTGGCGTTGGTGGTGATCGGCACGGCTTTGGCAATTCTCATCGGCAGCGCCTAGAATCGAGGCCGAGCAAGAATTCAGACAGACATTAGAAGGGAACACCCCATGACCGCGCAAGCCCTTGCCCACCACACCAATCCCGCCGCCGAGATCTTTGACACCCTGGTCAGGGAGCGCAAATCCGTCCGCGCCTTCCGCCCGGACCCGGTGCCCCGAGAGCTGATCGAACACCTCCTCGAGCTCTGCGGCCAATCCGCCTCCAACTGCAATACTCAGCCCTGGCGGGTGGAGATCGTCAGCGGGGAGACCAAGGCAGCGCTGAGCGCCGCCCTGTGGGCGGACGCCCAGCACATGCAAACCTCGGCGGATATCCCCTATCTGCGGGAGCACTACCCGGAGGACTTTGTGCGCCGCCAGATCGACCACACCCAGTGCCAGTACGACACCTACGGCATCAGCCGGGAGGACATGGCGGGGCGCATGGGCATTCTCCAGCGCAACATGAATTTCTTTGGCGCACCCCACACCGCCATGTTGCTGATGCCGGCCTTCGGCAACGAGCGCGAGGCCGCCGACCTCGGCCTGTTCGCCCAGACGTTTATGCTCGCCCTCACCGCCCACGGCCTGGCCTCGGTGCCCCAGACCGCGGTGGGCCTGTTCGCCGGGCCCATCCGCCGGGTGCTTGGCTACCCGGACGACCACCAGCTGCTGTTCGCCGTCTCGTTTGGCTACGAGGACAGCGGCAATCCCGAGGCGCGCCTGGAGCAGGAGCGGGAGCCGCTGACCAGCTGGGTGCGCTTTCACCACTGACGGGGCTGGAGTTGATAAGCCAGGGACGCTGGGCTTATCCTGATGACCATTGCCACAATCCTGTGGCGGACCCGGCCCCCGGTTCCACGACACCAATAACGATTATGGAAGGGCTTTTTGTATGGCAGACCCGAATCCCGCGACAACCCTGAACCCGCCCCCCGGGAGCAGCCTGATCGAAACCTATCTCGCCGCGGGCCGCCTGCGCCCCGCCGCCACCATGATGGTGTGGACGGACACCGGACTCCACCAGACCACCCTCTCGGAAACCCTGGCCCAGGGTGCAGCCCTGGCCGCCGGACTGCGCACCCTGGGGGTGGGCCCCGGGGATGTGATCGCCACGCAACTGCCCCAGAGCCTGGAGCTGGCCGCAACCTATGTGGCGGCGGCCTACCTGGACGCCGTGGTGCTGTCCATCGTGCCCGCCTTCGGTGCCGCGGAGCTGGCCTACATCCTCCGGGAATCCGCCGCCCGGGTGCTGATCACCCGCCCCGCCTACCGGGGGGTCGACAGTCGCCAGCGGGTGCTCGACTGTGGCGATCTGCCCGCCCTCGCCCACCATATCGTCACCGGCACCGCCGCCAGTTCCGGCACCCTGGCCTACGCCGACCTGCTGGCCACCCGCCCCGCGGCCCGGGTCCCCGCCGCCACCCGCGGCCCAGAGGCGGTGAGCTTTCTCTGCTACACCTCGGGCACCACCTCGGCGCCCAAGGGGGCGATGCACAACTTCCGCTCCATGTATGCGGAAATCATCGGCATCGAGCGGCTGATGGGCAAGACCGCCGAGGGGGTCACCATGAGCCCCTGGCCCGCAGGCCATGTGGCCGGGGCGCTGATGGTATTGCGCTTCCTGATGTGTGGCCGCACCCTGGTGCTGATGGACCACTGGGACGCCAAGGCCGCCGCCGACCTGATGGAGAAACACAGCGCCAGTTTTGGCAGCGGTACCCCCTTCCACCTCAGCGGCCTGTTGGATGCCGCCGATGCGGCCGGCCATGCCCTGGCCAACCTGACCTCCTTCCAGAGCGGCGCCGCGCCGGTGCCACCCTCCCTGGTGGCCCGCTGCAATGACCGCGGCATCGCCCTGTTCCGCTCCTACGGCTCCACCGAGCACATCACCTCCACCTATGGTGCCGCCAGCGACCCCCTGGAAAAGCGCCTGCACACCGAGGGCCGCGTCGTGCCCGGCGCCGAGGTGCGGGTGTGCGACGACGACGGCAACTTCCTGCCCCAGGGGGTGGATGGCGAAATCGTCAGCCGCGGCCTCGACCTGTTCCTCGGCTACACCCGGGAGGAATTGAACCGGGAGGCCTTCCTGCCCGGCGGCTGGTACCGCAGTGGCGATATCGGCCACCTGGACGCCGAGGGCTACCTGGTGATCACCGACCGCAAGAAGGACATCATCATCCGCGCCGGCGAGAATATTTCCTCCCGGGAGATCGAGGATCACCTCCACGCCCACCCGGCGGTGGCGGAAGTGGCCGCGGTGGCCGCCCCGGACGAGCGCCTGGGGGAAATTGTCTGTGTGTTTGTGGTGTTGCGCCCGGGCACCGGCATCGACATACCCGAGATCGAACGCTGGTTCCGCGAGCGCGGACTGTCGCGGCGCAAGGTGCCGGAGCGGCTGGAAATCGTCGCCGCCCTGCCGCGCAATACCACCGGCAAGGTGCTGAAGCAGGAGTTGCGCAAGGTGTTAAGGGAAGGTGTCCAGTGTTGACAGCTGAGTCGGTTGGCGAAACACCGCCCAAGCCCAAGCCCAGTATAGGCTGCCCTCACGCCCACCCAGCCTCGAAGTGAGCTGGGGTAAAGGTGTCGAGATGCCCAACTCTGTGATCTTAAGCGTCCAGTAATGACCTGTTGGCAAAGGACCCATCCCCAATAATATGGTTTACAGACGCAAAGCGAGAAAGAATTTTGCACCCGGCCAACCACCAAACCAGCGGCAGCTGAACCACACCGGCCACCACCTGGTGCGCAGGTTGCGCCCGGCCACACAATTTGACACACGAGTCCAATAATCATGCGCTCCATCCGACCCGACGACGACATCATGATCCTGGCGGAAAAGGACACCTGCCCCTTCCATATCGGCGCCTACCAGCGCTATCAGGTGCCGGCGGCGGAGCGCCCCGGCTTCCTGGCCCGGGTGCGGGAGCACTTCGCCAAGCGCCTGCCCGCCACCCCCCTGCTGTGCCGACTGGTGGAACACCCCGACGGCTTTGACTCCAGTCAGTGGCTGGAACTGGCTTCCTGCGACCTGGACTACCACATCACTGCGGTGGACCCGGCGGAGACCCGCACCTGGCCGGCGGTTGACGACTTTATCGGCCGCTGCACCCTGGAGCGGCTCGACCTGTCCAGGCCACCCTTCCGGGTGTATGTGATGAGTGAACTGCCGGACCCCGATCAGTGCGCCCTGCTGATAAAAGTTCACCACGCAGTGGCCGATGGCATTGGCTTCCAGACCATTGTGACGCTGCTTACCGACCCCACACCCAAGCCGAGCTATGGGCAACCCAAGCGCACCCTGGACGAGACGCCCCCCACTGCGGCGGAGTGGACCGCCGCCGCCGAGGCCCGCTTTGCCGCCGAGGCGCCCCTGCGGGAACAGCAGGCCGCAACCCGCAAGGCCGCGGAGGAGGCCCTGGCGGCACTGCGCACCGACCCCGCCATGAAGCGGGCCAAGACACCCCAACTGAAACTGGGCAACCAGATCACCACGGCGCGCACCTACTCCACCCTGAGCCTGCCCCTGGCCCGCTTTCGCGCCCTGGGCAAGACCTTGGGGGCTACCGTCAACGACATCTTTCTCACCGTCTGCGGCGGTGCCCTGCGCAGCTACCTGCTGGCCCTCGACGACCTGCCGGAGGAGCCCCTGGTGGTGAACTCGGCCCGCAGCCTGCGCCAGCCGGAACACGGCGATTTCGGCAACCGCATCGTCGCCCTCAACCCACATATCGGCACCCATCTCAGCAATCCCCTGGACCGCCTGCGGGCCATCCAGCAAGCCATGGCCGTGGAGCTCAAGCGCAGCGATATCGTCAAACTGACCCTGGACCGCATGGAAACCCCCTACGGCGCCAGCAAGCGCAAGCAGGGCTTTGCCAAGTACGCCGACACCACCGGCCGCGCCATGCCCGGCAATATCACCGTCGCCAATGTCCCCGGCCCGGCGGAGCCCCGCTACCTGGCGGGCTACCGCCAACTCACCAACTTCCCCACCCCCATCCTTGAGGGCGGCCGTTTCCTCAATATCACCCTGCGCCGCAACGCCGACATGCTCGACGCCGGCATCATGGTCAACTCCCGCCACCCGGTGGAAGACAGGCGGCTGGGGGAGTACCTGGAGGCCGCCCTTGGCGAACTGGAGCAGGCCGCGGCCGGGCTTCAAAAACAGTTCCAGCAACAGTCCCAGCAACAGTAGAACAGGAGCCAGCCATGTCCATCATCAACAGCGACGAGTGGGAAAAAGCCACCGAATATTCCATCACCGACGAGGATATCGAGCGCGGCCGCAAGCTGCTGGGCGTCGATGTCGCCAACGGCCACCGGGAGTACATCCAGACCGCCACCGAGGACGCCATCCGCAATTTCGCCCACGGCGCCGGCAACGACAACCCCCTCCACTGCGACCCGAACTATGCCCGCACCAGCCGCTGGGGCAGCATCATCGCCCCCGGCATGATGGCGGGCATTGTCAACAGGCCCATGCTCGGCGACCCCATGGCCCCGGAGATCAAGAAGAACATGAAGAGCCTGTTCAAGGGCATCCATGTGTTCGTCTCCGGCTCCCGCTGGGAGTGGTTCCGCCACCTCTATCCCGGGGATACCATTTACAGCTTTTCCGGCGAGGAGAGCCTGGAGGAGAAGCGGTCGGAGTTTGCCGGGCGCTCGG
>Ga0172382_10005577_pt1 | contig 18733 bp, 13 predicted proteins | sample Leawel138RmetaG_FD_122245 | JGI IMG/M metagenome (GOLD analysis project Ga0172382, IMG submission 122245) | Leachate microbial communities from a municipal landfill in Southern Ontario, Canada - Leachate well 138R metaG | ecosystem: Engineered > Solid waste > Landfill > Unclassified | place...
CCAGGCTCCCAGGACTATCGCCACGCCGTAGAGAGACTGCTTGATGAAATTTTTGGCCGTCTCCATCGTCTCTTCGTTTCCGGCCGAAACTATATACATCACTCCCCCGATGGTTATGGCCGCAACGCCGACAATTATAAGGATATTCCTTCCCCAGGTTATGATTGCATAAATTCCGATTATCAGGTCACAAAGAGTGCATCGATCTTCATATCCCGTGCCCGATCTTCCGCAATGGACGATTCCTTGCGCGACGGCATCATTGGAAAAAAAGAAAAAAGAAAAAAACGATACCAATATTATGGCTGATAAGAATAATATGTTTTTTTTATTTTTGTCCATCCTTTAAAAATCACCTGTTTATTTCGTCAATCCTGCTTCTTATCAGATTGATTCCTTCCATAACTTTCATATCCCCTTTATTGATGGAGTTTATGATTTCCGCCCAAACATTTTCAATAGTTTCGGCGTCTTTCCTATACCAGGTCTCTGCTATCAGATTTCCGTAGGCGAACGGACTGAGCATCGGATCGGATTTTTGCGTCTCGATCAAATCTCTGCGCGCCGCCGGTTTTTTCGTGCTTTCCAGATAAACTCCGGCCGGATCGATGCTTGTCGCAAAAGCTTTTTCTCCCTTGCTCTTGATATTGATCACATTGAAGCTTCCGTCGTTCTTGAAAGTCATAAATTTGAGAAATTCCCAAGCTTCATGGATGCGCTCCTCGTTATTTATGGGAGCCTCTCCTTCTTTCGTCTGGACCAATTTGTTCTTATTGACCACAAAAGACCAGTAATTGGCGACATTGGCGGGAGTTTTTTCCGATAACTGGGGAATCTTGGCGGTGGCAAAATTGAGTTTGGCATTTTTGCTTTTCAGGGTTTCGATATGCCAAGAGTAGTTAAGCATCATCGCCAGATCGCCTTCATAGAAAGAGTCTATGGAATAATGCATCGCGCTGTTCCAAGAATAAGCCGGGGAGCTGGAACGGGCGAACTGGGTGTAAAATTCCAGCACATCCGTTCCTATATTGAAATCCACTTTGAAGTTCGGGTTGTTTCTGGTGGGCATTTCCGTTCCATGCTGGAAAAACAGAAGATCTATTATGTCAGTCGAACGGTTTATATTATAGGAAGTTCCCAAAGCTATGCCCGCTCTTTCTATGCTTCCGATATCGCTTATGCTGGTGATTTTCTTGCTATATTCCACGACCTCTTCCCAATTCTTGGGCGGATTGGCAATTCCCGCCGCGTTAAAAATATCCTTATTATAATAGAGCGCCAGGGAATCGACACTCAATGGCGCCCCATAAATCTCCCCCGATTTTCCCAAAAAATCGTCCGCAGCAACATCCACGAAATTGCTTCTGAACTGGTGCTCATTTATAAGATAGCTTGGAGCCGGAGCTACTTTGTCCTCGAATTCAGGCATCCAGGAATTATTTATCATAAATATGTCCGGACCGTTTCCGGAGGCCAAGGCGTTAATAATATCTTTTTTATAATTATCTACGGTAAATTTTTTATAATTTATGCCTTTTATAAAGGGATTGATTTTTCTGTATTCCGCGATTATCTCCCTGTACGCATCCGCATCGTCAAAAACACCCCAAACTTCAAGATCCAATTTATACTGGACTGATTTTTTCCCGCATCCCGAAAAAACTGGGACTATCAAAGATAAAATCAAAAGCCAAACCGCAAATTTCGCTGATTTTTTCATCGTTTTTGCCATAGTTTCGTTTTTGTTATTCCTTTAGCCTAATTTAAAGTTTCGCGGCAACGACAACATAATGGAAATTTCCCGCGTCCGCCTTTTTCTGAAAAACAAATCCGGCATCCAATATAAGCTCTCCCAAATCGTCAGGGTCGATTCTCAATTTCTTATCCGGACCGACAGAAAGATTATTATCCCATTCCATAACAAGTATTTTTCCTCCTTTTCTCAGGATCCTATGTGCCTCTTTCAATATGTTTTCTTTATTTCTGTTTTGAAAAAGAATGTCTTTCAAGATGACCCAATCAACGCTTTCGTCTTCCAGCTCGGAACTTTCATACTTTTCCAAGTTGGCTCTTTGGGAAGATATATTATCTATACCTTCCAGTCTAGCCCGGCTGTCCAAAGCCTCCAGAGCGGCAGACAAAACATCAAAGGCATAAACTTCTCCCGATTCGCCTACCAGATTGGCTATCGGAATGGAAAAATAACCAGGCCCGCACCCAAAATCGGCAACCTTGTCACCTTCCTTTATACCGGCTATCTTTATTATTTCCACCGGATCGACGAATTTCATCGAACTGGAAGCTATTTTTATTTTTTGATCTTTATTTGATTTTTCCATAAAACTTGCATTTAAAAAAATAAAATGCGAAGCGTTCTATCTGTCTTTATTTTACATCAAAAAGACAAATTTATCAAACACCCGGCTTAATTTTCAGATACCGGAATAAGATCCGTTCCGGATGCTAAATTTCCATAATTACCGGAAGGACCATCGGGCGCCTTTGAGTTTTTTTGAATAAAAATTTCCCCACTTCCTCTCTGATCTGATCAATGATCATAGTCCAATTTATTTTGGTTTTGGCGTCTTTAGGAGTATTTTTAGAAACCACTCTTTTCACGACTTCCTTGGTGGCATTTACCAAATCAAAGTTTTCTTTCACATAGATAAATCCCCTGGAAGTTATCTGGATGTTTCCAAAAATTTTCTTGGTCTTGCTGTCTATGAGAACTGTTATCATAAACATCCCGTCTTCAGCTAGCATCTGCCTGTCTCTGAGTACTATCTGCCCCACGTCTCCCACGCCCAGCCCATCGATAAAGACGTAATCCGTTTTGGCTTTTTCCCTAAGGATTTTAGCTTTTTTGTCCTGTAGCTCCAATATGTTTCCGTTATCCAGAACGAAAATATTTTCCTTGGGAAATCCCGTTTCAATCGCCAGTTTTTCCGCTTCCTTGAGAAAATAATGGTTGGCGTAAACCGGCAGATAATAATCCGGCTTCACCTGCCTTATCACTTCCTGAATATCGAAAGCGTTGCAATGTCCGCTCACATGGACATCCATTATGTTAGTGTGCACCACATTATCGCATTTTCTGTAAAGATTATCCTTGAGGCGCTGGATTGTCCTTTCGTTTCCGGGTATTACGGAAGATGAAAACACCACGGTATCCTTTTTCCCTATTTTTATATGACGATGATTTCCGGCTACGATCCTGGATAAAACAGCGTTGCCTTCCCCCTGCGCGCCGGTGCAAATTATTACCACTTTATTTTCCGGATATTTGTTTATGTCCTTTATATCCACCAATATATCTTTGGCCGGTTTTACATAGCCCAATTTTCTGGCAATCTCTATATTGGTTTTCATGCTATAACCGTCCAGCGCCACTTTTTTTCCCAGTTTTTTGGAAATTTCAAAAAGATTTCCTATTCTCTCCACTTGGGAAGAAAAGGTTCCGATAATAACCTTCCCTTTGGAAGAACCTATTATCTTTTCCAAATTTTCATACATCTTCCTTTCAGGAACAGGTTCCGACCTGTCTGTCGCTCCCAAACTTTCCAGCATCAGAACGATCGGCCTGGGAAAACTGGAAAGGTTGCCGTAAGAAATGGTCCTTTTTCCCTCGTCGTCCCTGCCGATCGTCCAGTCTCCGGGATGGACTACTGTCCCTTCCGGAGTATTCAAAGCCACTCCTACCGCGTCCATTATGGAGTGCTCCACTTTAAAAAAGCTCGCTTGGAAAATACCCAGTCTTATTTTTTCATCCAAAGATTTTATGTTTATAACTTTTAATTTTCCGGACGAACCTTTCTCGTGATCCTCCATCTTTTTTTTGACCAAAGCTATGGTAAAATCCCGTCCTATAATCGGAGGATATCCCAATTGCTTCAATAAGATCGGAGCGGCACCGATATGATCCAGATGGCCATGGCTCAGAATGACTCCCCGGATATTTTTTTCATTTCCTTTCAAATAGGAGACATCGGGAATTATATAATCCACCCCTGGCATATCTTCCTCGGGAAACTGTATTCCCATGTCCAAAACAACTATGTCCCGCCCATATTCGAAAACAGTCATATTTCGCCCGACCTCTTCCTGTCCTCCTAAGGGGATTATCCTGAGTCCTTTGGATCTGATATTTCCGACATTAACCGTCTGGTTTCTGCCTTTGTGGGATTTGCTCCCTCTCCCCCTATCCGCTTCTCTTTTTTCTTTTATCCTTTTGCCGAGAAGCTTTATAGCCAAAGATATTTTTTCATTGTTTGTTGTCATAATTGTTGTAAAACTAGCGCCTAATTTTAATCTCTGATTATTTTAAGATATAATCAAAAAAGCCAAAGCTCGCGTAAAACTGACGCAAAATAAATTATTATAATTTTTTTAAATTTTTTTATAGAAAAGTTTTTGGGAAAACTATTTTATCAGCCCCTTGAATTCCTCTACCATATCTACCGGCGTAGGATCCTGTCCGTAATTAAGAGCCAAGTAATAAGATACCCAATCTCCCAAATATAAAGTTGAAAATACTTTTTCAAATAAATCATCGCCCTTCATGTCGATAATCTCTGTTCCTATCCCCTTCTGTCTCATCAGATCCGCCATCACTTCGAAACGTTTTATATTTTGAGGGTGATCGTCTTTGTCTTTGAGCATAATAAAGAAAAAATCTGCTTGCGGATTGGTGAATCCGACCATTTCATTATGATTGAGTTCGGGAAAGAAGTTCCAAAAAGCCGGGGTTTTGGAATTCTCGTTTATTTTTATCTTCCAAATAAGCGCCAAGGCCTTAAAATAAGTCGAAGAATAAATGACCGGGGTTTTTCCAACCAACTTATGAGCTATGTTCTTTCCATGCTCTTCCGAATCCTCCGTTATTTTCTTGAGTTTTTGGGAAACGCCGGAAAGCTTGCCGGTATCAAATTCTACCAGCTTTGAATTTATCAGGACTTGAAAAATAGAAAATATGAAATATCCGGTTGCCATTCTCGGCTGGAAATTTTCATAAGGATAAGGAATTTTTATATGGGGTACTCCGTTATTTTTGCACATTTCCTCGATTTTCCCTCCGTTGGAAATTCCGACACACGGCAAGTCATTTTCCAAAGCTTCTTCAAAAGAAGAAATGGTTTCCTCTGTGTTTCCCGAGTAGGAGCAGATGAAATTCAATGAATTTTCATAGGCTTCCGGAGGAAGAATATAGAATCTGTTTTGAAATACTTCCAGCCTCTTTTTGCCGGAATCCTTGAAGGTGCTATTTATAAATATCCTCAAAACATTTCCCGGAAGAGCAGAGCCGCCCATTCCGGATATGGTTATGGATTTAAAATCAGAATTGAATTTAATCCCCCCTCCCAGCTTCAATCCTTCTTCTATCTGCAGGTATTCATCCAAAATAACTTTTCGCAAGTTGAACTTATCGACGTTTTTATCCATATTTTTAATTTTTTATAATTTTATCGGCTTGATTAAAAATTCGTAAAAAATTTAAACATATCGCCTTGATAAAATGCTCTTAAAAAAATTGTGCTATGAAAATTTTTATCTTTTATGTTTTAGTATTTCCATGAAAAACTCTTAATCAAGCAATTTTTGCGCCAGGATCCAAAAGGTAACTGCAAGCGGAAGTCGTTATTTAAAAACTCTTTTGGTTTTTATATACCACTTATCCACATTTTCAAAACGGCTTTTGGTAGAGTTTATTTTCTTCTCTTCAATCCCTTTTACTTTGCTGTCGACCAAATACAGATAATACGGAGAAAAAAGAAACACCGCAGGGTTTTCTTCCGCAACTATCTCTTGGAAAGAATGATATTTTTCTATTCTTTTATTTCTGTCGTTTTCCTCCCGCGCCTCCGATATCAATTTATCAGCCTCTTCATTGTCAAACAAGGCTAGATTGAGTCCGGGGTCTTTTTTATTGGAAGAATGCCAGAATGAATACGGATCGACATTGAAGCTTGCGTCCTGCCCTACTAATAAAGCATCATATTCCCTGGGCTTTATGTGATTCTGTTGCATATCGGAAAAAGAAAATGCCTGAATACTGACTTCAGCGCCTATCTTTTTCCACTGTTCTTTCAAAATTTCCGCCAATTCAATATAACTTGAGGAATCAACCACATATAAGCTGAATTGAAGCTTTTCCCCATCTTTTTCTCTTATTTCTCCATCCTTAAGCGCCCAACCGCCATCCTCCAATATTTTATTCGATCTTCCCGTATCAAAACCCGGCTTTTCGATATCTTGGGCGTATTCATCAGTCCCGACAAAAAATGGGGAATCTATGGGTTTGGCTTTTCCAAAGAGATTCTTTTCTATTATCTCGTCTTTATCGGTTGCCCAATTTAAAGCCTCTCTAACTCCGCGGTCTGCCAACGAAACACTTTTATTCTTGTTTAGAAAAACAGTGAACGGCCAAGGAATTTCCAATTCGTATATGGATGTACTTTTCCTGAAATTTTCAATTGCGCTGTTTTTGGGGGATAAATTGCCGACCCCGCTTATCTCTTTCTTATTATAAGAATCTATGAGAAGCTGTTCGTTCGCGTAAAAATTTAATGATAGAGAAGATATATAAGGTTCTCCTAGGAAATATTGCTCAAAAGATTCCATCTGATAATCCAATATATTTCCTTCGGAATCCTTATGAAAATTGGAAAATCTATAAGGACCTGTTCCTATCGGCTCCAAATTATATTTGGTCAGAGGAAATTTTTCCGAATCTATATTGCTCCAAATATGTTCGGGCAATATTCCAAAAGTTAAATTTTCCAGAAATCCGAAATAAGGCTTATCAAGTATGAATCTTATGCTATAGTCATCAACTTTTTCAGGCCTGACTCCCTGCCAGTTGTTGCGAAGGGGGCTTTTGAACAGAGGATCTTTTATCAAAGTTACGGTAAAAATGATATCGTCGGAAGTCAGCTTTTCTCCGTCGTGCCACCTGACTTCTTTTTTTAAATCAAAAATATATTCTTTTCCATCTTCCGATACCGAATAGCTATCGGCCAGATCGTTTATCAGTCCGCCATTTTTATCGTATTTTAAAATTCCATTATATATGAGCTTCACAAGACTCTCATCAGTTTCGTTCGTCTTGGATAAAACAGGATTAACATACATCGGTTGGCCGATAACTCCTTCGACATAGCTTCCCCCATGTTCAGGAACCGCTTCCGTCAAAGAAAAATATATCTTTCCAGCCCAAAAAAACAAAGCGAACAGCGAAACAAAAAGAAGCAGAGCTATTATCAGTTTTTCTTTTAAATCCAAGGTTCTTACAATGTAGCGCCAATTTTTACGCGCAAAAATTCTAAGTTTATTACTAATAAGACTTTAAGTTAACTTATTAAAACGCTCGCTATCGCGAGAACGATAAATAAGACAGAAAGAATAATTGAAAAATACATCAAAAATTTCTCAAATCCTCTTTTGGTATAATATCCGCCCATAGTTCCTCCAAAAGCGGAACTTAACCCCGATCCCCTATTCTGCATCAAAATTGACACTACCAAAAGAATGGAAACCATTATCTGCAATATATTGATAAATCTCATAATATATTTTTATATCTGTTTTGTCAATCCCTGCGAAGACCTTAGGTCTTTGATACAAAGACTCGACAAAATGATTTTTTAAAAAAATTGAACAAGCGAGAGACGGGAATCCCCTTCGGGCCTGGGCGCTCGACCCGCTTGCGCCCTTCGATTCCCTTATCCGCCTGATTTGAATAACTTTCAATTCCAAAAAAATCGCTTGAAATTAAAAAGATATTCTGAGCGAGAGACGGGAATCGAACCCGCGATCTTCTCCTTGGCAAGGAGATGTTCTACCACTGAACCACTCTCGCTTATCTTTGTATTTATATGAAAAAAAATCAAAAACCTGACTCCCGGTTTCATCTCGAATAATGAATAAAACCCATTCAAAATTCTAAATTCCAGATTCTAAATTCAATAAGGTGGGACTAGCAGGGATCGAACCTGCGACCAAGCGATTATGAGTCGCCTGCTCTACCGCTGAGCTATAGTCCCGAAAAACATAAGATTGAAAAATAAATTTGCACTTTTAACTTTGAACTTTTAACTCTTTTGTGCCTCGGGTCAGAATCGAACTGACGACACAAGGATTTTCAGTCCTTTGCTCTACCACTGAGCTACCGAGGCAAAATTTTTTATCCGGGTGGGCGTACCAGGACTCGAACCTGGGACCTCAACATTACTCGCCGCGGCGAGTGCGCTTCAACCATTCCCTGCCTTTGCCTGTCTTCAGATATTTTTCGAATTCCAAAGCCTTCCTTCTGGTATCGAAATCTTTCCTAAAAACAACTTCCCATGGACCCTTTTTATAGGTCGTCCTATGAAATTTAGATTTTTCAGAAGATAAATCGTTATGCATTTCCAGTCTTTCTCTTAAATTATTCGTACTGCCAGTATAGCTCTTTCCGCTTAAATTTTCTAAAACATATGTAGTATACATGTGGGCGTACCAGGACTCGAACCTGGGACCTCAACATTATCAGTGTTGCGCTCTAGCCAGCTGAGCTATACGCCCTCTTTTTCAGCTCAAAATTAAAATTTCAAAATTAAAAGTTTAAATAAATATCTTAAAACTTTGCATTTTTAACTTTTAACTCAATCAGTGGACGATACTGGATTCGAACCAGTGACCCCTTCTTTGTAAGAGAAGTGCTCTAACCAGCTGAGCTAATCGTCCAAAAAAATGGTTAAAGCTCTTTGACTTTTCACTTTTAACTTTAGACTTTTACGTGCCTCGAGAGGGACTCGAACCCTCACGCTTAATAAAGCCACGCACCTCAAGCGTGTGTGTATACCAATTCCACCATCGAGGCTCGAGCGCACTCGGTATCGCAAATAAAAAATACAAATTTAATTTATGACTGCAAAAAACAGCAAAAAGCAAACGGGTGAATAAATTATATCGTAAATTTTAAAAAACTTCTAATTTTTCAGATTTATGCAGCTTCTTGCTTCTTTTCCTCATTTTCACCATTGGAAACTTCTTCTGAATTTTCGGCTTCACTTTTCTTTTCATCCTGAGAATAATTTTTCTCTTTTTTAGCTGTTTTTTCTTCCAAAGACTCCTCTTTCGCTTCATCTTGCGAATTACCATCATTTACAGCTTCTTCCGCCAAAGCAAAATCGGCTATATCCTTGTATTTTAGCCTTAGAGACTTAGCGGATTTGTCTCTTATATAGTAAAGCTTGGATCTTCTGACCCTTGCTCTCTTCACGACTTCGATTTTTTCTATATTGGGAGAGAAAACGGGCAAAACAAGTTCCGTTCCGACCCCCCCGGAAACTTTTCTTACAGTGATTGTCGGAGAACTGCTCTGCTTTCCGTTGATAGCAATTATCATTCCTTCAAAAACCTGAATTCTCTCTTTCTGGCCTTCTACTATCTTGCGATAAACTTTTATAATGTCTCCGGATCGGAGGTCAGGAATATTTTTATTTTTTCTCTGGGCCAAATTAAATTTAAGCATCTTGTTGTTCATTTCTTTGCGACAAACCAAAAATCGAAGAATCCGTTCTTCGACTCTTATTTATTTAGATTTTAACCATTTATTTCTCTATATGAGAATACACCCTTACGCCGAATTAGTCAACTGGTTTATGACTGCCCTTTATTCCTGCGATAAAAATATTTCCCCCTGCCTTTCCGGATCTTTTTATAGAAAAACCGGCTTTTTTGAACAGCTTTCTCATCTCTCCTTCAAAAAAAGCATGGTGATAACGGACGAATGACTGCTCCTCATTATTTTTGAATCCTACAAAACAATCATTCCAATCCAACTCGCTTTTTTTTAAAATCTTGTCTTTCCAATTTCTTATTATCCCTCCGATATATCTTTTCTGCCACAGATCCCATACGGAAACGACCAGCTTCCCTCCGGGTTTCAAAAGCCTATACAGTTCTCTCGCCTTTTCAATCCTCTCTTTTTCCCCCGGTATATGATGGAATACGGCAATCGCACAAATGACATCAAAAGATTCATCGGGAAAAGGAAGCCTTTTAAAGCCATGATCTATCTTTAAAAAACGGATGTTTCTAAAACCTTTCTCGGATAAGCGCTTTTTTTCCGCTAATTTTATCAGATTTTCGGAGATATCAACTCCCACATAATCGATATTTTTCCCGCCCAAAATTTCCAGAATCCTTCCGTTTCCGCATCCGAAATCAAGCACTCTGTCCCCTTTTTCGGCATATTCGCCGATAAATTCCATGCTGCCCCAGAATTTTTTTCTCGTTTGAGAAAACTTTTTTGAAATCAAGTCATAACCGGCTTCTGTTTCTTTTAAAATTTTTTCAACAGTTTCTTTTTTCATACGCCTACAAAAATACAAATATACAAATTATGGAATTTCGTCCCTTTTTATTGCTCTTTGGACATAAATATGCTAATATCTATACCTGATTAAGATAACATACTTCATTGATAATTTGTAGATTTGCATATAGATTCTAAGCTTCATGGGAACAATCGATATTCAAGAAAAATTCATACGCCAAGCCTTAAGGAAAAACTTTAAAAATCCTCAGGCTTTTTTGAAATTCAAAAAAAAATTTTTTTCGGAAAATAGGACCGAGCAGCCCTCCAATGCCGATCTGCGCGAACTCTATGAAAAAATGGTTGCGCAAGGAAAAATCAAAAGGGATGAAAAGATGGAAAAAGCGATGCTTTCCCGAGCGGTACGCACCCGATCGGGAGTAGCTGTCGTAGCGGTTCTCACCAAGCCATCAGGTTGCCCGGGAAAATGCATTTATTGCCCTACCGAAAAAGGGATGCCCAAAAGCTATCTTTCCAACGAACCGGCAGTCATGCGCGCCATCATGAATAATTTCGATCCCTATCGCCAAGTTCAAAGCAGAATTAAAGCTCTTGAGCTCAACGGCCACTCGACTGACAAAATTGAACTTATCGTTATGGGAGGAACATTTTCATACTTTCCCAAGAATTATCAAGAGAAATTCATTGCCGAATGTTTCAGAGCAGCCAATAACTATCCTCAATTTTCCCCCTTTGGAAAAGGGGGATTGAATGCGAGTGGGCGCAGCATTCAAGGGGATTCGAAAGATAATATAAGAACTTCAAATCCCTCTCAGTCTCCCTTTTCTAAAGGGAGAGGTTTAAAGCATGAACAAAAAAGAAATGAGGGTTCCAAAAATAGAATCGTAGGTCTTACCCTGGAAACCCGTCCGGATTATATTGATGAAAAGGAAATTTTGAATTTTAGAGAATTGGGATGCACCAGAGTTGAACTCGGAATTCAATCAATTTATGATGATGTGCTCAAGATAAATAAAAGAGGTCATGGAGTGGATAAAATAGTAAAAGCTACAAAACTTCTCAAAGATGCAGGATTTAAAGTCAATTACCATATGATGCCGGGACTTCTTGGAAGCACGCCTAAAAAAGATTATAAAATGTTTTCTGAGCTTTTTTCTAATCCCAATTTCCAACCGGACATGCTCAAAATTTATCCAACAGTAGTTATAAAAAATACTCCGCTTTATAATTTATGGAAAAAGAATAAATATAAAGCGCTAACTGACAAAGTTTTTGAAAATTTAGTTATAAGGATAAAAAACGAAGTCATACCTCCTTACACGAGAATTCAAAGACTGGTTCGCGATGTCCCCTTGCCTTCAATTGAAGCCGGACCGCGCATTTCCAATCTTCGCCAAATTATAGAAGAAAAATCAAAATGCCAGTGCATCCGTTGCCGAGAGATAAGGGGGCAATACGTTTCCATTCGAAATTCGAAAGTCAGAAGTCCTAAAGTTATATTGGATCGAATAGATTATGACGCCTCCGACGGAAAAGAAATATTCTTACAATTTGTCTCTCCTGATAATAAAAAATTATATGCGCTTCTACGATTGCGGATTCCATCTACCCTAATTCCCACTTTGGAAAAAATAGATAAAGGGGAATTTAAAAAATCAAAAAATACCGCTGAGCTTTACGATTTGCTCCCGACCCTTAAAAACGCGGCTCTTATCCGGGAAGTCCATACTTTCGGAAAGCTTATTTCAATCTCCCAAAAAGACAAAAAATATCCACAGCACATCGGGCTCGGAAAAAAATTGATAAAAGAAGCCGAAAAAATCGCCCGCGAAGAATTCGGTGCGGAAAAAATCGCCGTAATTTCCGGAGTCGGAGTGAGAGATTATTACAGAAAACTGGATTATCGCCTGAAAGATACTTATATGGTTAAAAAGGTCTAGGTCTAGGTCTAGGTCTAGGTCTAGATTTGGATTTAGTTTTATTTTTATTCTCAATAACTATGCTAATTTACGCATATGCATAAATTAGCAACAATATATTTTTTGCATAAATAATATTGCCAAACTATAATAAAAAATATAAATAAAAATGTAAAAAATAATTATAAAAATATGCCAAAAATAATAATCGCATCAGGGCCTGTCATCGTCGAAGATGGCAAGGTGCTCCTTAGCCAGCATGGGGACACTGAATTTTGGAAATTTTGCGGAGGGAGAGTTGAAGACTATGGAACAAGTCTGATTGAAAACGCCCGCCGGGAATCAAAAGAAGAAATGGGAATCGAAATTGAAATTTTGGATGAAAATCCTTTCATCACTCATGCTTCAAAAGAAACTGCCAATGGCAAACTAGATGTTATTTTGGTCCATTATCTTGCCAAAAGAATCGGGGAGATCTCACCTGGGGAAGATATTCGGAAATGGAAATGGATTCCGATTGAAGAATTAGAAAGAGAAAATTTGGGACCGAACATCCTTCCGGCATTGAAACATTTTAAATTCATCAAATAAAAGACTGAAGAAAAAGATCAGGATAAACGGCCGATACATATGTATCGGCCGTTTAAAATTATTCGAATATTTTCATATTCCGAAAGATCGTCTTTCAAATAAAAGCCGGATTCCGCCTTTGCTCTATCAATATTATTTATATCTCAAGGCCTCCAGAGCGTTGAGCTTGGAAGCCCTTCTGGCAGGATAAAATCCCGTGAACGCTCCGACCAAGATGGAAAAAATAAGTATGAAAAACACGAACCATACCGGGATATAAAACAGATCCACCTCAGTTCCGCCGAAGTTTCTCGCCAGTATATTGATGCCGAAATTGGATATATGGCCTCCGACATATCCCAGCAGTATTCCCAGGACTCCTCCCGAAAATCCGATCGCTATGGACTCGACCAAAAATACCCTCCAAATGACCGAGGAAGAAGCGCCTAAAGTTTTCATTATCCCGATTTCCTGGGTTCTCTCCAGAAGAGCGATTGTCATAGTATTAAACATTCCGATCGCGCTGACTATCAAGGCCACTATTCCGAAAAGTGAAAGTATTATTTGGCTTATTTTGAATATTTGCTTGGCCTGTTCCACCAGATCCGAGATCGCGCTCACATAATACCCTTTATTTATGACATTTTCCCTGACTTCTTCCAGTTTGTCATCGGAACTCACTTTTATTTTTATCTTGTCGTAATTGTCGAAGCTTATCTCCTCAGCCGAACTTCTATCTATATATGCATAGGCCTGGGTCTCGTCTTCAATTATCCCCTTTACGTAATATTTCTTTTCCGTAAAATCAGGAATTCCTTGGCTGTCTTTTTTTCCGGTCAAGATCTGCAAATGAACGTCTTCTCCGCTGAAATTTTCTTCCGAAAGATTAAGGAGCCGCAACACGGCGCTGGATAAGATGACGCCGTCTTTTTCATTTCCTTCAAGCATCTCTCCGGAGCTTACGGAAACTCCTTCCAATTTGAAAAAATTCTGATCCGCTATGTTTATCTTGAGATCCGAAACAAAACCGTCCCTGCTTGCCTTTGACTCTTGGACGACAACGGGGCTTATTTCGACAATATTTTCTATGCTTTTCAAATCTTCAAGACTATTATTGCCAAGCTTGACCACTTCGTTTTCTTGGATGACATCCAGCGTAAGCAAAGAATCAGCCGTGGCGATCTTGTCTATGATAAGTTTTTGAAAACCGTACCCGAGAGAAACCAGATAAAAAATAACTCCGATTCCTATGCTTATTCCCAAAACCGTAAGCATGGTTCTTAAGCGGTTATTCTTAAACGATCTTGTAGATACTCTAAATATGTCTGCTAATAACATCCTTTTAAAAAAAAATTAACTATTTAAAAACGGACTGGATTTTGATTTCGGAGATCCGTGCCTTTGATTTACGTAATCCTCATTTTTCTTCATCCCATAGCCTACTATCGAGAAAAGATCCACTTCCTTGGCTATCTTTCTGGCAATTCTCCTGTCAAGCCCGACGCCTTTCTCGGGATCGGAACTATCCAGAAGGCTTTTAAATTGGGAATAACCGATCTGCCCCGACAGCTTGGACTTTATCAGATTTGCCAGATTTAAAGCGCGCTCTTCGTCTTTTATATTTATTTCCAGCTTATCGCTCAAATAGTCCAAAACTATTAAAGATTTCTTATTCAGATCATCAGCCTTGGCAAACATCTCCACATATTGGGTTATTTTTTCCACCTCATTGATAAGTTTTCTGGCGACCTGATAATTCAATCCCGCCCCGCCTTCCTCCGCATCTTTATCCAAATTGCTCAGGAGCTGATCCTCTCCTATTTTCTTCGCAAGATACATCTCGATGCTTTTTTCCATCACGTCCGTCTGGCTTTTTTCATAGGAGAAGAGAAAAGATTCCACTATCATCCTCGCCTTCAAAGGATTTATCATAAGCGCTATCTGTTCCTCTGAAAGGCCTTTGAACCTGTCTTTCATCCTGTCAAAATCGGATTCTCCGGATTTTTCTTCTCCGACTTCCTTGATTTCCTCGGCGCTTCTCAGCTCTTCCTTGGTTATCTTGCCGTCTTTCATATATATGATATGGGTGCCCCAAATTATATTTTCCGGATTATGGGAAACGAGTATTATCGTCTTTCCTTCTTTTCTATGGAGATTTCCCAGAATTTCCATCACGTTATTGGCCGATTCGGTATCGAGGTTTCCGATAGGCTCATCCGCCAAGATGATCTGGGGATCGTTTATGATGGCTCGCACGATTCCGATCCTCTGCTGCTGCCCGCCGGAAAGTTCGGTGGGTATTTTTTTCCATTGTTTTGAAACGCCGAACCTTTCCAGATATTCCATCGCCTTGACATCCCTCTCCTTCTTCCTTTTATTGTTAAGCATCTGGGGCAGAGCCACATTGTCCAAAACATTGAGCGTGGAAATCAAGTTGTAGGCCTGGAAAATCATCCCCATTTTCGTGCAATGGAAATAAACCGCTTCCTCCTCATTCATTTCCAATATATTCTGATTATCCACGACAACCGCCCCGCTGTCGGGCTTTTCCAGTCCGGCCAAAACATTCAGGAGGCTCGATTTTCCACAGCCGGAAGGACCAAATATGACTACAAACTCTCCTTTTTTAACATTCAAACTCACATCAAAAAGAGATTGGAAAGCGTTGTCTTTCCCCTTGTTATAGGTCAGGTTTATATTTTTTAATTCGATGAAGCTGCTCATACTGAATAAAATTTATTTTTTATTGAAATTTTGATTAATTTTTTCCCCCTATCTGTTTCAGCCAACCGAAAGTGTCTTCGAAGTTGGAAATTATGAGATCTAGAACAGACTTATTTTTAGCCGGAGTCAATATCGAATAATTATCAGAAATAGAAATATTTCCCCTTTTATCAACATTTCCTACCTTGAAATAATAAATAGAGGAAGGTTTAAATTCGGTAAAAACAAACATATGATTAGACAAGCTTTCTTCTTTTCTCATGATTTTCCAGCCGTTAAATTCATCGGCCTCTTCGTCTCTGATCTTTTCATTTATCCCATCGTCCTTATCGATCCTGCCTTCCTTATAGGCTATTATGGAATTGGACGGCTTGTCGGTCACCCAGGAAATGATTGTCTGGATTTTCGAATCTTTATTGGGAAACACGGTAGCCTCGGATTTGACCGAATTTATTCTTGGAGCGCTATTATCCTCAACCGTAGTAAAGGAAGACATCTCGCTCTCCGAAATATTGGAGAATTGATCCTTGGAAACGACCTTAAATTCATAATCGGTTCCCGGAACCAGACTTTCTAAAATTATTTCATGATCGGTGACCGCTTCCATTTTTCCCTGAGAGCTTCCCTCCTCCTCTCCTTTTATCTTATACTCGACGAGGGAATCCGTACCGGTATTGGTCTTCCATGAAATTACGGCTTTTTCCGTGGAAACATCTCTGACTTCTATATCGGAAATTTCCGGCTTGCTCAATACGATAAACATATGATCTCCGGAAACTATTTCTTCATCATTACTATCCGTTCCCTTGATTCTGAAGTGATATTCTTGTCCCGTTTGCAGTCCGGTCAAAAAGGCCGAGTGCTCTTGGCCTGCGCTTTCGTCGGAAGTTTTTTCCTGGCTATAATTTATGGAAGTTCCATATTCCACCCTTGAGGACTCGACTGAATCGGTCGCCCAAGTCACAGTAGCGCTGTCCAAAGTTATGTCTTTGACGCTTATCCCGAATATCCCCGGCGTATCCCCGGTAGTAAAAGTATTCGTGCCTGAGGTTATTTCGCTTCCCAAAGAAGTGCTCGAAGAGACATAATAACTGTATGTAGTCTGAGCATTAAGATTTTTTATTATCACTTCGTGATCCGTGGACTCTTCGCCGATCTGGGTTGAGGAAGAAGCACTATCCTCGCTTTTGCCATCCTGCCAGTAAACGACTTTGCCGTCCGAGCTTCTGCTGGTTTTCCAGCTTATGGCAACGGTCGTCCCAGAAACATTAGCAGACGGACCGTCAGAAGTTATCTTATATATTTTGGCCAAAGCTTCCTTGATCTCCGCCTCGGTAAACTCGTAATTTTTTATCAAATTGTCGATCTCATCCGAAATGTCTCCCAATTGGTCTCCCAGCCCGTCCTCATCCGAATCCAAAGATCCGGAAAGTGTCGTGAATGAAAGCAGAGCTCCGTCATCATCGGTAAACTTGGCTTCCTGATTTCCGTTAGCGTCAAAAGATTTGACCTGGAAATAATATTTGGTAAGAGGTTTTAAATTGGGCAAGGTTACGGAATGGCTGGTGGACATTCTGATACTTTCTCCATAGCTTTCCCCGTATTCGGTCGTAGTTCCGTAATCGACCAAGCTGTTTCCGCTTTCATCAGTTGTCCATTCGATAGTGGCAGTCTTATAAGTCAGATCGGTAACCATTGGATCGAGTATCTCCGGTCCGGAAACATCAGGAGAAGCATTTGTGGTAAAATCATATTCGCTAGAAGTTATTTCTGTTTCCAAATTATCCTCGCAAGATATCTGATAATAATATTTCGTAGAAGCGGAAAGGTTCTCTATTTTGATATTATGATGCCGATTGAATTTTTCCTTTTCGTCATAGCCGTGCTCTTTGGCGTCTTCATTGGTGTAATTTCCCGATTCCGCGCCTGATTCTATTACGCATAGGGCGCTCTGATCCGTATCAAAAACGATTGTCGCGCTGTCATCGCTCAAAGAAGAAATCTCCACATCGGAAATTTCGCTCAAAGGATCGTGCTGAAATTCCGCATCGGGAAGAGTCGTAAAACTGAATTCGGAAGAAGCAAGAGAATTAGCCGGGACAAGATCATCTTCGGATACCACTTGGCAGAAATACTGCCTGTCCGGAGAAAGCGAGATTATCTTCAACGTATGCGACATGTTGTAACTCGTCAGATCGCTGGTCGTTAGAGTATATGGTCCGCCTTGCGTTTCTGAGCAGCTCAGCGATTGATTGGCCGGCTGGTCAGTCGTCCAAGAAACGAAGGCAAACGTTTCTCCGCGGGTAATATCGGCGCTGTCATCATCATCGGCCGAAGCCGGAGTCGAGATGGATGATAGAGGATCGTGCTGATCCACTTGCACCGGCAAAGTGGTGAAACTTTCTTCATCTCCCGCGCTGGCATTTCCGGAGACGTCTTCGGAAACGAAACGATAATAATAAGCGGTTTCCGGATCAAGGGAATCGAGGCTGAAAACGAAAGTATGGGACAAATTGGAAGGCGAAGCGCTTGAAATATAGCTATCATACGGATTGTGCGAAACATTGTCAGGATCAAAATTATTTGACGGAAAGGAAGCTCCGGAGTTGGAGGTCGTTCCATAAAGGAGCCACGATTCGGCCCGTTCATTAGTTTCAAAAGAAAGCGCCGCCTGAGTATCGGTAAGGATCAAGGGATTGCCCGCATCCGGCGTGATAAGCGGAGGCGTCGTATCAGTCGTAGTCGTAAACCGATAATACTCTCCGCCGTTAGTATCGGCGGCAAATCCGTCCGGATCCGTTTCCAGAACCGAATAAACATAATAATAATAATGATAGCCGGAGACAAGATCTGTCATGGTGCAAACATGATGGGAAGAATAGCCTCCGGAACAATTTCCCGTTTGCGGCGCTACCAGATTGCCGTTAGAATCAAGAGCCACTGAATAATAGAGAACGCTCGTGGCATTGACCGGATCTCCGTTCTGGTCTTCCGTATCCCACTCAACCGCCGCGTTCGTGTTTCCGACGCTTGATGTCTGGACATTGCGGATGACCGGTCCGAGCTTGGTAGTAAAAGTTGCCGGCGAAGTTCCGTTGGTCGTATCTGATGTTCCCCAAGGAGTGGTGGAAGTTACCCGATACTCATAAGTCGTTCCGGGAGAAAGCCGTCCGGGAATAGTGACGGAATGGTCTTCCACATA